>WNER01000235.1_pt1 | contig 12750 bp, 15 predicted proteins | sample 5399921 | NCBI WGS metagenome assembly WNER01 (sample SAMN13153331, study PRJNA577476) | soil metagenome | isolation source: 20 cm grassland meadow soil 5 days after 1st rain plot 5 | place: USA:California | collected 2015-09-21 | reverse complement strand
AGCGAGGTTCGATGCCTCTCCCGGGCATTCTAATCAAAGAGTTACAGAACATTACTAATGTAACTTATTGATGGGTTTTTAGCTCTCATACGTGAAATTTTGCGCCCGAGACAGGCGATCAGACCAGACGATTCTACGCACTCTCGCTCAGCGACGCTTGCTACTAACCTCATGGCCGTACCTGATAGCCGTCAGTAGCTACCTGACTTCTGTGACATGTCTATCGTGGACTCCTTCGGCGGACTCGACAGTGATCTCAGGCGGCTGCCGCTGCGAGCGTGGATCATCAGCGGGGTGAACATACGTCAGCCCCAAAGGGCCGATCGCGGTGACTTGCGTGACGTATTCGCCGGATTTCGCGCAGTGGAAATGAGGCTGATCGCCCGGAAGAACAATTACACTGCCCACCCCGTAGGCCGTGAGCCGACTCTCGTCGAACTCCTCTCCCAATCCGATGTAGAAGACCCCGGACAAGACGGTATAGATGCGATCCTCCGGATGCCTATGGGGCATCATTCGGGTGCCCGCCGGCAGGCGGACACGGATCACGTACGGTCCCGGTCGGTTCGGATCGCCCACCAAAACCGCCAAGCGCGCAGCCGGCGGAAACGCTGCGAAGGGCTTCCACTCGAGATCCTCGGAACGGATTGCGCGAAACACGCTTTCGTCAGGTTGGTGCGTGCGTGACATAGTTAACTCCTCAACGCGCGCAGTGAGTACATCGGCGACCATTCTATGACAGCAGTGGCCTGCCTTCTGAATGCGTAAACTGTTAACCCCGCAGTGCTAACCAGTCGCAGTTCCAACCCTAAGCGCTGCTCGTCCCTCAAACCAACTTGGCGTCCAGAGTGATTTCGGCTTTGAGAACCTTGGAGACCGGGCAGTTCTGCTCGGCGTCCTTGGCAATTTGCGCGAAGGTGGATGGATCTAGATTCGGCACGTTAGCGCGCAGTGTCAGCGCGGAGCGGCTAATCCGGAAGCCCTGCCCTTCCGGGTCGAGACTGACGGCCGCCTCGGTGCTGAGCTCTGTAGGGGTGTATCCGGCACCCTGAAGCGCAAAGGCCAACGCCATCGTAAAGCAGCCCGCGTGTGCGGCTGCGATTAACTCTTCGGGGTTCGTACCCTTCTCGTTCTCAAATCGACTTCTGAACGAATAGGGAGTCTTTGCGAGTACACCAGAGTCCGTGGAGAGGTCCCCGTAGCCGGCGCGACCCGTGCCGCGCCAAACAGCTTTCGCTTTGCGAATCATATAAATTTCTCCCGTTCGTCGTTTGAATCTTGACAGCGCGAAGCCAGTTCCCGTCCTGGTACGCGTCACTCCGAAGACGAATTACCTTTCGGTAGCAACGACAAAGCCTCGGACCAGTGCGGCGATCTCATCTGCGGCGGTATCCAATGCGAAATGGCCGGCGTCGAGCACGTGCACCTGAGCCTTCGGCACATCGCGGCGATAGGCTTCCGGCTCCGAAAGCTCGAACGACTGATCATACTTCCCCCAGATAACCAGCAGGCGCGGCTGCTCCTGGCGCATCCACCTCTGCCACTTCGGGTACGCGTCGACGTTCGTGCGGTAGTCGTAGAAGAGATCGCTTTGAATGTCGGCCTGGCGGGGCTGGCTGAGAAAGGCAAATTCGTCGGTCCAAAGATCCGGGTCATAACGTTCCACGTTGGGATCGTTTCCGACATGGCGTGTGCGCGTCGTGGGTAGCGACAGGAGATTTGTGCGAAGCGCGCTTTCGTTGCCGGCACGATCGGCCCAGAAGGCCCGCCGCGACTTCCAATTCGCTCCCAAGCCTTCGTTGTGCGCGACAGCGTCCTGGACGATTAGAGCCTCGATTCGGCCTGGACGGGCCAACGCCATGCGAAACCCCACTGGACCGCCGTAGTCCTGCATGTAGAGCGTGTAGCGCGAGAGCCCAAGCGCTTCAGCGAAGCGATCCATGATATCGGCGTAGTGATCGAACGTATACGCAAATTGTTTGGGATCCGGCCAGTCGCTGTGCCCAAAACCCGGATAATCCGGCGCCACAAGGTGATACCGGTCAGAAAGCCGGGCGAAAAGAGGTTCAAACATCCGCGATGAAGAGGGAAGCCCATGCAGCAGGAGAATCGTCGGTGCGTCCTTGGGGCCGGCCTCCCTAAAAAAGATAGAGTGCCCATCGACGCGTATCGTGCGATAGAAAGTCGGGTGTTCCACGTCAAGTTCCTTTCCTTGGGCTTGGGCCCGCAAATGAAATGATGCGAGCATGACAGAGGCCATCGACACCATACGTAACACCTGCAGCCGTCGGTCCCAAGAAGAGCGAGCTGAAAAGACTCCGGAGCAACGCCTGCTCAAGGCCGAGCGTCGGGCGAACGAAGACTTGCCGTGTGCACGAGCATCGACACGAACATGCGTTGCCGGTGCGCATATTTGCCCGAGAATTCTTGGCATAGGAACTTTCGTCCGGATGTGGTGCACCGTTCGCATCACCCTCAAGAGTAATGGAGGCACGGTGATGACCGGAAAGGTCGCCATTTCCGTCACGACCGCTGCCGCGCCAGACAGCTCTTGCCGTGCGAATCATGGAAAACTCTCCTGTATCAAATGCGGGTGCCGAACACCCCGGGGGAATGTGCTGTGTCAGCGGCCGGCAAAAGCCGCTGACAAGCCGCACGTCATCAGCCCCCGAGCTACGCTAGAAACTTCACCAGCTCGGAGTTGATCTGCTCCGCATGAGTCCACAGCACGCCATGGGGGCCGCCCTTGAGCTCCACGAGCCTGGAATTCTTCATCATCTTCGCTTGTCTTCTGGACGAAGCGTCTGCCGGCAGGATGCGATCGGCGTCGCCGTGCAGAATGAGCGTCGGTACAGTGTTGCGAGGTAGGTCCTGACGGAAGTCCTCAATCCACGCATCAACGCAAGCAAGCGTGCCGATCGCAGAAGCGCCGGCGGCCACGTTCCAGTTGTCTTCGAGGACCCGCTCGCTCACGAGCTTGCCTCCCGTGACATCGTAGTTGTAGAAGTTGCGCAGAAAGTCCATCAGCAAGGCCGGCCGATCCGCTTTTATGGCCGCCTTGAGACCGTCGAAGACACTCCTGTCCACACCTTCCGGGTTGTCGGCCGTTTTCACCAGATACGGGCCCAGTGTGCCGATGAGCACAGCCTTGCGAACCCGTTTCGTGCCGTGCTTGCCGATATACCGGGTGACTTCGCCCGTGCCCATCGAGAAGCCAACGAGTGAAACGTCCATGAGGTTCAGCGCGCTCAGCACAGCATCGAGATCGGCCGCAAACGTGTCGTAGTTGTAGCCGACCGCGGGCTTGCTGGATCTCCCGAAACCTCTGCGGTCGTACGTGATAACCCGATGACCCGCGGCAAGCAGTGCCGCCGTCTGCTTTTCCCACGACGCACCGCTCAGAGGCCAGCCGTGGATAAGGACCACCGGCGATCCGGAGCCATGGTCCTCGTAATAGACTTCAATAGGCGTTGAGTTTTCCTGGCCAACTTTGATGTAGCTGCTCATGGGCTTTCTCCTGCTCTCAGGGTGCGTGGACGGTAACGATTCGCTAAGTGTCTTGGCTCGAGACGTGTGCGGCAGAAACGATGCTGCTATCCCCGCCGCGACGAGCTTGAGCCCATCTCGGCGGCTGATGTGGCCTCCGGAACTGCCCGCTGGAGCCGTTGCAACATCTATCTCGTTCATACAAGTTTTCCCCGTTCGCGCACCCGTCATCACACGCCCGAAAACCAGTCGTAGCCTTGATTTTCCCAAAATCCGCCGGGGAAAATCCGAGTCACCTCGATCGCCTGCAGGTTCTTGGCGCTTTTGAACCCGAGCTTGGTGGGGATTCGCAGCCGTACAGGGGCACCCCACTCGGGCGCGAGGGGCTGCCCATCGAAATCAAGTGCCAGGATCGTTTGTGGGTGCAGTGCGCTGGCCATGTCGATGCTGGTCGAATACCCATCGAAGCATCTGAAGCTCACAAAGGGTGCGCGAAGGTCTGCTCCGATCCGTTGAAGAAATGCTCGCAGCGGCACCCCGCTCCAGCGCCCGATCTGGCTCCAGCCCTCGATGCAGATGTGGCGAGTGATCTGCTCGACCTGCGGCAACCTGCGCAACGCCGCGATTGTCCAGGGAGTCTTTTCTGAAACAGAACCCGCCACCTCCAGACGCCAGCCGTCTGGCACCCCGCGCACCTGCCACTCCGGGTAAAAGGCGTTGAAGCGGAAAGGTCGGGTCACGGCGCTCGGTGGATAGGTTTGAGCCAAACATCGACCGCTGAAGAGCGCGGCCTGCACTTTGTCGTCAAAGCGCAGGATGGACGTCAGGGCCGCATCGACACCGGAGTTTGTAGACAGGTCACATGCGGTAAGCAGAGCGAGACCGCCCAATGAAAGGGTATTCCGTAAAAATGCCCGACGCTGAAGCTGACGAAGTTCCGGCTTGATATCCCGGTATTCGACGACCGGCATCCGCCGCAGCCCGTTCATGTTCGGCTTTTCGGTTCCGCCGGCGTCCCCACGATCATCGAGACGAGTGTGCGCGGGAAAATAGCCACCAGAACGACGTGGACGATTATGAATGCGACGATCAGGAACATGGTCGTAAGGTGAATGTTTCGCGCAATCGGATATCCACCAAAGAGACTTACCAGCCCGCCAAGCTGCACCGGCTTCCAGATCGCAAGGCCAGTGACGACTTGCAGTAGAAGTGCGCCGATCACACCTAGGTACAGCAGACGCTGAACCGCGTTGTAGTGACCGATTCGGTGCCCGAGCCGAAACGTCAGCGCGGACCAGAGATCCCGGACCACGGCACGCGGCGTGGGGAGCCCCAAATCTCGTCGGAAATGCCCGGAGGTAAACCCGTAAGCGAGGTAGGCGATTCCAGCCAGGGCGAGCAACCACATGGCGCTGAAGTGCCAAGCCAACGCTCCCCCCAGCCAGCCTCCAAGCACGGTCCAGCGCGGAAAGTTGAACGGCAGGCTCGGCGAGGCGTTGTAAATCTGCCACCCGCTGAACACCATACAGCCGATCGCGTAGACCCACGCCCAATGTAGGAAGCGGATTATTGCGGGGTGCGCAGCAGTGCGCGTCGGCTGGTGATGCAGCGGCATGTTGATGGCACCGGACTCAGAAGGGAGGCTTCAATCCCCCGACACCCGCAGCAACCAACCCCGCGGTCAGAGAACTGCCATTCTGCGCGGCATCGACAAATACGTACGCGCCCTTCGAAAGATCCGAAATCGTTCCAGGAAGAAGGTTGACGATCTGCGCCGTCGGGGGCACTAGAATCATTTGCTGACCGCCTTGGTAGGTGACGGTCAGGTGCTTCACCCCATTTTGCGAACCGCTTGCAGAGACATCCCCGTTGGTCATCGTAGTGCTGACGTTCGCTGCCGGAGGCGCAGTCACCGCGGAAACGTTACCGTTGGTCATCATGCTCGTAGTTGTCGTTGTTCCTCCCGAAAGGGTCGTGTCCGGGAGCGGATCGTAGGGGAAGTGACCCGCGTTCAGGCCTCGCATCGCAGCCGGAAAGATCATTACCTCGAGCGCGACCAGAGTCGAGCCAGTGTCCTTGGTTGCCGTACCGATGTAACTACCGGGTTCGATCTTGTCCAGGCTTGATCGCACCACCTGCAAGTAGTGGGTTTCGCCGTTCAGCGCGAGCGACACGCTGGCCCCACTTGAAGTGCGGACAGTCAAAGTCTCGGGTGTGACAGACAGGATCGTGCCCCGAACGTGCTCATCAACAGGAGCGGCGGGCACTGCCGCGCAATACAAAGCCGCTGTTACTGCAGAAACAATAAGCCGTTTCATCGTCCCTCTCCTTTTCGCCTGATTGGCCGGTCGGGTTCCAATCACCCGCCTGTTCGGAGCTATTGTCGAGCTGCGCACTGTGACTGATTAGATGGGAAACTCTGGAATTTAATTTCCAAAAACGGCAAAGTGACTCCCATGTGGAACCTCGACGACATTCTGATATTCGTCAAAGTGGCTCAGTTCGAGAGCATCAGCCGGGCAGCCCGCTCGTTGGGTATGCCGATTAGTCCTTGATCCAGAGCGGACCCTTCCAACCTGCCAGCGCCTCTAGGAAGACACTCATTCGCAAAGGCAAAAACTTTCGACTCGAGTAGAGCGCGAAAACGGGAATCGGCGAGGAAGTCCACTTCGGCAGCAGCCGGATGAGCTTGCCTTTGGCAATGGCTTCGTCGCAGTACGTCGAAGGCAACAGCCCGATTCCATGGCCCCGGTGCACGAACGCGCGGGCCGAGTTGATGTCGCGACTCGCGGCTGGGCCCGACACATGGACCCTGACCTTCCTTCTCCCGCTGACCAGGTCCCACTCGCGCTCGTTGTTCTGGGCGTTGAACATCACACAGTCGTGCGATTTTAGATCGGCGGGCTCGGCTGGAAGGGTTCGGGCTTTCAGGTATTCCGGAGCGGCCACGAGGTAATAAACGCTCGTGCCGAGCCGCCTGGCGACGACGCTGGAATCCTGAAGCTCTCCGACGCGGATTGCGACGTCGATATTTTCCGCGATCAGATCGAGCAACAGATTCGTAACGACTAGCTCGACTCGGATACGAGCATGGTCTTTCATGAACGCGGACATGAAATTAAAAAAGGGTTCCTGACTCAGAATGACGGGAACGGTGATCCGCAGCAGACCTTCCGGTCTCTTCTGCGCCTGAGTCAGCACCTGCTCAGCTTCTTGCAGGAGATTCAGCGGCTCCTGGCACTGGCTGAAGTACTCCCGCCCCTGCGCAGTCAACGTGACCCGCCGCGTGGTGCGCCTCAGAAGCGACACGCCGAGCTCGGATTCCAGTACCGACAACCGCCGGCTCACCGTCGAGATCGGCATTCCCAGCGAGCGTGCTGCGCGCGTGATGCTCTCGAACTGGGCGACCTTAACGAATATCAGAATGTTGTCGAGATCCGCCATGGATGTATTTTGCCATTTATGGAAAGAAGATTGCAGAGATTACTATCTAATCAATCTTGACGGGAGGCCCGACAATTCGTTCCAGCAACGCAACCGACACGGACCAAAGGCAGAAGACTTAGATGACTACGAAGCAAAAGACCGTCGTTGTGACTGGAGCATCCCAGGGCATTGGCGCGGCAATTGCGAACTTGTTCCTTGAGCGTGGCTACAACGTAGTGGCCAACTCACGCAATATCAGTCGCAAGTCCGAGCTGCGGCGCTCCGAGAGTCTTGCCCTGGTGGATGGTGATATCGCTCTCGCCACGACGGCCGAGAAGATCGCTGCAACGGCAGTGAAGCGGTTCGGCTCGCTCGATGCACTGGTGAACAACGCAGGAGTCTTTTTCGCAAAGCCCTTCACAGAGTACACGCCGGAAGACTTTCGGGCGCTTTCGTCCACGAATCTGGACGGCTTCATCTACACGACCCAACTGGCCGTCAGGCAGATGCTCGCGCAGAAGACCGGCGGCAGCGTGGTGAGCATCACCGCTACCATCGCCGATCATCCGCTCGCCGCGTTCACTGCATCCCTACCGATGATCACCAAAGGCGGTATCAACGCAATCTCACGCAGCCTTGCAATGGAGTACGCGAAGCAGGGCATTCGCGTAAACGCCGTGGCACCTGGCGTTGTGGATACGCCCCTGCTCAAGGACGCTCCGAAGGACTTCCTGCGCACCCTGTCGCCTCTTGGGCAGATTTCGGCCGCCCGCGACATCGCCGAGGCTGTTTTCTATCTGACTGAAGCGAGTCAGGTTACGGGTGAAGTGCTGCACGTCGACGGCGGAATGCATCTCGGTCGATGGTAATCATTTTTGGCAGAGCTGGTCATGTCCCCCAACGCAACGAACACTACCGCTGAAGAACGTCTGCGAGACCTTGGCATCGACCTGCCTCATCCCCCAAGGCCTCTTGGCGCCTACGTTGAGGCGGCACAGACGGGAAGCCTGCTCTTTCTGAGTGGCACGCTGCCCCTCGAGGGCGGTATCCCCAAGTTTGTGGGACGTGTCGGAGGCGAGTTGAGTATCGAAGACGGACGACGTGCGACTCACCTTGCCGCGTTGAACGCTCTCGCGGCGGCGAGGGAGCATCTGGGGTCGCTCGATCGTGTGACTCGGGTGGTTCGCCTCGCAGTTTCCCTCCTCACGACTCCCGAGTTTCGTCAGCATCCAAGGGTCGCGGATGCAGCGTCAGAGCTCCTGGCCACTGTATTCGGAGCAGACAGGATATCGACTCGGATGGTTTACGGCGCGGTGAGCTTACCGGTGGGAGTGTGTGTCGTCGTGGAACTCATTCTCGAAGTGAGTATGTGAACAGTTGGCTCCGGGCCAACAGCATTCTCGAGTCTTGAGTTTTGCCAAGAGCCCGCGGATCGAACCTTAACGAACATCAATGTTGTGCGAGGCCCACCGTCGACGCACTTTTCCATTTATGAAAATAATATTTCAGAGATTACCATCTGATCAGTCCGGACAAGAAGACTCACAATATTCATTGCAGCAGCCGTCCAAGACTGCATTCGTTCAAATCAACTAGGAGCTCTGTTTATGACTAACTTGAGACGAGTGGACGCGGCAGCGAAGACGGCGCAGATCCGGCTCAACCGGTCGTCGCCGGGCTATTGGCGAGTCACATTCGACAATCCGCCGCTAAATTTGATGGGTCCAGAATTTGTTCTGGAATTGCGGGAGATCATGACGGCCATCGAGACCGACGAACAGGTCAAGGTCGTGGTCTTTGAGAGCGCCGTCGAAGGGTTCTTCCTGAACCATAGCGATTTCCTCGCCAAGCTCGAGGAGCTGACCAATATACCTCAAGGACCCACGGGACTGGAGGCGTGGCCGGACATACTCGTGCGCCTGACGCGCGCGCCTGTCGTATCCATCGCCTTAATCCGGGGTCGGGCGACGGGGAACGGAAGTGAGATCGCCCTGGCTTGCGACATGAGTTTCGCAAGCCGGGAAAAGGCGGTTTTGTCGCAGTGGGAGGTGGGTGTCGGCCTGGTAGCTGGCGGCGGACCTATGGCGCGCCTACCTCGGCTGATAGGCAGGTGCCGCGCCTTGGAAGTGCTCCTAGGGTCCGACGACATCGGGGGCGACCTGGCTCAGGCCTATGGCTATGTGAATAGGTCGATGCCGGACGCTGAGCTCGACGGGTTCGTGGATGCGCTCGCGACCCGCATCGCCTCGTTCGAGAAGTGGGCAATCGCCAACACGAAGCGTCTGGTGAACGCCGCCAGCTTACCGCCGGATGTCGAAATCGCGGCCGGGTGGGATGCTTGCATCGCTTCGATCGTTCGGCCGGCTGCGCAGGACAGGCTCAAGACCTTGTTCGAGCAGGGCTTTCACAAGCCCGGGGACGCAGAAGATCACCTGGGATCGTATCTAGGGCGACTCGGCCGCGGAGCCGAGCGACGCAACCGCCCTGCTTCTTAAAAAGGAGACCAAACATGGATTTGCTCGCTTTCGCGAAGAGTATCGCAGACCGCGTTGAGGCGGAGGCCTCGCGCACCAAAGTGCCGGTTGCCGTTTGCGTGATCGACACTCACGGCAACATCATTCTCAAGCACCGCATGAGCGGAGCGCCGGTCTTCGCGATCGAGATTTCTGAGCGGAAAGCCTATACGTCCGCGCTAGTAGGGATGCGAACGGCCGACCTTCTTCCGCTGGTGCAGCCTGGGCAGGAGCTCTTCCCGCTGGCTGCGGTGTCTGGGGGCAGGTATTGCGCGATGGGAGGCGGAGCGCCAGTCACCAGCGAGGGTGAGGTGGTTGCCGGTGTTGGCGTAAGCGGCGGCACCGTTGGGCAAGATGTCACCATCCTCGAGGCGGCGCTCCAAAAGGCCTAACTCATGCGGGGCGCCTCTTTATTGAAGTGGAAGATGCGCCGCTCCAAACATCGCAAACTCTCTTGCCGCATAGCAGTCATGAAATTCGAGCGGGCGAGCTGAACCCCTGGCGTACACGAATGCCAGCAATGGCGGCGGCTCGCTTGCGGCCAGCGCGCTGCTCTCACCCGGCGAATCCTCGGCGATCTCCGGCGACGCGGCGCAGAAGCTGGGCTACTCACGCCGTTGATCTCTGCTACGGCACCCCAAGATATGGAGCCGGGCTTGCGGCCGACGCTCCTTGAACGCCTTCCGATCATATAGGGCTTACCGATCAAATAGTTGGCAGGACCCGGAGGGGCGAATCTCCGAGCAGCGCGAGGCCCTGGGGCAGCCCATGCTCGATTCCGCGTTGGAGCGTAGATTGGTGACTGGCTCGGTAGAGATGTCATGCCTACACAGTGTCGTCATTTAGACTTTGTGCGAACCAACCGTCCACGTAGTCGCGGTTGCGAGGAGTGCCTCAAGCTGGGCGAGACCTGGGTCCATCTGCGCCTCTGCAGGACCTGCGGACACGTCGGTTGCTGCGACGATTCGAAGAATCGGCACGCGACCAAGCATTTCCATGCGACGCAGCATCCCATTATGACGTCAATCGAACCCGGCGAGCATTGGAGCTGGTGCTACATCGATGAGCTCGTGATGGAGCTCCCTTCGTGACCCGACTCGATCCTTAGGAAGGACTGTGGCGAACACTCTTCTGGAACAGCGTCGGGGGCAGATGTTCCCGAAGCTCACCGCGGCGCAACTCGCGCGCCTGGAACGCCAGGGTACCCGCCTGCAGACGCACGCGGGCGAGATTCTCCAGGAACTCGGTGAGATATCACGGGGTGTATTCGTCGTGGAAGCAGGAAGTGTCGAGGCGCTCGTTCCGCCATCGGCCACCCAAGCCGAATCGACGGATGAGTTGCTCTACCTTCTGACCCCGGGGGACTTTACCGGCGAGATGAGCACCTTGCGCGGCACTCGCGTGTTAGCGCGCATCCGTGTGCGTGAGGCCGGCGCAGTTCTACTGATCGATGCAGAACAGCTGCGACGCATCGTGCAGAACGATGCCGAGCTCAGCGAGCTATTCATGCGAGCCTTCATCCTGAGACGCATGGGCGTCATCGAGTCCGGCCGCAGCGAGGTATTGCTGCTGGGCTCAGACCACTCCGCCGACACCTTGCGGTTACGCGAGTTCCTGACGCGAAACACCCGTCCCTACGTGAATATCGACATCGAGCATGATGCCGACGCTAAGGCGCTGCTCGAGCGCTTCCACGTCCGCAGCGACGACATCCCGGTGGTGGTCTGCCGAGGCGGCGAGCTGCTGAAGAACCCGAGCAATGCCGATGTCGCCCAATGCCTCGGCATGAACGCCCCGGCCGCCGCTGATCGCGTGCACGACCTGCTGATCATCGGCGCGGGGCCTGCGGGTCTTGCCGCCGCGGTGTATGCGGCCTCCGAAGGCCTGGACGTGCGCATCGTGGATACGTTCGCTCCCGGCGGTCAGGCCGGAACGAGCTCGCGGATCGAGAACTATCTGGGATTTCCGACCGGCATTTCGGGCGCAGCGCTCGCCGGTCGGGCGTTATCGCAGGCACAGAAGTTCGGGGCACAGCTGAGTGTCGCCTGGCAAGCGGCACGGCTTCACTGTGACCACTGGCCGTACTCGGTCGACATCGCCGACGGCCCATCCATACGCAGCAAAGCCATCCTCATTGCCAGCGGTGCGCAATACCGGATGCCCGATGTCGCCAACCTCTCTCGTTTTCTTGGCCGTGGCGTCTACTACGCCGCGACTCATCTGGAGGCCACGCTATGTGCGGCCGAAGATGTCGTGGTCGTCGGCGGTGGGAATTCCGCGGGCCAAGCGGCGGTTTTCCTCGCCGGCTCCTGTCGTCATGTGCACATGCTCGTCCGCTCCGACGGACTGGCCGAGAGCATGTCGCAATATCTCATTCGCCGCATCCAAGACACACCGAACATCACCCTGCATACGCGTACGCAGCTGACGGCACTCGAGGGCTCGGATCGACTAGAGCGCGTGTCATGGATGCACCGTAACGGTGAGCCTGTGGCGCCTGACCTCAGACATGTATTCCTGATGACCGGGGCGCAACCGCACACGCGCTGGCTGCAGGGCTGCGTGGTGCTGGATGATCACGGCTTTGTGAAAACCGGACCCGACCTTGGGAAGGAACAGTTGGCGGATGCACACTGGAACCTGCCACGGCCGCCGTACCTGCTGGAGAGCAGCGTGCCGGGGGTCTTCGCTGCCGGTGACGTGCGCGCCGGAAGCGTCAAACGTATTGCTTCGGCGGTGGGCGAGGGATCGATCTGCGTACAGTTCGTGCATCGGGTGCTACGCGAGCTCGCCAACGCCGGGAACCGGCTCGCGATCGTCGCAGATTAGAGAGGCCGCGCGGCATGACCGAGAAACCCCAGTCCGAACAGTCTCTCGATTCGCGTCTCGACGAGGCGCTCGAAATGACCTTTCCGGCAAGCGATCCGATCGCAGTGCATTCACCGGACCCCCGCTCCACCCGTGCTCCGCACACCGGGGAGGCCAGCTCCGATCCAGCTAGTGCGACGTAGCTGGCGTCAGGTAGGACCGTCGTCAACATTTCGCGCATCTGACGGCCGCAACCGGTACGGAGTGGTGGAGATCTAACTCGACCAGCCGCCGTTTCTGTAGCGCCCGCAGAGGTGACCCGTGCTTCCGCGATGCCTGACCGACTGCTCAGGGTCAACTCCGGCCTAACGTGGCCATGACGGCGGACAATGTCGTTACTTTCGGGGCTTTCACCGTGCATGCTCAGGCGAGCTCACCGGATGCCAAGCGGTCCCATCGCAGCGCGCGATTGGCATGGGTAACATTCTGGGTAACTCAAAAAGTCCCACCGTGTTAA
>WNER01000234.1_pt1 | contig 12793 bp, 13 predicted proteins | sample 5399921 | NCBI WGS metagenome assembly WNER01 (sample SAMN13153331, study PRJNA577476) | soil metagenome | isolation source: 20 cm grassland meadow soil 5 days after 1st rain plot 5 | place: USA:California | collected 2015-09-21 | reverse complement strand
AAAGGGGCGTTCCAAACTTCCGGAACACGGTTTTACCTTTCAGATGACTGCAAGAATTCTTTCTCTCAAAGAAGATCTCTTTTGGTTGGGAAACAAATGGAAATGACCGTCCCGCCGAAAGACACTAGGCGCGCGGTGTTACAGGAGCAAGAACGGAGCGTGTCGGGCTTGTGGATTGAGGGCAGGACGGTAACAGGAGAGTTTTCAGAGGTTCGGGGGCGCTGGCACGACCGTTCCCAGAGGCCCTAAGGCCTTCCCTATCATGCCTTTAGGAAGGGACCTTCAAGTTTTACTTTAACTTTGTTTTGCAAAGTAGCTTGCGGCTCTGAGCATTAATGACTTGGGGTTAGCACTTCCAGTTTTTTGCCTTCATGCTGAGTGCGATAGACTTCCGCAGCGCGCTCGATCGCCTCGGTGATACTGCCGCAAATATTCTCCCCGCCAACGTGGCGCTCGAACTCTGCCTGTTTCATCAACTGCGAAGGTTGTTCTCTCGCTCCGCAAAGCAAGAGTGACCGTCCAGACTCGTGCAGCGTGTCTGCGAGATCGCGAATTGCGCCGAGGCCTGTGGCGTCAATCGCGGTCATGTTGCGCAGCCTCAGAATGACGATGGGCGGCAGCCTATCAATGGAGTGGAGAATGTCCGCAAACTTGTCCGTAGCGCCGAAGAGAAATGGCCCATGAATGCGATAGACAATCGCATAGTCGGGAATGTCTTTCCCCTGAAGCACGTGTACGCGGCTGTCTTCCACATAATCTTTGGTTACAGGGCTTACCGTAGTGGTGCGGGAGACTTTGCGAATGAACATGAGCGCGGCGAGCACCATGCCGACTTCCACGGCAAAGGTCAGATCCGTTACCACGGTCAGGGTCATGGTGAGAAACCAAACGGCAATGTCCGCCGTGCTCAGCTTCAGGGTTTCCGGGATTTCCTCCCAATCGCCCATGTTGTACGCGACGATCATCAGAATGGAGGCGAGGGCTGCGAGTGGAACGCTCTTCACGAGCGGCGCGGCAAACAGGACGATCGCCAGCAGTGTAAGCGCGTGAATCATTCCCGCGACGGGAGACTTCGCGCCGGAGCGGACGTTCGTCGCCGTGCGCGCAATCGCGCCCGTGGCGGGCAGGCCGCCGAAGAGCGGTGAAATAATGTTTGCCACGCCCTGGCCGATCAATTCCACGTTGGGATTGTGCTTGTCGTTGCTCATGCGGTCGGACACGACGGCGGACATCAGCGACTCGATCGCTCCAAGCATGGCCACTGTAAAGGCGGAAGAGAGCAATTGCCGAAAAATGTCGTAATGAAAGTGCGGCATAACGATGGTTGGCAGCCCTTTCGGAAAGCCCCCAAAGCGCGTGCCGATGGTTTCCACATTCAAATGGAAAAGCATCACCGCGGCGGTCGCGCCGAAGGTGACCAGAATGGCGCCTGGGATTTTCTTTGCGTATTTCAAACAAAAAATCATCACGGCAATCGAAAGGATGGAAACCGCTGTCGCAGGCATGGAGAAGGTATTCCACGCCAGGGCAAACGCCTTCATGCGATGAAAGAAATCACCGGGGACATGATCCATCTTCAAGCCGAAGAAGTCGCGAATCTGGGTGCTGGCGATAAGAATCGCGATGCCATTGGTGAACCCGACAACGACTGGCCGCGGGAAATATTTCACCATCGTGCCCATGCCCGTGATGCCAAGCAGCACGAGAAGCACTCCTGCCATCATCGTGCACATGAACAGGCCATCAATGCCGTGCTTTGCGATGATGCCGGCAACCACCACCACGAAGGCCCCAGTAGGGCCGCCAATCTGTGTTTTCGAGCCGCCCAGCGCGGAAATCAAAAAGCCGGTGACAATCGCGCAATACAAACCTGCTTGCGGCGGCACTCCCGACGCGATTGCGAAGGCCATCGCCAGCGGCAGCGCGACGAGGCCCACGGTTACACCGGCGATCAAATCCGAAACAAATTTGTGCCGGTCGTAGTTGCGCAACAGGACTACAGATTTGGGTAGCCAGTCTTCGATTTCAAATTCCATGCTTGCTTCGATCTTCGAGGAGAAGGAAGTTCTCCAAGCATAACAAAAGGAGAAAAGATGCGGCCGGTTCGCTGAGCCGGGTGTGTCTTCTCACCAATAGGACAAAACAGGGGGGAAGAAACCTTACGAGGACTGTCGAGGGTATGGCGGTCAATCCGCTGCTGTGCTGCGAGGCGCCGCAGGTTTCCAGCGCAGCACCGGCTTGCGCGCCGCGCCGACTTCATCCAGCCGCCGGACCCGCGTGGTGTGCGGAGCGGTTTTCACGATTTCCGGCTGTGTTGCAGCTTCTTGAGCGATGGATTTCATCGCGTCAATGAACAGGTCGCACTCCTCTCGAGACTCGGATTCGGTCGGTTCGATCATCAGCGCGCCCGGCACAATCAGCGGAAACGCGGTCGTGTAGGGATGAAAGCCGTAGTCAATCAGCCTTTTCGCAATGTCCATGGTGCTTACGCCGTTTTTCTTTTGAATCGCGTCGCTGAAAACCACTTCGTGCATCGAGGGCAAGGAATAGGGCAGGTCGTAAACGCCTTCGAGGTGCTTTCGAATGTAATTCGCATTGAGGACCGCGTCTTCGGTGGCTTGGCGCACGCCAGGACCGTACGCAAGAATGTACGCGAGCGCGCGAACCAGCACTCCAAAGTTGCTGCTGAACGCCCTCACGCGCCCAATCGAATCCGGCCGCACGGGCTCCAGCGCCAGCCGACCGTTTTCTTTTTCCACCAGGATCGGCACCGGCCGGAATGGTTCGAGAATGTTCTTCATCGCCACAGGACCCGCGCCCGGCCCTCCACCGCCGTGCGGCGTTGAAAAAGTCTTGTGCAGGTTGAGGTGCATCACATCGACGCCAAGATCGCCCGGCCGCGTGATTCCTGCGAGCGCGTTCATGTTTGCGCCATCCATGTAGAGTAGCGCGCCCTTCGCGTGCAAGATCTGCGCAATTTCCGGCAGGCGCTGTTCGAAAATCCCCAGCGTCGAAGGATTGGTGATCATCAGCGCCGCAACGTCTTCCGTCACCAATTTGCGCAAAGCTTCGACGTCCACTTGTCCGTGCGATTCGGACTTGATGTTTTCGACTTCGTAGCCCGCAATAACGGCGGTGGCTGGATTTGTGCCGTGCGCGGAATCGGGAATCAGCACTTTCTTGCGCGGGCTGCCCTGCTTCTGCAAGTATGCGCGAATCAAAAGCAATCCGGTGAGCTCTCCTTGCGCGCCTGCGGCCGGCTGCAACGTAATGGCGTCCATCCCGGTAATTTCGAGCAGGCATTTTTCCAGCAGGCGCAGGATTTTCAAGCAGCCTTGCGAGAGTTCTTGCGGCTGATAGGGATGCTCCGTCGCGATTCCTTCGAGCCGCGCTACGAATTCATTCACGCGCGGGTTGTACTTCATGGTGCAGGAGCCGAGCGGATACATGCCAAGATCGATGGCGTGATTCCAGGTGGAAAGCCGCGTGAAGTGGCGCAGCACTTCGATTTCGCTCACTTCGGGGAAGCCTTCGACGCCTTCCTTGCGATGATGTGCGCCAAGCGCTTTGGCTGGTTCCGCGGCCGGCACATCCAGTGGCGGCAATTCGAACGCGCGCTTTCCCGGCGACGATTTCTCGAAGATCAGTCCTTCGTTCTGATTTACGTGCCGCGACACTTTTCTGATTTGTTCGTTCATATTTTCCTAAATCGGCTGTTCCAGCGCCCGCTTCACCGCGCCGGCAAATCGCTCAATCTCCGCGCGGGGCGTTGTTTCCGTCACGCATACGAGCGCGCGTTTGGTCAGCTCCGGATAAGACGTACCCAGCGCTAACGGCCCGACAATTTTTTCGCGCAGCAGTTGAGAATTCACGATTTTCACCGAGCGCGGCAGCTCGACCGTGAACTCGTTGAAGAAAGGCGCGTCGAACGTTCGCCGCACGCCGGGGATTTTCAGCAACTCGCCCAACGCAAACTGCGCTTTTGAGAAATTCTGCTCCGCCATTTCGCGCAAGCCTTCTTTGCCCAGAAGCGTCAGGTGCACCGTGGCCGCCAGCGCGCAAAGCGCCTGGTTCGTGCAAATGTTTGAAGTGGCTTTCTCGCGGCGAATGTGTTGCTCGCGGGTAGCCAGCGTCAGCGCAAATCCGCGCCGCCCCTCGGAATCGGTGGTCTGACCAGCGAGCCGCCCCGGCATCTGGCGCACATACTTTTCGCGCGCGGCAATTACGCCGGCAAACGGTCCACCGTAACTCGGCGGCAAACCGAAGCTCTGCGCTTCCATCGCGACAATGTCCGCCTCCGCGGGTGGACGGAGCAGCCCCAGCGAGACGCCCTCGGCAATCGCCACGACAAACATCGCGCCAACCGCGTGCGCCGCTTCCGCCAATGGCGCGTACGTTTCGATGGCTCCAAAAAAATTCGGGGATTGCGCAACAACCGCGGCTACGTCGTCTTTCAACGCAGCCTGCAACGCTTTCACATCAACGGTCCCGCTCGTGGTAAAAGGAATCTCCTCAATGCGCAATCCGGAATTCTTCGCGTAGGTCTTCAGCACTTCGCGATATTCCGGATGCACCGAGCGCGCCACCAGCACGCGCCGTCGTTGCGTTAGCCGCTCTGCCATCAACACCGCTTCCGTCGTGGCCGTCGAGCCGTCGTACATCGAAGCGTTCGCGACGTCCTGCCCCGTGAGCTGGCACATCAAAGTTTGAAACTCGAAGATCGCCTGCAGTGTGCCCTGTGAAATTTCCGCCTGATACGGTGTATATGAAGTGAGGAACTCCCCGCGCTGGATGATGGTGTCCGTCACTACGGAACGCAGATGGTTGTAAACGCCCGCGCCGAGAAAGCTCGTGTATCCCGCCGCGTTTTCTGCCGCGCGCTCTTTGAAATACTGGATGACCTCCGCTTCCGAATACGGCCCGGGAATCTTCAACGCTTCGGGCAGCCGGTATTTCTCCGGAATGCTGGAAAACAATTCGTCAATCGATCTTTTGCCGATGGCGGCCAGCATTTCCTGCCGCTCGACGGCGCTCTTCGGGAGATAGCGCATTAGGCGGAGGTTTCCTTGCCCTTCTCCGCGATGTAGGCTTCGTACGCGGCCGCATCCATCAAGTCGCTGATCCTTGCGGCGTTCGTCAGGCGCACTTTGATCAGCCACGCGGCTCCGTGCGGGTCACTATTGATGGTTTCCGGCTTATTCTGAAGTTCGCTGTTTACTTCAATCACTTCGCCGTTCGCGGGTGCGTAGATTTCGCTGACGGCCTTTACCGACTCCACCGTGCCAAAGGATTTACCCGTCTCGACCTTCGCGCCGGGCTTGGGCAGTTCGACGAACACCACGTCGCCCAATTCGTGCTGAGCGTGATCGGTGATGCCGATGGTGGCGAGGTCCCCCTTCACATCCATCCATTCATGCTCCTTGGTGTAGCGCCGGTCTTTGGGATATCCCATTTACAATCTCCTCTGCAGCCTTTCGAATACGATCTTGTGCTAAACCGTTCTTGGATTGCGGAACTCTCCCTTAATTCTTTCGTGCCCCGGCATCTTCCAAAGCTTTCTGCAAGTCCGGGTGTTCTGTCAGAACTTCCATCATGGCTTGTCGCCCCAGCTCTTGTCCCATGTTCATCGCTGCGGTCTGAGTCTCGATGACTAATTGGGGCAATACCGAAAGCATCTTTTTTCCCAACGGTGTCTGGTAAAACTGCGCCAGCCCGTTGACATCCTCTTTTGTGAGATATCTGTCGTAAATCGGAACCATCAAGTCCATCAGGTCGCCCGTTTTCATTTTGCCCTGAAACTTTTCAAAAAACAGAGGAATCAGTTTGTCTTGATATTCTCCTGGCGGCAGCATCTTGGAGAGCGTCGGCTTCATATTCTCGCTCATTCCAGCAAGCACTTGTACCATGGAGCTCCGCGTACCTTGAATCTCGAACAGCTTCCGAATGGCTGCTTCTTTTTCAGGATCCACCCTTACTGAAGCCTTGGAAGCCAGTTCCTGCGTCTTTGTCGGTGCTGCTGATTGCGTTATCGCTGGCTCGGTCTTTGTTGGCGCTGGTTTGCCGGTTGCCGCGTTTTGACCCAAAGCCAGCGGCCCCACCCAAAGCAAAACAAACGCTGCAAGAGTTTTCACAAATTCTCCCTAAGCGGCTGCCTGTTTCTTGGGCCGCTTGTAAAACGGAGTTGCAACCACCTGGGCCTTGTACTTTTGCCCACGAATTTCCACGTAAATTATGGTGCCAATCGCTGAAAATGGAGGAGGCACGTACGCCAGGGCAATGTTTTTGCCAAGCGTTGGCGAAGGCGAGCCGCTCGTCACGACGCCGATGCGTTCGCCCCTTTCGTCGCAGCAACAATACTCGTCGCGCGCAATGCCGCGGTCGATCATCTCGATGCCCACAAGCGTTCGCTTCACTCCCGCGGTTTTGGCAGGCTCCAGCGCGGCGCGGCCGATAAAGTCGCCCTTCTCCATTTTGCAGTAGCGATCCAGGCCCGATTCCCACACGTTGATCTTGTCGCTGATCTCGTGCCCATACAGCGCCATCTTCGATTCCAGACGGAGCGTGTTGCGTGCGCCCAGGCCGCAGGGAACGATGCCGAATCCGCGCCCTGATTCCACCACCTGATTCCAGACGCGTTCGCTGGTCGCGACATCGGAGGGCACGTAGATTTCGAATCCGTCTTCGCCCGTATAGCCCGTGCGCGCAAGCAACGTATTTTTCAACCCGCACACGGCACCGTGGGTGAACCAATAGTTTTTAATTGTACTTAAATCCGCGTCCGTCAGTTTCTGCACGACCTCCGCGGCTCGCGGCCCTTGAATCGCCAATTGCGTGTACGCGTCGCTCAAGTCCTCCACCACGCAATCGAATCCCTTGGTGTTCTCGCGCACCCAGTTGATGTCCTTCTCCCGCGTGCCTGCGTTAATCACCAGCAGATAATCATCTTCACCCAGACGATGCACGATCACGTCGTCCACAAACGTGCCTTCGGGGTAAAGCATCGCCGAATACTGCGCCTGGCCGATGGCCAGCTTGGACGCATCGTTCATGGTGATGTGTTGCGTTGCCGCCAGCGCTCCGCCAGGTTGCTTGCCGCTGCGAATGCGAATGTCGCCCATGTGGCTGACATCAAAAACTCCCACGCTTCCCCGAACTGCCTTGTGTTCCGCGATCAAGCCGCCGCTCTAGGGGTACTCGACAGGCATGTCCCAGCCGCCAAAATTGACCATTTTCGCGCCAAGGCGGCGGTGCAATGCATTCAACGGCGTTTTGCGAAGCTCGTTCACGGGAGAAATTGTGGAGGAATCCATTCCCATCGCTCGGGCAGAGACCGATACTAACATGCGCTTCCCAAGGGGTCAAAATCAGAGGACTTCCACGATTCAGCGAGCGCATGCAAGATTCACGGCCCTTTGCGCACGTTCGCCTTGCCGCGCGCGGCTCAGCTCAGGTACAGTTTTCTAGAGGGCGCGCCTATGGACGGTCCTACCGTTTGTGTGCAGTGCGACATGCCGGAGTCACGCTGCACTTGCGAGAAGTACTGCACCATTTGCAAAGGGCAGACCAACATCCGTCTCTGCGCCGACGGCCTCTATTACTGCCCGGATTGCCGGGAAGCCTGCGACGTTGCGCTGGCTACGAGCCGTGGCCACTGAACCCAAAAACCTGCACATGTGCATTGACGCCGACGCGCGGCTGGCAGCGGCGGCAGGTGGCGTAGCCCGTTTCCTGGCAGACGCCGCGGGTCTGGAAAGCGAAGCGGTGGCCCGGCTGCAATCCGCGGTCATGGAAGCGTGCCTGGAAGCCTTCGAGCATTTGGCCGGGAAGCATCCTCATTTAGAGATTGATTTTGCGCGTTTCTCCGATCGCCTTGAGGTTTCCCTCTCGCATGAAGACGCCAGCCCCGCTGTTGGCATGCACACCATTACTGGCTTTTCGGCAAACAGACTGAAACATCTCGGAGACGCGAGAACGCCGGAGGGCGTCGATCGCGTGCAACACGAAACACACGGCAAGGAAAGCGTGACGCGCCTGACCAAATACCTTGGCCAGGTGGCTCCCAGTCTGTAGACGGTGTCAAAAGCGGAATGCGCCGGATTGAAGCTCAGTCCGGCCGATTTCTTTTTCAACTGAATTTCGGTCTCCTACATCTTCAGGGCAAACGTATTTTTGCGAATGAGCGAGGTCATCTGGTCATCGCTCAACGACATGCGCAGCGTTACGCGGTCCCCCGCGGGTACGATTTTTGCTTGGTCCAGCAGGTCAGCGAGGTCCGGATTTTCTTTTTGTGCCTGATAGCGCTTATAGAGGAACCCTGCTTGGAGCAATTGGCCCAGTGTGTTCGCATCTTCCACAGAACCGCAAACAGCTTGGAACTTTCCATCAATGCCGCTGCTGGCGTCCACGTTGATAATCAGGTTCTGCATGCGCGCAACCAGCTTCGCGGCCTCGGGAAACTGCTCGACTTCCGGCGCAAGCTGCTGCATGGCCAGCCGCGTATACGCGGGATTCAGGACCGCCCAGACCACGCCGTTGCCGTTGGCCTCGTTGATCAGCGGGAAGATCTGGTCGTTCGTCAGCAAACCTTCCTCTGCGCCAAAACGCACTTCCACCATTTTTTCCAGGACCTCGCGGTGTCCAAACGCGGCGGTATTTGAATCAATGAACAAGAAAAACAGGTCGTTCGCCCCCGTGCCGCTGCCAAAAGAATAGAGCGTGTAACTCCGGGCCTTGAAGGTGGGCAACTTCTGCTGTTTGAAATACGCTTCGGTCGAGTTGGGGTTGAACGTGCCGAGCGCGACGCCGACAACCTCTTCGCCCGTGGGAACTGCCGACGAGCCGGCGCCCTCGGTCTTCGTACTCAGCCCTTCCGCCACGAGTCCCCAGGCCAGCTCATCCACCTGCGAATTCGGATCTACGCCGGCAGATGCGAGAAATTTCTCGAATTGCTTGAACTTCTCTGGGATCATCTGCTCTTGCAGCTGCGGAAACCATTTCTGCGACCGCGCTTTCTTCAGGTCGGCATAGGCAAATTCGCCGATGTTTTTCGGGAAAAGCGCGATCACGTCCGTGCCCAGGCGGCCTGCGCGCGCAGGCTTTGGCGCCGCAAGCAGAATCGCTGTCACGATGGCCGCGGCTCCGGCCTTGCCGATCGCCGTGATGACTCTCATGAAATGCTCCTTTCGGGAAGGGCCGAGGGAGTATTGATTCTACGCGCTTGTGGCGCGGGGCGCATCGCCCAATCGCTGGCGCAGTGCCGCGGCCTTCGCCCGCATAGATGCGACGTAAGTTGGATCCTTCAATCCATCGAGGTTGATCTCGACATTAGCCAATGCTCCGCGGGCCCCTGCATCGGCCATCATTCGTGCTACATGCAAGTCTGAACGCATGGATGCGGCGACGATACCTTCCAGTTGTCCCAGTCGTTCGAAAAGGGCAACCGTCCGCTCGGCCACCTGCAGTGGAACTTCCGCCGCGCCCTTGGTTGCCTTTTGAATGGCGGCTTCACGCCGGGCGGTCTCTTCCGCGTTTCCCTGTGGCAATTTGAAAGCCACCATCACCGCGTCGTAAGACTCCGCATCCCGGTCAATCGCTTCGGCAAGCTCGTCAGCGGTTCTCCGCATTTCATCCAACGCCGCAGAGAGCTGCTCCACGTAGGCCGCCTGCGATTTCTTTTTCCGCGAAAGCCCCGCAACCATTTGTCCGAGCGACGCGGCCAGCGCAGCGGCGAATGCCGAAGCGCTTCCGCCGCCCGGCGTCGCACTCGGCGCCGCCAACGCATCCAGAAAAGGCCGTGCCAGTCCCGCCAGTCTTCCGTCCTTTGCTGTCATCACCGGCGCGTCGCTCAGTGCGTCGGCCAGCTTGTTCTCAAATACTTGCGCGGGAGAAAAATTCTCCAGTTGCAGAAAAAAGTCTGCCGCCATTTCCAGCGCCTTTTTTGGCACCAACCCGACGATCTCGCTCCCCACGGGCATCGCCCCAAACCGTTCTGCTTCGCGCTTCACCATTTCATACACGCGATGCATGGGCGTCTGTTCAAAGTCGGTCAAGTTAATGGAAACCTGTGCCAGGTTGCGCGCCTTTAATTCCACGCCCATGGACTTCACATAACGCAGCCCACCCGAGGAAAATCGGATGGCTTTGGCAATCTTGTTGGCGATGCTCACGTCTGAGGTGTTCAGGTTCACGTTGTAGGCGATCAAAAACTTCCGCGCGCCCACTATTGTGACGCCGGCCGTGGGGTGAACTTTAGGCTCCCCCATATCGGGTTGACGGTCGAGATTCTTCTTCATCTCCTCGCGCAGTCCTTCGAATTGCCCCCGCCGCACGTTTTCCAGATTCACGCGTTCCGGCCGAGTCGCCGCCGCTTCGTAGAAGAAAACGGGAATGCGATAGCGGGTCCAAATTTCATTGCCCACTCGGCGTGCCAGCGCCACGCAGTCTTCAATCGTCACGCCATCAATGGGAATGAACGGCACGACGTCCGCCGCGCCGACACGCGGATGCGCGCCCGTGTGCTTTGTCAGGTCGATCAACTCCAGCGCTTTGCCCACGCCAAGCAGCGCCGCCTCGGCCACGGCATCCGGCTCACCCGCCAGCGTAATCACCGACCGGTTGTGGTCCGCGTCCATCTCGTGGTCCAACACATACACGCCTGGAACGCTGCTCATCGCTCCAACGAGAGCATCCACCTTCGCGGAATCCCGGCCTTCAGAAAAATTCGGAACGCATTCAATCAGTCTTTTCATCGTTTTGGTTTTTTGTGGTCCCGCTTCTTGTCTTTTGGTTTCTGATCGTTCAAATCGCCCCAATTGTTCGGCAGTTTCGGCTTGCGGTCCGGCAGTGTAGGCCGCTCGTAAACGAAGGCGCGCTTTTTCTCATTGGAATCTGCCTGTGATGTCTGGGGCCACGTTGCCGCAGGCGGCTGAATTGCTTGCGGCTCCGGTGCGGCAGGCTGTTCCTTCAGCAATTTGGGCGGCGATTTGGGCGGCAATTTGGGCCACGAAGGCCGAGCCCCCGACTTCACCGGCCATTGCAGCCCGATCATGGGCTTCATGCCGGATGGAAGCGGCAAAGGTCCCTTCGCCGTTTCGGTGGCCGCCTGAGGCTGCGGCGCGGAAGTTTTCCCATTCTCCGTCTTCGATTTCTCCGTAAAATAGTCCTTTAATTGATGCGCGCACCAAAGAATGGCGGTCACCCATGCGCCAATAACCACCGCATTGTATCCGCTGAATCCTCCAGCTTTCCCCAGAATGGTCACCGCAAAAAAAACGAACGCCAGCAGCGCATAAAGATACTCTTCGAAGAAGTTCGTCGTCTTCGTCGGCCCGATTTTCGGAAGTTTTAGTCTCCGGACGGGCTTGCCGGTATAGCTAGCTCTTGGAATCTTTGGTGGCATGGATCACGCGACCGCGCTTGATCGTCATCCAGCAGTGGTTCACTCCAAAATAATAAGGAATTTCGCGGTAGTCGGCCACCTCGAATACGGCAACGTCCGCTTGTTTGCCAACCTCGAGCGACCCGACCTGCTTCTCGCGCCGCAACGCGCAGGCGGCATTGATGGTCGCGGCGGTGATCGCCTCCGCCGGCGTCATGCGCAGTTGTGTGCATGCCAGCGACAAAATCATGGGCATGCTCAGGGTCGGACTGGTACCGGGATTGTAGTCCGTGGCCAGCGCGACAATTGCGCCTGCATCAATCAGCGCTCGCGCTGGCGCGTACTTTTGCAATCCTAGATGGAAGTCGCAGCCCGGGAGCAGCGTCGCCACCGTCTCGGATCTTCCCAGCGCGCGAATGTCGCTCTTGTTCACGTACTCGAGATGATCGCAGCTCGCTGCGCGCAAAAGAATCGCCAGCCGCGTTGCGCCGCTCCGCGAAAGCTGCTCCGCATGCATTCGCGGAGCCAGCCCCCACTGCCGGCCCGCTTGCAGCACGCGCTTGGACTCTTCCACCGTAAACGCTCCGCGCTCGCAAAACACGTCGCAAAACACCGCCAGCTTGCGTTCGGCAATCTCCGGCAGAAGATTTTCTTCCAGTAGCTGGATGTACTTTTTTGTTCCGCCTGCCTTCTTGCGAAACTCATCGGGCACGACGTGCGCCCCGAGAAACGTAGAAGCAATCTCCAGCGGTTGCTCCGCCGCCAGTTCTTTGTGCAATTTCAGAATCTTCAATTCACTCGCGACGTCCAGCCCATACCCGCTCTTGGCCTCCATTGTCGTCGTGCCGTGACCGGCAAATTGTTGTAGCGCCGCCAACGCGCGCTTTTTCAATTCCTCCGCGGTCGCCACGCGCAGCTTTTTCACCGAATTTAGGATTCCGCCGCCCTTGCGCGCAACCTCCTCGTAGCTCGCGCCTTGAATCTTCAGTTCATACTCTTCCGCGCGGCTCGCCGCATGAATTAGATGCGTGTGCGAATCCACGAATCCGGGCAGCGCCACGCGTCCGCCCAAATCCAGTTTTTCCGCGGCGCGAGCCTCCGCTGAACCCTCCACTTGTGCCCGCGTCCCGACCGCCGCAATCGCGCCGTCGCGCACCAGCAGCGCACCGTCTTCGATCAACTCTAATTTGGAAAGGGAATTGCCGCGCCGCGGACCACTTCCGCGCAGGGTCACCAACTGCGACGCACCCGTAATGAGCAGGGAATTGCCCAAGGCTCAGGTATTATGCCGGAAAGAATTTCAGTAGCACAGGCTTCAGCCTGTGTTACTTGAGTCTGGCTTTAGGAAAACGAGTAAGAGAATAAATGTAGCCAAGCAAATAATGGTGAGTCACCACGGGCTGAACGGGATTGGAA
>WNER01000233.1_pt1 | contig 12794 bp, 9 predicted proteins | sample 5399921 | NCBI WGS metagenome assembly WNER01 (sample SAMN13153331, study PRJNA577476) | soil metagenome | isolation source: 20 cm grassland meadow soil 5 days after 1st rain plot 5 | place: USA:California | collected 2015-09-21 | reverse complement strand
GTGTTTAGTGGCCGCCGTCAGCGCCGTGGATGAGCACTCGAAATCCACACTCGAGAGCCTCACCAAGGATAACGGGAAGTCCTTGCATGAAGGTCGCGAGCCGGGCAACGGAGGCAACGGCACCACAAATCCCGAAAGCCCGGAAATACTCCCCGCGCCGGACCCTGATCCGTTCACCCATTAAGCTTGGAAGAATTTCACCCAAACGAAAAGGCCAGCCGCTCTCTCTTAGGACGGCTGGCCCTTTTGTTTTCCCTGATTGCAGAACTTCCGCCACTCCTGAAGGAGGCAGGAGCGAGCGTTCTGCCTGTGCTCTGGCTGAGACCAGAAACCTGTTTTTCAGTTCGCGGGCTGCTCCGAACCCGGACGCCGGAACGGACGGCGCGCTAGCTCCTCGACGCTATAAATCCCATGGCGCACCGCCACCACGACAGGATGCCGGCTATCCGCCACACGATCCACGGTCACGGCCCAGGCACGGTGCAGGGTATAAAGGCTGATGATGACCCCGGCAACAGCCAGGAATCCCATGACGAACAGCGCAAAGGCGGCCAACAGTTCGCGCACGAAATAGAGTTGCAGGGCGCCGATGACTCCCAGCAGCCACCACATCCACTTCCGGTCCTTATCCCGCTTCCTTGACTTGATTTGACTGCCATCACCACTCATGGACTTCCCCCGGTTCCTAAAAAGGCCTTAGTTCACCGACATTAGATGCTGCAACCTGCCCTAACGGGCATGTGTGCAATACCTGTACCATTAGACACCTGCCAGCACATGAGAATCGATGGTACAGTAGTCACATTTTAGGCTCTAAACCAGTCTCCTAGTACCCGATTCTGTGCATTTTTTCCACTGTAAGCCTATGAAGGTAAATTACTTATGGCAGTATACACTTTCGCCATTGTTTTCGCCAGGTTTTCCCTGTACGGCCTGTGGAAAACCTGCCCTGTCGTACAGGGAGTTTTTCTTCCTGCGAAGGGTAGTGATTGGGCGCACCCCGGCATGTCATCCGGCCCCCAATTGGCGGCCGAAGGCAACTCCTGAGGTATGTTAACTCTAGCGAATTCCAAGAAAGGTGATGCTAATTATGGAGTTACTGGTCTAGGTCAAGAACTGGTGCAGGGACGTATTGAAGGTCGGCCGGTACTCAGTTTCCCTTTAAGGCATATCCGAGGTCAAAAGGCAGCTTCCCTTCCACGCGGAGAACTTTCACCGAGCTATTGATGGCATACACGTCGATGATTCCCGCGGCTCCGGGCGTCGCCTCCACGGTGCGCAGCAAATCCTCATCATTGTCCACGATCTTCACCGTCAGCCGGGATTCATTCAGCTTCGCGATCAAAGCTTTGACCTCGCCCGGTGCGGCGCCAAACAGTTTTTGTGCTACCACGTGCATTTCTGGAGACTCCGGATCCCTCATCACCAGGGTGAAGTTCTTTCCATCCGGCCACGTTTTCTGCGTGCCTTTGCAAAGCCTAGTTAGATCCGCCAGGGGAACATCCGTCAGCTTGCTCCCCGCGGAAACCACCACGGCCAGGTTCTTGATTCCCGCAAGCGCTACGCCCGCGGGTACCAGCAAGAAGCACAGAATGGCAGCAGTTCGTAATGCCTTTGGGATTTGATATCGCTTCATAGTCCATTCTCACCTTAGATGGTTTCCGGGCAGTATGTTCACTCGCAGTGCGCCTTGGCAAGCATCCCTTTCAAAGCGTGTGTCCAACCTTACGCTTCCCGCCGCACGCACTTGCGCCCGTCCTCTCTTAACCCTTCCGCACACCTGCCCTACAGGTCAGTATCCACGCCCGCCCAGGCTGCGCTACGTTCAGGGACCAGGACTTATCCTGAGTTCAATTTCCGGACAGGGAGTGATTGCACATGGTTCGTTTCGCTGCGCGTTGGCTTTTGCTGATCTTTCCTGCATCTTTTGCTTCCGGCGCGTTGGCGCAAACGCCTTCTCCGCGCGTAGAGCCAGCATCGAACCGCGCGGCTCGCACATCGCCGGTTGCTCCGCTTTCGCAACAGCTCTTCGGCGCCATTCCTCTTTCTACCAAGTCCGAGGACGTGCGCAAGTCCCTCGAACAGGCCTGGGACAAGTACGAAAACGCCATGTATGAGCCTTCAGCCAACCTGGCGCGCAAGGCCGCGAAAAAGGACCCGCAATCCGCCCTCAGTTACGCTCTGGTCTCTTTTGCCGCAAGGCGCGGCATGCCGGATGCCTCCGCCCTCGCCAAAGCCAAAGCTCTTCTTCCCCGCGCGACCCCCGATGAACAACTCATAGTTCGCTGGATGACCGACATCCAGGATCACCATCTTCTTCCCGCCATTGCCAGCATGAACGATCTGCTGAAGCGTTATCCTCGCGACAAGCACGTCCTCTACGTAACCGGCGAGTGGCTTTTCCTTCAGCAAGATGATGACCGTGCGCGGACTTTGCTTGAAACTGCTCTGCAAGTGGACCCGAATTTCCCCGCCGCCCTCAATCGCCTCGGGTATCTGTATCTTGATTCGAGCAATCCCGATCCAGCCAAGGCCGTCGTTTCCCTGAAGCGCTATGTGGAAGTCGCGCCAACTTCCCCCAATCCGCAGGATTCCCTTGGCGAAGTGCTGCGCCAGGCGGGCGAAAATCAGGATTCCATCGAACACTACCAAGCCGCCTTGAAAATCGATTCGGCTTACATCAGCTCGCAGTATGGAATCGGCATTGTGCGCACGCTGATGGGCGATTTTCAGGCCGCCCGGCAGGAGTTCGACCGCGCCACTTCCATGGCGGAGAATCCCATGGACGAACTCTACGTCAAATATCTGAAGACCTTCGTCTACTTCTGGGAAGGAAAGCCCGCGGAAGGTCGCGAGGCTTTTGCCGCCCTCGCGAAAGAAGCAGCCGGCAAAAAAGAACCAAACTCACAATTTCAAATCGGGTTGGCTCAAGCCATGCTCGCCGCCGATCCGCAGTCCGAACTCGAGCAGCTGAGATCTCTTTCTGCTTTTCTGGCCAATCCTCTCGCAGGCATGAACGAATCCGACCGCGGCATCGCCCGCGCCGCGGTTCTGCGCGAACGCGTGCGCGTTCTGGCACTTCAAGGAAAACTCGACGATGCCGCTCACGCCGCCTCGGAACTCCAGGCGCTGGCCACCTCTTCACGGGATCAACTGATTGCGAGCTATTACGAGAGCGCGCACGGCCACCTCTTGGCCTCAAAGGGTGATTTTCAAGGAGCCGCCGAAGGGCTTTCCGCCGATGAGCATTCGCCGCTCGTTCTTCAGCAACTGGCCACAGTGGAGGAAAAACTCGGAAACGCTGCTGCTGCGGAGACTGCCCGCACTTGCCTGAAATATCATCGCAGCTCGGAAGCGGAATGGTTCCTGGCTACGCGCAACGCCGCAACCCAATCCAACTAGCTTGCAGGGGCACTCCAATTACCATTGCAGGGGCGCAGCTCCGTTGCGCCTTTCTGACTCCACGCCCATCGCAATCCTCTAATCGCTCTTGTGTCGCGCCTCTACTTCTTTTTCACCAGCCGCGTGATCCATACCAGGATCACTGCTCCGACAAAAGAAACGACAATCGATCCAATCATGCCTCCTGCGTGGAGGCCCAATAGTCCAAATACCCACCGGCCTACAATGCCGCCAAGAATCCCTAAAATGATGTCCACTAAAACCCCGTAGCCTCCTCCCTTCATCACTTGTCCCGCCAGCCATCCGGCGATCAGGCCAACTACAATTGCGTAAATGAGGCCTTCCATGATTCCTCCTCCCTCTGTGATGTGGTGTAAAAGATGGAGCCCGGCCGCGTCCCTTTTAGAACGCGCCTTGCCGAATGTCAACCGAACGGAATACACTGGCCTTACGCGAAAATTTCATCACCTGTCCACGGAGAGAGAGGATGATTCTCAAGGTTTCCCGGATTTCCTTGTCGTTGCTCGCTGTAGTTTTTCTAGCCGGCGCTTGCTCGAAGTTTCAAGCTGATAAAGACCCCACACCCGTTCCCGGCGCGCCTGTCCCGCATCCGACGATTGTCTTCATGACCGACTTTGGCGTCGCCAACGACGCCGTGGCCATTTGCAAAGCGGTGATTCTCGGCATCGTGCCCGATGCGCACATCATGGACATCACACACCAGGTCACTCCCTACTCCATCGAGGAGGGAGCGCGCTTCCTCCAAGGGGTCACGCCTTACTATCCCGCAGGTACTGTCTTCCTCGTGGTTGTCGACCCTGGAGTCGGCACTTCACGCAAAGCTATCGTCGTCAAATCCAAAAAAGGCCAGTACTTCGTTCTTCCCGACAACGGACTCATCACTCCAGTCATCGACCGCGACGGCCTCGAATCCGCACGGGAAATCACCAACACCGACTGGATGATCCAGTCGCCTATTTCTTCCACGTTTCATGGCCGCGACATTTTCTCGCCCGTGGCCGCGCATCTCGCCGCTGGCGGGGACTTCGTTCTTGTCGGCCCGGAAGTTTCCCAACTCGTCCGCCTGAATCCAAAAGCCGGTATCGTCACCGACAAGGGCATCGCGGGCGATGTAATCGCTCTCGACGACCCCTTTGGCTCACTCGTTACCGACATTCCCGGCGATGAATTCACGAAGCTCGCCTACCGCTTCGGAGACAAAGTCCCGCTCCTGATCAACAGGCAACTCGTCACCTTGCCGTACGTCAAAACCTTCATGGAAGTCCCCGTCGGCGAGCCCCTGCTCTATGTGGACTCGCGAGGCCGTGTCGGCATCGCCATCAATCAAGGCAATTACTCCAAACAATTCGGCGTCACCCCACCGGCCCCCGTCTTCATCGCCCGCAAAGGCATCCCCCTCAAAACCAAATGACGGACGTATGAAAGACTAAGGGGAGGGGTTGAGTCCCCTCCCCTGACCTGCATAACGCCCATCCCTCTTCACTTACTGCGGCGGAAAAACGGGGAATTGGAAGGTCACCGTTACCCCGTTGTAGGAAGCGGAGACGGTAACCGGTGTTGTTGCCGAAACAGGAGTTGTGCTGACGGCGAATTGCCCGGGGTTCACACCTGCAGGTATGAATACCGATGCCGGCACGCTGGCGACGGACGGATTGCTGCTCGATAAGGAGACGGTTATGCCCCCCGCTGGAGCGGGCCCATTTAGGACGACTTGGCCATTGGTGGTGTTGCCGCCGGTCGCACTTCCTACATTCACATACAGAAGCCTTATCGGCTGGACGGTGAAGGTTCCCGTGACCGTAACGCCACCGTAGGCCGCCGAGATCGTCACGTTTGTATCCGCCGACACGGGGCTCGTTTTGACGACGTTGAAAAACCAGCACCCTGAATCTTGGGGGATAGTTACCGACGCCGGCACACTGGCGACCGATGGGTTGCTGCTGGAAATGGAGACCACCGTGTCGAAGGGAACCACCACGTTCATACAGACGCGCACATCGGCGGTGCCTCCGCCCCCGATCGTTGATGGTGAAACCGTAATTCCAGTAACGATCAGCGGTCGGACTGTAAGGGTAGCGTTAAGTGTCACTCCATTGTACGAAGCCGAGATCGTAACGTTCGTCGTCGACGGTCCAGGATTGGTGGTTATGGAGAACGACGCGGAGGTCGAACCCGCTGGAATCGTCACGGACGCTGGAACAGTAGCCGAAGGATCGCTGCTGGACAACGATACTGTGGCGCCACCGGCGGGAGCTGGCCCGGTCAGCGTGACAGTGCCTGTGGAACTCGCCCCGCCCGTCGCAGTGGTTGGAGACACTGAAAATTGCTGGACCCTCGCCGGTTGAACCGTGAAGGAAATGCTGTGCGTGAAGCCATTGCTGGTTCCTGAGATCTGCACAGTGGTTGCAGCCGTCACGGAACTAGTGTGTATGTTGAAAAACGCAAATCTCGAACCCGCCGGAACCGTTACCGAGGCAGGTACGCTGGCGACGGATGGGTCGCTGCTGGACAAGGCAATGGTCAGACCGCCGCTGGGAGCGCTCTGAGGCAGGGCCACTTCGCCCCCTGCGGTGTTTCCTCCGGTCGTGTTTCCGTTAACAAAGAACTGGAAAAGGGGATCCACGCTGAGCGTCGCGGTATTTACGCTGCCGTCAAAGGACGCAGTAACCGTGACAGAGGTAGTAAACGACCCTACGGCGTTGGTGGCAACGGTAAAGGTCGCGCTGCTCGCTCCTTCCGGAACAGTCACCGTGGCCGGGACAGAAACCACGGAAGGGTTGCTGCTCGACAAAGAGATCGTTGCGCCGCGGGCCGGGGCTGGCGAGATCAACTTCACGATGCCTGTTGAAGAAACTCCTTCTAACACTCTTGCTAGAGAGAGGCTGAACGAAAAGGGAGGAACCGCGCCTCGGCTGAAGAATACATTTGCATTGCCACCTGATGTGGCACTCTGCAGCCAGGCCACCGAGACATTCCCGCTAGGGTCCACCGCCATCGCCGCCGGAGTGGTGGGTACATAGCTGGTAATGATCACGCCAGAGTGTTGAAGGCCGTCGGCAGACTGGAAGAAGCAAAGGCAGGGAGTTTCATAGTAATAATACTGACCCTGAGCGTAAGTTGCGTCGATTCGCCCGATGGCATCCACAGCGATTTGTGGACCATGTGCGGTTTGCGCCCCAAGGCCCCCGCCACCGGAGAACGACGCGCCTGCATCAGCGGAGTAAATAAAACTCACAAAGGGACTCCCTGGTTCGTCGAAATTGGTGTACTGTTCCACGACGCCGACGTTGTTGCCGGTGGGGTCCAGGGCCATCATTATGGATGTAGCGAAGCTGAAGCCGAATCTAATGCCCCCAGTGGTAGAGAAGGTTGCCCCTCCATCTGTGGACCGGCTGAAAACGGCGCCGGAAGAGGATGGATTGCGTTGTATCCAGATCAGGTCAATATTGCCGTCCGCGCCAGAGGCGACTTGTGCAGCGCTCGCAGTATCGTAGGTGTCGCTGTTCGTTAGCTGGTGGGGAGTCGAAAAGCTGGCGCCCGCATCAGTCGAACGGCTAAAAAACACGTCATATTTGATCCCCGGCGTGTCATCGGCCCAAACCACGTTTATATTGCCGCTGGCATCGCCAGCAATGGAAGGAAAGACCGAGTCTCCCGCATCGTTGGAGATGTTCATGGGCGTCGAGAAGATCGTGCCTCCGTCCGCGGACCGGCTGAAGAAAATCTCAGAGTTGCCGAGCGACGTGTCCGTCCAGACGATGTTGATCGCGCCGCTCGAGTCCACCGCCATTCGCGGGCTGGTCACCGCGCCGGCATCACCGGAAATATTATGCGGATTCGTGAAGGTGACGCCCCCGTCCGTCGAATGGCTGAAGTAAATAAAGTTCGCGGAGCCGTCAGGGCTGGTCTCCGTCCAGACTACGCTGACGTTGCCGTTCGCATCCACGGCGATTTGCGGTCCGCTGGCCCTGCTCTGCGCGTGCTTTGAAATGCTCCTGGGTGTTGAGAAGGTTGCGCCGCTGTCTGAAGAGTGGCTAAGAAATATGGCGTAGTTCCCGAGCGAATTATCCGCCCAGACAAGGTTGACGTTGCCGTTAGCATCCACGGCAATCTGCTGAGCTTGCGCGTTTCCCGATGAGTTAGAGATGTTCTTCGGCGGAGAGAAAACAACTTGCGCCTGGGCGGCAAGGGCAGACGCGGCTAGCAATGAGGTAAAGACTGCTAAGCGGGCACACTGATACCCGGCGTTCCTGAACAGGGACACTGAATTACTCCTTGGGAATCGTATTACGTGCGGTGGCGAAAGCTGGACGACACACCGTCGCGCACTGTAGAAAAATCCTCGCGTCGCGGCAATCGGGTGAGTCTTTGAATTTGCTTACGTAAAATTCAGGCGGGTGAATTCCCGAACCTGGAAACAGCGGGCCTGGCAAGTACTGGCGAGAACGTGTTGATGCAAGAACGACGGGCTCTTGCACGCCGCCAAACACGCCCAATCAATGGCGTGGCAACGAAGTGTTCCGTAAAGCATTTACGCCGATAAATGATTTCTAGAGTCAGCCGTCACATAGAACAGAACAGGGGAGGCGCCGCCTCCCCTTGCTCCGTAATGGTTTTGTTCTCTAATGAAGTTCGTCCCAGCTTCGGCGACGCTTCGTTTCTTTACTGCAGTCCGAATGTTCTACGTCCGCGCCCCCCCCTGATGGAGCAGGCCTGGGACGGCAGTGTCGCGATCGGCATCACCGCGAGATTCGCCCTCTGACTCACTGCGCTGAACGAAGCGGTGATCGTGGCTGAATTCGGACACAGAGCCATTCTTGTATTCACTGTGAACATCGCGTTGGCGAATCCGGCCGGTACCGTAACGCTGGACGGAACGGTAGCCAGCGAAGGGTTGCTGCTGGAAAGTGCCACAGTAACTCCGCCTGCCGGCGCTGGTCCACTCAGGGTCACCGTGCCGGTGGAAGAACCTCCGCCCGTCGTGCTGGACGGGTTTAGCGCCAGTGAAGTGAGGACCGCCGGCTCCACGGTGATCGTCGCCGTTTGGGCCGCGCCGCCAAACACTGCGGAAACAGTAGACGTCGTCGCTGCCGCCACAGGACTCGTACTTACAGCAAAAGTTGCGCTCGTTGTTCCCTCCGGAATCGTCACCGATGCCGGAACCGTAACCGACGGATCGCTGCTCAACAAGGAAATCACGGCTCCGCCTGTTGGGGCCGGCCCGTTCATGGTAACTGTTCCAGTGGACAAGCTTCCGCCCGTCACATTCGCCGGGCTCAAACCGAGCGCGGACAGCGAAACGACTATGCCACGGCTGAAGAAAATGCCCCATTTGAAGGTGTTGGAGTCGTAGTTCGGCCAGACAACACTTATATCCCCGCTCGTGTCGGTGGCAATCACCAATTCGCGCGGGACCCCACTCACACTGGCAGCCGATACATTTGTTAGAGAAAAAGACCCGCCCCCGTCCGTCGAACGCGCGACTTGGACGTTGTTCGTCGTATCTACCGCAACGTCAATATTGCCGTTTGCGTCTGCGGCCATCTGGCTGGCGAACCCGTTTGCGATTTGCGTAGGCGCAGAAAAAGAGGCCCCTCCATCGGTAGAACCCCTGAAAAAAGTCGAAATTTGGCCAGCGTTATCCGCACTCCAAACTATGTCCACACTTCCTGAGAATGTCACAACCATTCTTACATTTCCGATCGCTGTACCCGTCGGCGTATTTGACAAATTCGCCGGAGCGGAGAAAGTGGCTCCATTGTCTTTCGATTGGGCAAAGAAGACGGCACTGGAAGGATAGGCGGGACAAGTGAACCAGCCTGTGTTCTGGCAATCGCTCATCCAGATGATGTCAATGCTGCCGTCAGGGGCTACTGCAACCTGTTCGTACCCCGCCCCATCTGAGATCGTTGTGACGTCCACCGGAGTCGAAAAGCTGGCACCCCCGTCCGTGGAGCGGGTATAAAAGGCATCGAACGGATTATGGCCAGAGACCGCGGCTTCCCACAACACGTTGACACTCCCAGCGGAATCCACGACAACCGAAGGGCTGGCCGCTGCGCCCGTACCGAGACTTGCCGGTGCGGAGAAGTTCGCGCCACCGTCAGAAGAGTGCGTGAACATGATGTTCCCGCCATTCTGCCACCACCCAACACTGATATTTCCACTTGAATCGACAGCTATCCCGGGTCTCATTTGGCTGAGAAGTCCTCCTGACGGGGCTGAGATGTTTGTGGGAGTCGAGAAAGTATGGCCCCCATCGATGGAGCGGCTGAAAAAGACAGCGGTATAGCCAGGGCTGTTGTCACTCCAGATCACATTAATGTTTCCACTGGGATCCAGGGCAATCTGCGGCAGCGTGGAGGTGCCCTGGTCATTGGATAGGTTCAGCGGCGCCGAAAAAGTGGCGCCACCATCCGTCGAGCGACTGAAAAAAATGCTCATAAGGCAAGATGCTGACCCACATGCAGTAGTTTGATCGCTCCAGACGGTGTTGATGTTTCCTGCCGAATCCACGGCGATTTGCGGCTCGCCAGGGCTATCGATGTCGTGCGAAACCTTTATTACCGGCGAAAACACCACTTGCGCGTGTGTGGCCAGAGCCGACGCGGCCAGCAGAGCAGCGAAAACGCTTATGCGTTTTACAGAATGTTGCAAGACCTTCTTGTACCTGGACAGGTTCATTGAGGACTCCTGGGGGTTGTCTTTACCTGCGGTGCTAAAAGCTGGACGACACACCACCGCGAACAGTAGGGCTTTCTTGGAACCATCTCAATCAGGTGAGTCTCTGAATTTGTTCAGGTAAGAAATGGGGGCATCCGGGCAGGTGAAGTCCCGACCCCGGAACCAATACTCTTGGCCGGCACCTCGTCAGGCGGACAACACTCGAGCCACCCCTGGAGTTCGTCGTCAAAGACCTGCGCCCGTAACCTCATGCTCGAATCAAGATTGACAACAAGGGGAGGCAGCGCCTCCCCTTGTTTCGTAATGCTTTGATTCCTGAAGTTCCCCGAGCTCCAGCGACGTTTCGCTCTCTACGGATTTCCAACGGTTGTGGTATGGTGTGCTCCGATGGCCCCGCAGGCCCGCGCTGGCAAGTTCACGAACGGCATAACCGCAAGGTTGCTCGTCTGAGTTACCCCGCTGAAAGAAGCCGAGATTGTTGCCGAGTTTGCACATAGCTGGCGACTCGTGCTAACCGTGAACGTCACGCTGGTCAACCCGGGCGCCACCGTCACGCTGGACGGCACTGTGGCAATAGAAGTGTTGCTGCTGGAAAGCGCTACCACCGAACCGCCTGCCGGCGCCGGTCCGCTCAGCGTTACCGTGCCCGTCGAGGAGCTTCCCCCCATCGTGCTTGATGGATTCAACGTCACCGAAGTCAGAACCGGCGGCTCTACTGTGATCGTCGCGGTTTGCGTCACGCCATTGAAGACCGCCGAGACAGTAGCCGTCGTCGCCGTCGCCACCGGACTCGTGGTCGCGCTAAACGTTGCGCTTGTTGTTCCTTCCGGAATCGTCACCGTCGCCGGAACGCTTACGGCCGGATCGCTGCTGGACAATGAAACCACCGCCCCACCCGTCGGCGCCGGCCCGCTCAACGTCACTGTTCCTGTGGGCGAGCTTCCGCCCGTCACCTCCGCCGGGCTCAGCGTCACAGAAGCCAGCGCCACGCTCCGGCTAAAGAAAATGTCCGTATTGCCGCTGCTAGTAGTCTGCTGCCAAACGAGGTACACCCTGCCGTCTCGGCCCGTGGCGATCAGTGCATTGTTCGTTGAATTAGAATTGGCAACCTCTTGCAGCGGGGAGAAGCTTTCCCCCAAGTCATTCGAGCGGATGAACCACACATCGTTAACAAACACGCCACCCGTCAAAATGCCTCCCGCGAAAACGATGTCAATGTTGTTGGCAAGATCCACAGCCACCTGCGGGTTGGGAAGACCAAGGACGTTCGCAACACTGCCTCCTACCGCGCGGGTCCCTCCGACCATCCGTTCATAGAGGACACCGCTGAACGAGCTGTCGGCGTTCGCTAGCCAAACGATATTGGCATCGCCAAGGGAATCCAAAGCCATTTGAGGCTCGGTGGGAAACGTGTCACCGAAGGAGCTGTCATACCCCGTGGAGAAAGTAGCACCACTATCGCTCGAACGGCGATAGGAGAAATTGGTCGTACCATTTGCAAGCCGGAACGCCCCCCAAACGACGTTGATATTGTTCATCGAGTCTGCTGCAACCTGTATGCTAGTTTCGCCGATGATGTTAAAGTAGTTGGACACATTCGTAGGCGGTGAGAACGTGGTTCCACCGTTGACGGAGCCGCTAAAGAAAACGTCGTTGGTTGTCCCTCCGGGTATCACGGTCGAACCAGACCAGACGATATAGATGTTCCCTTGCGAATCCACGCCAAGGCTGGGCAGACTTGCACCGCCAGCGTTATTCGATACTTGTACGGGGATGGAAAAGCTCGCGCCTCCATCGGTCGAACGGCTAAAGAAAACTGCATTGTAGCCAGGGCTGTTGTTGATGCCAACGACGTCGAGGTTGCCGCTGGAATCCACGGCCATTTGACTCCACTGGACGGCTTGTGGCGTTGAGAACGTAGAGCCGCCGTCGCTGGATCTGCTAAAGAATTCTGCGAATTGCCCGAGACTATTGTCGGCCCAGATGATGTAAACGTTTCCACCTGGACCCACGGCAATTTCGGGGCTGAAGATACGGCTACCTGGATGATTCGAGACGTCCAGAGGAGTAGAAAACGTGGCACCTCCATCAGTAGACCGGCTGAAGAAGACATCAGAAGTGGAGCCAGAGAAGCCGTTGTCATCCACCCACACGACGTCAATGTTATCGTTGGCATCGACGGCGATCTTCTGGCCGTTGGCGCGCCCCGTGGAATTCGAGATGTTCTTCGGGGGTGAGAAAACAACCTGGGCTTGCGTCGCCAGAGCCGACGCGGCCAGCAAAGCAGTGAGAACGCTCATGCGCTTTACAGAATGCTGCATGACCTTCTTGTACGAGGATAGGTTCATGGGGAGACTCCAAGGACTTGTTTTTACGTGCGGTGGCAAAAGCTGGACGACACACCGCCGCAAACATTAAGGGCTTCCTGGACTCATTTTCAATCGGGTGAGCCTTTGAATTTCGTCAGGTAAGAAATAGGACACACAGGCGGGTGAATTCCCGAACCCGGGGAGCACAAGCGGGACGGCAACGCATCCGCACAAGGCGAGGTGCTCCCCATTTTGCAACGGGGGGTGGGTGTGGGAAGGAGCGTTTCTCGCGCGACTCGCGGCCCCGGTTGCATTTTCTCCCCAACCGCCCAACAATGCACTTGTTGCTCAAACCGTTGCCTCTCCGCGGAGGCCAAG
>WNER01000221.1_pt1 | contig 12956 bp, 7 predicted proteins | sample 5399921 | NCBI WGS metagenome assembly WNER01 (sample SAMN13153331, study PRJNA577476) | soil metagenome | isolation source: 20 cm grassland meadow soil 5 days after 1st rain plot 5 | place: USA:California | collected 2015-09-21 | reverse complement strand
GCCTATGAATTCAGCGGGCTGTAACGGGAGTTCATCCCGCTGGGTTTCCCCATTCGGACATCCCCGGATCAAAGCCTGCTTGCGGCTCCCCGGGGCTTATCGCAGCTTGCCACGTCCTTCATCGCCTTCTGGCGCCAAGGCATCCACCGTACGCCCTTAGTAGCTTAATCATAAAACTTACCCAATCCGTCTTCGCTGTTGAAGGAACGGGTCTGAAGACCCGCCACTACAACTCTGACGTTCCGACTCCTGCAGCTCCATACGTCCTCGCATCAGCTCTCCGCTCGCCCGGGCATGGGCTCGCGGTTTGTCCGGCTGCCCCTCGCGGAGCAACTAAGAAATCTGACGCAGGCTTTCGACTCCACAGTCTTCGGTGAACCGTGCCGGTGATTCTGTTTCTGACTTCTCTTGCGAGTCGCCAGTCACCCATCACCTCTCACGGCTTTGGATAAGCCGCCTTGTTCCACAGTTATGCTCAATCTCGAGCAAACTTGTAATAACCCACACCTTCACTCCCTCGCGCGGACCGTAATCCGCGCAAAGTTATCGGCGTGGGATTGCCAGCCTTTCTGTTGTCAAAGAACTTTTCTTCCGAGTCGATCGGAATGCCCTGAATGCCTCAGGACCTGTCTGGCGGGACTTACCTGTTCGCATGCCGCGAACTTGCCTTCCAGCTCTGCCCCAGTCTCACTGGGATTTTGCTTGGTGTTTTAGTTGCCTTGCGACTTGTCGTCGAAATCCCTTGCGGAACTTCTTCCCACTCGCCACTGCCCCTAAACACCGCCGCAAAATAAAAAAACCCGGCGTCGAGCGCCGGGTGCAACCACTCCCACTTGAGTGGCTCCACGCGTTGCTCGACTTCTTTCTACCCTGTACTCGTAAAGAACCCCACTATTAGGATCTACTTCTCGCCTTCGTTTTTTCTCGGGCTGGAAGACTTCTCGATCCGACTGTGATGCCCCTGAGCGATCCTAGGCTCCATAGAGCCCCAAGACCATTTGTAATAATACCAGTTTTTCTTAGTTCGTCAAGCCCCTGCCATAATTATTTTTATGGTTTTCCTCAGCCTGTGGAAACAGCTGACTGCCGGCTTCCAACATTTGTTTCTTGTGGACCTAGCCGCCGCGATTATTGTTTTTTTGCCTTTTCAAGGGCTTCCGCCACCTATGAATCAGAACTGGTAAGCAAGGGCTATGTTAATGACATTGCCGCGGCCCGATGGTCCCTTCGCCTCTACCCCGGGAGCGGGAAATGCCACAGTGCGAAATTGCCAATTGCTCCATTCCAGGCTGAGAGTCACGTCGTTGGTCAACTTGCGAAAATAGCTTACCCAGGCAAATGTGTTCTTCGCGCGTGTGGTGCCGGGAAGAAGTTGATGGTTTCGCGGATCATCCGTGCCAGCGCCAAGGTAGAAAATATTTTTGTTGTCTTCCGTAGCACGGAAAGTCAGTTCACCCCAACCGCCACCCGCGCCGATAGGCTGAATAGTGGTGAAAGGGGCAGCGGCGGGCGCAGCAGCGACGCCCTGAACAATGCCGCCCTGGAAAGGGGCGAGGTTGCTGCCGACAAACCCCTCTCCACGCAAGGTAACTCGCGATTGCAACGGGATGTGGAAGTCAAACGCAAAGGCCCAGGAATCAATCTTGCGGCTGGCACCGACGGCTTCTTCGCCGAAATGACCGCCAAGACCAATCGTGGCGGTCGAGCCTCTGAACGGATGAGACGCCGCAATGCGCGCCTGATAAAAAGGTTGCGAGGCACGTTCGCCGAACCCGGAGAATGCGGTGTCCAGGGAAGTCCCCGGCTGCGGAATGTCTCCCAATCTTGGATCGCCGAACACGGGCCGCAAAATGCCGATTTGAAAAAGCGTCGAAGTATCGCCAAAGTTGTGCGTCACGTCCAAGCGCAACTGCGGCAACCGCGCCCACAAGTCGCCCGCCGTAGCGCCGAGGGGCACGCCCACGTGGGAGAGGGAAATGGGGTCCAGCGGAGAAATGATCATATCGTCCTGACCGGCAACCACCTTGAAGTTTCCCTTCTCCAACTGCAAATATCCTTTTCGCAATCGCGGCTGGTTAAAGACGCGCCCTTGCGGCTGAAAGAGATCCGATGGACGTGTGCCGAAGAAATCCATTTCGATGACCGCCGAGGGATTCCACCCGTTATCCGATGTTTTTGCAGGCGCGAAATTGAAACCGAAAATACTCTGCCGCGCGGTGAAGACCGTGTCATGAACGTGCCCCGCAGGAACCGTGGTGCCGTCCGGAAAAGTTATGGGCACAATGCCAGGCAGCGGCCAAAGAGGCACTTCCTGGCCTACTTCGTCCGAATCCGAAAAGGACATGTTGAAGAGAACGGTGCCATAAAAACGCAGCTTGATTGCCCCAACAACCGCTTCCAGCTTGGTTTTGGATTTTTCTTCAGGGTATTCCTGCGGAGACGGATTCGCCGCCGTATTCAAGCTCGGCGAGGTAACTGTGGCTGAGCTACTAGCTCTTGAATCTCTGGGACTGTTGGAATCTCTTCCCGCGATCTGCGCGTTTAGGACCAGTGGAGCGATAACGATTGCGAGAAGAATGGCGCATGCTCGCGCGGCAAAATGAACCGCGCGACCTGCAAGCGGGAGGCGAGCAATAGGTACACGCTCACGAGCGACTTTCTGGAAGGACAAATCTCGCATCGGGTAATCTCCTGAAGTAAGAAAATTGGGCGGGTGTGGGTGGGATTTGGGAAGAAGCAATCTTTCTTCCAGCGTTACTGCCAACTTTAAGGCCGGCAAAACGCTGTTTTTTCAACACTTTCCATCAAAGCCCCCCAGGAACAACCAGAGATCAGGGGCAGAAATCCAAGTTCTCATAGGGGAACTATGAAAAATGCATGTCGAATCGGACAGCCGTGTAGCCTGCCCGGCCACTGGTCATTGGCGCGGTGACGGGAAGGACACGCACCATTGATGCCCGTAAATTCTTCCTCTTAATCTAGTACAATTTCCCCAAGCTCAAGGGATACCCACGGTTCCGAGCGTGATTTGATATTTGATTCGGCGAAGGGGTCACCCGGCCACTCCTCCCAGTCCGTTGGGCTATCTACAGGAGGGCAGAATGTTCCAATCGCAATTCTCTCGCAAACTGGGCCTTGCTGTGACGGTTGCCTGCTTTATCGCTATGGCGGGCTGCTCCGGCCAGCAGGACGAACAAGCCGCAAACCAGGCTCCTAAGGCGGCGCCTAGGGCTGCAGCGGCCAAGCCTGCTGTCGCAAAGGGCGAGACCCCCAAGGTCACGCCTGTCTCCGCTAAGGCGACGCAGCCGACCGGGCCGGTGATCACCGTACCCAAGGGCACGCAGCTCACGGCCGTGGTGGACCAGACGCTCCGCAGCACAAAGACCCATGAGGGTGACACCTTTGGCGCCAGCCTCGCCGCGCCCGTGAAGATAGACGGCAAGATCGTGCTTCCCAAGGGGGCACACATCACCGGCAAAGTAGTGCATGTTAAGAAGAACGAGTTGAAGGTTGAGCTCGCTTCGGTCACTCTCCACGGAAAGTCCTACGACCTGGAGACCAACACGCGCCGGCCGTCCGACAAGGTGACGCTCAAGTCGAACAAGAACACGGGTAAGAGCAAAGAAAAGAAAACCGACAATTCCATTCTTGGAGCCAAGACGGAGCTGACGTTCAAGCTGTCCAAGCCGGTCACCGTTCCGGCGAAGGGCTAAACGCGCCGTTCAGGCGGCCGGCCTCGTCCTCTCTGAGGCTCGCGTGCGTTGGAGGGGCACGGCACGTCGTGCCCCTCTTTTTTTTGTCGAGCCATTAGTTCAACTCCACGAAATACTCCGCTTTTTCTTAATTCTTGATCTTGCTTGCTCGCCTGCGCGTTTGCGATACGATACAGCGAGGATCGTGCAGCATGCCTTCGCTCGAATCCCCAGCGTCCACCTACACCACGAGAGAGCTTTCCATGAAAACCTGGCCGGACTTTGTGCGGCTTTTCTCGCAAGGGAGCGGCTGGGACTTCTGCCAGTGCATGCATTTTCATCGGCCGAGAAGCTTGCCCAGGGACCAATGGCTGCGCACTCGCGCAGAACGCGGGGTGCGCAACCGCCGCCAGAAACGCGCTTTGGTTGAACAAGGTTGCGCGCACGGCATTCTCGTATACGCAAAAGGCGAGCCCGTCGGTTGGTGCCAATACGGTATGCGCGAGGAGCTGCCGCGCATCGACAACAAGCGCATCTACAGAGGCTTGGCTCCGGACAGCACACAAAAACTCTGGCGCATCACGTGCTTTGCCGTGTTGAAGCCGTATCGCAAACGCGGCGTCGCGTCCGCCGCGCTACAAGCTGCGCTCGAATCCATTCGCCGCAAGGGAGGCGGGCTCGTCGAGGCCTATCCCATTACGCGCTGGCTGTCCCGCGCTTTTGGAAACGAGTCCACGCACGGCAGCGAATCCATGTTCATGAAAGCTGGATTCAAGGCCGTCGCGCCGTTCGGCAGCACACGCTTCAGCTCGCACGTCGTGATGCGCAAAACAATCTAAGGGCAGCAGTCAATGGCAAGGAGCCCCGGGAAAAAAGCAGGTCCCGCACCGCTATTTGCAAAAGGCACAACTGGGTTCGGGAAAAGCGGTTCATCTGCCAAAAGTGGGAACGTCATTTAAGGAATTGGATAGAGATCATCTCGTGGGCGACGGGATCTGTGGCACTTGGAGGGAATTCGACGACGAGATCGCTGCGGCGGTCCAGAACTTTGGCAAGTTTGGCCCCGGAGACGGAGACGATTTGGGCAGGGTTCCAGACGGAGAGGCGATATGTGCGGCCAGCGCGAGCCGAGATGGAGAGCGTGAGGCGGTCGTGCGCAGTCGACCAAGACTCGGACACGACGCGCAGGCCTTCGGACGTGGAGCCGAGGGCCGGCAAGGTGGAATCGTACGCCAGGCCGAAGTCGTCTTTGAGGCGGATGTGCAGCGTGTTCGCTCCCGAGGAGAGGGAAATGTGGACGAGCACATGCTGGTCGGCGGCATTCGGTTCCACGTGAAACGGCACGGGGCGGCCGTTAAACGTGGCATCGAGAACTTTCGTCCGGAGGCTGATGGCGGGATGAAAGTCGAGACTGAGAGAGCGGTTGCCAGAAAACGTGCCTGAAGGCTTCGCCTCCAGTGTGATTCCCTCAAGGTCTTTGGCATAGTGCAAATCGATCTTCGCCGAGCCTACCGGGACGTTGCGGATGGCGAACGAAGTCCAGTCGGCGGGAACGTGCGGCGCGAAGGTGAGCGAGCCCGCGGCGGCGTCTGGCGCGAGGCCGAACAGACCGCGCAGGACAGGGCTGACGACCATGGCCGCGGACCAGACTTGGTGCGGCGAGCTGGTGGACAGCGACTGGTAGTACGCGCCGGAAAGCACTTCCGAAAAGTGGCCGAGCGAGCCATCGAACGCGAGCAGTGCGTTGGCGCGCAGATTTTCGTACGCGGGCAGAGCGCGGTGATAGCGATATTCCCCGACGGCGGCCCAGCCGGTGAAGAGCGGCCACACCGAGCCGTAATGGTAGCCCCCGCCGCTGAATTTCGGCGAATGGTCCGAGATGATGCGCATGCCCCAATCGGTCTGCTGATCCAGATCGGCAAGCTGCGTAATCATGACATCGGCTTTGGGTTCGTCGAGCAAACCGAACCACATCGGAACGGTTGAGAGCACGGTGGGCTCGTCCACCGGGTGATTGTTGTTGTCGAGCGCAAAGGCGAAGCGCTTTTTGTCGGCGAGCCAGAATGCATCGTTCATCAGCGGCCGCTGCTGCGCGAAATTCCTGGCCAACTCTTCGCTCGCGTCTTCCTTGCCCATGAGATGCGCGAGATTCGAGAGCGCGCGCAGTGCTTCGATGCCGAGGCCGGTTTGATACAGCTCGGTTTTCACGGGGAGCAGCGGGCCACCTTCGACCCAGCCGTGGCCGACGCCTTGATTTTTCGCGAAGCCATGCTCGTCGTAAGTGGAGCGGAGAAATTCGTAGGCTTTCCAGAGGCTGTCCCACTTTTCTTTGGCGAAAGCCGTATCGCCGCTCGCGTTGACGTAATCGTTCATCGCAATGAGGTAGAGCGGCGTGGCGTCGGCGGAGGCGTAGGGATAAGGATAGCCCTTGAACCAGTCCACGAAATTTGCGCCTTGGGAAATTTCGTGGGGGATTTTACCGTCTTCGAGCTGGAATTTGCTGATGAACGCGAGCGCGGTGCGCGCAGTGGAAAAGTCACCGGAGGCGTTAAGCGCGAGCGAGGTCCAAAAAGAATCGCGGCCGAAAAACCAGGCGAATCCGGGGCGCTGGCTGGTTCCGGAAGTGCGGTAGCCGGCGACAAGGCCAGTGCCAAGAAATGGATTGGTAACAAGTCCCTGGAATTCGCTAATGCGCGCCCAATCGTAGGCTTGCTGGATTTGCGCGTCGGGAAGATCGAGCGTGACGGTGCGGGCGAGATAGTCCTGATAATACTTTGAGGCTTCCTGCTGAAGAGCGGCGTAATCGGCGGTGAGATGCTGATAGGTTTTTAGCGCGGCGTCGTGGCCTTCCATAGAAGCGGCAATGACGATGAGCTTGGTGTCCTTGCCTTTGGCGGTGGCGCCGAGGCGGAAGGAACTGGTTTGTGATTCAGCATAGTTAGTCTGAAATTCGGCGTGAGGATCGGCAGCCGTGGGTGAACCGACGAACGCGGAGAATTTTCTTTGCTCCTCGCCGAAATAAAAGGCGCGCTGCGACGAGTTCCAATCGATGTAGCTGGCGCCGAGCGCGGCCGGCCACATGAGTTGGTAATCGCGGTGGAAAACGGCTTCGATTTCGAGAGGCTGCTCAGTTTCGACATTGAGGAGGAGGACGGCGCCTTGCGCGTCTATGGGAACGAACAGCGTTTCGCGCACGGTGAAAGTATCGCCGGCGTAGAGAATCGTGGCGGATTCCGGGCGCACTGTGACCGTGCGGGCAAGAGTCTCGGCGGGGAGAACGCGTCCTTCCGTAAGAAAATTCAGATGGAATTCGCGGAAGATTTTCAGCGGATAGACCCAGGCCTCCATCGTGCCACTTTCGTCGCCGAACAAGGCTGCCCGCGTTCCGGTGATTGGCAGAAATTCCCAAGGACGCACGGTGCGCGAAAGCTCGAGACGCGCGGGCGCTGATTGGTCCTGCTGACTCATGGAGCGCGGCGGGGCAGCGGCAAGGAGCAGGGCCGCGCCGAGACACAGGATAATTCGCTTTCCCCGCTTCGAAGAGAATTCTTTTCCAGGGCCTTCGGAAAACTCGCGCGAGATTTTCATGCTTTTCGCTCCGCTGGGGCGCAAACTTGCAATGCCACGCGCGCCTTACTATAAAAGAAAGCGCGCGATTCTGGCACAGCATCTTCAAGAAAGGGACCGGGTCGATTGGCTTCCACGCGACGAAAATTCCTGCATTCACTCTGCCGGTCCGCGCTGGTGCTCCCGTTCGAGAAAGTCCTGTCCCTCGCGCTGCCTCTGCGAAAACAAGAGGCCAGTTCACCTTCCGCAACAGTGTCGGCACAATCATCCGCAAAGCCGGCGCAGAACCTTGGTGTCACGTTCCTGAATGTGGCGCGCGAATCCAAACTCAATGCCAAGACGATTTTCGGCGGTGAGCACAAGAACGAGTATCTTCTCGAAACCACGGGGTGCGGCGTCGCTTTCTATGATTACGACAACGACGGCTGGCTCGATATTTTCCTCGTGAATGGGACGCGGTTGGAAGGTTTCCCCTCGGGACAGGAACCCACGAATCATCTTTTCAAAAACAACCGGGACGGGACGTTTACAGACGTGACGGCCAAAGCTGGGCTGGCGCATTCGGGCTGGGGACAGGGAGTTTGCATCGGCGACTACGACAATGACGGCTTCGACGATTTGTTTGTGACGTACTTTGGGAAGAACGTGCTGTATCACAACAACGGCAACGGAACATTCACGGACGTGAGCGAGAAGGCCGGCGTCGCCGGCAATGGCAAGCGGTGGAACACCGGCTGCGCTTTTGTGGATTACGACCGCGACGGACGGCTCGACCTGTTTGTAGCTAATTACATCGACATGGACTTGAGAACGGCGCCGGTACCGGAGTCCGGGCCGTGCCTTTACAAAGGCGTGATGGTGGCGTGCGGGCCACCAGGTCTGATGGGCGGGAAAAATATTTTGTATCACAACAACGGCGATGGCACGTTCACGGACGTCAGCGAGAAATCGGGAATTTTGAAGGCCAACGGAACTTACGGACTGGGCGTGTTGACGGCGGATCTCGACAACGATGGCTGGCCGGACATTTATGTCGCCAATGATTCGACGGCTAGCGCACTCTATCAAAACAAAAAGAACGGAACGTTCTCCGACATTGCGCTGGAAGCCGGCTGCGCATTGAGCGCCGACGGGAAGCCGCAAGCGGGCATGGGCATTTCCGCTGCCGATTACGATCTCGATGGCAATCTCGATTTGGTGAAGACGAATTTCGCGGGCGACACGCCCTCCTTGTACCACAATCTTGGCGGGGCGAACTTTGAGGACACCACGTTTCAGGGCGGGCTCGGCAAGCACACGCAATATCTCGGATGGGGCTGCGGTTTTTTCGATATGGATAATGACGGCTGGGCGGACATTTTGATTTGCAACGGGCACGTGTATCCGGAAGTGGAGCAATTGAAGACGGAAGCGGGGTATCCGCAGCGCAAGCTGCTTTACAAGAATTTGCGCAATGGGCGCCTTGATGATGTTTCCTACGATGCGGGGCCGGGGATATCGACGCCAGTTGCGGCGCGTGGGTGTGCGTTTGGGGACTTTGATAACGACGGCGACCTCGACGTCGTCGTGAATACCGTGAATGATTTTCCGCAACTTCTGCGGTGCGATTCCACGACGGGCAACAACTGGATCAAGATTAAAGTCATTGGAACAAAATCGAATCGCAGCGGGATCGGTGCGCGGATCAAGTGCATCACGCATCTTCCAGGAGAGAAGGCTTTGCATCCGCAGATTGACGAAGTGCACAGCGGGGGCGGTTACTTTTCGCAGAACGATTTGCGCGTGCATTTTGGGATCGGGAAAGCGGAGAAGGTCGAGTTGCTGGAGGTTCGCTGGCCCAGCGGCGCGGTGGAGACATTGAGGGACATCCAGCCGAATCAAGTGATTTTTGTCAAAGAAGGCGAGGGGATTGTGCGCAGTATGACCTTCGACCCGCCAAGAGCCAAGAAACCATGAACGCTTTCTGTGCCTACACTCTCCTTGACAACTTAGGAGAGCGTGGCGTATCCTCCTAAGCAACTTAGGAGGCTTGATGCCATCGCAAGCGCAAATCCTTCCCGGAACGTTGGACCTCTTGATTTTGAAGGCGGTGTCGCTTGGCCCGCTCCACGGCTATGGCGTGCTGCTGCGCATCGGGCAAATTTCTCAAGGCGCGCTGCTCATCGAACAAGGCGCGCTCTACCCGGCATTGTTTCGCCTGGTCCGCCAGGGCCTGCTCAAGGCAAGCTGGGGCACTTCCGACAACAATCGGCGCGCCAAGTTCTATGAACTCACTTCTGCCGGCCGCAAGCGTCTGCGTCAGGAAGCCGACGGCTGGAACCGCCTTGCTACTGCGATTGCGTCCGCCCTCAACACACAACCGGAGGAAATATGAGCCTGCTATCTACGCTTCGCGCTCTCGTTTCGGCGCTTTTTCAGCGCGCGAGCGTTGAGAACGATACCGATGAGGAGCTGCGCGCGCATGTGCAAAATCGCGCGGACGATTTGGAGCGCAGCGGGCTCACGCGCGCCGAGGCGGAGCGGCGAGCCCGCATCGAATTCGGCGCCCACGAAAAGTTCAAGGAACAATGCCGCGAAGCGCGCGGTGGCTTCTGGCTCGAAACCGTGTGGAGCGATATCCGTTACGGGTCGCGGATGCTGGCGAAGAACCCTGGATTTACAACCGTGGCGGTCATGACGCTTGCGCTGGGGATTGGCGTGAACACAACCTTGTTCACGGCATTTGATTCCATTGCTCTGAAACCCTTGCCGGTGAAAGATCCAGAGAGCGTTGTGAGATTCAAGCGCTGGTTTGCCAGCGGCGCGTCCGGAGACATTCAATATGCTTTTTCGTATCCCGAGTATCTTTATTTCCGCGATCAGAATCATGTCTTCTCCGAGGTGATCGCTGCGGGCTGGCCCACGCAGGTTGTGGCTACGCCGCCAGCCGAATCCGTTAGCAATTCAAAGGAATCGCGCGAACCTCTGCCCTTGCAATGCCAACTCGTGTCTGCAAATTACTTCTCGGCCTTGGGAATCGGCGCAGAAGTTGGCCGAGCTTTTTCCGTGGAACAGAATCAAGCTCCGGGAACGAATCCTGTCGTTGTTCTGAGCCATCCTTTTTGGCAGCACCAATTCAACTCGGATTCACAGATTTCGGGAAAAACGCTGGAAATAAACGGCGTAACCTTCACAATCGTCGGAGTTGCCCCGCCGGAGTTCATCGGTACCGGCAACCCGCCGCAAGTGCCCGAGTTCTGGGCTCCCCTCGCAATGCAAACGCAACTAATTCCAAAAAGTGATTGGCTCCACGAACCAGTGAATCGCCAGCTCCAGTTACTCGGCCGCCTCGCGCCCGGAATAAGTCTTGGACAGGCCCAAGCTGAGGCAGGCGTTCTGACGCGCCAGCTCGCGCAGCCCCAAACACTTGCGTCCGACGAAACGATCACGATGACTCTTCGGCGTGCCACGTACTTCGGCGAGACAGAGGATCTTTGGTTTAGAGCGTTCGCCGCCGGCCTGATGGCTGCGGTAGGGCTCGTTCTGCTGGTTGCTTGCGTCAATCTGGCGAACATGTTGCTGGCGCGAGCAGCCAATCGCCAAAAAGAAATCGCGACTCGCCTTGCCTTGGGCGCCAGCCGCGGACGGCTCATCCGGCTGTTACTGACGGAAAGTGTCTTGCTCGCTTTGCTGGGCGGAATGGCCGGCTTGCTGTTTTCTTTGTGGGCCACAAAGCTCGCGTGGCTCGGACTAGTCCGGCTCATGCAAACCCTGCTCGGAGGCAGTATCTCGATCGCGCCGTTCACTCCGGATGTTCGAGTCTTTATCTATGCGTTCGGGCTTTCGCTGATCACCGGAATCTTATTTGGCTTGTGGCCAGCGCTCCGGTCTTCCAAAGCGGACCTCACCCTGGCGCTCAAGTCAGAAGGCAGCGCCTCGGGGCAGCCGCTCAGCCAGTCGCGATTCCGCAGCTTCCTGGCCGGCGGGCAGGTCACGGTTTCGATGGTTTTGCTCATTACCTCGGGGTTGCTCTTGCGCGCCCTGCTGAGGTCCCAAGCGGCGAGTCCCGGCTTCGAGACGAAGTCCGTTTTCCTTTTGAGCCTCGACCTGGGGAGTGACAAGGCCAAAGCGGCAACCACAAAGAGGGAAATACTGGTTCGCCTGCAAACGCTTCCCGAGGTTGCCCATGTCGCGCTTACCGATCGCCTGCCTTACTTGGGCACCATGACGTTCTTGCTGCAAATAGAGGGAAGCCACGCTTCTTCGATGAGTCTGCCTGACCAAACACTTGTCAACTATGTCTCGCCGAGTTATTTCTCGACTCTAAGCACTCCCATCGTCCGCGGGCGGGCCTTCACCCCGCAAGAGTCCGAGGAACTGCTTCCCGTTGCCGTGGTCAGCGAGTCTACCGCTCGCACAGCTTGGCCAGGGGAAGACCCGGTAGGAAAGCATCTCAAGTTGGCTCGGCCTTTCCGAGACGACAAGGGCGCCTGGAACTGGAAAGAATACGAAATAATAGGGGTAGCCAAGGACGTCCGATTTTTCAACCTTACGAGAATCGATCCCATGTACGTTTATCTCCCCACGAATGCGTTTCAACCCAACGCTGTGCTGATTCGCGTTGCCAGGAGCCCGCGAGACACTCTGGCTGCTGTGCGCACATCTCTGGGAGCGTTCGATAAGAACCTTTTGCCAACGCTTGGATTCGACAGGCTCGACATGTTTGCTCAGACGCAACAGCTGCTTCCGCAAGCTGCTGCGATCTTCGCGGGAATTCTGGCGATCCTCGCTCTCGCTCTGGCTGCGGTGGGCATCTACGGTGTTATGGCTTACATCGTTACGCAGCGCACGCGAGAGCTTGGGATCCGGCTGGCACTCGGCGCTTCCAAAAACGACGTCCTTCGATTGATTGTGCGCCAGGGAATGCTTCCAGTGATCCTCGGCGCGACCTGTGGTCTTGTTGTCTCGACGGCGATTTCAGGCGTGTTGCGCGCGATCTTGATTTTTCCTGGCAGCTACGACCTGCTTTTTGGCGTGAGCGCGTTCGATCCCGTAACGTACATGGGATTAACGGCTTTTCTGGCAAGCATCGCATTGCTAGCGTGCTACTTGCCGGCGAGGCGGGCGATGCGGGTCGACCCGATGGTGGCGCTGCGTTATGAATAGCTCATGGTTCTGCGAACCACAAACGAACCATGAAAATAGCCGCACCGTGCTCAGTGAAAACAAAGGGGTTATGGCTATTTTCTGAGGAATAGGAATCTCGGGGCTCATGCGGAGGAAACATGAAACTTTTTTCTCTGCTTCGTTCAGTGGGTTCTTCTCTATTTCGCCGTAGGCACGTGGAGAACGAAACAGACGAAGAGTTGCGGGCACACGTGCAGAATCGCGCGGACGACCTCGAGCGCTCCGGCCTGGCGCGCGCGGAAGCGGAGCGCCGCGCGCGCATCGAATTCGGCGCCCACGAGAAATTTAAAGAAGAATGCAGAGACGTGCTGGGAACGCGCATCGTGGAAGTATTGCTGCAAGACTTGCGCTTTGGCGCGCGCATGCTGCGGAAATCCCCCGGCTTCACCGCCGTCGCCGTTCTCACGCTCGCGCTCGGGATCGGGGCGAACACGGCAACGTTCTCTCTGCTCAATGGTCTGGTGCTCCGCAATTTGCCCGTTCCTCACGCTGCGCAGTTGGTTCGCTTTGGCGCCCATAATCCGGACGACG
>WNER01000218.1_pt1 | contig 12983 bp, 10 predicted proteins | sample 5399921 | NCBI WGS metagenome assembly WNER01 (sample SAMN13153331, study PRJNA577476) | soil metagenome | isolation source: 20 cm grassland meadow soil 5 days after 1st rain plot 5 | place: USA:California | collected 2015-09-21 | reverse complement strand
CCCGGTGTCGTTCGTCGTGGTTGGCCGGATACTCCCGGTCCCGGCGTCCGTGAGGTACACCGTTGCGCCAGGGACAGCGGCGCCGGAGGAGTCGGTTACTGTTCCGGAAACCGTGCCCGTGGACTGACCCATAGCCGATGGAGAACTGATCCACAACAATGTGAACAGACAACACAGCACAACCACCACTCGCTTTGTCATTCCACTACCTCCTGGACGGGCCGCGTAGGCCCCCCTGAACTTGCCCTGCTCTTCCGAAGACGAAACTCTGTCATCTGAAAGAATCGGAATTACCCGCACCACAGGGACTTTTGCTTGCAGGACCCAAAGCAAATGCTCTGCCAAGTTAATAGGCCTGAATAACTTCTAAATTTCCTATCAACTTACATTGAGGCCAAAATAAATACAGTCGCTCTCTTCTACGCAAGTCCATACGTTTCTATGGACTTTCATAGGGCCGACATCGCCAATCCGACCCGTTCTTGGATGGCGTATATATAGCTACGCGCCCGGCCTGTCAATATAATTTCCATATTAATTTCCATATTAAGAGCCTATAAAGCTCAACTAAAGACTATCCGCTTTCGGGGCGCGGCACCCCGAGCTAGATATGGAACTTACGGTACTTCCTTGACTCGTCCACCTTGACCCTTAACCCCCCTTAAACCACGTACCCGCGTCTTAAGCCGGGTTCCCGACCTCGACATTTTCCTTGACTTGGACGTACCTTTGTGATACATATACTTCCAATTGGGATCGCAAACAATCTCTGTGAGAGACACAGGAGGGAACAGACTACGGCGCTTCAAGCATAACTCCTTTAGAATGCGCACTTACGGACAAACACCGTGTTTTGCCCGGTTTTGGCTGAAGTTGAGGCTGGCTAAGTTCTTTAGAATGCGCAGTTACGGGAAGGGGCCCTCGCAAGTCCTTTAGAATGCGCACTTACAAAAAAAGGGGGGAGGGGGGAGTCAGACTCCTCGGCCAATCCGGATCGAAACTCAGTTGCACCGATATTCAGTTGCCCTGATATACCGTCTTGCCGCCAACTACGGTGCGGAGCACGCGAACCTTGATGTATTGCGAGGGTGGGATCTTGGTGAGGTCGTCAGAAAGCACAACGAAGTCGGCGTATTCGCCTAATTTTAATTCGCCCTTCTTCCCTTCCTCGAATTGGGCGTAGGCCGAGCCGGAAGTATAAGCGCGGATACAATCGGCTAGCGAGATTTTCTCCTGCGGCTCCCAGCCGTTCCTGGGCCCGCCTTCCGGGCGCTCGCGCGTTACGCACGCGTACAATCCGCGAAACGGGCTGATGGGTTCTACGTTGTAGTCGGTGCCGAACGCGAGGCGCACGCCGTTCTTCAGCATCGTATTCCACGCATAAGCGCCCTTGATGCGTTCAGTGCCAACGCGATCTTCGGCCCAGCGCATGTCCGTGGTTTGGTGAGAAGGCTGCATCGAGGCAATCACTTTGAGTTCCGCGAAGCGCTGGAAATCCAGCGGCGCTACCACTTGCGCGTGCTCGATGCGGTCGCGGCGATCGCGGCGCCCATTGGCTTTCACAACCGCTTCAAAAACATCCAGGCAAATCCGGTTGGCGCGGTCACCGATGGCGTGAAAGTTCAGCTGGAACGCGGCCTTATCCCGCTCGATGGCCATGGCCCGCAGTTTGTCGGGATCGTAGGTGAAGATTCCTGTGGAAGACGGATCGTCGCTATATGGCTCAAGCAGAGCGGCCGTGCGCGAGCCAAGTGCGCCATCCGTGACGGCCTTCAGCGCGCCGGTTTTCAGCCACGGGTCCGTGGTGCCTCCTTGCGCGCGCCGGTCTTGCAACTCGTTGAGCGAAGCATTGAAGGGGAGCCATTCCGTGATGCGCGCGGTGAGTTTGCCGTCTTCCTTCAACTGTTGGTAGACCTGAAAATCTTCCCATGCGGAATTGTCCTGCACCGAAGTGACGCCGTTGCGTGCCACGTTGGCCAGCACGATTTCAAGGCCCCGCCGGCGCTCTTCCATCGACGGATCGGGAATTCGCACCCTCACCAGCGCCATGGCGGCGGCTTCCTTCAGCATTCCCGTCGGCTCGCCCAACCCATCGTGCTCGATTTCGCCCCCCGGCGGATTAGGAGTGGACTTATCGATCTCGGCTTTTTTCAGTGCCAACGAATTCGCCACCGCCACGTGGCCCGAGATGTGCGTGAGGATCACGGGATTCTTTGGCGCGACAGCGTCCAGCTGCTGCCGGTTCGGGAATCTCTTGTCGGGCCAAAGGGTGTGGTCCCATCCGCTGCCGGTGATCCATTCCCCTTCTTTGTGATGCGCAACCGCTTCAGCTACGCGCTTTTGCATCTCCTCCGGCGACTTCACGCCGCGCAATTCGACCGCAAGTGCGTCCGCGCCCGCACTTCCCAGGTGCACGTGCGCGTCATTGAACCCGGGCATTACAAAATGCTCGTTGAGATGAACTGTCTCCGCGCTCTGCTGGCTGCCACCGCAGTCAAGGAGCACGTGAGCCATCTTCCCGATGCACACGATTTTTCCGTCAGCGACGGCCATGGCTTCGGCCCAGGGTTCCGCCGGATCGTTCGTGTAAATCCGGCCATGCGTGTAGAAAACAGTGTGCTTCGGCGCCTCTTGTGCGTAGACCTGTGCGTGAAATAAAATGCCGCTCAGCGCCTCCGCGCCTATTGCGAAACACACTAGACCCGCGCGCCGGCGAATCGTTCCCGTTTTCATCGAGTTTTCTCCTCGGCGACTCCGGAGATCCCAAGAACTGTCAGTAAGGCGCGTTTCAGGCCCGCTTCGCGCCCCGTGGCGTCGTACCATTCTTGCAACGAATGCGCCCCACCACCCATTCCGCCGGCGCCGATCGAAATCGCATCAATCCCGAGCGAGAGCGGGATATTCGCGTCCGTGGAGGAGCGCTCCAATCGGGACTGGTTCCCAACGACTTCGTCCGCGGCGCGCAGAGCCGCCAGCAGGGGCGAGTCATTTGAGAGTTCTCCGCCAGGCCGGCTCCCCAGCAAATCCACTTTCCATTCGAGATTCCCTTTCGAGCGGTCGCGCGGAGGAGCCATCTCATCCCGTACGCCCGCAGCGATCGATTCGCGAAGAGCGGATTCCAGGCGACCTAGTTCTTCTTCGTTCTCCGAACGAATGTCCACTTTGATTTTTGCCTCGTAAGGCACGGAATTCACCGAAGTGCCGCCTTCGATTTCCCCGATGTTGAAAGTAGTGCGCGGACCGGAAGGAACCTTTGTGTTGATAAAGCGCACCGAACCGCGAATCAAGGCGTTGATGGGATTGGGCATGCCGAAATCCGACCAACTGTGGCCGCCAGGTCCCGTGATTGTGGCCTCCAGACGCCGCGAAGCCAGCGCTTTCGTCGTGACATGATCCGTTCCCGAGCCATCGAGCACCACGACGGCTTTCAACTTCGATCTGTAAGTCTCGACCAATTCGCGCATGCCGCGGAGATTCCCCTCCCCCTCTTCTCCCACATTTCCTGCGAACAAAATCGTGCGCACGGGTTTCACGTGGGCCGAATCCATCGCCCGCGCGATGGCCACAAGAGCCGCAATGCCTGTGCCGTTATCGGAAATGCCGGGTGCAGTCATGCGGTCACCGTCGCGATGGACTTTTACATTTGTGCCCGCGGGAAAAACAGTATCGATGTGCGCCGAAAGTAGGACGATCTCGTTGTCATTCACGCCGCGCAGCTCGCCGATGACGTTGCCTACCTTATCGGTGTGCAGGTCAAGACCGGCTTCCGTCAGCACCTCGCCCAAGGCTGCGGCTCGCGCCCCTTCTTGAAAAGGCGGCGCGGGAATTTCCGTTAAGCGGACCTGTGTGTCATTGATCGATGATAGATTGTGGTCCAGCCACTCGAGCGCCGCGCGTACGCGTGCGTTCTCCGCAAGCCGGGAGCCCGCGGCCAGGCGCTGTGCTTGGGACGGGGCGGCGGAGCGGACGGGCATAGCCAGAAGAATAGCGCAAACCAACGCGCGTTTCATCGTCGCCCTGTTTATATGGTTCGGAGCCTTTTCTCTCAACGCGGTGCCGGCTCCGTGCAAAGCGCATGCACCTCGGCGTCCGTAAGCACGCGGGCGGAGTGCTTTGCAGCATCCAGGATGCGGCCCACCAGCGCATCTTCGGCGGGAATCTGGTGGCGCGTCAGCCAGTGAATCACATTCGATTTGCCGCTCATGGGGCCAATTTCAATCACCTGCTGGAGACCAAACAGGTGCGCTGGCACGCCGCTGTACACGTCATCCGCCAGGCGCTCATTCCCTTTTTGAATGGCTTTGACGATTGCAGCGGCGTGCACCCCCGTTGCGGTTCGAAACGCATCGTGGCCGATCACGGGATAATTCGGTGGAATTGTGGTCTTCGTAGCCGCGGCAACTTTTTCGCAATACGTCTTTAGATTTGAGAGGTCGCGGTCGATTAAGCCCATCAGCCGAAGATTCACAAGCATCAACTCCATCGGCGTATTACCGACACGCTCGCCTAGTGCGTTGGCCGCGCCATGAACTTGGTGTGCTCCAGCCGCAACTGCTGCAAGCGAGTTTGCGATGGCTAGTCCACGGTCGTTGTGGCCGTGCCAATCCACGCGAATGTTTTCACCCGAGGGCTTTACAACTTCCTCAACGACAAACTTCACCAAATTGAAAGCGCCGTTAGGCGTGGCGTGACCCACCGTATCGCACAGAACCACCGCGCGCGCTCCGTTGTGAATCGCCGTCGAGTACAAACGCTTTACCGTCTCCGGATCCGTTCGAATCGTGTCTTCCGTGACATACATGGACGGCAAGCCATGCTGCACCGCGAACTTCACTGCGTTTTCCGTAGTGCGCTGGAGATGATCCACGGTCCAGTCTTCGACCAAACGGCGAATGGGGCTCGACCCAAGGAATGTGGCCGCTTCAATCGCGATTCCCACGCGCTGCGAGATTTCCACGATCGGGCGAATATCGTTCTCGTGCGTGCGCGCCGCGCAATTCGGCCTGATCTTCATCTGGTTCGTGGCGATCTCGCGCGCCAGCGCTTCCGTGTGAGCCACCGCTCGCGGCCCGGCCCCGGGCAGACCGATATTTACAGAGTCGATTCCCAGTGACTCCATCAGATGGAGAATTTCAATCTTCTCGTCAATGCTGGGGTCGAAAACGGAAGGATTCTGCAGACCGTCGCGAAGCGTTTCGTCATCCAAGGACACGCGCGTGCCGGGAGGAATCTGCGGCGGCGTGGCCGTATTCCAGTCGTAGATCCATTCGTTTTGCTGCATGAACTCTCTGCGGCTCCAACGCGCCGCGCCTAATTTCGGAACTCAACCATCGGCGCGTGATTTCTACTTCCCGATCTCCGATCTCTGCTCTCTAGTTCCTAAGCGTATAGCTCTGCGGCTGCTGCACAGGATCCGGGCGGTACAGCGTCTTGCAAAACTCGCAGCGATAAATCTCCGCTTTCCGCCCGATAATCGCAGCCACTTCCTTCGGATAGTCGTACCACCGCTTCAAATGCCCGGCGCACAGTTTTCCTTTCTCGTCCTTTTCGTCGCAGGCGCGCTGCTTCGGCTTGCGCGTTTTAATCTTCGGAGTGGCTGTCGTTTCTTCTGCCATGGAGTCCTTTCTACAAACCGTGGTCACGGAAAAAAGTTTTCATCGCGCTGCGGGCGTTCCGCACCTTTGCACCGATGCCGCCGGAAAATTCAAATCGCAGAAACGCGTCGGCAGCGCGCTCCAAATCGCCGCCATAACGATACCACCATGGTTTCTCGCTGTTCGGCAGCCTATCCACGTCGACGTACTTCGTTTGTACCATTTCCAGCATTCCTGCGCGGCCATGCGTGCGGCCCCAGCCGCTCGCGCCGCATCCGCCGTGCGGTGCTTCCGCAATTCCAAAATAGCTGATCGCGTCGTTCACCATGACGGCCCCCGCACGCAATCGTTGCGCGATGGCCTGCCCATTCTTCGCATTCTCAGTCCATACGCTTGCGGCCAGTGCAAACGGCGAATCATTGGCGCGCTGAATAGCTTCCTCGGAATCTTTCACGGTCTGCATCGCCAGGATGGGGCCGAAGGTCTCTTCCCGAAACAAATTCATCGAGGAATCGACGCCGGTGATCACCGCTGGCTCAAAGAAATTCGGTCCCAAATCCGGCCGTGTGTTGCCGCCGCACAAAACTCTCGCCCCGCGCGCGACAGCATCTTCCACCAGATCGAGCATGCGCTGCACATGTTGTGGCCGAATCAGCGGCCCGACGTCCGTCGCAGGGTCGCTGCCGGGCCCCACGCGCAGCTTCTTCGTTTTTTCCACGCACAAAGCAGCAAATTTCTCTGCAATCCCTTGTTCAACAAACAACCGCTCCACCGACAAGCAAACCTGCCCGCAATTCGTGTAACTCCCCCACACCGCGGCGCTCGACGCCACTTGCAAATCCGCGTCGGCCAGAACGATCATCGCGTCCTTTCCACCCAACTCAAGAACCGTCGGAATTAATCTCTTCGCGCACGCTTCCGCGACGCGTCTCCCCGTCGCCACACTGCCGGTAAAAAGCACTTTGTCCGGATTCGCCTCGATCAGCGCTTGCCCCACTTCTCCTCCGCCCTGGGTCACGGAGATTAGGTCCTGCGGAAATCCCGCGTCGCGAAAAACCCTTTCGATCAGTGCTCCACACTGCGGGGTAAAGTCGCTGCTCTTGCACGCCACGGCGTTTCCCGCCACCACCGCTGGAATAATCTGGCTCATCGGAATCGCGAGGGGATAATTCCACGAAGAAATGATTCCAATCACGCCCAACGGCTCATAAACGAGCCGCCCGGACTTGGCCTTCGCCGCGATGCTGTGATGCGGAACGCGCTCCGGGCGAAGCGCAGCCACAGCATGCTTCGACCAATACTCCGCCGAATCCAGCGCCACAAAAAGGTCCGCAAAGAGCGCCTCGACACGCGGCTTCCCTGACTCGTTGACGACGGCGTCCGCCAGTTCGTTCCGCGAAGCCATCATCACTTCACGAAGCCTCCCCAGTCGCTTGCAGCGTTCGCGAACCGGAACATTCGCCCATTCTTTTTGCGCCGCTCGCGCCAGTGTTACGGTGCGCGCCAACATTTCCGGCGGCGTCTTCTCAATGTGTGCCAGGACCTGCCCCGTGGCAGGGTTGATGGAAGGCAGCGTGTCGATGGGGATGGCCGTAGCAGCCATAACCGGGATTCTAACCGAAATTTGCGTCCATGGGCCAAAAGCTGGGAATCAACGCACCTGCAAACTCGCCCCTTGTAATTCTGAAGCAATCAGGCATCACCATATTCGCGTCACTTTGAAGGCGTCAAAACATGGATCCGTACTTACAACGGGCACGGATTCCATACGCGCTTGAGCGATGAGCATCCGGTCAAAAGGGTCTTTGTGGGAGCCTTCCAAAAGGCCAGCGCGAATCGCGTGTGCGACAGTGATAGGAAGTTCCACAAAGTGTTCTTCTTCCAGTGAAGATTGGAAACGCGAGATTAGTCCGCTCGACGCATCGAGCTTACCCGCCTTGTACTTGATGGCGATTTCCCAAGCAGATACGGCGGACACTAGGACTGTCACGTCGGAATCCCTCAAGAGCCGTTTGGCCTTTGCGGATAACTTCCCGGCCCCCTGGAACCACCACAATACAATGTGCGTATCCAGGAGAACTATTGTCATTCGATGCCCCATTCCGCAAGCTCTTCTGCGGTCATGGGTGCAAAAAAGCTCGGATGGATGTGAATCTTGCCTTTCCACCGCCCGGGAGTCCGCTTCTTGGCCGGTTTTCCCAGGGCCACAATTTTGGCGACGGGCTTCTTGCCGCGCGCGATAATGACCTGCTCGCCTTGAGCGGCTTTGCGCAGAAGTTTGGACAGATTGGTCTTGGCTTGGTGCACAGTGTACATGATTAGCTAAGTATGCTAGCTAACCCTGTTGAATGCAACATTTTCGTTGAGCCAGAATCATGACAAGGCCCAAAATGCTAAGGCTTGCCGACGCGCCAGGCTTCCTGATGTTGCACCTCTACCATCACCAATCCTTGGGGCGGAACGGTCGGGCCAGCTCTTGAGCGATCCTTCGTTTCGTAAAGACGGTCAATGTCTTCGGGCTGGAGCCTTCCGCGCCCTACTTCCAGCAGTGTGCCCACCATCTTGCGCACCATGTAGCGCAAAAACGACCGTCCGCTCACCGTGAACACCAGCTCCTCGTTGTCCGCCGTGCGCGCCAGCTGCGCCGAATAAATTTCTCGCTCCGTCGATCGCTCGCGTTCTTCATCCTCGGAAGCCGCCGAGGCCGCAAAAGCGGTGAAATCATGCGTCCCCACAAATCGCGCTGCGGCGGCGCGCATCGCGTCTTCATCCAGTGGAAAGGGATAGTGCAACACATACCGCCAAAGCGGCGGCGGCACCACTTTTCCGCGGTATAAACGATAACGGTAGGTTTTTCGCTGCGCCGACCAGCGCGCGTGAAAATCCGGCCCAACTTCCTCCGCCGCAACGATGCGAATGGCAGACGGCAGCAGCGCGTTCAGCGCGCGCTGAAACTCTTGTGATGACAATCCCGATTGCGTCTTGAAACTGGCCACCTGGCCCAGCGCATGCACGCCCGCGTCGGTCCGGCCCGCGCCGTGCAAAAAAATCTTTTCCTGCGTCAGCCGCTGCAACACGTTGACGATTTCCCCTTGAATCGTCGGCTTATTCCCCTGCATCTGCCAGCCGTGGAAATCCGTCCCATCGTAGGCAATGGTGAGTTTGAAATGGCGCATATTCGCAGGTTGCCGACTGCCTTGAACATATCAGAGTGGGTAATTGCTGTCTCTCAGAGGTGCGTAATCTAGACCGGGTGCTCAGGTAATCCCCATTGGCCGAATTGATTTGCTACGAGACTCGTATTCCTCTTCAGACAAAGGTTTAGCAGCAAGGTAGTCTCTTGAAACCGGCAGAGCAACGACTTTAATCTTTAAAGGTAAGAGCGGTACCAGAAAGACAAAGTAAACGAAGAGCCCGACGCAACCGTAAAATCCCAGCAAGAAAATTACAAACCCTCCATCCCATCCGTGTTTCCAAGCGTAGTAAAGCATGACCGCCAGCATCACGATTTGTCTAAGGTGATTTTCCCAGGGTCCAAAGTCGCCCCGAAGGGCGGAATGACAGGAGGGACAGTCAAAGACGCTCGCCCTCCGCAAGTCGCGAGGAGTAAGCGGCCAGCCACATTGGGGGCAGAAGGAAACGCTCCGTTCCCTCGGGAGTATCCGGCGCTTCAGAATCGCAAACAAAGCATCAACTCTAGTTCCAGCACCGCTAAGGAGCCGTGCGCGCAAATCGGCTGCCCGGCTTGATCGCCACTCCACCTTGCCGGCACAGCGGGCAGTCTTCCGGCTCGTAATTACTGATGGGCATTTCCAGCAGCGACTGCGCTTCTACGTCGAATTCGATCGCTCCCCCGCTCCGGTCAATCAGCGCTCCAGCCGCCATCACCCGGCCACCTGCCTCTTCCACCACGCGAACGGTTTCCATCGTAGACCCGCCGGTCGTCCACACATCCTCTACCACTAAAACGTGTTGGTCAGGCCGCACTTCAAACCCGCGCCGCAGCGTCATCATCCCGCTGGCATCGCGCTCCACGAACAAAGCGGGCACTCCCCCGCCTAGCGCGTTTTTCGGATCCGGCAGAGCGCGAGCGACCTCCTGCCCGATGATGAGCCCTCCCATGGCCGGCGAAACCACCGCATCCACGCGAACATCCGAGAACAGCTCCGCGAGAGCCTGCCCCAGCTTTTCCGCGAACCGCGGGTATTGCAGCACCAGCGCGCATTGTACGTAAGTCCCGCTATGCCGCCCGCTCGTCAGCTCAAAATGCCCGTGCCGGATGGCGCCGGCCGTTTCAAACATTTTCAGGATCTCTTCGCGCTTCAGCATGGGCTCCCAACTAACCGTCACTGGCTTCTAATCGTCGAATTCTCAGCAGCCTGCGGTGAGCCTAGCTGTGCTCCATTTCATTGTCAAGGCGGGAGGCCCCTGTTAGACTGCTTTTCGCCCGGCCGGTGCATGCCCGAGCCATTGTTAATGCATCCAATCGTTCCTGATGACATTTTGGGGGCTTCCGGACGAAGTGGTGGCGTCTCCTTTGCGCCCTAAACACTCATCTTCATTGAAACAAATTCCATTCTGTGAACGTTTTACAGAGTTGAGACTAATTTTAGTACACACCAATCCCCTGGGGGACAAATCTGGAGGGTAAGGAGCGCTATGACTTCGCTACGTGTGGCCCGGAAGGCTTCGGGAGCAACGCTGTTGGCACGACCCCCGCTGGCTCGAACCATGCTGGCGGCATTTCTTGCTATGACGCTCGCAGGAGGAACGGCGTCCCCGGCGTTTGCACAAGGCACTCCACAAAATCCTCCGCCGGCGCCGCAAGCCAAATCAAGCGCTGACACAACGCCCTATTCTCTTGGTATCGCCAAGCATCACTACACCCGTGCGCCAAGGCCGCTTCCCAATCTATTCGCGCCTTATCACGCCATTAAAATCGAGCCTTCGTCCGTCACCAACTCTCCGCGCATTGAGCAGCTTATTCACGATGCCAAGCTCGAACTTTCTCTCCAGGACGCGGTCGAGCTCGCTCTCGAAAACAGTGTGGACATCGCCGTGGCTCGCTACTATCCCTGGATCGCTGACGTAGGCATGCTCAAAGCCAGCTCAGGGTCCTCGGGCTATGGCACGCCCGGCGCCGCCATCGGCGCTTCTTCCGCGAATATCGCACCGTATTCGTCTACGTTCCCCTCTTATGATCCCCTGCTGACATCTTCGGTTTCCTTCGACGATCGCAAGACGCCCATTAACAACCCTTTCATCTCGGGAACAGGAACCAGCACCGCTACCGCCGCATCGGTCACCAGTCATACGTCAACCTACAACACGCAGTATTCGCAGTATTTCCCCACAGGAACTGGGTTGAGCGTGACTTTTGATAACACGCGATCTTCCAACAGCGTTGCCGCCAACTTCTTCAATCCCGCCGTGCAATCTTCGCTCTTCGTCTCTTTCAACCAGAACCTGCTCAGCGGATTCGGCTTAGCCGTGAATCGCCGCAACATCATCATTGCAAAGAACAACCGCAAGATTGCCGACCTTGCTTTCGCGCAACAGGCCATCACCACCACGACCAACACCATCACCGCTTACTGGGAGCTTGTCTACGCTCGCGAAAACGTGAAAGTGCAGCAGCAAGCCGTTGCCGTTTCCGAGAAACTCTACAACGACAATAAGAAGCAACTCGAGATCGGCACCATGGCTCCTCTCGATGTCACTCGCGCCGAAGCGCAATTGGCTACCGACAGGCAGAATCTCATCGTGGCGCAAACTGTTCAGTTGCAGGACGAGCAGACGCTTAAGAACGCCATCACCCGCAATCCCCTTGATCCCAAAATCGTCAACATAGAGATCATTCCTACCGACAAGCCGACTGCGCCGGCGCAAACCGAAGCGCCTAGCTTCGAGGAAGCGTTGAAGGAGGCTTATGCAAAGCGCCCGGACCTCCTCGAGCAGGAATACAACTTGAAGAACGCGGCCATTGACGTGAAGGCCACTCGCAACGCGCTGCTCCCAACCGCAGTGGTTAGCGCCCAGTACGGGAGCGTCGGCCTGGCCGGCAACTCTCTTAAAAAGGGCCCAACAACAGTCATTAGCAGTGGCGTACCGATTGTGGATGCGAACGGCAATCCGATTTCTGTCAATGGCACGCCAATATTTGAACCCACTTTTTCCAGTCCCACCACTGGCGTAAACCTCGCGGGTTTCAGCGATGCTATGAGCTCGGTGCTCCACAACAACAATCCCGACTATGCCGTTCTCATGAGTATCAACATTCCTCTGCGCAACCGTTCTTTGCAGGCGGACAACCAGCGCTCGCAACTCGTCCAGCGACAGATCGAAATGCAGGTCCAGCAATTGAAAAATGCGGCTCTGCTCGACGTTCGCAACACTTACATCGCTCTCCAGCAGGACCGCGCGCGCGTGGAGGCCGCCTCCAAAGCCAGCGAATTGCAAAGACAAACCTTTGAAGCCGAGCAGAAGAAGTATCAGCTTGGAGCTTCGACGGTATACCAGGTCATCTTGACACAGCGCGACTACGTTGCCGCCCAAGGCACGGAACTCCGCGCGCTTGCCGATCTCGTCGAAGCCAGGGCCAATTACGAGCGCGCCGTTGGCAAAACACTCGAAGTCAACCACGTGACCATCGCCGAGGCGGAATCCGGCGACGTTGACCGCGAGACGCTCATCCCCGGAACCCTGCACGGCCAGGTCGTCGGCGTGGACAAACTCTTCTCCGGTTCCACTGCCGGCCAGAAGTAATTTGTAGCGCCATTTCGTAGCGCCGTCCTTTAGTTAGGGGCGGCATCTTCTCCACGTATCACGCTGCGTAGGGCACGATACGTCGTGCCCTCTTCGCAGCGCTGCCCTCCAGGGCCTCTAATGGCAACTGGCGTCGGACCTTTATAAGCATGCGAGTCCTGCCAGCCCCGTTCCTGACGGGAAGGGCAAGCGCCGAGTCGAAGGATCCATCTTTGCACTGCGGCGCGTGCGCGGTCTCGCTCTTGTCTTCGGCTGCCACCTGTCAATCGAAGATTCCGATCTTGTCGGCACTGTGGACTTTCGACCTCTTCGTTGGGATCTCCCCTGTGCTCATTTCTTCGCTCGTCACTCGCAGCTGCGCTTCGTGCTTCCTGCAAATCTGCAAACTTGGCCCACCGACGCTTGCCCCTCCTCCACCTTTCGCATAGCATTAAATACCAGAAAAGCTTCGCGTCTGTCGGAACCCTCGTGGAGACACCAAGGAATGAGCGACAAGCCAAAAGGATCTACGCAAACTCTTAGCCCGGCGGAACCTGCGGTTCCCGACCGCAAGCCCTCCGCCAAGGAACTGGCCTGGGAGAAGACCACTCTCCAGCCATCCTTGGAGAAAAGCCCCGAACGCGA
>WNER01000214.1_pt1 | contig 13037 bp, 11 predicted proteins | sample 5399921 | NCBI WGS metagenome assembly WNER01 (sample SAMN13153331, study PRJNA577476) | soil metagenome | isolation source: 20 cm grassland meadow soil 5 days after 1st rain plot 5 | place: USA:California | collected 2015-09-21 | reverse complement strand
GTCTGCCCGTCCAGTACCACCCGAAGTTCGTCTTGGTGGAGCGCGTGTTGCTCGAGCCAATCAGGTGTGAGCTATAATGTGTCCTACGTTGACTGCTGCATTCCTTGCCCTGAGCCAGATTGCCCGCCATGCCCTTGTACGTTTTGTTCAAACGGACCGCAGGAACCATCTTGGTGTGGCGGCGCAAAACATAGCGGCTATCGCTGTACGATAGCTGTTGTAGGCTCGGTATGCTAGCAAACTTAGTGATTTGTGCAGAAGATAGGATCCCGCTATCGTCTGGACTCGTCAAGAATTTATGAATGGTAATCAGATTGGGAGTTACTACATTGAGTATTCAGCACTATCTCCCTGAAGAATACGAGCTGCTTCTACCGAGGTCAGGAAGGCGATTACTTATGCTGGTGTTCGGCGGTTTGATAGGTACTGTTGCAGGACTGATCGCGCCTTCCGGAATCGCTTGGAAAGGCGGTCTCATTTTTTCCGCGGCGCTCGCATTTTTGGCTGGCAGTTCCGCTCTCTGGTCACCTTGAGGGGGTTCGATGGTAGGAACCATCCCACCCATGGTCCATGGGTTCCGAAAACGAGAGCTAGCGTGGATCTACTTAGGATCGTGCATTGTAGGGGCAAGTGCTACAGGCACTCTTTTGAGTCTACTGGGGGGAATGGTGACCGGTTGGAGAGGACTGCCGTTTTCTGCCGTTGCGCTAGCTTCGGGCGGCGCTGCTGTCCTGTGTTCGATTCGTGAACTTAATCTGTTGCCTTGGCCGTTGCCGCAGTTTTGTCGGCAGGTGCCATCTAGGTGGAGGTATACATTTCCTCCGGCAATGAGTGTTACTTTATACGGACTATCACTTGGTGTTGGACTTGGCACCCGTATACCATTCAGCACTCTATATTTCCCTTTGATCTGGGCTGCAGCGTCGGGCCGTCCGTACCTAGGTGCATGGTGCCTTGCACTATTCGGTCTTGGCCGAGGACTCCCAGTCGTTTGGTACTCCGCCATTAAGACCGACACACATTCGATTATCCACGGAATCTCAATACTTCGTCCTTTGGTTCAGCTGGTTAATGGTGTGATTTTGGCAATCGCAGGAAGCGGCTTGTTGTCTGTTGCCCTTCGATGGCGGTGAGTCTATGTTGCGGAATAAAGGAGTGACTTCATGACCTATAAATCTGGTGTAAGAATTGCCCAGATACATCGACGCATCGGACAGGTGCGAAGAGCCTGTGTCGCGGTAACTTGCCTAATTATGGAGATTACTTGGATAGGCTTCCCGGCAGCCCAAGCACGGGAAACTCAACCAGACCGTCCCGACGCCCCCCGTGTTAGCGAGCAGAACACGAGCGAGGTCACAAGGGCGGGGCTGATCGCAAAGCCAGGCGCTCTCTACGTATTGAGCACGGTGGGATCCCGCTTGATTGTCGTAGATCCTACAACGGGAAGTGTATTGGGAGTAGAGCGAACCGGATATAGACCGGACATTGCTATCGCACCTGATGGCGGGCGCATATACATCAACTCGACAGACTTCCAGTCCGGCATGCCCTTTTTCGAAATTATTGATACATCTACCGGATCCGCACTCGGCAGGTTTGAGAATCCAGACAGTCTAGGATGGGAGGCCGAATTCCCCAGATCGTTCATGTCTGTTTCGCCAGACGGTCAATGGGTGTACATGTTAAAACGACACTCGACGCCGGAAGGAGACATTTTTTACGTCGCGGCGTTCGACGTCCGGGCACAGCGGTTCGCTCCCTCTGTTCGTATTGACTCCCACTGCAGCACGGCGACTCTGTTTGGCAGAAGCAGCGGGTTGGTCGACGTCGTCTGCGGTAGCGCCAATGTTGTTTATGTCGTGCAATTCTCGCCCACGTCCACGAACTCATCGACAAAATTACATACTCTCCCGATTTCCATTAAGAAACCAAGGGCGCACATCGGAGAAATCACGGATCTAGATAGTGTCATAACGGCGGTAGCTGACCGGAATACATCGGAGATTATCGGACTAAAAACTGACGGCCGAGCAGTGGTCATCGACTCAGAGAAGGGTGAGCTGCATGCTACGGAACCCTTACTTGACGGTCAATGGATTCCCAGTTCGGCCGTTGCAGATGATAATCGCATTTACATACCCGTATCTCCCCTGGCTACTCGCAACGGAACGGCTGAAAGTATCTTGGTGATTGACCGACATACATTTTCAACTATTGGTGCCTTCAAACCCTCTGAAGTCTTCACGAACCTGGCAATCGCGCCGGATGCTCATGAACTATATTTGCTAGCTCCGACGAGCAAGAAAGTTGTGGTGATTGACACTAATACGCTGCAGCAGAGCATGTCGATCGACCTTGGGGTAAAACCATCCTTTGCTTTGGTTGTACCAGGAAGACAGACAAGCGTGACGGCAAAATGATGGCTTGAAACTCGGGGCGAAACCAGAGTGACGTTTTCCATCCCGCCGTCCCTCAGCAAACACTCGACTTAAGAGTCTCGTGAAAAATCGCTTGTCATGTAACAATTCCTCCCACTCTAACTTCATGCATCCAAGCCACTTTATTGGCGACTTGACAAATCTTAATTTTCTGGTACAATTTGTTTTTGATGGGGCCTGATCTTCCCGCCTGAGCAGCCAGCTTTGCCGAAAGACGCCTCCGCTTTAGCCCATGCGGCCCCGCCACGTGCCCACCCAATGTTCTGCAGGACCCGTGTATTCCTGTAAGCCTGTAAGCCATTTCCTATCAAGAGCTTCCGCACTCTTTGCACGCAATGGAAACCCGCAACCCCTTCCCCATCAATCACTTGCGCACTCTTTCCCATTCAATGGACGGGGGAGGGTCACTTCTTCCAAGAATCTCCTCAACTATTATTCAAGGCACGCACCCTTCTGCCCTGCATCGGCCGGAGGCCCGTGCGGGGACTCTTCCTCTTCCACCAGTCACCACTCACGAATCACTAGTCACGGACTACTGCTCACGGCTCACCGCTCCTGCCCGCCCCTGCGCGCTCTCTTGGAAGGAAAGCGATCCGCATTCCTGTTCCAAGGTTCGTTTCTCCTGCTAGAATGGCCCCGTTTCTACATCCGCGTCCCGGGAGCCGGCTCATGTCCGACACATCCATGAAGGATGCTATCGCCGTACTTCTTGCCGGAGGCCAGGGGGAACGCCTTTGGCCGCTCACGCGCGACCGCGCCAAGCCCGCCGTGCCCTTCGGCGCGCTTTACCGCATCATTGACATCACGCTCTCCAACTGCATCAACTCCGATCTCCGCCGCGTTTTCATCCTTACGCAATACAAAGCGCTCAGCCTGAACCGCCATGTGCGCGCGGGCTGGTCGCCGCTCGCCGGCCTCGGCGAATACATCGAAGTGATTCCGCCGCAGATGCGCGTATCGCAATCGTGGTATCAAGGAACCGCCGACGCCGTCTATCAGAACATTTATTCCATCGGCAGCGAGCGCTCCAAGTTCGTTTTCATTCTTTCCGGCGATCACATCTACAAGATGAACTACGCCAAGATGCTCCAGCAGCACACCGATTCCGGCGCGGACGTCACCGTAGCAACCATTCAGATTCCCGTCGCGCAAGCCGTGCGCCAGTTTGGCGTCATCGAAGTGGACAAAGAATGGCGCATCGCCGGTTTTGAGGAGAAGCCCGCAACTCCCAAGGAATCGCCGCACCATCCCGGCCACTGCAACGCCTCCATGGGCATCTACATCTTCAATACGCAACTGATGATTCCGATGCTTCTTGCGGATTCCGAGGATCCCAAGTCCAGCCACGACTTCGGCAAAGATATTCTGCCGCGCATCATCTGCAAGCACCGCGTGTTCGCGTACAACTTCGTGGATGAAAACGCCAAGGACGCGCTCTACTGGCGCGACGTGGGCACGCTGGACGCCTACTACGAAGCCAATATGGACTTGGTCAGCGTCTCCCCGGTTTTCAATTTGTATGACAAAGCGTGGCCGCTGCGCACTTGGCAGCATCAGTATCCGCCGGCAAAATTTGTGTTCGCGGATCCTGAGCGCATGGGCGTGGCGCTCGATTCCATCGTCGCCGGCGGCTCGGTGATTTCCGGCGGCCGCGTGCAGAAATCAGTGATTGGCAACGACGTTCGCGTCAACAGCTACTGCGAAGTGGCGGACTCCATCATCTACAATCACGTGAACATCGGGCGGCATTCGCGGATTCGGCGGGCCATCATTGACCGTCACGTCAGTCTTCCCGAACGCACGGAAATCGGCTACGACACGGAAGCCGACCGCCAACGCTACCACGTTACGGATTCCGGCATCGTCATTGTTGTCCGCCAGGAATCACTCATCGAAGAACCCGAGTCGGCTTAACCTTTCCAGACGTATTTGCCGCAGGGGCACGGAATGGTGTCGGTGGGATTTTTCTTCGCCATCGGCTGCTTACAAACGGGACAATTCTTCTGCCACATCCTGAAAATCCTGAATCAATGCGCCACTCCGGTAGCTGAGGGGGGCAGGTTCAGTTCGGCGACCATCGCGCACAATTCTTCGCGTTCTTGCAGCGCCACAAGAACTGCAATCGCGTTTCCGTAAGCGGCGATCGCTCCGGTAAGGCGGTGAAAGTCGGAGGAGCCTCTGGCGGCCATCTTTCTCTGGATGTGCGCGTCGGCGGAAAGTTCCAGGACTCCTTCTATCGCCAGATTCGCAAGACCTGAGCTCGCTTTCATAACCGGCAGGCCTCCTTCTCCCTCGTTATATAAGGTACGAGAAGCGCGTCCGTTTTGTATAAAGAGAACCCCTGCATTTAACGGCTAGCGATAACCCATTCCAGCCGCAGGGGTTCACCCGCCTTTCCCTGGCCTAATACGGCGCCAAGGCCCAACATGCCGTGTTGAAGCACGGTGCTACATAAAAACCTTCATTACAAAAAGCGGCTCCGTCCGGCCATTCAACGCACGGCATTGCCCGAGGCCTTACCGGGAGTGCGAGCGCAGCATGCTCAAGACCATGGCGATCTGGCCGGAATGATAAATCGTGTGCTGCACAATGCCGGGGAGCAGCGTTTCGTAAGGGTAGTCGCGCCCGGGAACCTGTTTGCCCAAATCCGCGGCGGGGAAATTCCGAATTCGCTCTTCGAGAAGGTCGCGGCTTTGGTTCCAGCGCGCTATGAGCTCGTTCCAGGGGATCGGCGGCTCCGCCCATTCCTTTTCCGCCTCCCACTTCGGCATGGGAGTGCCGTCCGAAGTGTTGCGGACCCTTTCATTCCAGAGCAGCAGATGCTGAAGCAACGCTGAAATGGAATGCGCGCCTGGAACGGGCGGCGTGACGGCCTCTTCGGGCGAGACTTTCGCAATCAGCTCGGTGAGCGTAGGTCCGTACCAGGCGCCTTGGAGCGTCACGGCGTGGTAAGCATCGGCAATCTGTTTTGTTTCGGTCATGTTGGCATATGTCTGCGTAGTCGCGCAGCCTCACCCCGGCGAGTTGAGTCTCTTGTCTCAGGTCTGGCCGGGAGAGTTTACCGCATCGTTCCGGCAAGCCGCTTTTGACCGAGGCACTGGCAGTCAGCTCACGGTCGCCAATGGCTCAAAGTGTCACGAATCCTCCCGGTTTGTTTTGGCTGACAGTCCTCTTCGTATGCTCACGGCGGTTGAGATTCTTTCCGGTGAGAGCCCGAACTTTCGACCAGACATCCTAATCGGGTGTCCTGAGAATGACACAGTTTATGCAGGGTACGTAATTTCCAACAGGATTCAGGCTAGAGAGCTTGGAGGCCGATTTCGCCGTCCTGCTTGGAGCCGGGTTTGCCGATCCAGACCACGCTGCAGCGGATAGCATTCAGTTCATCATCGCCGGGTATGACCTCGACGAGTTGCCCGCGCTTCAGCCGGAAACCGCCGCGGAGGCGGAAACCGCCCTCCGAACGGTCAACGATAAGGCAGGGAACCCGTTGCGGCTTCGAGCCTAGATTGACAACAACGCTGGCTCCCTTTCTCATAACAATGCGCTTGGACCGGCGGCCTTCGTGAGCAGGAGATATAGGCACGGTTTTGTCCTCGACGGCGATTTTCCACATTACATGATTATGGAACCAGTGCCATCAAGGGAAGCCATCAGGTGAATACCTGTGTTGTGCGTGCGGAGTAAACCAGCAAAAGAAGTCGACGGTTACCGTCACCCGTAGGACTAAAGACTTTCTTTACAAATTAGGCGCCGATCTTTCAGTCCGAGGGAGCTTGAGGAGGTAGGGCCAGAACAGAGGAAGCTGCCGGGCCGAGGCGCGGCGCGACATTAGAGCCCTCGCCGGGAAGCAAGGCCACGTCTGTGCGTCTGCTACAATCGTTGGTTTATATTTCGCCTAAGGAGACGCGCTGCGTTATGTCCGCCAAGATCACGAAAGTTCATGCCCGGCAGGTACTGGATTCGCGGGGAAATCCTACCGTGGAGGCCGATGTTTACATTGGAGCGGATGTGCGTGGGCGCGCGGCGGTTCCTTCGGGAGCGTCCACGGGAGAGCATGAGGCTCTGGAGCTGCGCGACGGGGACAAGTCCAAATACCTAGGCAAGGGCGTGTTGAAAGCGGTTGCCAATGTGAACGGGGAAATCGCCAAGGCGGTTGCGGGCCTGGATGCCGCGGACCAGCGAGCGCTGGACAAGAAAATGATTGAGCTCGATGGCACGCCGACGAAGTCGCGGCTGGGCGCCAACGCGATTCTGGCGGTTTCGATGGCGGCGGCGCGTGCGGCGGCGGCGGCGCAAGGCATTCCGCTCTACAAATACCTGGCGCTGTATTCTTCGGACACTTCGGCGAATCTGCTCCCATGCCCGATGATGAACATTCTGAATGGCGGCGCGCATGCTGACAGTTCCGTGGACTTTCAGGAATTCATGGTGATGCCCGTGGGCGCGCCGAGTTTTTCGGAAGGGTTGCGATGGGGCGTGGAGGTGTTTCACGCGCTGAAGACGGCGTTGAAGAAGCACGGCTATTCGACGGCGGTGGGCGACGAAGGCGGCTTCGCGCCGAGCTGCAAATCGAATGAAGAGGCGATTCAGATTGTTCTCGAGGCCATCGCCGCGGCTGGTTACAAGCCGGGCGAGCAGGTGAGCATCGCGCTGGATCCGGCCTCGAGCGAGTTTTTCGACAAGGCAAGCGGCAAATACTTGTTCAACAAGTCGGACAAGTCTTCCCATTCGAGCAGCGAAATGGCGGCGTATTGGACGAAGTGGGCGGAAAAGTACCCGATCGTGTCCATTGAGGACGGCATGGCGGAAGATGATTGGGCGGGGTGGAAGTTCCTGACGCAAAGTATCGGAAGCAAATCGTCGAAGAAGAAAATCCAGTTGGTGGGCGATGACCTTTTTGTGACGAATACGGAGCGGCTGGCGCGCGGGATCCAGGAAGGCATTGCGAACGCGATTCTGATCAAGCTGAACCAAATCGGCAGCGTGACGGAGACGATTGACGCGATCGAGCTGGGGCGCAAATCGGGGTACCACTCGATCATTTCGCACCGTTCCGGGGAGACCGAGGACACGTTCATTGCAGACCTTGCCGTCGCGACCGGAGCAGGACAGGTCAAAACCGGCTCGGCGAGCCGCACGGACCGCGTTGCAAAATACAATCAGCTGCTGCGCATCGAGGAAGAGCTTGGTTCGGCGGCGAGGTTTAATGGGAAGGCCGCGCTGGGGTGAGTTGAGGAAGACGCCACGAAACCGGAGTCAAGCAACTTGAGCTGCGGCTTCGGCATCGCACGCCCACGGATGAATTGATTTGTGGTGAGGCCCATGATTTTCAACGGTCGGGTTCTGGCGGTTCTTGCGTCGACGTTGTTCGCTCTTCCTGGAGGCACAGAGCCCTGGGACAAATCGCCGGAGCAGTGGGACCTGGCCGACTCCTACAAGATTTTGCGCGATTCGCCTTGGACTCCCTCAGAGATGAAGGTCGAAGCGAACTTCACCCAGCGCCACACTGACAAACTCACTGGCCTGATGATTGATTCCCCGACTAATGCCACGGACACTCCAGTGATTCGTGGGGTGGAAGTGAACCGCAACAAACCGCTCCCGGCTTTGTCGATTTTGTGGTGGTCATCGAGAACAGTCAGACTCGCCGAGCGGCGCCTTCTTGAGCTGAAGAACTCGCGCAATGCACCACGTCCGGCGCAAGTCGAAACATTGCCCGATTATGTGGTTGCCATTGAAGGCAGCGAGCCGGTGCGCATTTTCCAGGGCGCTAAAAGAGGATTTACACGAAACGGTTTTCCTGGTTCTCGATGAGGGGCTCACCCTGGATCTCGCGGAAGTGAAGTTCGTGGAGGCGACGGAAGATACCGAAGCGCGCGTGGAGTTCCATTTTCCGCGGGAAGTGGGGGGCATCCCGCGATCGATCCGCAATCGGAAAAGATCGAATTTCACTGCAGAGCTTCGGCCAAGACTCCGCGTCCTGGTCGACAAAACGCACTGTCCATCCGGTCCCAATTTCATCCTCGCGCCATGCGCGCCAATGGCGCGCCCGACCTGTGACAGGATACAGATTCGATTTTTGCCGTCCCATATCGTCTTACACTATTGACACAAGGCGGCGTTGTTTCTAGCATCCGAGACGGCCCGCGCCCGCCTTCAATCCTGATCCGATCTCCCGGTGGAGTTCATCCACTGGAGTTCAACTTCAGGAGTCCAATATGGCCAAGGTCTTGCACTGCAACGATCTCGTTCCCGGGTGTAAGTTCGAAGCGCGCGGCATCTGTGACGAGGAAGTGATCGCCGAATTCGCAGACCACATCGCGACGGCGCACAACATGTTTGAGATTTCGGACGAGACTTTGGCGATGGTCAGCAAAGCGATTCATGAAGAGGCGCGCAGCCGCGTACGGTTTGCCCGGGTGTAAGACTTCCCCCAAAATCCAAAACATGGCGCGGAGAGAGTCTGCGGTCTCTTTTCCGCGAAAGAATGTTTGCTTTGGCGCTTTCAGAATGAGCTTAAGAGGCTGCTCTGAAACGTGAATGAGATTACAGGGCAGGCCCGCAGTAGCGATAGTGGCCGGTAATCTTCCACGCGAACAAGACGTCTTCGCGCCGCGGTCCCTGGCCGATATTGTGAACAATCAGGTGGCGGCCGCCTTGCGCCGATTTTGCATCGACGACGATTCCAATGTGCGGCACGTTGCCGCCGAGATCCCAAGTAACAATGTCGCCAGGCAAATAGTCCGCGGGATTTTCGGTGACTGCAAGAGACTCCCCCTTGCGGCTGAAGAAGACCATCAGATTCGGCACGCGACGGTGGTCAATGTTCGTGTCCGGAGGGCTGGCGAGCCACCTCCGCTGCCGTGGATAAGCTGAGAAATTCTTTTCCATGTCCTCGTGGACTTCTTTCTGCAAGTCGATTCCAACCGCGCGGTAAGAACGGATGACCTCATCGGTACAAACGCCGGTATCTTCGGGAACGTCCCCGTCGGGATAAGGAATGCGTACGTACGCCGGGTCGTAACGCACGGTGTGATGCGTTCTTTCCTCCGCGGCGGCGACCAGCTTTTTAAGGAATTCCTGGCGCGGAGTGAGGCCGGCGGTTTGCGTTTGCGCTGCGGAGGGGGCGGCGATGAGCGTAATAGCGGCAGCAAGAATTGCGAATACGGCGCGGGGCCAAGTTCGTTCCGACGAAATGCGCATTGTCAAATTCTACCGGAGTTTGGCGACATTGTGACAGCTTCGGGGTCCAGGATAAGATTTCCAACTTCAATGAGTCAGGGAGCCAAGTCGCGCAGTTTGGAAAATGCTCCGCGCATTCGAATAGCGTCGGCAGCGGATGTCGAACCGCTGGCGGGGTTGATCAATGCGGCGTTTGTGGTGGAACGGCCGTTCATCGAAGGAGAGCGTATCGATCCTGCGGGGGTTCGCGAGTACATGCAAAAAGGAAACTTTCTTGTTGCGGAAGACGCGGTGGAACTGGCGGGATGCGTTTGCGTCGAGCTGCGCGGCGAGCGCGGATACCTGGGGTTGCTGGGAGTTGCTCCGGCGCGGCAAGAAATGGGCCTGGGCCGCAAATTGATGGAAGCGGCGGAGGATTTTCAGGCGGTCGGATGCCGGGGGATCGATTTGCGCATGATCAGTCCGCGCACGCCGCTACCCGCGTTTTATGAACTTATGGGATACCGGCAAACTGGCACGGCTCCATTTGCGGCGGATGTTCCGGTCAAAGTGCCGTGTCATTACATCCTGTGTCATTACATCCTGATGTCCAAGGAACTGACCTAAGCAATGGGTTGTTCTGCGCGGCAAAAAAGCAGAAAACGGAAGGCGCAGAGCAGAAAGGCCTGGGATGAAGGACACCGCCGGCTCACGGACATCCAGATTGGACCGCGGGCGACGACGTGCAGGTATCTCCCGGCTTTTCAATGCGCAGCGCTTTCAGGCAGAATACGGGCGCTCGCTTAAGGGGGGAATGTGTTTCGTCGCACACTGCTTGCTTCGATTCTTTTTGCTTCGCTTTCGTTCGCGCCCGCGGGGAATCACGTTATTGCCGAAGAGCAGACGCTGTATGGTTACTCCGCCGAATCGTCGCAGACGGAACGCCAGTGGGAAGAGAAACTGCGCGCGGTTCCGAATCCAGAGAACATGCGCGCGTATATGAAACTGCTCTCGGCGCATCCGCACCATGTTGGGTCGCCTTACGACAAGCAAAACGCGGAATGGATTCTTGGGAAATTCAAAGAGTTTGGTCTGGACGCGCAGATCGAGCAGTTTGACGTGCTTTTTCCAACCCCTAAAGAGCGCGTTGTGGAACTGGTGGAAGGCGGGCCGAAGTTTGTGGCGAAGTTGCAGGAGCCGGCTGTGGCGGTGGACCCCACTTCGAATCAGCAGGCGGAGCAGTTGCCCACTTACAACGCATATTCGATAGACGGCGACGTGACCGCGCCGCTTGTGTACGTGAATTACGGCGTGCCGGAAGATTACGAGCAACTCGAGCGCATGGGCGTTTCGGTGAAGGGAAAGATTGTAATTGCGCGCTATTACCATTCATGGCGAGGCATCAAGCCGAAAGTTGCAGCGGAGCACGGAGCGGTGGGATGCCTTATCTTTTCCGACCCGCATGAAGATGGTTTCGTCCAAGGCGAGACGTTCCCCAGCGGACCGTATCGCCCACCGGACGGCGTGCAGCGCGGAAGCGTGGCGGACATGCCGCTTTACCCGGGCGATCCTTTGACGCCGGGAGTTGGCGCGACCAAAGACGCGAAGAGGTTGAAGGTGGAGGAAGCGCAGACGATCACGAAGATTCCCGTGCTGCCGATTTCGTACGCGGACGCGCAGCCGTTGCTTGCAGCGTTGACCGGGCGCGTTGCTCCTGCGGAGTGGCGCGGGGGTTTGGGCATGACGTATCACGTCGGGCCGGGTGCGGCGAAAGTGCATTTAGTGGTGAAGTCCAACTGGGAACCGCTGAAAACCTTATACGACGTAATCGCGAAAATTCCGGGCTCGACGTTTCCGGACGAATGGGTGATTCGCGGAAACCATCACGATGGCTGGGTGAATGGCGCGGAAGATCCGGTTTCCGGTCAGATTGCGATTCTGGAAGAGGCGAGAGCGCTGGGCGAAATGGCGAAGGCCGGGTGGAAACCGAAGCGAACCATTATTTATTGCGCGTGGGACGGGGAGGAGCCCGGGCTGCTCGGCTCGACGGAATGGGCCGAGCAGCATTACGACGAGTTGCGCGCGCACGCGGTGGCGTACATTAACTCGGACACTAATGGGCGTGGTTATTTCGGCGTGGAAGGGTCGCACACGCTGGAGAAATTCAGCAACGATGTTGCGCGGGATGTCACGGATCCGGAAACGAAACTGAGCGTGTGGAAGCGCGACCAGCTTCATAAAATCGCCGATGCGAAGACCGCGGAGCAGCGCGAGGAAATTCGCAAGCGGGCCGATTTGCGGATTCCAGCGCTGGGTTCCGGCTCGGACTATACGGCGTTTTTACAGCACGATGGCGTGGCTTCGTTGAACTTTGGTTTTGGCGGCGAGGACGGCGGCGGCATCTACCATTCGATTTACGACGATTTTTATTGGTACACGCATTTCAGCGACACGGATTTTGTGTATTGCCGCGCGCTGGCGCAGGCGGGAGCCACGGCGATGATGCGTTTGGCGGATGCGGATTTGTTGCCTTTTGAGTTCGGCGATTTTGCGGACACAGTGCAGGCGTACCTTAAGGAGTTGAAGGTGTTGGCGCAGAAGACGCAGGACGAGATTCGCGAACGCAACCGGGAGATTGAAGAGGGCGTGTTCCAGGCGACGAACGATCCGCGGCGGCCTCTCGTCGCGCCTTCGGCGGAAGCTGTTCCGCCGCATTTGAATTTTGCTCCTCTGGAAAATGCGGTGGATACGCTGAATCGCAGCGCGGCGGAATATCACAAGGCTCTGGAGCAGTTGAATGCCAAGGGCGGTGCGGCAATGGCGGCGAGTTCGCTGGTGGAAGTGAACAAGTTGTTGATCGAAAGCGAACGGAGGCTCACGAACGCGGAAGGGCTGCCGAACCGGCCGTGGTTCAAGCATCAACTGTATGCGCCGGGATTCTACACGGGCTACGCAGTGAAGACCGTTCCGGCCGTGCGAGAAGCGATTGAGTTGAAACAGTGGAAGCAGGCGGACGAGGCGATCGTGGTAGTCGCGCGCGTTCTTGAAAATGAAGCGGCGCTGATTTCGTCCGCGGCGCAGAAACTTGCAGCGGTGAAATGAAGTGTGCCGCGGCGTGATCCGCGAGATTTATCGCTTGTAACTCGTTACGTAGGCTGGTGTGGGAATTGCGGGATCGCACTTTTCGTCGCGAACCGGCGAATCGAAAGTAAGATGCACAGGAATTACGCCGGCCCAGACGGGCAGGTCGTAGTCGGGATCATCGTCGATAGGCGGACCCGTGCGGACCTTGGCGGAAACTTCGGTGAGCGGGAGACGCAGAATGCTGGTGGCTTTCTGCTCTTTTTCACTGGGTTTACGCGCGTCGTTCCAGCGACCAGGAAGAAGTTTCTCGGTGAACGCGTGGAAGGCTTCGAACTTTTCCTGAGGCGCATC
>WNER01000245.1_pt1 | contig 13045 bp, 10 predicted proteins | sample 5399921 | NCBI WGS metagenome assembly WNER01 (sample SAMN13153331, study PRJNA577476) | soil metagenome | isolation source: 20 cm grassland meadow soil 5 days after 1st rain plot 5 | place: USA:California | collected 2015-09-21 | reverse complement strand
GAGCCCGAGCCGCTGCGCGGGGAGCTCGCCGACCCGGCCTGTGGCGGATACGCCTCCTTCGAGGGCTGGGTGCGCGATTCGAGCGACGGCGAGCGCGTGCGGCGGCTCGAGTACGAGGCCTTCGAAGCGCTCGCCGTGCGCGAGGGCGAGCGCATTCTCGGCGAGGCGATGGCGCGCTTCGGCGTGGCGCACGCGGCCTGCGTGCACCGGCTCGGGGATCTGGCCGTCGGCGAGCTCGCCGTGTGGGTGGGGGTGAGCTCGCCGCACCGCGAGGAGGCGTTCGAGGCGTGCCGCTACATCATCGACGAGGTGAAGCACCGCCTGCCGATCTGGAAGAAAGAGCATTACGCCGGCGGCGACTCGGGCTGGGTGAACTGCGAACGCTGCGCCGCCCCGGCGGCCCACGAGGCGGAAGCGCCCGCCGCGCAGACGCACGGACACGCGCACCGGCACGGCCGCTGAGGCTCGCCGCCACCGCCGCTCGAAAGTCACCTCGCGCGGCGTGTCGCCGCACGCTCCGCTCTCAGGGGCGCACCTGCCCCGCGCCGCGCACGACGTACTTGTAGCTGGTGAGCTGCTCCACCCCGACCGGCCCCCGGGCATGAAAGCGGTCGGTCGAGATGCCGATCTCCGCACCCATGCCGAACTCGCCGCCGTCCGCGAACTGGGTCGACGCGTTGTGCAGCACGATGGCGCTGTCGACCCGCTGCAGGAAGCGCTCCGCGGTGGCCCGGTTCTCGGTCACGATCGATTCGGTGTGCGCCGAGCCGTAGCGCGCGATGTGCGCGATGGCCGCGTCCACCCCGTCGACGACGCGTGCGGCGATGATCGCGTCGAGATATTCGGTGTACCAGTCGTCCTCGCTCGCCGGACGCACGCGCGGATCCACCTCGAGCACGGTGGCGTCGCCGCGGACCTCGCAGCCGGCGTCGAGGAGGTCCCGCACCACGGGGGCGAGATGGGTCGCGACGCAGGCGCGGTCGATCAGCACCGTCTCGGCGGCGCCGCAGATCCCGGTGCGCCGCATCTTGGCGTTGAGCGCGATGGTGCGCGCCATGCGCACGTCGGCGTCGCGGTCGATGTAGACGTGGCAGTTGCCCTCGAGGTGTCCGATCACCGGAACGCGCGCTTCCTTCTGCACCCGCTCGACGAGCGCCTTGCCGCCGCGCGGCACGATCACGTCGACATACTCGCTCATGCCGGCGAGCATGTAGCCGACCGCGGCGCGATCGGTCACCGGCACCAGCTGAATGCATTCCGGAGGCAGCCCCGCCGCCCGCAGCCCCTCATCGAGACACTCGTGGAGCGCCCGGCTCGAGTGCTGACTCTCGGAGCCGCCGCGCAGGATCGCCGCGTTGCCCGACTTCAGGCACAGGGCGCCCGCGTCCGCGGTGACGTTGGGACGGCTCTCGTAGATGATGCCGATGACGCCGAGTGGCACGACCACGCGCTGGATCCTGAGCCCGTTCGGCCGCTCCCACTCCGCGCTCGCCGATCCGATCGGATCGCGCAGCTCGATTACCGCGTCGATGCTCTCGGCGATCGCCTCGATGCGCCGCTCATCGAGGCGCAGCCGCTCGAGGCGCGGTCCGGAGAGCCGCGCCGCGCGCGCCGCCGACATGTCGCGCTCGTTGGCGGCGAGGATCGCCGCGCGGCGGGCGCGCACCGCCGCCGCCGCCGCCCGCAGCGCGGAATTCTTCTGATCGGTCGAAGCGAGCGCGAGCACCTGCGCGGCGGCGGTGGCGGCCTTGCCGAGCCCCTCCATCAACTCGCCGATCTGATCCGCGTTCATGGCGCCTCAGGGCGAGGGCTGCGCGGCCGGCTCGGCCGCGGCCGCTTGAGAGAGCTCCGGGCGCATGAGCACCAGGTCGTCGCGGTGGATCATCTCGTCACGGCCGCGAAAGCCGAGGATCTCGGCGATCTCGGAGGACTTGCGCCCCATGATGCGGGCGGCGTCGACGTCCGAATAGGCCACGATGCCGCGGGCGATCTCGGCGCCGTCCGCGGCGAGCACGCTCACCGTGTCGCCGCGGTCGAAGCGGCCGCGGGCCCCGGTGACGCCGGCGGGGAGGAGACTGCGCCCGTCGAGGAGTGCGCGCTCGGCGCCGGCGTCGATGCTGATGGCGCCTGCCGGGCGCAGCGTCCCCGCGATCCACTGCTTGCGCGCCGCCGCCGGCGTCGCCGTCGGCACGAACCAGGTGCAGTCCGCCCCCTCCTCGATGCGCCGCAGCGGGTGGCGGTGAAACCCGGCCGCGATGCACAGGTGGCATCCGGACGTCACGGCGATGCGCGCGGCGAGGATCTTGGACGTCATGCCCCCCGAGCCCACCGCCGAAGTCGAGCGCCCCGCCATCGCCTCGATGTCCGGGGTGATCTGCCGCACCTCGTGAATGAAGCGGGCGGCGGGGTCGCGGTTCGGGTCGGCACTGTATAGGCCCTCGACGTCCGAGAGCAGCACCAGGCAGTCCGCGCCCGCCATCTGCGCGACCCGCGCCGCCAGGCGGTCGTTGTCGCCGTAGCGGATCTCGGCGGTCGCCACCGTGTCGTTCTCGTTGATCACCGGCAGCGCATCGAGCTCGAGCAGCGCCTCGAGGGTCGCGCGCGCGTTCAGATAGCGTCGACGGTTCTCGCTGTCATCGAGTGTCAGCAGCACCTGGGCCACCGTCACATCGCAGCCCTCGAGCAGCTCCTTGTAGGCGTGCGCGAGGCGGATCTGCCCGACCGCCGCCGCCGCCTGGCTCTCCTCCAGGCGCAGCGCGCCGTGCTTCAGCCCGAGCCGGCGCCGCCCGAGCGCAATGGCCCCGGATGACACCAGGATGACGCGCTGGCCGCGCCGGCGCAGCCGCAACAGGTCCTCGACCAGGGTCTCGAGCCAGGCACGATTCACGCGCCCGCTGTCCCCATCGACCAGCAGCGCCGAGCCCACCTTCACGACGACTCGCCGTGCCTGAGTCAAGGGCGCTGCCGAATCCGGACGCCGGGCGTTCATGGAGGAAAACTATACGCAATCGAGCTGCGTTGCCCAACCCGAGGAGAGCCCCTACACTTGTCGGCGGCGAATGTGACAAGGGTGGCTTTCGCGGTGAGCAGAGACTACGAGCCCGTGCCCTCCCAGTGGTACGAAAATCTCGAAGAAGAGGATTCGTTCCGCGTTTTGTCGGTCGACGAGGACTCGGAGCTCATAGAGATCGAGTACCTCGACGGCGAAATCGAGGAGATCGATCTCGAGGCCTGGCACGAGATGGATCTCGAGAAGATCGAGGAGCCCGAGGGCTGGTCGGAAACCGATGACGAGGACACCGACGAGGACGAGGATGAGGACGACTGGGACGAAGACGAGGACGACGTCGACGAGGACGAGGACGACGACGACGTCGACGAGGAGCGCCAGGACTATTGAGCTCACGCCCCGTGGCGAACTTGAGGCGAGCGCACCGGCGAGGCCGCACCGCACCCCTTGAAAAGGCGCTGCCCGCCCCCAAAGCTGGCAAATCGTAGGTCCCCGACGGTAGAGTGCCGTCGGGCTTCAATTCCCTCACCCAACCCCTCAATTCCACTCAAGGTTTTAAGTCCGTCATGAAACGCATCGTGTTGTTCCTCGCGACCAACCTGGCCGTGCTGCTGGTGCTGTCGGTCGTGGCGCACCTGCTCGGGCTCGACGTGTGGCTCGCCGAACGCGGCGGCAGTCTCTCGGGCCTGCTGGTGTGGGCCGCGCTGTTCGGCTTCGGCGGCGCCTTCATCTCGCTCGCCATGTCGAAGATGCAGGCCAAGATGTTCATGGGCGTGCAGGTCATCGGCCCTTCGGCCGACCCGACCGAGCAGTGGCTGCTCTCGGTGGTCGAGAATCACGCCCGCAGGGTGGGAGTCGGTATGCCGGAGGTCGGCATCTTCGATTCCCCCGAGCCCAACGCGTTTGCGACCGGCGCAAACCGTAACTCCGCGCTGGTGGCGGTGAGCAGCGGGCTCCTGCGGCAGATGAACCGCACGGAAATAGAGGCCGTGCTCGGGCACGAGATGACACATGTCGCCAACGGCGACATGGTGACCCTCACTCTGGTGCAGGGCGTGGTCAACACCTTCGTGCTCCTCCTGTCGCGCGTGGTCGGCAACATCATCGACCGGGCGGTGTTCCGGTCCGAGGATGGCCGAGGCTTCGCCTCAATTCTGGTCTTCTACGCGCTGCAGATCGCGTTCGGCATCCTCGCAACCCCGATCGTCATGTGGTTCTCCCGCTGGCGCGAGTTCCGCGCCGACCGTGGCGGCGCCGAGCTCGCCGGCACCGGCAACATGATCGCAGCGCTCGAAGAGCTCAAGCGGGTTCACGAGCCGCTGCCTGCCCCGCAGTTCGCCGCCTTCGGCATCGCCGACGGCAGCGCCGCCGGCGCTCTGGCGCGGCTGTTCATGAGCCATCCGCCGCTCGATGAGCGGATCGCGGCGCTGCGCGCACTCGGCGCACTCGGCACCCATTGACAGCAGCGGCGCCAGGTCTCGCCCGCAGGCTCGGCGACATCCTCGGCGCCGACGGGGTGCTGACGGAAGCCGCCGACTGCGCACCCTTCCTGGTCGACCATCTCGGACGCTGCCGCGGGCGGGCACTGGCCGTGGCATTGCCGCGCACGGTGTCGGAGGTCTCGCGGCTGCTCGCGCTGTGCGAGACCGAACGGATCGGCGTGGTGCCGCAGGCCGGCAACACCAGCTACTGCGGCGGGGGGATCCCCGATGATTCCGGCCGCCAGCTGGTCCTGTCGCTCAAGCGGCTGAATCGCATCCGCGCCCTCGATGCCGGCAACTACTCCCTCGTCGCGGAGGCGGGCTGCATCCTCTCGCAGGTACAACAGGCGGCGGAGGCGGCCGGCCGCTTCTTTCCGCTGAGCATCGGCTCCCAGGGGAGCTGTCAGATCGGCGGCAACCTCTCGACCAACGCCGGCGGCGTCAACGTGCTGCGCTATGGAATGATGCGCGACCTGGTGCTCGGGCTCGAGGTGGCGCTGCCCGGCGGGCGCGTGCTCGAGGGGCTCTCGACGCTGCGCAAGGACAATACCGGCTACGACATCAAGTCGCTGTTTCTCGGCGCCGAGGGCACCCTCGGCGTGATCACCGCCGCGAGCTTCAAGCTGTTCCCGCAGCCGCAGGTCCGCGCGACCGCGCTCGCGGCGCTCCCCGACGTGCGCGCCGCCGTGACGCTGCTCGGGGAGCTGCGCGCGGCGAGCGGCGACCGCATCAGCTCATTCGAGCTCATCCCGCGCGCCGCCATCGAGCTCACCACGCGCCACATCCCGGGGGTCACCGACCCGCTGCCCGGCGGGAACGAGTGGTCGGTGCTGTGCGAGCTGTCCTCATCGCGGGCCGCCGAGCCGCTCGATGCGCTGCTCGAGGAGGCGCTCGGCGCGGCGCTCGAGCGCGGCACCGTCCGCGATGCCGTGCTCACTCGCAGTGAGCGCGAGCGCGCGGCGCTCTGGAAGCTGCGCGAGAGCATTCCCGAGGCGCAGCGTCACGAAGGCGCCAGTCTCAAGCACGACATCTCGCTGCCGGTCGCCGCGCTGCCGGACTTCGTGGCGCGCGCCGCGCCCTGGATCAGCGCCAACGTTCCCGACGGGCGCCTCGTCGCCTACGGCCACGTCGGCGATGGCAACCTGCATTTCAACGTGAGCCAGCTCCCGGGCGCCGACCGCGAGCGCTTCCTCGCCCGCGCGGACGGCGTGCGGCGCGCGGTGCACGACCTGGTGCGCGAGTTCGGCGGCAGCTTCAGCGCCGAGCACGGCATCGGGGTGCTCAAGGTCGGCGAGCTCGAGCGCTACGCCTCCCCGGTGGAGCTCGAGCTCATGCGGGCCGTGAAGCGCGCCTTCGATCCGCACGGCATCATGAACCCGGGTAAGGTCTTGCGGCGTGAGGCCGCAGCGGCGGATGCCTGAGCGGCGCAGAGTCTCGCTCGCACTGCTGCTCGTGGCGCTGACGGCATGCGGGCGGCAGCCCTCGCCGGGCGCGGCGACGACATCGGGCGACGCGGGGGCCGACGAAGGTCCGCGCATCGCCACGTCGCCCGACAACGTGCACGTCGAGTATCGCGTCTACGGGCACGGCGAGCCGGCCGTGCTGCTGGTGCACGGCTGGGCGAACGACGCCAACTACTGGCGCGCCCAGCTCGATGTTCTCAAGGCGCGCTACACGGTGGTGGCGCTGAACCTCGCCGGCCACGGCGCCTCCGGCAACAACCGCAGCGACTGGTCGATCGCCAGCTACGCCCAGGACGTCGCGGCGGTGGCACGCCAGATTCCGAACGCGCGCCTGGTGGTGGTGGGACATTCCATGGGAGCGGCGGTCGCGCTCGTCGCCGCCCCGCTGATCGGCGCGCGCCTCCGCGGGGTGATCGCGGTCGAGGCGCTGCGCACCGTGGGTCTGCCGCCGCTCGCCCCGGCCGAAATCGAGCAGCGCGTCGCTCCCTTCCGCACCGACTTCGTGGGCGAGACGCGCCGCATGGTGAGCGGCTCGCTCTTCCCGCGTGATGCGGACCGGGCGCTGGTGCAGAAGGTGGCCTACGACATGTCGCTCGAGCCCCCCGGTATCGCCGTCGCGAGCCTGCGATCGCTCCTGTCGATGGATTTCGCCTCCGTACTGCCCGCCGTCCACGTGCCGGTGTACGCCATCAACTCGGATCTGCTGCCGACCGATGCGGCGCGGATCCGCAGGTCGCTCCCCGATTTCACCCTCGACGTGCTGGACCACACCGGCCACTTCCTCATGCTGGAAGCGCCGGCGCGCTTCAATCCGTTGCTGCTGAAGGACATCGAAGCCCTGAGCGCACGCGCGGGTCGCTGAGCGCGAAGTGCGCGGCCCGAACCCGGCGCGCTCAAGTCCTCTGCCTCTGCCTGACCAGCCCTTCCTGGGCGGCGCTTGCGACGAGGCGGCCGTCGCGCGCGAACACGCTGGCGCGGGCGAAGCCGCGCGCCCCCGAGGCGCTCGGACTCTCGATGGCGTACAGCAGCCAGTCATCGACGCGCAGCGGGCGGTGAAACCACAGGGCGTGATCGATGCTCGCCATCACCAGGTCGGGCCGGAGGAGCGACGTGCCGTGCGGCAGCGTCGCCGTGTCGAGGAGGAAGAAATCCGACACGTAGGCGAGCAGCCGCCGGTGCAGCATTTCCTCGTTCGCCAGCGCTCCCACGGCGCGAAACCAGATCTGCCGCTCGGGCGCGGTGCGCTGCGGGTCGATGCCCTGCACCGGACGGAACTCGAACGGCCGCGGCTGCTCGAAGAAGCGCCGCACGCGCTCCGGCAGCCGCTCGAGGAGCGCTGCCGGCGGCCCCTCGAGCGGATCCGGCAGGCTCTCCGGCGGCGGTACCGCGGGCATCGCGATCTGATGATCGAAGCCCGCTTCGCTCACCTGGAACGAGGCGGTCATGTTGAAGATCTGCTCGCCGTGCTGGATGGCGACGACGCGGCGGTTCGTGAAGCTGTGGCCGTCGAGGCTGCGATCCACCTGATAGACGATGGGGGCGTTGCAATCGCCGCGCCGCAGGAAATACGCGTGCAACGAGTGCACCACGCGCGCTTCGACGGTGGCGGCCGCGGCGCTCAGGGCCTGCCCGAGCACCTGTCCGCCGAATACCTGCGGAGCGCCGATGTCGCGGCTCTCACCGCGGAACAGATTCACCTCGAGCTGCTCGAGCTCGAGCAGCGCCAGCAGGTCCTCGAGCCGCTGGTCCATGGGTGGTGGGCTTCCTCGAGGCGTCAGCCGAACTTGAAGGTGCCGTGCATCAGCGCGTTGTGCCCCGGGAAGGTACACAGGTACGCGTAGGCGCCGCCTTTCTTCAGGATCGAGGTCGGGAACGTCACGCTCGTCGTGTCGCCGCCGCCAATGGTACTGGTGTGCGCGAGCACTCGCTTGTCTCCCGGCGGCACGTAGTTGTTGGGGAGCCCGGCGGTCATGCCGGCGTTGGCGACGTCGACCAGGTCCGCGGCGCTGACCAGCACCCAGTTGTGCCCCATGGCCTCCTTGGGAAGCTTGCCCGTATGGTGCAGCGTGACGGTGATCTCCTTGCAGGTGGCGGGCGCGCTGAGCTCGCTCTTGTCGTACTGCATGAGATCGTTGCCGCTGATCTCGAGCTTGCAGGGATCCGCGGCCGCATGGGCGTGGGTGCCGAGCGCGAGTGCACCGAGCATCGCGGCGGCGATTGTGTTGCGCATCAGGCTCATCGTCTCCTCCTTCATCGGGCAAGACTATCTTTATGGGGCAAAGCTTCCCGCCGCACCCTTCAGTCCGGCACTCCCAGACGCTGGTGCATCAGCGGGCTCGTGGTCGTGTACTGCAGGAACTGCTTCTTCTGCGGATACAGATGATGCTGGATCGCGAACGCGGCGAGCGCCGCCTCGTGGAATCCGGACAGGATCAGCTTCTTCTTGCCCGGATAGGTGTTGATGTCGCCGACCGCAAAGACCCCGGGGAGGCTGGTCTGGAACTTCTCGGTGTCGACCTTGAGCGCCTTCCTCTCGAGCGCCAGTCCCCACTCGGCAATCGGTCCGAGCTTCGGGTGCAGCCCGAAGAACACCAGCAGCTGCTCGGCCTCGAGCGGCTCCACCGTGCCGTCCGGGGCGCGGATGTTGACCCCGCGGAGCGCGCCGTCCTCGACGAGCAGCGAGTGCGGGAGCGCTTCGAAGCAGCGCATGCGCCCGGCCGCCACGTGCTGCTGCATGCGCGCGACCGAGGCGGGCGCGGCGCGGAACTCGTGCCGGCGGTGCACCAGTGTCAGGCTCGCCGCCTTGCCGAGCAGCTCGAGCGTCCAGTCGAGCGCCGAGTCGCCGCCGCCGAAGATCACCAGGCGCTTGCCCTCGAGCTCGGCCGCGCTCTTCACCCGATAGTGGATGCGCGTGCCCTCGAAGGCCTCGGCGCCGGGCAGCGCGATGCGCCGCGGCTGAAACGAGCCGACGCCCGCCGCGATCACCACGCAACCGGCGTCGAAGCTGACTCCGCCCGCGCTGCGCAGATGAAAGCGCCCCGCTTCGCGCGGCGCGAACTCCACCACCTCGTGGCCGAGATGCAGCTGCGGTTTGAAGGGCTTGATCTGCTGCAGCAGCCGATCGACCAGCTCCTGGGCGCCGCACACCGGCAGCGCCGGGATGTCGTAGATCGGCTTGTCGGGATAGAGCTCCGCGCACTGTCCGCCGGGGTGCGCCAGCGAATCCACCACGTGCGCGCCGATGCCGAGCAACCCGAGCTCAAACACCTGGAACAGCCCGCAGGGTCCGGCGCCCACGACGACGACTTCGGTGCTGATCGGCGCCGCAGGGGCGGCGCTGCCTGGAGGCTGGCTCAAGAGGCTCGCTTTCGCTCTTCCGTGTTCGGCCCGGCATTGTAGAGGGTCCGGTGCCCCCGCGCATGACGCCTCCCCCGTCAGGGGCCGGAGTGCGCGCCGCGCGCGGTTAAGCCTTATAGTACGCGGCGCGCGCCACGAGCCTTGCGCGCAACTTGCTCGAGCGCCGCCCGTGTTGGTCGGAGACGGCGGCGCAAGGGGGCTCCATGATCAAGCTCAACGTCAATGGCAAGGACACCGAGGTCGACGTCGATCCCGACACGCCGTTGCTGTGGGTGCTGCGCGACACGCTCGGCCTGACCGGCACCAAGTACGGCTGCGGCGCGGCGCTGTGCGGCGCCTGCACGGTGCATCTCGATGGGCAGGCGGTGCGCTCGTGCCGCACGCCGGTGAGCGCCGCCGCGGCCGGCAAGATCACCACCATCGAGGGCCTCTCGTCCGATCGCAGCCATCCGGTGCAGAAGGCCTGGATCGAGCTCGACGTGCCGCAGTGCGGCTACTGCCAGTCGGGCCAGATCATGTCGGCGGCGGCGCTGCTCGCGCACACCCCGCAACCCTCGGATGCCGACATCGATGCCGCGATGTCCGGCAACATCTGTCGCTGCGGCACTTATCAGCGCATCCGCGCCGCGATTCACCGCGCCGCGCAGCTCAAGTCCGGCGGCTCCGCATGAGCCTCGATCGACGCGCCTTCCTCAAGAGCTCCGCCTGTGTCTCGGGTGGCCTGATCATCGCGCTGCAGCTGCCCGGCTGCAGCAAGCCGGGGCGCACGAGCGGGGAGCCGAAGACGGTCGCCGCCAATGCGTGGCTGCGCATCGGCACCGACAACACCATCACCTTCCTCTGCGACCGCTCGGAGATGGGCCAGGGCGTCTACACGGCGCTGCCGACGCTCATCGCCGAAGAGCTCGGAGTGGACCTCGGCCGCATCCGCATCGACTTCGCTCCGGCGGGCGATGCGTACAAGAACGACCTCCTCGGCACGCAGATCACCGGCGGCAGCACCAGCGTGCGCGATGCGTGGCTGAAGCTCCGCAGGGCGGGCGCGCAGGCGCGCACCATGCTGATCAGCGCCGCCGCGCGGGAGTGGGGCATTCGAGCGGCCGTCTGCCGCGTGGAGAACGGCTTCGTGGTCTCCCCGACCGGCAAGCGCGCGAGCTTCGGAGCGTGCGCCGAGGCCGCCGCCAGGCTCCCGGTGCCGAACGACGTCAAACTCACCGATCCCGGAAACTTCCGCCTGATCGGCACCTCCGTGAGGCGACTCGATACCCCACTCAAGGTGGACGGCAGTGCGCGCTACGGCATCGACGTGCGCCTGCCCGAGATGCTCTATGCCGCGCTCGCCCAGCCGCCGGCGCTCGGCGGCAAGGCGGCGAGCTTCGATGACAGCAAGGCGCGCGCCCTGCCCGGTGTCAAGGCCGTGGTGCAGACCTCATCGGGCATCGCGGTGGTCGCCACCTCGTGGTGGCAGGCGCTCAAGGCGCGCGATGTGCTCGCGATCAAGTGGGACGACGGTGCGAACGGCGCCTTGAACGACGGCGTGATCCTGCGCGGGCTCGAGCGCGCGACCGGTACGGCGCAGAGCGCCCGCCGGGACGGGGACGCCGACGCCGCCATCAAGTCCGCCGCGCGGGTGGTCAAGGCCGAGTACCAGCTGCCGCTCCTGGCGCACGCGACGCTCGAGCCGCAGAACTGCACCGCCGACGTGCGCGCCGAGGGCTGCGACATCTACGTGCCGACGCAGATCCAGCAGGTGGCGCAGCAGGCCGCCGCGAGCGCCGCCGGGCTCAAGCCCGAGCAGGTGCGCGTGCACACCACGTTCCTCGGCGGCGGCTTCGGTCGCCGCCTGGATGTCGACTTCGTCCCCGCCGCGGTCGAAGCCTCCAAGGCGGTCGGCAAGCCCGTGAAGCTCCTGTGGACGCGGGAAGACGACACGACCCACGACGTTTACCGGCCGCCGGCCTTCGACACCGCGATCGGCGCCTTCGACAAGAGCGGCAAGCTGATCGCCTGGAAGCTGCGCCTGGTGGGCCCCTCGGTCACCGCGCGCCTGTTTCCCGCGGTGGTGGAAAAGAGCATCGACCCCTTCGCCATCGAGGCGGCGGCCAACTACCCGTACGATGTGCCCAACGTGTCGGTCGAGTACCTGCGGCACGAGATCGGCATCAACGTCGGCTACATGCGCTCGGTGAGCCATGCGCTCAACTGCTTCGTCGCCGAGAGCTTCATGGACGAGCTCGCCGCGAGCGCCCGCAGGGATCCTCTCGAGTTCCGCCGGGCGCTGCTCTCGAAGCAGCCGCGATACCTCAAGGCGCTCGAGCTCGCCGCTCAGGAGGCCCGCTACGGCGCGGCTCCCAAGGGACGCTTTCACGGGGTGGCCGTCATGAGCGGCTACGACACCTACATGGCGCAGGTCGCCGAGATCTCGCTCGAGAACGGCAAGGTCAGGGTGCACCGGATCGTCTGCGCGGTCGACTGCGGCCAGGTCGTGAACCGGGACATCGTCGTCGCGCAGGTGGAGAGCGGCATCATCTTCGGCCTGAGCTCGACTCTCTGGGGCGAGATCAATATCCAGCGCGGCCGCGTGCAGCAGACCAACTTCGACACCTACCGGGTGCTGCGGATCAACGAGACTCCGCGCATCGATGTGCTGCTGCTCGACAACCGCGCGCCTCCCGGGGGCATCGGCGAGCCGTCGACCGCCCTCGTCGCGCCCGCAGTCTGCAACGCCATCCACGCCGCGAGCGGCCGCCGCCTGCGCTCGCTGCCGCTCGCGCGCCACAAACTCGCCTGAAGGGGACTACCGTGACGTCGAACGCCGAACTGCACCAACGCCGTCTCCAAGCCGTGCCGCGCGGCGTGACCAACTCGCTCGCCGTGTACGCCGAGCGGGCCTCCAATGCGGAGCTGTGGGATGTGGAGGGCCGGCGCTACGTCGACTTCGCGAGCGGCATCTCGGTGCTCAACACCGGGCACGTGCACCCGAAGGTGCATGAGGCTATCTCGCGGCAGCTCGAGAAGCTCACCCACGCCTGCTTCCAGGTGACCCCCTATGAGAGCTACATCGCGCTCGCGGAAGCGCTGAACGCGCTCGCCCCGGGCACACCCCCCAAGAAGACCATCTTTCTCACCACCGGCGCGGAAGCGGTCGAGAACGCCATCAAGATCGCGCGCTTTCACACGCGGCGCTCCGCGCTGATCGCCTTCTCGGGCGGCTTCCACGGCCGCACGCTCGCCTGCATCAGCCTCACCGGCAAGGTGCAGCCCTACAAGGCCGGGTTCGGGACGCTGCTGCCGGAGATCTACCACCTGCCCTTCCCGATGCCGTATCACGGTATCAGCGTCGAGCATGCGCTCGGCGCGCTCGAGCAGCTGTTCCGGGCGGACGTCGATCCCGCGCGCGTCGCGGCGATCATCATCGAGCCGGTGCTCGGCGAGGGCGGCTTCTATGCCGCGCCGCCGGAGCTCCTGCGGCGGCTGCGCAGCGTCTGTGACACCCATGGCATCGTGCTGATCGCCGACGAGATCCAGAGCGGCTTCGGCCGCACGGGGCGCATGTTCGCGATCGAGCACGCCGGCGTCGAGCCGGATCTCATCGCCATCGCCAAGAGCGTCGCCGGAGGGGTGCCGCTGTCGGCCGTGATCGGCAAGGCCGAGATCATGGACGCGCCCGGACCCGGCGGACTCGGCGGGACCTATGCCGGCTCGCCGCTCGGGTGCGCCGCGGGACTCGCGGT
>WNER01000211.1_pt1 | contig 13088 bp, 10 predicted proteins | sample 5399921 | NCBI WGS metagenome assembly WNER01 (sample SAMN13153331, study PRJNA577476) | soil metagenome | isolation source: 20 cm grassland meadow soil 5 days after 1st rain plot 5 | place: USA:California | collected 2015-09-21 | reverse complement strand
TGGAATCGCCCTTCCACTGGCGTCGCGAATGTCAAGACGAACCACGCAATTTCAGCGTTCGACAGATCCTTTACCTCTCTCATCTCGCTTAGCGAATCCCAAAACGCCTTGTCAATCACGACCGCCATTTTCTTTCCCCAACGGCTGATTGTTGGAACCTTGGTCTGAAGTTGTGGCATCAATCTCTTGGGGCCAGACGAGCGGAAATCCGGTCGCCGATGCACTTTCGGAAATGGAATCCCCGGGCCTGTCCACGTTCGCATCTCTTTGAAATCGTTTTCCATGCTCTTGCCCGAGAAATAGACGGCCTGCATTTCCAAAGCACACCACTTGAGCAATTGCCCTTCAGCGCTGACCAACACTTTGTCGATCATCCCGACCGCATCGGCCTCCTGCTCCTCGACCTGAATTTCGCCCATTAGAAATGGTAACTCCGAGATGACAGCGGGTCGGTTGTTTCCTAAAAGCACGTCGCCTACCCACTCGAAAATGAACCCACGTTCAAGAAAGCGTTGCGGGCACGTAATGACAGGAGCGCTGGCGGGGCTGACGCCGCCGTCAGCGCCTTTCACATACTGACGCAACGAACAGACGCCACCCTTCTTGTTGCACGCTGGTGGGGGCTTGCCAGGTTGGGCGTTCTTGAACGGGCACGGCATGTCCTTGTGATTGGTTGAGGAAAATGCTCGGACCTTCTCATTTGGCAGCACAGAAAAATTGTAACCGTACAATTCCCCAGTTCCATAACGCGTGATCATCTGGTATTTGTTGGCGGCCACCAGCCGTATTGTGCACAGTCCTCCTGAAGTCTTCAAGCCGGCAACTTGCAAGTGTCGAGAACTGGGGATGGGTCTTGGTCAGTGCCAGTCCCATTTCCCCAGTTGCAGCCGGCCTTGGCGCCCGTTAGGGTAGAGCGCTGATTATGACGTTGACTGAAAAGATTCTGGCGCGCGCGGCGGGCAAGGCCAAGGTGCAGGCGGGCGACAATCTCTGGGTGAAAGCGGACATTTTGATGACGCACGATGTCTGCGGGCCGGGCACCATCGGCGTGTTCAAGCGCGAGTTCGGCAAGGATGCGAAAGTCTGGGACCGCAGCAAAATCGTCATCATCCCCGATCACTACATTTTTACGGCCGACTCAAAGTCGAACCGGAACGTCGATATCCTGCGCGATTTCGTGAGGGAGCAGGAAATTCCTTACTTCTACGACGTGATTGACGACCCGAACGGCCACTGGTCGTTCGACGCGACCAAAGGCCAGCTCAAGCGGCAGTACGGAAAGAACTTTGCGGGCGTGTGTCACACGGCGCTGCCGCAAAAGGGTCACACGCGTCCGGGCGAAATCCTGTTTGGCACCGACTCGCACACGTGCATGGCCGGAGCGTTCAACGAGTTTGCCACCGGCATCGGCAACACGGACGCCGGCTTCGTTATGGGCACGGGGAAGCTGCTGTTGAAGGTGCCGGAGACAATGCACTTCCGGCTCGAAGGCAGGTTGCAACTGGGCGTGATGGCCAAGGATGTCATTCTTCATTGCATCGGCGAGATCGGTTTCGACGGCGCGACCTATCGCGCGATGCAGTTCGACGGGCCGGGTGTCACCCATCTTTCCATGGACGACCGGATGACTATCGCGAACATGGCCATCGAAGCCGGCGGCAAGAACGGCATTTTTGAATTCGATGCTCAAACCCAGGCTTACGTGGATTCCCGCTGCAAGTTGAACGGAACGAAGCCGAGTTACGAACCTGTGGAGCGCGACCGCGATGAAAAATTTGTTTACGAACTGGCCGTCGATTTGTCCAAACTCGAACCGATCGTCGCCTGTCACCCCGACCCCGGCCAGCGAAAACTAGCCCGGGAATTGGGCAACATCAAACTCGACCGCGCTTACATCGGCTCCTGCACCGGCGGCAAGACCAGTGATTTTCTGGAATTCGCGCGTGTCATTCGCGGCAGGCGCGTGACGATTGACACGTTCGGCGTGCCGGCGACGCCGGAAACGGTGCACGACCTTCAGTCGTCACGCTGGGGCGACAAGACGGTCTGGGAAATCCTGGTTGATGCCGGCGTGCAAATGACCGAAAACGCCAGTTGCGCCGCGTGCCTGGGCGGGCCGACCGACACGTTCGGGCGGCTGAACACGCCGATGAAGTGCATCAGCGCCACGAACCGCAACTTTCCGGGCCGCATGGGTCACAAAGAATCGCAGGTCTTTCTGGCTTCGCCGATGACCGTGGCCGCCAGCGCGATCACCGGCAAAATCACCGATCCCCGCAAGTTTTTGAGCTGAATGGTCTATTTCATAAATAAGCCCGCTAAGCAATTATTCCGTTTGACATTTAGCTGCTGGCACCTAAACTGCCGGTGATTCTAGTCACGACAGAAACATAACCAGGAGCAAACTTTATGAAACAACGTGGACTCTTTTCGATGGTGACGGCGTGTGTTGTGGCGCTGGTCGGGGCATTCGTCGTTTCCTCCGTACAGGCCGCAGACGTGGGCAAGGCGGTGGTTCGTTCCATTCGGGGCTCGGCGCAGTATGCCGCCGAGGGCGGCCTCTGGTTGCCGCTAAAAGTGGGCCAGGTCCTCAAGCCAGGTTCCACAGTTCGGACCGCCAATGATTCTCAGGTGGACCTCTTCATGGACCAGAACGGTCCGATCGTCCGCCTCGTGGAAAACACCACGCTGGGTATCGACAAGCTGAATTTTGAAGCCACGGGGATTGACACGATTATCGAAACTCAACTGGATCTCAAATCAGGCCGCATTGTTGGCATCGTTACGAAAATGGCGGCGACCTCCAAATACGAAATCAAGACACCCAACGGCGTCGCCGGCATTCGCGGCACGGAATACGACATTTCTGCCACGAGCGTGGTGCGCGTCGTCTCCGGTTCGTTGGTGGTTGTCTATGTGAAGAGCGACGGCACCGTCGTCACCCGGGTCGTGAATGCCGGCGAGATGTTCGTGCCCGCGGAAGGCGAGGTCAAACCGATGCCTCCAGATCAACGCGCTCAAGTGGTCCCTGAAATCAATGACGTGCGCTCCGGCGGCGCGCCGGTGGCTGAGTTGAAGGTGGCGGAGCCGATCCGGATTTTCGTTTCACCACTGACAGGCGAGAACAGCTCAATCCGGCAATAGCTCGTTAGCGCGCAGGATTTAGACCCAACGCAGCCTTGTGTTGCGTTGGGTTTTTTGTTATTGCCGAAAGGAGTTGAAGCCCCACTTCAAGTCCAGTTTCACCCGGAACATACCGATACTCATCGCCGCGGTGGTGATGGTGCTGGTTTGCCTGGCCCAGGCGTTGCCGCGGTTTTTCCCGAGGGTCGATATGTTCCAGCGGCTGGAATGGATGACGTACGACTGGAGGATGCGCCGAGCCGTTTCTTCCGCTTCCCAAGTCGCGACCAATCTCGGCGCTGTCTTTATCGACGACGACAGCCTCAAGGCGATCAACGACAATTTCCAGTTCAGTTGGCCGTGGCCGCGCCAACTTTACGGGCGTTTGATCGGAGAGCTGTCGGCTCAGGGAGCCAAGGCGGTTGGTTTTGATATTCTCTTTCGCGAGTTACATACCCCTTCACCCGACACCGCAGTTACGCTGGGAGAGACCACATTCAATTCGGACGATTTTTTTGCGTGGCAATCACGCAAGGCGAGCAACGTTGTTCTGGCGGTGATGGATGAAAAGATGGGCAACCAATGGCGCGTATTGCTGCCCGCCGACAAGTTTCGCACCAACGCCTGGATGCTCGGTCATATTACCAGCGATGTTGACTCCGACGGCGTTCTGCGTCGCGCGAAGGCTTACTACGACGATCCCGCGCATGGTCGTTTTTGGCACATGGGGATTGTGCTGGCGGCCCGGGCGTTGAATGTAGATCTTTCGAAGGCGGTGACGCTGCCGGGAAAAATCATCTTGCAAGGAGAACACGGCGTCGAGAGAACCATTCCAGTGGATCGAAATGGATACTTTTATATCCATTGGTGTTTGACTTGGAACGACAGCAGGATTTTGAGAGACAGCTTCGAATCGATTCTCCAGAGGGATATCGCTCGCGACAACGGAAAAACGAACCTCCCTCCGGTCTGGCGGAACAAAATAGTCGTCGTCGGCTCCCTTGGGTCAGGCAACAATATTTCGGATGTGGGCGCTACGCCGCTTTCCAAACAAACCTACCTCGTCAGCAAACATTGGAACGTCGCAAACTCCGTGATTACAGGACAATTTATTCGAAGGAGTTCGTACCTGACGGAACTGTGGTTGATCTTGCTGATGGGCACGATTTCATCGCTGTTGACCTGGAAATCGCGCGCGGTGTTGGCGTCCTTGTCGGTCATCCTCGCTGTTGTGGTTTATGCCGGAATAAGCCTTTTTCTCTTCGTGCAGTATCGTTACTGGGTGCCTTTCATTTTGCCTGTGGGATGCGCAGCGCTGATGACCCACGTTTGCATGGTTGCCTACCGCGTCGTGGTCGAGCATAAGGAGCGTCAGAGAGTAAAATCGGTTTTTTCGAAAGTCGTTTCGCCAAATGTCGTCAACGAACTGTTGAAGGCCGAACAGATTTCACTCGGCGGCGCGCGGCGCAAGGCGACGATTTACTTTGCGGACATCCGCGGGTTCACGCGGATGACGGATGAAATTCAGGCGCAGGCCGAGGCCTATATCCGCGAGCACTTGCTGCCGCCTGCGGTTGCCGAGGCTTACCTGGATAAACAAGCCGCCGAGCTGCTGGCCACGGTCAGTCTTTATTTGAGCCTGATCGCCGACACGATCAAACGGCACAACGGCACATTCGACAAATACATCGGCGATTGTGTCCTGGCCTTTTGGGGCGCGCCGATTCCAAACGACCGACACGCGTTGCAGTGCGTGCGCGCGGCCATCGATGCACAGCGGGCCATTTACGATCTCAATCTCCAACGCGCCGCCGAAAACAAACGTCGCGAACAGGACAATGTGCCGAGGCTGGCAGCCGGGCAGCCGCCCTATCCGATGCTCAGGCTATTGGCGTTGGGTTCGGGAATCACCACGGGCACCGTGACCGTCGGACTGATGGGTTCGGAGGAGAATCTCAATTATACTGTGCTGGGCCGAGAAGTGAATCTGGCCAGCCGGCTGGAGGGTTTTTCGGGCCGAGGCCGCATTATCATCAGCGACACCACTTATCGGGAGATCCGGCGGCTTGATCAGGAACTGGCCTCCAGCTGCATCGAACTTCCGCCGCAAGAGATCAAGGGCTTTCGCGACGCGGTGAAAATCTATGAAGTTCAGTGGCGACAGATGGACACCGAAATGCAAGCGTACGACACCGCCATTTTAACCGCGACCAGAGCCACGCCGGGACCGATATGATCGCGCCGACCGGCGCCCGGTCCCATGGCTGAATCCGCTTTTTCGATGGGAATCCGTTGATCGCCTGCTAAATTACCGGCATGCGAACGGCGATTTATCCGGGGAGCTTCGACCCATTGACCAACGGCCATCTGGATGTGATTGAGCGCGCCGCCAAACTATTTGACCGGGTCGTCGTGGCCATCGCTATCAATGAGAGCAAGAACCCGTTGTTTTCTTTGGCCGAGCGGCGCGAACTGGTTTCCCGCTCGGTCGAGCACCTCAAAAACGTCGAGGCCGACACGTTCACCAGCCTTCTGGTGGATTACGTGGAACGTCGTTCCGGACAGGCCATTATTCGCGGTTTGCGCGCGGTGTCCGACTTTGAATTTGAATTTCAGCTCGCCTTGATGAACCGTAAACTCAACGAACGGGTCGAAACGATTTTCATGGTGCCCAAAGACACCTACACGTTTTTGAGCTCACGCATCGTCAAGGAAATCGCCCGATTGGGCGGCGATGTCGGCGCATTCGTGCCGCCGCATGTCCAGGAAGCGTTGAAGAAGAAGCTTTCAAAGGCGCGCTAACATTATTCCGGCTCGAATATGCCGCTGCTGATCAACATCCGCCATTTGGAGCACGAAGCCATTACGCTGCGCGGCCAATTGCCAGGGGCGGATCTGGACCTGGACTGTATTGACGAAATGATTCGGGTCGCTTCCTCGCTGGAGCATGATTTGCTCGTGCAACGGCACGAGCGAAGCATATTGGTCCAGGGCAGCCTCCGACTGACTCTGGCCTGCGAGTGTGTGCGCTGTTTGAAGGCATTTGAACACCGATTGGAACTGGACGAATGGTCCTGCCTCTTGCCGTTGGAAGGCGAAGACAAGGTGTTGACCAGCAACGATTGCGCGGACTTGACGCCCTATGTGCGCGAAGATATTGTCCTGGCGTTTCCGCAACATCCGTTGTGTGCACCTGATTGCCGCGGCTTGCAGCCGGCGCCGCCAAGCGGACCCGACCAATCGAGGGGTGCACGTGCAACCGGAGAGTTCTCGTCTGCCTGGGCCGAACTGAACAAATTGAAATTATAGAGATTGAATTTATGGGCGTACCCAAGCGAAAACCATCGCGCAGCCGCCAACGCATGCGCCGGGCGTACAACAGCGTGCTGAAACTGCCTCAGTTGAGCACCTGCCCGCAGTGCGCGGCTCCCTATGTTCCACACCGGGTGTGCCCGGCGTGTGGTTACTACAAAGGCCGCCAGGTAGTGACGGTAGAGGCCCTGGCCTGATTGCCGGTTTCAGAGCGCGGATGCGGAATTGTTCCCTCTGCGCTCTTTTGCTTTATGCGAATCGTAGTGGATGTCATGGGTGGCGACCACGGCTGTGAGGTTGTCATCGAGGGCGTCAAAATCGCGCTCCACGCCTGCGACAAAATCACCGGGCTTTGCCTCGTGGGTGACGAAGCACAAATCCGTGCGGCGATGGCCGAAGCCCGCCTTCAGGACGATCGCGTCGAAATCGTTCACACCACCGAAGTGCTCACGATGGAGGACAAGCCACTCGACGTCCTGCGCAAGAAAAAGGACTGCTCCATGGCTCGCGCCTTGGAGCTGGTCAAGCAAGGCCAGGGCGACGCGATGATTTCGCGCGGCAACACCGGCGGTCTGATGGCCGCGGCAACGGTCAAGCTTCGCCCGTTGGAAAACGTCGAGCGTCCGGCGATCGCCACCGTGCTTCCAACACCGCAAAAATATTTTCTCTTGTTGGATGCCGGCGCCAATGCCGAGTGCAGGCCCCTGCACCTGGCGCAATTCGCCATTATGGGCAGCGTCTATTCGCGGGAAATCCTCGGCAATGCAAACCCGCGCGTTGGCATTCTGAGCAACGGCAAAGAGGAGATGAAAGGTAACGACCTCACACGCGAAGCGGCGGAGCTGTGCCGGCAGCTTGACCTGAATTTTCTGGGCTACGTGGAAGGACACGATTTGTTTGAAGACCATGTGGACGTTGTGGTCAGCGATGGTTTCATCGGGAACATCGTCCTGAAAACCTGCGAGAGCATGGGCAAAGCAATCCGCGTTATGTTGGAGACGGAGTTGACCCGTAATCCGCTTCGCAAATTCGGCGCAGCTTTGGCTTATGGCAGCTGCGTTCGATCAAGCGCCGGATGAACGCGGACAACTATGGCGGCGCGCCGCTGCTGGGCCTGAATGGCACGGTGATCAAGGCTCATGGTTCTGCGCGCGCCCTCGCCATCAAAAACGCCATTCGCGTCGGCACCGAGACCATTCAACACAGCATTAACAGGCTCATTACCCAGGAGATTGCCAGAGCAAAAGAACGGCTTGCCACGGTTAAAGCCGCAGTCCAGACTGCCGCAGCATGATTCCCCCTGCCAGCAAAGTCGTCAAAAACCCGCGCGCGAAGCATGGTTTTCGGGGCCGGACTTGCTCCATCACTGCGGTCGGCTCCTACGTGCCGGAAAAGATTCTGACCAATGCCGATCTGGAAAGAATGGTGGACACTTCCGACGAGTGGATCACCACCCGCACCGGCATCAAGCAGCGGCGTATCGCCGCGGCTAACGAACACACTTCCCACATGGCGGCCAAAGCAGCGTTGCGCGCCATGGCCAAGGGCGGCATCTCCCCAGAACAAATTGACCTGATCATCGTGGCGACGATTACCCCGGACATGCCGTTTCCGGCGACCGCCTGCCTGGTCCAGCAACAAATCGGCGCTTATCGCGCCGCGGCATTTGACATCGAAGCCGCCTGTTCGGGTTTCATTTATGCGCTTGAAATCGGCCAGCAGTTCATCATGTCGCGCACCTACGACACCGTGCTGGTCATCGGCGCGGAAAAGCTCTCAGCCATTGTCGATTGGACCGATCGCAACACGTGCGTCTTGTTCGGTGACGGCTCGGGCGCGGCCATTTTGCAAAGTCGCCCCAAGGCACATGGTTTGTTGACGGCATGTATGGGCGCGGACGGCAACAAAGCCGATCTTCTGTCGATGCCGGGGGGCGGTTGCCGTTGTCCCGCCACGGCGGATTCCGTGTCCGCCCGGCTGCACTTTTTGCGGATGGAAGGCAAGGAAACGTTCAAAAACGCGGTGAACGCGATGTACACGGCAGCGCAGGAATCCCTGCGCCGTTGCGAACTCGGCATCTCGCGGATCAAGTGCGTCATCCCGCACCAGGCCAACCAGCGGATCATTGAAGCGGTCGGCGAACGGTTGGGCGCAAAACCCGAACAGGTCTTCGTTAACCTCGATCGATACGGCAACACCTCCGCCGCTTCGGTCGCCATCGCTCTGGACGAAGCGGTTGAGTCCGGACGGATTCAGCGCGGGGATTTGATTTTGCTGATGGTGTTTGGCGCGGGACTGACCTGGGGTGCCGCTGTCATCGAGTGGTAAGCCCCTGCGTTGACGTAAACGCGGTATATGATAGATTAAACCAGCCGAACGAAAATCGACATGAGCACAAGCAAACTTGATACTTCCGGAGTCTTCCAGCCTGTCACTGTCAAATCCGACCGGACCACTTTGAACCTGCCGCAGGCCGCCGTGCGCATTCGGAAAAACGGCATTGAGTTTCGCGCGCCGACGCCTATTCCAGTCTGGACCGAAATGACAGTCTGCTTGCAGTCTGCGGGTGGAAGCAAAAAGGTCAACTGCACCGGCATCGTCGTGGCGTGCGAAGGAAATCGGCACGCGGGTTATGCAGTGTCGATGCTGCTGATGAATCTCTCCCGTCAGTCGCAGGAGCGGCTGAATCTGCTCGCTTACTCCCAACTGGCCTGAGTCGCGCCGGCTGTCGGTCGAGATGGAACTCCTCCAGCGTATTTTGCAAACCGCCATCGACGGCGGCGCCTCCGATATTCACCTCAAGATCGGCGCGTCGGTCGTTTTCCGCATCAACCGCCAGCTCGTGGCCATCGAGGCGCCCGCGCCCACGCCCGAATGGATGAATAAAGTTGTGGATACCATTGTGCCGCGCCATTTGAAGAAGCGGCTCGAGGAAGACCACGAAATTGATTTTTCCTACTTTCTTCCGGGCGTCGGAAGATTTCGCACCAACCTGTTTCAACAGCGCGGGGAGCACTGCCTCTCCATGCGCTACGTGAAAACCAAGATTCCGAGCTTCTCTGAACTGGGTCTGCTCGACATTTTGAAAAAAATCGCAGAATCACCGCGCGGCATCGTCCTGTTGTCCGGCCCCACCGGTTGCGGCAAGTCCACAACTCTGGCGGCGATGGTCGAGCATATTAATGCCAATTTCAAAAAGCACATTATTGCGCTGGAAGACCCGATCGAGTTCGTGTTTGAAGACAATCAGTCGGTCATCGAGCAGCGGGAGATCGGGTTGGACACGCTCTCCTTCGAATACGGACTCAAACACATTTTGAGGCAGGACCCCGACATCATCATGATCGGCGAAATGCGGGACGCGATCAGCTTCTCCGCCGCCATGAGCGCCGCCGACACGGGCCACCTCGTGCTTTCGACGTTGCACACGACCAACTCGGCGCAAGCCGTCGGACGCACTCTGGATTTCTTCAAGCCCGATGAGCGCGACCAGGTCCGCCGCCAAATGGCCGCCACGTTGCAAGCCGTCGTTTGCCAGCGCATGGTCAACACGCTCAACGGCGGCATCATGCCGGCGCTGGAGATTATGATCAACACTGCCACGGTCAGAAAACTCATTGAAGAGAACCGGCTTGAGAAACTTCCCGCGGCCATCGAAACCGGGATCGAAGACGGGATGCAGAACTTCAACCAGGCGCTCTACAATCTCGTCAAGGAACGGAAAATCACCGAGAAGGAAGCGCTCGCCAAGGCCACCAATCCGCAGGCGCTGGAGATGAATTTCAAAGGCATCTTCCTGGACGAAGCCCGCCGCATCCTGACCTAGCCCGGTTGCCAAAAGAAATTTCCGAAATGAAACCGATTGTCGAATGTCCAACGGCTCCGCTCACCCTTCCATCACCATTGCGGCGCGACGTATAGTTCGCCGCCTTCGAGGTGTTTCACGATCAGATCCACCGTGCGCTCGATTGCGCCACGGTTTTCGCGCACCACCTTCAGTGCGTTCCCGCCAAGCGCCTCGCGACGCTTTTCATCAGCGAGCAACTCGCCGAGAGTTTTCTCCAGTTCGGCGGCGTCCCCCACCTGCACGGCGCCGTTTGCTCTTAAAAAAGCCTCTACAATGCTCGCGAAGTTTTGCATGTTTGGTCCGAACACGACCGGTTTGCCAAACGCAGCCGGCTCGACGGGATTTTGCCCGCCTTCACCGCATAAACTTTTTCCAACAAAAATAACGGTGGCGTGTTCGTAAAAATAGCGGAGCTCGCCCGTTGTGTTGACCAGCAGGCATTCCACCTCACCCGGTTTGAACCTGGCGCTCGCGGTAATTTCGCTGCGATAGACGAACTTTACGCCCCGCTCGCCCAGTTCCTGGCCCACTTCCTTGCCACGCTCGTAATGACGCGGGACCAACACCAGGAAGAGGTCACGAAATCCCTGACGCAAGCGCAAAAACTGTTCGGCCACGATGGCCTCCTCGCCGGCGTGTGTGCTGCCGCAGACGAGCAGGGGCGCCCCCGCCGGCACGCCGAGCTGCCGTAACAGGAGCGGCACGTCGAGCAATCGGGGCTCGTCGAGTTTCGCGGCGTCGAATTTCAGGTTGCCGACCACGCTGATGGCCTCGGGGCGACAGCCAAGCCAGCGCAGCCGCGCGGCATCCGTTTCGTTCTGAGCCCCCACGCCGGTGAACGCGGCAAACAAATCACGAAACAGAAAACCAAACCGTTGGTAGCCGCGATAGGATCGATTGGACAAACGGGCGTTGACGAGAAACAGCGGAATATTCCTGTCGCGCAGCTGCCAGATGAAGTTCGGCCAGATTTCTGCTTCCACGAGCACCACGGCTTCGGGATGAATCATGCTCAACGCGCGGCAAACGCACTTGCTGTAGTCGATGGGATAGTAAACCTTCTCGACGTGCGACGGCAGCTTGCGCACGAGTTCGCCCATGCCGGTCGAAGTGGTGGTGGAGACGAGGATCTTGAGGTTGGGCACGCGCGGCTCCAGCGCGCGGATGAGCTGGGTGCAGACGTTGACTTCGCCGACGCTCACCGCGTGCATCCACAGGACGTGACGGTTGGTGAGCGTCTCCCTGAGCCTGGCGTCGTAGCGGCCGAACCGCTGGCGAAAACCGCGTCGCCAGTTGCCACGCCGCCACATTTTCAAAAAGTAATAAGGCGCCGAGATGCAGAAGAAAATCGCGAACAAAATGTTGTAAAGGGAACGCATGGCCCCATCGCGAACCGGTCGATATAGTTGCGCAGAAATAAGCCGACATCCCGCTTGCAGACCTGACGCTGAAGCGGGCTAAAGCGCGCGCTCCCGAGCGCGGCATTCATGCCGCTTCAACGGTCGCCATGTTGGTGGAATGTCGAAAGATTTTATGCGCGTCCATATCTCTCACAAATGCCGGTCGGTCTGCCAAGAAGAATTCATCGGAAGAAAATCCACCAGACGATCAGCAGCATCGGCGCCATGCAGAACAGCGTGTATTTGAGAACGAAACCTAAAAAGGTCGGCGTGTGGACCTTTTGCTGGTCGGCCATGGCCTTGACCATGAAGTTCGGGCCGTTGCCGAGGTAAGTATTCGCGCCGAAAAAGACCGCGCCGACGCTGACCGCCAGAATGTATTTGTTGAAAGCCTGGTTGCCCAGAAGGAAGCAGATTTCAACCTCATCTTCGCTCACCGTTTTGTTGAGTAAGTCCGCGGCGTGGTACTTCTGCAGGGCGACAAAAGTGTTTTTAACGTGTTCCGCGTGCGGTCCGGTGAGATTGGCCAGGTCGGCGCCTCCGGTTTGCACCAAATGCTGGACCTGGCTTACGACCTCGGGGTTGATGAACGCGCCGAAAATCGCGTTCAGAAAACTGAGGTAGGTTGGCGCATTGTCCAGCACACTGGAAAGCGCGCCGCTGCTCCAGTAGAAAAAAGCCGGTGTGGGACTGCCCAACTTGCCGGCGTTGGCCTTCAACCAGTCCAGCGCGGGCATCATCGTGAAGAAAATTCCCGCGAACAAAATGGCTACTTCCTGGATCGGATGAAAATTGAAAAGGTTCGCTTCGTGGATTGATTTTCGGGTCGTGAAATAGGAGCCGGCCGCCGCCGTGACCATCAACGCCTCGCGCAGGAACGGGGGATCGTGGGTGAACACCGCGCCCAACACCACCACCAGAAAGAACAGGTTCGCCAGGCCGTCGAGACGCCAGACATCGTGCGGCTCCGCGAGTCTGCTTCGAATTTCTCCGGGCGCGCGCAGATAGTTGCGATAATCAAGCGCATAGAACATCGCCAGCAGCACCGCCAGCCCAACGCACCAAATCGGCCAGCAATGTTCGGCGACCCACCAGAATGGAATTCCCTGCAGGTAGCCAAGAAACAATGGCGGGTCGCCAATCGGCGTGAGACAGCCGCCCACGTTGGAGATGATGAAGATAAAAAAAACGACGTGGTGCGCCGTGAGACGGTATTTGTTCATCCGCAGCCAGGGGCGGATCAGCAGCATGGACGCGCCGGTGGTCCCGAAAAGATTGGCAAATACCGCGCCGATGAACAGAAAGACCACGTTGGCCAGCGGCGTCGCTTCGCCTTTCACATTGATGTGAATGCCGCCGGAGACGACGAACAGCGAGCCGATCAAAACGATGAAGCTGGCGTATTC
>WNER01000210.1_pt1 | contig 13090 bp, 10 predicted proteins | sample 5399921 | NCBI WGS metagenome assembly WNER01 (sample SAMN13153331, study PRJNA577476) | soil metagenome | isolation source: 20 cm grassland meadow soil 5 days after 1st rain plot 5 | place: USA:California | collected 2015-09-21 | reverse complement strand
CGGTGAGCGAATCGGCACCAAAAATCCGGTCTCACCGTCAACGATCACATCGTCGGCACCTGCGTTCTTTGTTGCGATCACGGGAATTCCGCACGCCATCGCTTCCTGCTGCACCAATGCGCGGCCCTCGACGATCGAAGGCAAGATAAACACATCGCAGCTTTGCATGAGTCGAAGCACTTCGCCATGCGGCCGGGGCGGTTCATAGATGAAATCAGCAAGACGGTCTCGATACCAACTTAATGGACACAAAAGCGAACCCATGACCACGAGCTCAATTTGTTTTGAGTTCACCAGCCTCATTGCTGCAAAAAGATCCGCCAGACCTTTTCGTTGCGTGAGCGCACCCGCGAACAGCACTCTCAATCGGCCCGAACTCTTGCCGGCGGCATTCCTTAGATCGACATCCGGCGAGCCGAACGGTGCGATCAAACATTGCTTCTGCGCGCACGCTTCCGGCGGGAGTGATTCCAGGACAAATCTGCTTGGACAGACCACCAGATTCGCCAGCTGGAGCTCCTGCGTCTTGCGCGAGAGTTTCTCGTCCGAATCTCGTGTCGCGCCCAAGGTTGGTTCCCAATCCGGATAGCGCTCGGCTTCTTCAAGCAGCAAACGCCGGCTGATCTGCCAATAAGCAATCGGGAGATCATAAATTCGTTTGAAGCCGCCGTCCCGCGCCGCGCGAAAACTTTCGAGCGCGCCGTCTTCGTAAGCGTAAATGGAATCGACCGCTGCGTGCGGTTCGATTTTGCGCAGCCGATCGGCGACTTTTCGATCCAGCTCGCGAAGCACCGCATCGATGCTAAATGCACCGGTTTCGTGTTTAGAAGCGAGTCCGATCGTTCCAGCGAACAGGCGAATCATTTCCCGCCGAGGAATGGTGCGCGTGCGCGCTCGAATTGTCGCTGGAAAGGAACGGCGCTGTAAAATTTCGCGGAGCCGCCGCGGCAGAGCGAGATTGATCGGCGATTTGGAATTCCAGCTCAGGGTCGTCCAGAATTCGCACAGCATTCCGGCGCGATCGAAAGCGTCGAGCGTGGCGCGGACAAATTCGTTGCCGGTCGGATGAGAAAGTAAAATCATGCGAGCATCTTTCGCATCAATCGAAGGTAGGCCGAGGCAACGGCGTCGGCCTGAAACTTCGCCAGATGCTCGGCGGCGTGTTGCCGAAGGCTCGTCTGCAAATTCGGGTCGCTGAGCAGACGTTTCAATTGCTCAGCCAGCGCGGGGACGTTTTCATTTTCGAAAGTTAGCCCGCACGGGCCGATTGCTTCCTTTAATCCGCCTTTTTCCGAGCCGACGACGACGCAGCCACATGCGATTCCCTCCAACGCCACGATCCCAAATGGCTCAGCCCAGCGTGACGGAACGACCAGCACGCGATGTCGATTCAAAATCTTAGCCAGAGCCGCTCCAGATCTTTGGCCGGCGAAAGTTACTTGTCGATCCAAAGCAAGTTCGGTTGCGAGTCTTCGCAGATTTTGTTCTGCCGGGCCGGTGCCGATGATCGTCAAGTTGGGCAGTAAATTGTCGTTCTGCAAAAGCTTGAGTGCGTGCAAAAGCAAATCGGCCCCTTTGTCGGAGACGAGTCGCCCAACGAAGACAAAGTCTCTGTCGCGCGTGACACCCGGTATCAATCGAAAGACCCGTTCGTCATAGGGATTGCCGATGACAAACGAATGTCCGCTGATGCTGTCGGCCACCGCTTTACTGATCGCGACATTGGTAACAGAGCGAAGAACTGCTCGCTTGATGCGATTGTTCCAGCCGACGCCGCCACGCGCGTTTTTTAGCCAGGCCTGATGAACAACGAGTGTTGGTTTTCGCAAGACCAGTGCCGGAAGCAAACTCCGCAGGCTGATGTTGTTCTGAAAAAACAAATCACTCCAGCGAAGCAGTCCAATCAGTTTCGCAATTGAATGTCTCCTGCTCACTCGATAATTCGCTTCGCGAACGTGATCTCCGGGCGTTTGCGTAATGACGTGAACTTCGTTGCCGGCAGTCGCGAATTCTTCAGCCAGGATTTTTGAGACGGACTCGATTCCGCCGACGCTCGGATGAAAGAGATAAGACGAGAGAAGAATTTTCAAAACTGTGCGCGATGTCGACGCGCTAGGAATAGTCGTTCCAGACGGTTCGCAACATTTGTTTGCGTTTCGCGAGCTTATCTTTCGCAATTGGATCCGCTGCAGACGCGCGCGCGAGAATCGTTGTTTCCAGGCAATGTCGCAGAAACAGGAACGGTTTGAGCAGACCGGCGTGTTTGCCGCGGTGTCGCTTCAAAAGCCGGAAGCGATTGCGATGGAAATCGAGCGCACGATTGGCCGACCAGGCGGAGAGTTGCTTGAGATTATCATGGACGACGTGGTCGGAGGCGATGATCGCCATTTTCCAACCGAGCTTGGCGCAACGCCAGGCCCAATCAAGGTCGGTATCGGAAAAGGGGAAATTTGCGGCGTCCAATCCACCGCTCTGTTCCCAAGCCTCGCGGCGAACCAAGAGTGGGCTGGTAAAAACCACATCGCACGTCCGCCAGCGAATTCCGTCACTGAGGTGCCAGGCGGAATTGTTAGGAGCGTGCAGATTCAATCGCGCTGCGAGATTTTGTCCGAGCACGAATGATAAAGCGGTCGGAAAGCGCATTCCGTAACCATAGAACTTGCCGTCATGTTGTTTCACGGTGAAACCAGCGGCGGCAAGCTGCGCCTCCCGTTTCAGAAGTGACATGCCTTTCTCCAACGGTTCGGGATTTGTCAGGCAATTGTCCGTTTCATAAAGCAAAAGCCAGCGACACTGTGGAAAGCGCGCAATCGCCTCGGCGCACCCGATGTTCACGCCATCGCTAAACGAGCGACGATCCGGGGAAGCTTTGATCACGAAAAAATTCTCCCCAGAATGATTTTCGCGCCACGCGTTGAGAAATTCGGAGCTGCCGTCGTTCGAACCGGCTTCAAAAACAATGACCGCCGAAGGAAATCGTGCGCTCCGCAGCGCCTCCGTTAGCGAGCCGAGCGCGCGCTCCAAGAGTGATCGTCGATTAAACGAATTGATGATTGCGACCAATTCGATCGGCCGTTCGGAATTCTGATTCATTGAGCGCCGTTCAAACCAAATATGCTCGCGATGGTTTGGACGAGGGATTCCGAAGAAGAGTGCCGTTGGTACCAATCATAAATGTCAGAAGCGATTTCCGCGCGCCCGTGCGCGTCAGGAATTTCGGAGCGATCTGGCTCAACAAAAAATGGGCCTGGCAAGCGATCGCTGCCGAGCGAGATCGCTGAGCCATGATGCGGAAAAACCGGAATCACGGCGTGCGCGCAAGCCGCCGCGAAAGCGCTCGATTTCAAAATAACCGAGGTCTCGACGTTAGGGCGGTGAAAATAATCGAACCAGGCGAAGGAACAGGTCCGGAAAATTTCCGACGCCTCGATCGCGGCGATGCGAGGACGGTAGTCCGATTGAACTGCAAGATCGACCAGCAACGAGCGTGTGACCGGATTTTCGTTGCCACCGAGGACAAACAAGGTGCGCGGAGCAACCGAATCAGGAATGCGACGGATGAGTCGACGAAACGATCGCAGTGAACGTTGAACCAACGCTGTGCCGCCAACGATCGCCCACCGATGCGGATCGCGATGAACAATTTGATTCGGAGAAAGGGACGGCTCTTCCAATCCCGACGGCACAGGATGCAGCTGAACGCGAGCATCGGGAACCATGCGCTTCAGTTCAGAGAAGAAATTGTCGCTGCTGACAATGCATTCGTCCGACAAGCAAGCGACCGATTTTGCCAGATGGATTTGGACCGGCCGCAACCAAAACGCGCTCGTCCAGGGCGGTCCCGACGCGTAGAGCTCGTGAAAAATCGTCACCAATTTTCCGCGATGCTGTTTGCGTAACGCTCGCAAGATCGACAATAGGCGAAACGGGATACCACGCTTCTGGAACCCGTAATTCACGTAATGCAGAAGCACGTGCTCGTATTTTTGCTCCGGCTCATCAAGCAAACGATTGAGAGATAAAACATCGAAACCGGCTACAGAAGGACTGGTTGACCCCGGTTCTCGGTCGAACCGTTTGCTCGCGAAAACCGTTTCATAACCGAACTGGTCGAAGAGTTTCTTTGCGATGGTAAGCGCGTAATCTCCGACGCCGTCGATTCCGCCAGGAAAGTTGGGAACAATTTGGAGAAGCGTGCTCAAACGGAAACGGTTGGCGCTGGGCGCGCGTGATTTCCCGATTTTTGCCGGGCAAGTGCGATGGTGTACTCCCGAATCGTATCAGAGGCGATCTGCTTCCAGCGGAATTGTTGGGCTATTTGGCGGCATTTGCCGGAAAGCGTGCTGTAATCACTCTCGTTCATCCGCAAAATTTCCAACGCGCGATCCGTCATCGCGTTCACGTTTCCGACCGGAACCAAAAGCTCAGCGGCGCTGGTATTCAAAATGTGTCGGGGGCCAGGCACATCGTAGGCAATCGTAGGAATACCGCAGGCGAGTTGCTCGAGCACAGAGAGACCGAATCCTTCAATGTAACTTGGAAAAAGTCCCACCGCGCAGCTGGCGATCAAATGTGGAAGTTCCTTAGGATCGTAGCTTGTTAGACAGCGAATCGATTCATTCGACGAAATCCGCAGATCATGGAGGACTGTTTGTTCATCTGTCATGGTGCCGAGGAATGCGAATCGCGCGGATGGCACCGAATCCAAGATGCCGCGCACAGTTTCCGGCCAATCGCGTGAACCTTTCCGCACGCTCCAAATCCCCAAGAAGCAAATTTCTTTTCGGGCCAAACGTTCCGATGCTGATCGGGCAGCGTCAGCGAGGCCGGCGCGCTCGGTTTCGTTTAAGCCATAAGGCAGAACAATGACCTGCGCGGAAGCGGAACATTGTTCAAGGGATCGCTTTTCTTCCTCGTTCGGAACATTCAACAAATCGCAATGAACCACTGCGCGGTCAGCGTGGCGCCGGAGCAGCCAGGACGTAAACGTGTAAAAGAGCCGGCCAAGAAATTTTCCGCGCGGCTGGTCCGGCCATTGATGCCGGCTAAACCGGATGAATTCATCGTAAGCCAGATACAATCCGATCGAGCGTCCGACCAAAAGGCCATTGAAGCGGAGGGATTTTTTCGAGAACGGAAGCGTGCCGATCAAACAATCGATCACATCGTATTTTCGAACATGGCGCCGAACGTAACGAGCGGCCCGATATGGAAAGATCGCTTGCCGCCAGGCTGAAAGAGCGCGCGAACGCGTCGGCTTCGGAAACGCGTCGCTGAGACAAAATTTATCAATTTTGTGGCCGGATTTTTTCCATTGCTCGGACAGTTCCAGCCAAACGCGAGCAGCGCCCAACCGCGGGTCCCACGGAAGATTCACAATGCCGAGAATGCGAAGCGATTTTTCCACGATTTGTTTACTGAGAGGATCGATGGGCCAAGGCAGTCCAAAATTTATGTCGCACCGGATTGACGTAATGCCGGATAGCGAGCGACTGACTGGCATATCGATCGCGGTAAATAAATTGATCATCCAATTGCAAAACGAACTTCCCCGGGTCGAGCGCGACCGCGCCGTTCGCGTGCATACATAAATGGGTCACGGTTTGATTGGTGAAAAAATTTGGCGGACCGCTCAACATTCGTAATCGCTCCAAGCCAAGCGACCAATCCAGTTTTCGAAACAAGAGAACGAAGCCGGTGTTGGTTGGATTTTGTTTTTCTGCCGGATCGAGAAGGAGACGTTCATCGCCGGAGAAGTGATAATCGGCCAGATAAAATGCAGGAAACGCCGCGCTTTGGGACAGATTTGCGAGCTCACGCGCTTCCGGAAAAAAAAGAACATCAGAATCGGTGTAAAGAGTCGGGCCATTTGTTGGAAGCGACATTAGAAGGGCAAGTTGTTTACCGGTGGGATGCTCCCGGAGATAAGATTGAATCGTATCTGGCAATCCTGACGGCAAAATTGGCGGCGTTTTTTTGACACGCACGCAGCGGTCGATGTTTTCCAATAACTCGATGCTCGCAGCAGTATAAGATCCGTCCGAAACGACGGTGAATTGTTTCGGCCGGCCGGCCTGCGCAAGAAACGAGCGAATCGAAGCAACCTGTTCTGGAAGCGTGTTCTCTACAGAATAGGCAAATACGTCCAAGGGAAGTTCGCGGACGATGCGCGCGGGGTAACGGACGATCAGCGGCAGTGCCGCGTAATAGAGGGTACGGGCGATTTTTCCTTCGAGCCGCGCGGAATGGTAGGCCACGTTCATCCCGTCACTGGAGCGAAAGTGCGGAAGCCGCGGTAACTCAGAGCCAGGTTGAGAAGCACACTCGGCGCCGCCGATATCAGATTAAAGATGAGAACGCCCGGGACACTGGAAAAATCGGTGAACGGAATGAGGGCGACCTGCGTGGCCAAAGTTAAAGGAATATAAAGCCACGCTCCGGTAATCCATGCTTTGGAAGCATTGAGTAGCCAAAGGGTCCCGCTCAATGCCGAAATTACGGCTACGCCAACCATTAAGAGAAGTTCGCGATGCAAATGCGCGTAACGATTGCCGAGAACAAAAAGAAACTGTTCTGGAAAGAATGCCGCACCAGCGAGCACAGCCAGGCTGAAGAGAACCACTGCGCCAACAATTCCAATATAAAGCCAATGCAATTTTCGCTCGTCGCGGCACCGGGCGAAGGCGGGCACGAAAATATTTGTCAGTAGATTCATCAGCACGGTAAAAATCATGGCGAGACGTCCGAGCGCTCCGACTTCCGCGACTGAAGCCGCGTGACGCCCGAAAAAACTGATCAGGAACACTGTGATCTGTCCCTGAAAACAATAGAACAGCGAATTCGCGGCGAGCTTTTTGATTAGTCGCACGATTTCGCGTCGATCGTCGGCATTCTCATTCGCCTTGAGATCGACGACTTTCGCGGCGTAGGCGCGGAGCAGGAAATATTGCAAAAGAAAAGCGGCGCTGGCGATAGCGACGGCGAGTCCGGCAGTGGCGAAAAAATAAACCAGGCCCAGAATCAGCAGCAGGCGAAAGATTGCGCAGGTGAAATCGATCTTTTGAATCCGGCCAATATCCGAATGGAGGCGTGGCACCACGCTGAAGACATCGACCGAAAGCTGGATGGAAAATCCGGCGAGAACGAACGCGATCAACAGCAGCGTGTAGACCGACGAGGCGCCGTTCTTGGTCAACATCGCATACAAGATCGGGGCAACGATAATGACGCTGGCCGCGGCGAGTTTTCTGCGCACGGCCAGGCCGGTATTGATCAATTCACCGAACCGATATCGATCTTGCCAAACGCGGCCACCGATAGAGACCAAACCCACGCTGATGCCGATGTCGGCCAGCAACATGAGTGCGGCCTGCATGGCGTTGGCGATGGTGTAGAATGCGTACTCATGTTGCGGCAGCCAGCGGACGAGAAGAATTCCACTCGAAAAAGCAATCAGTTGGACGGTGGCCTGCACCAGCGCGTAATTGCCAATGCGCCGGGCGTGGTTGAACGCTCGCCTTAGAATCGGAGTCGGGCCTTCGTCCAAAAAAGGCGGGGAGACCGGGACGAGGAAGCTCATGGGCGAATTACGTGTTCAAGAGAGCAATGAGCTACCCAAGTGCCAAGAGGAATCTGCGCGCCAGTTCGTTTCCGTCGAAACGCTGGTGCTGATCTAACTCCTCGAACGCGGCGACGTAATCGAACGATGCCGCCTATATTGTCTCGATCGGCTTGGGTCGCTGCCGACGGACGGGGGCGACTCCTTCGCCGTCGGGAACGCTCGTCGGTGTCGAGTAATATTCGGAGTATTGATAGTAATAGTACTCCGGCAGCGAAGTATCGACGAAATTCAAAATGACTCCGGGAATATTGACTTGCCGGCCGTAGAGAAGCTCGAGCGCTTTCTTAGTGAGACGAGCCGAAGTATAGGAAAGCCGAACGACAAAGATGGTGGCATCGATTTTCGGCGCGAGGCTGGTGGTGTCGTCGGCCGCGAGAACGGGCGAGCTATCGATGATGATGTAATCGTAATGCTGATAGATTTCCTTTAAGAGCGCTTCGGTCGAATCGCGCAAGAGATGTTCGCTCGGCTGGGACAAAGTCTTCCCTCGCGGCAACACGAAAAGCGTCTCATAGGCGGTCGGCACGACGACTTCGCGCCAATTTACTTCCTGCTTCAGGACTTCGGAGAAACCAATCTTTGACGAAATTCCGAATGCCTCGCGCAATGCCCCCCGGCGCAGATCGCAATCGATCAACAAGGTGCGGGCACCGGAGAGCGCCATGGTAATGGCAAGATTCGCCGAAACAGTTGACTTGCCTTCGCTCGGGACTGCGCTTGTGACCAAAAAGCTTTTTGGCCGCGGGCCGTCGTAAGGCATGAAGAAAATGGACGAGCGAATATTCCGATACGACTCAGCAAAGACATGGCGCGCGTCGTCCGGTTGAAGCAGGTCCACTTTGCCCTTCGTTTTTTCTTTGGGAATCTGGCCAAGAATGTTCTCGGAAAAGTAATGTTGAAATTCGCTGAAGGAGGCCATCCGGTCATCGATGCGATCGAGCAGAATGAGAATGGCCAGTCCCGCGAGCGCGCCAATGCCGAAGCCGATGAGCAGGCTCTTGATCAATCCGGGACGGACCGAAATCGGTGGGGTTGCCATTTCCATTATCGATACCTGATCTTCGCTACCGGTTACCTGGGAAACGTCGATGTCCTTGAGATTGTTGGTGAGCCGATCGTATAGCGTTTTCAGGCGATCCACTTTTCCCTTGATCCGATTAAACTGGGCAAGCCGCTGACTGAGATCGAGTGCCTTCGCCTCCCATTCCTTGATGTTGGCCTGGAGGTTTTCCATCTGCTTGCCAATGGATTCGCGGCGCGTCTTTAATTTTTCAAGAGCGTCAGCACGGAAAAGCTGGATTAGCTTGTCCTGTTTCGTGATTTCATCGTTGAGCTTGAGGATCTTGGGATGATTCGGCCGCAAATCTTTGGCCAAGGTTTCGCGTTCGGCTTTCAGAAGCTGGATCTGTTGCTTCGCCTTTAAGTAATCGCCCTCCGGTCCAACGTCCGAAAACGGCATACCCTGATTGTCAGAACCTTGACCAGATGCCGCCTCGGTTTTGTTTTGGGCGCGGTCGAGGTTTTGGTCGAGATCGAGCAGGTTGAGCAAGTCGTACTCAGTTTTAAGCTGAGCGTACTGCTGATTCAATTTGACCAAATACTGGGCGGCACTGTTCCCCTGTTCTTGAATGAAGCCAATGTTGTTTTGCTTCTGGAACTCGAGCATTTCATCTTCGCCGTTCCGCAAATCTTTTTCGACCTGAATGAGCTGCTCGGTAATTCCGGTCGTAATTTCGTGGCCGCGGTCCTCGCGCATTCCGCGTTTGAAATCGAGATACTTCTGCATGACTGCATTCAGATAGGCCTGGGTGTACTCGGGCGCGCTGCCAACCGCAGCCAGGTCAAAAATGGAAGTGCGCGGCTTTTGCAAGACCGTGATTTCAACCGGAACCGGCTGCAATTCAGGGTGCGCGGAACGAACGAGCGATTCAGCGCTATGTCTCACTTCCGCGCTCTGCATCAATTGAATTTGTGTCCCGTAAAAATTGACGCTGTCCTCGCTGTAAACCGCGCCCTGTGCGATGTTCAACTTTCCTGCCAGCATCATTTTACTGGCCGAAAGGTAGGAAGGCGGCATCTGGTAAATGAGAAACGCCTCAACGAATAATCCGAGGCAGGTGGTTAGGACCGGAATCCACCAGCGCCGTAGAAAAAGTGACTTGTAGCGGTGCAGCCGCGTGATAAAAGCGGTAGACCAAGAAGTAGAAAGATTTTTACCGGCTGTCGCGGCCTGCATATTACATGTTAATCAAGCGCTGCGGCACGTAGATCTGGTCGTCGGGCCCAAGCTCCAAGTCTTCATCAGTGTGCCCTTCTTCGATGACGCGCTTAAGATCGACAGTGGACTCCTGACCGGTTTTGCGAGTCAGCTTTACCTTGCGCTTGTTGGCGAAGTCACCAAATCCGCCCGCCTTAATAATCGCTTTGCTCACCGTGTAACTCTCGTCTGGCGGAATTTCCTGCGGTCCTTGCGCTTTGACTGAGCCATAGACATAAATCCGGCCGCGGGATTTTTCGCTCACCCGATCTACCGCCAGGATGACCGTGGCGTGATAATAATATTCTTTTTCCAGCAACGATTTAATCGTGTAGGCCAGTTCTTTGCACGATTTACCTCGAGCCGACACGAGTCCGACATAAGGGACCTCTAGCTCGCCGTTATCGTTGACGCGCAATCGCTGGGATTCGTTATCCCGATCTTCGACGACTCGGAAGCTCACGTAGTCGTTCGATCCAAGTTTCTTTTTGTCATCCAGCACGGTCATCGAGTTTGTCCGCATCACCGTACTGGTCGCAGTTGAGGGCCCGTCGGATGAAGGCGGCTTTGGCGCCGCCGGCGCTGGACTGGTCGCGTCTTGAGCGAATATCGGGTTAGTCAGAAAAAGGCAGACGGCGCCGACGAATGGATACAACCAGACTCTCATGTTAAACCCCAATTTACCCCTTTTGCGCTGTTTAGAAACTGTAAGTGCCGTCGACAGAAATGCGGTTCTGGTTGTAATCGCGCAACAACAAGTTGGAGTCTTTGCTCGTGCCCTGATAGCGGACGCCGAGAGTAACGTGCGGCGTCAACTGATAGCCGAGGGTAATCGCGCCGCCGATCCGATGAAAATGCTCGCCTGTGCCCAATGGAACTGGACTGAAAACCCCGGCGAAACCGCCCGATTCTTCGGCGTCTTCAAAAAAGAACTCAGTCGAAAGCAGAGTGTTGCGGATCAGATTCCAAGTCAGGGTATGCCGAACGTAATTCAGCGTGATGTAGTTTGAGTTGATACCGAGCTGATTTTCATGACCGGCACTCACCGTTTGGCTGAGCTGTGCGTTGATGCGGTGGCTAATTAGTCCGTTCACATAATAATCCTGCAGGTCCTTGTGATCGGGGACCGCGAAAACAAATGGGCCGAAGCGAAAGTTGACGAAGTTGTGGTCGAAATCGATCCACTGATAGCCGCCGGCCGCGCGCACTTTCAAGTTATTCGTCAACGCAAGTTCAACGAATCCACCCACGCTGTAGTCTCTATTGTCATTGAGAATGCTTTGGTCATAGCGGGTAAAGACAGCGTTGCCTTCTGCACCAACCGTGATCGTCGGATTGACGATAAAAGCCGCCGAACCCTGGACGATTTCCGAATTGCGATTCAAATAATCGAACCTGTTAGTCGTGGATACGAAGTTGTAATGATCGTAACCGACCTGAAGGAGCAGCTTGTTTAGATCCCACAGGACGGAGAGGCCGGCGGTGTTTTCAAAACGGCCGTAATTCACCACATTGCTCAATGCCCCTTCCTGAATCGGATCCTGTTGGAGTTGCATCCGATCATGAATGTTGATGCGGAAGTCGCTCACGAAAATGTCGAACGCGATCTGCGACTTCGGCGCGACCAATATATAATCGGTGTCGTTCTTGGAATGATCGAGATAAAAGGCGTAGCCGATACCGAGATCGAGACGCAAGGTGTTCAGTTGGGTTACGGGCCAGATGGCGTCGAGCGTCAGATTAGGAGTAACGATGACATCATCTTGCGAATTGGATCTTATAGTGATGAAACCAGGACCAGTCGGGTTGGGGATCACAGCAGTGCCATCGTCGGCATAGTTGATGTTGTCGTTGTACTCGACGCCGACGGTTGCACCCACTCGAAATCGAACTGGGCCCAACAGTAAATTATACGGGATGCGCGAAACATCCTGCTCCCGGGCATCCGAAGCCTCCTGGCCGGCCAATGACGGGCGCACCGCGTCCTGCGCATAAACACCCGCCGTCGCCACCAACATCGACGTCACGAACAAAAGCGTGGCCGATTTCCGCAACTGACCGCGGTGTAAGGAGATATGACGACAACTCATAGGCAGATTGATCAGATTAAAGGCTCAAGCAGTTGTAGTACCGTCGAAATCCCAAGCGGGTAACGCAACGCTTCTTAAACGCTCGCCCTCCGTCCGGATCCTATTCTCTTATCTCGTTATCCGTTCTTTTCGGTCGTATCTTTTACGAGAAAACGCCCCGCTGAAGCAAGAGAAATCAGAATTTTTACAGGGTTTCGTTGAAAACACCCGCGCAGAACCTCACCCGGCGTCATGGCGTGGGTTAAGCCGCAAAATTTCCGCCCTTGGCCTACTCTAAGCTGGTATTCTTCACATGCGTTGCGCTTGCCGGCGAATTAAACCTCGGTGGGCCAGGATCTTCCGGCGTCTTCCCGCCCTCACTTTTCTCGGATTTCTAGCTGCAAATCACTCTGGCTACGCGGGCGGCCCGGCGAAGAACAGCGCCCAAATCGAATATATCGCACCGGACGGGCAATTTTCTTCCTTAACCGCGACCCATCCCGCGCATTACAAACAAACCGCGGCCTTCGTCGATACTGACACTATCAGCTGTGTTCTAAAAGAAGGCGAAACGACGTTCATCATCGAACTGCCAAACAATGCACCGCGGGACCGTTTCACCTTCCTGAACGAAAACGCAGATGCCTGCGGCGAACTCCGAATCGCAGTTTCCGATTCACAGCTGCCCGCGGACAGCCCCAAGTGGACTGAAGTGGACGGCATCGTCCCGTTTGCTCACAAGCGTCTCTTCAAATTATCGATGTTAGGCGTGGAAACAAAATTCGTCCGGCTCTCATTCAAGGTCGATGGACGGCGCCAGGATTCCGCGCAGATCTCTCATCCATTTCGAACATCCGTTCTCGCGGCGGAGATCAACTCAAATTTTAGCAGATTGCATGAACCCGGCCACGATCTGAGCGTCGCCGCGGTCTCGGTCGCGCCACTTTCGGCGAGGCAGAAGTAGATAATTTTTCGCCCTGACCGCGACTTGATAAAAGGCCGTGCACACAATCACGGGCGAAAATTTCAGAGGCATGGAACTAGCTCTTAAAAATCACGGCTTCATTGTTGTGACGCATGCGATTGGACAAAGAAAATCAGACCACAAAAACGCCCATTCAATCGCCTTTCCTCGATCTTGTC
>WNER01000205.1_pt1 | contig 13161 bp, 15 predicted proteins | sample 5399921 | NCBI WGS metagenome assembly WNER01 (sample SAMN13153331, study PRJNA577476) | soil metagenome | isolation source: 20 cm grassland meadow soil 5 days after 1st rain plot 5 | place: USA:California | collected 2015-09-21 | reverse complement strand
TCGCGAACCGCATCCTGCCGCCGAGCCTCGAGCGCACCGGTCCTGCGACGCGGTCGCGCAGCAGGGCGAGAACGATCCGGTCAGCGAGCCCCGCTTCGCGGCGCTGGGCTCGCCCTCCCGCCGCCACTACCAGCTCGAAAAGCCGCTTCTTGGCCGGAGATTGGGCGAGAGCCTCGTTGACGCGCGCTGCGAATTTTTCGAACACGCGCGGCACCGCGAACATCACGGTCGGGCGCTCGCTCGCGAGGTCCTCTGCGAGCTGCGAGATCGAGCGGGCGTAAGTGACCTTCGCGCCGATCGCGAGCGGCAGGTAGTAGCCGCCGGTGCGCTCGAACATGTGTGAAAGCGGAAGCAGGGATAGAAATACATCGTCGCTCTGCGCGAGGCGCAGGCGCTCGCAAGCGGAGACGTTCGCGAGGATGTTCCCGTGCGTGAGCATCACCCCCTTTGGTCTGCCTGCCGTTCCCGAGGTGTAGCAAATCGTGGCCAGGGCGCCATCTTCGACTGGCGCGGCCTCGAACGTGGAGGCCTGCCAAGGGAGCACCGCCTCGACCCCGTCATGGCCGCTTCCCGGATCGGCGGCGACGCACAGCACGCGCGGCAGAGATGCGGCCACGCCCCGCAGCGCGTCGGCCATGCGGCTGGTCTCCGCCACGAGCAGTCGCGCGCCGCTGTTCTCCAGGCACCATGCGACGTTTTCCGGGTTGTCGTCGGCGTAGAGCGGCACGACGACGAGACCGAGGCCGAGCGCAGCCTGGTCGGCCGCGACCCAGTGAATGCCGTTTTTCAGGCACAACGCGACACGGTCGCCCGGCGCGAGGCCCTCGGCGCGCAGAAAAGCCTGCCAGCGCGCCGCGTACGCGGCGATTTCGCGCGCAGAGATATCCCGCCAACTGCCCTCGGTGAACTGACGGTAGAGAATTCGCTCGGGCGTGGCGAGATGCGCGCCGAGAAGACTTGCGATGTTTGCCATGGCGGGGCTGTGTTAGGCTCCGGTCCCGTTAATGAAGCCCGTCCAGTCCATCATGCTGAATCCGCCGTGAGCGTGCAAGCCTTCTTCGCCTCTTGTCCGAGAGGCCTCGAATCGCTCCTCGCCGAAGAGCTCACCCGGTTTGGCGCGAAGAAAACCAGCCTCGTTCCGGGCGGTGTCGCATTCGAGGGGGAGATTCTCGCCTGTTACCGGGTCAACCTCGAGTCGCGGCTCGCCACCCGCGTCCTGATACGGCTTGCCCGCTCGCCCTACCGCGGAGAAGAAGACGTATACGAAGCCGCTCTCGCGGTGAAGTGGCCCGAATGGTTCAGCGAGACGCAAAGCATTCGCGTGGACGTCAACGCGATACGCTCTCCGCTGAAGAGCCTCGAATTCGCGACTTTGCGAATCAAGGACGCTGTGTGCGACCGGTTTCGCGCGGACCGCGGGCGGCGGCCCGACGTGGACACGCGCTCCCCCGAGGTGCGCATCCAGGCCTTCCTCGACAAGGCGGAGGTCACTCTCTACCTGGACACCTCCGGCGAACCACTCAACAAGCGCGGCTACCGCAGGGATGCGGGCGAAGCCCCGCTGAAGGAAAACCTTGCTGCCGGCATCGTTCGGCTCACGGGTTGGAACTCGAGCGAGCCCCTCCTTGACCCCATGTGCGGCAGCGGGACGCTCGTCGTCGAGGCGGCGATGATGGCCCTCGCGATCCCTCCGGGACACGCGCGCGCGTTCGGCTTCGAGCGCCTCGCCGGATTCGATCTCAGGCGGTGGAACGAGGTACGCGACGCGGCGCTCGCCCGCCGCAGGCCCAAGCAGCGGCTCCCGATCTTCGCCCGCGATCGCTACGGAGAGGAGCTGAAAAAAGCCCGCCTCAACCTCGAGGCAGCGGGCCTCGGCGACTGCGTCGAACTCAAACAGGCCGACGTTCTCGATACCGGCGCCCCGGCGCGCGCGGGCGTGCTCCTCGCCAATCCGCCCTACGGCACCCGGATCGGCGAACAGGCCGCGCTCGCGGAGTTCTACCCGGAGCTCGGCGATACGCTGAAGAAATACTACGCGGGCTGGCGCTGTTACCTCTTCTCGGGGGATGCGCGACTTCCGAAGCTGATCAGACTGAGCGCGTCCAAGCGCACCCCGCTTTACAACGGCCCGCTGGAATGCCGGCTCTACGAGTATCTGGTCGTCGCCGGGTCCAATCGCAAGAAATCCACTCCATCGCGTGCCAGCGGATCCGGCACTTAGCGCCTTTGCCCCCTTCCTAGCGCATCTGGCTGCGCGCGCTCGATACCGCCAGAAAAATCTCGCGCAGGAACACCAACAGTGACAGGATGAAAGCCAGCATCGCGGCGATAAAGAGCAGCCCGACGAAAAGCGCGCAAATCACCGAGAGCACGATCGAGCCGTAGACCAGGCGCACGCGCCGGCTGAGAAGATTGAGTTCCGCGCGCGCCGCCTTCTGTCCCTCGGGCAGCAGCTGGCGCAGCCGGTCCTCGAGCGTGCGGCTGCGGTCGACCGCGCGGCCCAGGCGGTTGGAGAGCACGCCGATGATCGTCCCCACCGCGGTGAGCAGGAAAACCGGCGCAACAGCGAGCTGGATCAGTCGTGTGACGTCGATGACGTTGTCCGCGTTCATGCGGGAGCCTTCTCTTGCCTGCGGCCGCGCCTTATACCATGGCCTTGCGCAACTGGTGCTTGAAATGGTGGATGTGGTTGAGGGCGACCTTCAGCTTGCCGCGATCCTTTGCGGCGAGCGCCTCGTCGCGCTTTTTCTGCCACTCGCCGATCTTGGTCTTGATCGCGGTCTTGTCGACGCCCTTGACCTCGTGGTGCACGTGCATGTCGATGTTGAGTGCCTTGCAGAGCGCAGCGAGCAGATGGTCCTTGTTCAGCTGCGTGTAGCCTTTGACCGCCTCGTGCTCGATTCCGGCCGCGATCTCGCGCAGCTCGGCGAGAGGCTTGCTCTTCAGCTCAGGAAAAGTGTGGGCCATGTGTTCTCCGGGGTGATCGTCCCGGATAATACTGTAGAAGCGTCCGCGGCAGCTAGCGCAGCTACCTGCTGGCGCCTCCTATGCGTCTTCCCACGATGATGAGATCGCGTTCGACTCCGTCCAACACGGCGACCTTCGGCAGCTCCCCCCACCGCTGGAATCCGAATCGCCGGAACAACGCGAGGCTCGGTTCGTTGTGGCCGAATATGAACCCCAACAGCGTGTCGACCCCGAGCGTCGGCGCGTGCGCCAGCGCTTGGGTCAGCAGATAGGAGCCGAGCCCCCGCTTTCGGAACGCTTCGTGAACGTAGACGCTGAGCTCTGCGGTCTTGGCGTATGCCGGGCGCCCGTAGAACGTTGAAAAGCTGAGCCAGGCCGCGACGCGACCCGCGTCCTCGACCACCCAAAGAGGCCTGCGATCCGGAGTGTGTTCCTCGAACCAGTGCACCCGGCTCTCGACCGAAACAGGCTCGGTATCGGCCGTCACGACGCGCGACGCGATCGTGGAGTTGTAGATCTCCACGATCTGCGGCAGGTCGCTTCGAATGGCGGCCCTATGGATGCAGGGTTCAGGCATCGACCCCCTCAGCCCTTGTTCGCGCGGCCCGGGGTTCGCGCGGGGCGCCGCGCGCCGGTCTTGCTCGCGCTCCGGCACATGCGATTGTCAGGCGCAAGGCGACGCGACTCGCGAGGGCTATTTTCTCAGGTGTTTGTCGAAGAACCGGGCGATCTCCGTAAACGCCTCCTTGGTCTCCGGAGCTCCGACATCGCGGTAATACTGCGCGTGGGATTGACCTTCGAAGACCTGCAACACCGCTTCGACCCCCGCCTCGCGCAGCTTGCGGTGCACCCGCACCGTATTGGAGAGGAGCAGGTCACGCGTCCCGGTGGTGAGAATCGCCGGCGGAAAACCGCGCATGTCGCCGTAGACCGGCGAGAGCATCGGGTCCCTGAGATCGCGGCCGTTGGTATAGAGCGCGGCGCGCTTGTCGCAGTTCGCTCCGTACGCCACCAGAACATTGTCGAGCATCGCGTTGGTATGGAAGGAGTCGCCGGCCCCGGTCAGATCGGACATCGGCGTACCGGGCGCGATCGCGGCCGGCAGCGGGAGCTTCTCCTGCTTGGCGCGCAGGACCATCGCCAAAGTCAGGTTGCCACCGGCCGAAGAGCCGAAGATCGCCATGTTCTTCGGCGGCGCCATTTTGGTGGCGGCCTTCCACACCGTCATGGCGTCGTCGAGCCCGGCCGGATAGGGATGGTCCGGCGGCATGCGATAGTCGACGGAAATCACCTTGAATCCGCCGAAGCCCGCCATGTAGACCGCCTCGACCGTTCCGGATTCGCCGGGGAAGCTGACGAAGCAACCGCCGTGAACGTGGACCAGCAGCCGGTTGCGGTTTTCACGCGGGATCGCCGCCGGCGTGACCCGATACGCCTTGACCCCGTCGATGGTCATAGGCTCGACCTTGACGCCTAGGGTTTCGCGCAACGCCGGCAAGGCTTTCATGGCGGCCTGATAGCCCGCATTGACCTGCTCTTTCCAGCCCTCAGCTGTCGTCGGGATCACGTTCCAGGTCGGAGTGAGGGGCGCGGCGATCTGTTTTTGCATCTGCGGGCTCACCGTGTCCGGCACCGGCACTGTCTTGGCCGGCAGCTCGCGCGCCGCCGCCGCCGGCGTCTGTGCGACGGCATGCGATGCCATTAGGGCGATCGCGGCGGCGAAACAGGCGAGGCCGGGCACGCGCCACGGGCGAAGCGACAAATGGACTGGCGACGAGCCCCGACGAGTGAACTCGGAACGGATTTTCATGGCGTTTCTCCTCGATTTCTCGTTTTGGCTACCTGGCCCAATGCAAGGATATGCGGTTAAGAGGCTAAGGTTCGCGTTGCGCGGGAGTCACAGGCAATTTCCAAGGGCACACCCGATGAAGAGCTCTCCCGCCGCAAACGCCAGCATCGAGTAAGGTATCGACAGAACTGCCAACGCGATTTTCAGGCATGGACGAATGGATGCCAGTGGAAGCAGTGCGAGCGTCAAGATCCACGGAACGAACTCCGCGACATCGAATGCTGTCCACGAGAACACCTCATCGGGGCGGTCTGGCCATGCGAGCCCGTATAGGGCAGCAACCGAGATCAGACAGGCGACGGGCAATGTCAGAAACAGGGCCGGAATCGCAACGCAGATACGTCCTACGTACTGCACGTGACCTCCTGGATCGGCAAGCGCGGCCGACGCGTGAAATCCGAAATCAGCGGCGCGATTGCGCGCGTGCGCTCCGGACTACGAGCGAGGCTTCCGTAAGGCAGAAATTAGTCGTGGTAAACCAGGCCCGCCGCACCCGCTGCGATGAATTCCACCAGAGTTCCCACGAACCACCAGAACGCGAGCGCAAGCGGAATCGGCAGAATCACGTACCAGCCGAAGCTGTGCATCACGGACAACATGAGTCCCACATACAGGCCGAAGCGAAATCCCTGCCCCAAGCCCGGCTTGCCCTTCTCGTAGCCCTTCACGTAGATCAGCGAGAAGAATGGCGCGAGTACCAGCATCCCAACCCAGAAGATCCACATCATTTTCTGCATCTCGGCTTCCGGGCGCCACACGGCAGCCGTCTGCCGGTACAGATCTGACAGGAGCACGCCGTGGATGAGGAATTCCAGCGCCGCCACCACGACGAAAACAGCCCCGCTCGCCAGCACCCAGCGTTTCGTATTCATGGGCTCCTCCGCATGTTCGGCGTCCGCGTCAGACGATGTTGAGGTGCTCGAGTCCCTGCGTGATGTCCCGGTTCTTCGCTTCCTTGGAGTGCAGCTTGATGTTCAACCGCAGGTCGTTCACGCTGTCGGCGTTCCTGAGCGCGTCCTCGTAGCTGATCTTGCCCGCCTCGAACAGGTCGAACAGCGACTGATCGAAGGTCTGCATGCCGAGCTCGCGCGACTTCTTCATGATTTCCTTGATCTCGTGCACCTCGCCCTTGAAGATCAGGTCGGAAATGAGCGGGGAGTTGAGCATGATCTCGACCGCGGCACAGCGGCCCTTGCCTTCCTTCAAGGGGATGAGGCGCTGCGAAATGAACCCCCGCAGATTGAGCGACAGGTCCATCAGCAGCTGTTGGCGCCGCTCCTCGGGGAAGAAGTTGATGACGCGGTCCAGGGCCTGGTTGGCGCTGTTCGCGTGGAGCGTCGCAAGGCACAGGTGGCCGGTCTCGGCGAAGGCGACCGCGTGATCCATCGTCTCCCGGTCGCGGACCTCGCCGATCAGGATGACGTCGGGCGCCTGGCGCAGGGTGTTCTTGAGCGCGGTTTGCCAGTTCACGGTGTCCACGCCGACTTCGCGTTGGGTGATGAGGCAGCCCTTGTGCGGGTGGGTGAACTCGATCGGGTCCTCGATAGTGATGATGTGGCCGTGGGAGTTCTCGTTGCGGTAGCCGACCATCGCCGCGAGCGTGGTGGATTTGCCCGAACCCGTGGCCCCCACCATGATCACCAGGCCGCGCTTGGTCATGACCACGTCCTTCAATACGTTCGGGAGCCCGAGGTCCTCGATCCTGGGAATGGCGGTGGTGATCACCCGCAGCACGATACCGACGTTCGCTTGCTGGACGAACGCATTGACGCGGAACCGCCCTATGCCCGCGGGGTTGATCGCGAAGTTGCATTCCTTGCTCGATTCGAACTCGGCAGCTTGCCTGTCGTTCATGATCGCGCGGGCGAGGTCGACGGTGTGCGCGGGTGTGAGCGGCTGGTTCGAGACGGGCGTCATCTTGCCGTCGATCTTGATCGCCGGGGGAAAGCCCACGGTGATGAAGAGGTCGGAGGCTCTCCTCGACACCATCAGCCGCAGCAGGTCGTACATGAATTTCATTGCCTGTTCGCGTTCCATATTCGCCTTTCTGGATCCTCAAGTCCCGAAGTCAGCCGGGAAGGTTGTGGCCGGCTCGCCCGGCGCGCCCCTGACTTCGGCTAGCCTAAGTTAGCCTGCGCCGCAATGTCCAGGCCGAATCACGTCAGCCTGGGAAATTGTCCTTGTTGGCAGCCTTGCCGCGCGCCTCGGCCGAGGAGATGACGTTGCGCCTCACCAAGTCCTGCAGGTTCTGGTCGAGGGTCTGCATGCCGAATTGCTGCCCCGTCTGGATGGCGGAGTACATCTGCGCGACCTTGTTCTCCCGGATGAGGTTGCGGATCGCGGGCGTGCCGATCATTATTTCGTGCGCGGCGACCCGGCCTCCGCCGTCCTTGGTCTTGCACAGCGTCTGGGCGATGATCGCGCGAATCGACTCGGAGATCATCGCGCGGATCATCTCTTTCTCCGCAGCCGGAAAAACGTCCACGATGCGGTCCATGGTTTTCGCCGCGGAACTCGTATGCAGCGTGCCGAACACGAGGTGTCCGGTCTCGGCGCCGGTCAGCGCCAGGCGGATCGTTTCCAGATCGCGCATCTCGCCGACCAAGATGATGTCCGGATCCTCGCGCAGCGCGCTGCGCAAGGCGTTGGCGAACGACAGCGTGTGCGGTCCGACCTCGCGCTGGTTGATCAGGCATTTCTTCGACTCGTGCACGAACTCGATCGGGTCTTCGATGGTGAGGATATGGCCCTGCTCGTTTTCGTTGATCTGGTTGACCATCGCGGCGAGCGTCGTGGACTTGCCCGAACCCGTCGGACCGGTCACGAGGACGATGCCGCGGGGCTGATCGACGATCTCGGCGAAGATCTTGGGTGTCCTCAGCTCCTCGAGCGACAGGATCTTCGAGGGGATCGTGCGCATAACCGCCGCCGCCCCGCGGTTCTGCACGAAGGCGTTCACGCGAAAGCGCGCGAGACCCGGTATCGCGAAGGAGAAATCGCACTCGAGGTTTTCCTCGTAGTGTTTCCTCTGCCCGTCGTTCATGATGTCGTAGATCATCCCGTGCACGTCCTTGTGCTCCATCGCGGGCAGGTTGATGCGGCGGATGTCCCCGTGCACGCGGATCATGGGCGGCAGACCCGAGGACAGGTGCAGGTCGGAGGCCTTGTTCTTGACGACGAAGGCTAGGAGTTCCGAGATATCCACTATAATCCCCTTCAACGTGAGGCCCGAAAGGAATCCGAAGGATGGGCCTAAGCAGATGAAAGAGCGAGAGTTTTCAAGGCCGCGCTCGCATCGCCGCGCTGATTATGTCCTCAATACCCTTGAACTTGCAAGCCGTGAGGCAGCGCATCGAATCCGCGACCCGGGCGGCGGGCAGGCCTCCCCGATCGGTGCGATTGCTCGCGGTGAGCAAGACGTTTCCGCCGCAAGCCGTGCGCGAGGCGGCGCAGGCGGGGTTGCACGATTTCGGCGAGAACTACGCCCAGGAGGGCGTCGAAAAGATCCGCGAGCTCTCCGCGCTAGTGCTCACTTGGCACTACATCGGCCCGATCCAGAGCAACAAGACGCGCACGATCGCCGAGCACTTCGACTGGGTCCACTCGATCGACCGTGCGAAAATCGCCGCGCGGCTTGCGCAAGCGCGCGGCCCCGGGCAAAGCGAGCTGCAGGTGTGCATCCAGATCAACGTGTCGGGCGAGGCGACCAAGGGCGGCGTCGCCCCGGCGGAAGCGGCGCAGCTCGCCAAGCAGGTGGCGGCGTTGCCGCGCCTGAAGCTGCGCGGTCTCATGACAGTGCCCGAGCCGACACCCGACGAGGCGCTGCAGCGCCGCCGATTCGGGCAGTTGCGCGAGCTGCGCGACCGGCTGAATCGCGACGGCTTCGCGATGGATACGCTCTCGATGGGCATGTCCGCGGACCTCGAGGCGGCGATCGCCGAAGGCGCGACCCTGGTACGGGTGGGCACGGCGATTTTTGGAGAAAGGCGAGGTTGAGCCTGTCATGAGAATCACGTTTATCGGCGGCGGCAACATGGCCGACGCGCTTATCGGCGGACTCCTTCGCAAGGACTTCCCGTTGCAGGATATCCGCGTGGTCGAGATCAGCGCCGAGGCCCGCCGCAAGCTCGTCGATAAGTACGGGGTCACCAGCGTCGACAAACCCAAGGACGCGGTGCGGGCGAACGACGTCGTGGTGTTCGCGGTGAAGCCTCAGCATCTGCGCGAGGCGGCGGCAACATCCGGGATCGCCGACAACGCCAATCTCGTCATCAGCATCGCCGCGGGCGTGCGCCTCGCCAACCTCTCGAAGTGGCTGAAGGGACATACGCGTCTTGTCCGGGCGATGCCCAATACGCCGGCGATGATCGGCGAGGGCGTCGCGGGCCTGTTCCCGTTCTCCAAGGCGGTCACCCGCGAGGACCGCGAGCAGACCGAAACCATCCTCGGCGCGGTCGGCGCCACCGTTTGGATCACCGACGAGTCCCAGATGGACGCGGTGACCGCGATCTCCGGAAGCGGTCCGGCGTACGTGTTCTACTTCATCGAGGCGGTCGAGGACGCAGCGCGGGAGCTGGGACTCCCGGTACCGATCGCGCACCAGCTCGTATTGAACACCTTCACCGGCGCGGCCAGGCTCGCTTCGAGTAGTCCCGATCCGGTGGCCGTGCTGCGCGAACGGGTGACCTCCGAAGGCGGCACGACCGAGCGGGCGCTCGCAAGCATGGCCAAGGACGAGGTGAAGGAAGCGATCATCCGCGCGATCCATGCGGCCAACGAGCGCGGCAAGGAGCTGGGCGAAGAGCTCGGGAAAGAATGATGCTCGTTCAGATCGCCGATCTGCTGCTCCTGAATGTATTCGGGCTCCTCGTTTACATGCTGCTCCTGCGGTTCTACATGCAGCTGCTGCGCGCGCCGTTTCGCAATCCGGCGGGTCAGTTTGTCACAGCGCTGACCAATTGGATGGTATTTCCGGCGCGGCGCCTCATTCCCGGCCTCATGGGAATCGACTTTGCGACGATTCTTCTTGCGTGGCTGGTGCAGGCGCTGATGCTCACGCTGCTCCTGCTGTTGCACGGCAAGACGCTCGCGAGCGCTTCCGGAGCAGGGGCCGGGCTGCTGTTCGGGCTTGCGGCCGTCAAACTCCTCCAAGCATCGCTGTATCTGCTGATCGCAGTGGTGATACTGCACGTTTTATTCAGCTGGTTCAACCCTCAGACGCCGATTGGGCCGCTGCTCGACTCGTTGACGCGTCCGTTCTACGCCGTCTTCCGGCGTTTCATTCCGCCGATCGGCAACGTGGACCTGTCCCCTATCTTCGTTCTGATCGTCGCGCAGGTGCTCCTGTATTTGATCGGCGACGTGGTGGGCAAGTTTTGAGCACCTGGGCAAAACGCATCAAGCCTCGTAGACGACCTGCCCGCCGACCAGGGTATAGCGCACCCGGCCAGGCAGCTCGTAGCCGATGAAGGGCGTGTTCTTTCCCTGGCTCTTCAGGGAATCCGCGGTGATCTTGACTTGCGCGCTCGGGTCGAACACGCACACATCTGCGTCCCTGCCGGCGGCGATATCCCCCGCCGGCACGCCCAGGATCGCCGCCGGTTTGGAGGTCACCATGGCGAGCGCCTCGGGCAGAGCCACGCGCATCTCCTCGGCCCACTTCAGTGCGAGGGGCAGCAGGAGCTCCAGACCCGTCACCCCCGGCTCCGACTCGGCGAAAGGCAGCTGCTTCGCGTCCTCGTCGACCGGCGCGTGATCCGAGCACAGCGCATCGATCGTCCCGTCGGCGAGGCCCGCCCGGAGCGCATCGCGGTCTCGCAAGGACCGGAACGGCGGGATCACGTTGCAGTGTGAATCGAAGTAGCCGAGGTCGATCTCGGAGAGGTGCGCGTGATGGGCGCTCGCGTCGCAACTGACGGGCAGTCCCTCTTTTTTGGCCGCGCGCAGCATCGCGACGCCTTCAGCCGTGGAAAGGCGGCATAAATGAACCCGGGTACGCGTGGCGCGCACGAGCTGCAGGATGGTCGCCAGCGCGATGGTCTCGGCGAACGCCGGAATTCCCGGTAGACCGAGGCGGGTGGCCACCTCCCCGTCGTGCGCCACGCCGCCCCGCGCGAGAAATCCGTCCTGCGGCCGCAGCCACACCGCGATGCCGAAGGTTGCGGCGTATTGCAGCGCGCGCCACAGCATCTGCGTGTCCGAAAGCGGCGTGTCGGCGTGAGAGAACGCAATGCAACCCGCGTCTCGCAGCACAGCCATCTCCGTAAGCCGCTCGCCGCCGAGCTTCCAGGTGAGGGCACCGAGCGGATAGACGTGTGCGAGATTCAGACTTTTCGCGCGGTACTTGAGCATCTCCACCAGGCCCGGCTCATCGAGCGGCGGGTCGGTGTCGGGGGGACAGGCGAGGCTCGTGACGCCGCCTGCGACCGCGGCCTGCATTTCCGACGCGAGCGTCGCCTTGTATTCGAAGCCCGGTTCGCGCAGCCGTGCCGATAGGTCGATCAGGCCCGGACAGACCACGAGCGCATCCGCGGCCAGCGTGCGCTCGGCCCGAAATCCGGCCGGGGCCTTGCCGAGCGCGGCGATTTTTCCCTCCGCTATGAAAACGTCCTGCTTCGCGTCGACGCGGTTTTTCGGGTCGATCACGCGCCCGTTCTTGATGTGGACCTTGCTCACTTGTAGGGGCTTCCGTCCTTGTGCGTGAAAACCCATTTCCCGTCTACCAGGCGCGCCGCCAGGTCCACGTCGGCGTAGGTGGCTGCGTCCCCGGTCGTGCGGTCGCCGATCTCCAGGTAGAGCGCGGGCTTCTTTGTCTCGTTGACGAGCTGATGCCCGTCCGCCCTTCCCGCGGGAAATCCGGCCGCCATGCCGCGCTTGAGCTTCTGTCGCCCGGCATCGGAGACGAGCGTGAGCTCGCCCTCGAGCACGTAGATAAACTCATCCTGCTTGGAGTGCCAGTGGCGCATCGAGGATTCCGCGCCCGGGTCAAGGCGCGTGAGGTTGACGCCGAAGTTTTTCAGGCCGGCCGCATCGCCGAGGCGCCGCTTGTGCCGGCCCGCGACTCGGGCTTTGTACGGTTCCGGGTAGCCGGTGGTCGACTGCTCGAGTACTTGCGCAGGATCGAGGGCGGGCGCGTTGGATTTCGTCACGGTCAGTTTCCGGCGAGGATGCTCATCACCGCCATGCGCACGGCGATGCCGAAGGTGACCTGCGGCAGGATCACCGAGTGCGGGCCGTCGGCGACCGAGGAATCGATCTCGACGCCCCGGTTCATCGGCCCCGGGTGCATGACGATGGCATCGGGCTTGGCGAGGACGAGCTTCTGCGGCGTCAAGCCGTAGGACTTGAAGAACTCCTGGGCGGAAGGCAGCAGCGGCCCTTTCATGCGCTCGTTTTGCAGGCGCAGCATGACCACGACGTCGCAACCTGCGAGCCCCTCGCGCATGTCGTGATGCACGGAGACTCCGAGCTGCTCCACGCCCGTGGGCAGCAACGTCCTCGGTCCGATCACGCGTACGTCGGGTGCGCCGAGGGTGGTGAGCCCGTGTATCAGCGAGCGCGCGACGCGCGAATGCAGCACGTCTCCGACGATGGCTACCGAGAGCCCGGTGAAGTCCTTCTTGTAGTGGCGAATGGTATAAATGTCGAGCAGCCCTTGAGTCGGGTGCGCATGGCGACCGTCGCCCGCATTGATCACGTGCACATGCGGGGCGACGTGGCTCGCGATCAGGTGGGCGGCGCCGCTGGAGGAATGCCGCACGACGAACATGTCCGCGTGCATCGCGCAAAGGTTGTCGACCGTGTCGAGCAAGGTCTCGCCTTTGGTCGAAGACGATACGGTGATATTCAGGTTGATGACGTCGGCGGACAGGCGCTTCGCGGCGATCTCGAAGGTGGTACGCGTGCGTGTCGAGGGTTCGAAGAACAGGTTGAACACCGACTTGCCGCGCAGGAGCGGCACCTTCTTCACCTCGCGCTCGGTCACGCCGATGAAGGACGCGGCCGTGTCCAGGATGTGCACGAGGATCTCGCGGGGAAGCCCCTCGATCGTGAGCAGGTGCTGGAGTTTTCCGTCGCCGTTAAGCTGCGGGTTTCGCATCGGAGAGTCGCAAGAAAAATTTGCCGCGCTCGTCGCGCGCCAGTCGCAGAAGTTTGCCTGCGGGCATCGAAAGCGTGGCGCCGACATACTGTGCCGCGATCGGCAGCTGCCGTTCGCCGCGGTCGACCAGCGCCGCCAGCTCGATTTTTCCGGGGCGCCCATAGTCGAACAGCTCGTTCATCGCGGCGCGCACGGTGCGCCCGGTGTACAGAACATCGTCGATCACGACGATATGCCGGCCGTTGAC
>WNER01000190.1_pt1 | contig 13339 bp, 14 predicted proteins | sample 5399921 | NCBI WGS metagenome assembly WNER01 (sample SAMN13153331, study PRJNA577476) | soil metagenome | isolation source: 20 cm grassland meadow soil 5 days after 1st rain plot 5 | place: USA:California | collected 2015-09-21 | reverse complement strand
CTGTTGCCGCTTATCCTTCTCTCTAGCGGGGAAAATTGACGACCAACTCGTTGGCGTCTTCCACTCAACCTTACAGCCGCGGCCGGCTACTCAAAGTTCTCGGCATGTGGTTCGGGATGGCGGCGGCCATCGGAAACACGATTGCTGCCGGCATTGTTTACACGCCGGGCGACGTTGCCAGGCAGCTCCCCAGGGTGTGGCTGTTTCTAGGCATCTGGATCGTTGGCGGCCTCTACGCCCTTTGCGGCGCGTCTTCCATGGCCGAGCTTGGCGCCGCGATTCCCCGCAGCGGCGGACAGTACAATTTCTCGCGCCGCGCTTTGGGCGAGTACGCCGGCTTCATCGTCGGCTGGAGCGACTGGCTCTCCACTTGCGGTACCGCCGCGGCCGTCGCGCTCGTCATCAGCGAATACAGCGGCCATCTTTTTCCGATTCTTGCCGGGCCCCAAAAGCTGAAAATCATTTCCATCGCAATCATTGCCGGGTTTGGCGTTTTGCAGTGGCGCGGAATTCGCTGGGGGAGCGGCGCGCAACTCTTGACCGCGGGGCTCAAGACCGGCGCATTCGTGATCCTTGTCGCCGCGGCGTTTCTCATGGGCGGAGCGGCACACAAGGCTGCCGCCCAATCCACCGTCGCCATGCCCTTACCAGTCGGCTGGCCTCTTGCCATCGCGATCATGCTGGGTCTGCAAGCGGTCATCTACACGGTGGACGGCTGGGACGGCGTCATCTATTTCGGTGAAGAGGTTCGCGACCCCGGCCGCAACGTTCCCAGAGCCATTTTGGGCAGCGTTCTTTCCATCATCGGGATTTATCTGCTCCTCAATCTCATCGCGCTTTACATCGTGCCTATCAACCAAATCGCCGGAGACACGTTTGTCCTCGGAACCGTTGCCAATCGCGTGTTTGGCAGCCTCGGCGATCCCATCATCCGTTCGATCATGGTCATTTCCATGCTGAGCTGCCTCAACGCCAATCAGCTTTTCTGCTCCAGGACGCTTTATTCCATGAGCGCCGATGGCCTGTTCTTCCGCCAGGCCACGAAAGTAAATCCAGGGGGCACGCCAACCATCGCCCTGCTCCTCAGCACGATGGCGGGCATCATTTTTGTGATCTGGCCGTTCCAACGTGTGATTGCCATGCTGTCGTTTTTCTTCGTGGCCAATTACGCGCTTTCCTACACTTCCGTTTTCGCCTTGAGAAAACGGGAGCCGGAACTGCGGCGCCCTTATCGCGCTTGGGGCTACCCCTGGCTCACCGGAGTCGCGCTGGTGGCCTCCGTTTTGTTCCTGATTGGCTCTATTCTTACGGACCAGAAGAACGCCCCGCTGGCTCTCGGGATGCTCGTCCTCAGCTACCCGGTCTACCGCCTGATGAAGTTCGCCTCCCGCCCCGGAGTCCCTGCTTCGTAACGGGTGCCTCAGGTTTAGCGGCGTGGCAACTACCTCCTTGTCTTGTAGGGACGGCCTTCTGAGGCCAGCCGCTTCTCGCCTCAGCGCCTGGGACCCCAGGTTCGGCGTTGCCATGCCAATTTGAATTTCACTGGTTTGGAAATAGTAAGCAAGAAAGTCAAATACTTCTCAACGAAAGACTCTTTTCATTCACCAGTAAAGAAAGCCAAGCGACTTTACTTCCGCACTCTACTGGAATGAACTTCACAGTTCAGAATAGAACTGGTAACGAATCGGTGTTGTTGCCGATTTGGATTCTGCAACCATGTACGCCGCGAGTCGAAAGTGGGAAGTGGATATCGTAGCGGATAAAACAGGAACTCACACTGTCAGAGGGCAGAAGCCCGAGCCCGATTGAAGATGCGTGGAGCACCCTTAACTTAATTACGGAGGGTGCCCCATCAGGTGCCGCAGCTGTTCCCTTGACTGAAGTAGAGGTGCCCGCAGGGAGCGCCACATGTTCACTCCTCTTGCATGATATAACAATATCTGTTATATTAGGACGACGACGTGGAGAGGCTAAACACAGGGACTTGGCTCAGGAACGGGGAGCAGCAAGCCTATGAATGGGCGAGAACTAAAAGAGGCGAGGTTGCACAGAGGCTGGACCCAACAGCAAGCTGCGGGGAAACTGGGCGTCACACAAGCGTACCTTTCCATGCTGGAGCATGGCCACCGCGTGTTGCCATACAGTTTGGCGCGAAGAGCCGTGGAGGTCCTTCAGGCTCCGGCAACAGCCCTTCCGTTACGCGTGGCGACTCTCGGCGCGCCACTGGGGAGCGAGAAACTTCGTGCTGAACTGGCGGGACTGGGATATCCGGGATTCGCTCATCTTCGGCGGCGAGGGCGGCACAATCCTGCAGAGGTACTGCTCGATGCGCTGAATGAATCGGATCTGGATTCCAGGGTGGTGGAAGGGCTGCCGTGGCTGGTCCTTCGTTACTCGGATATGGACTGGGATTGGCTGGCGCAAAACGCCAAGGTGGCTGACCGGCAGAATCGTTTGGGGTTTGTAGCCACGCTGGCTTTGCAGATGGCCGCCAAATCAACAGAGCCGCAGCGTTCGCGAAAGCTGGCGGAGTACGTAGGAGTTCTCGACCGCTCGCGTCTTGTGAGAGAAGACACGCTCTGCCATGATTCGCTGACGGAAGCGGAGAGGAAATGGCTTCGCGCAAACCGTCCAGCGGAAGCCAAACACTGGAACCTGCTGACGGACATGAAGGCCGAGAGTCTTCCCCATGCCAGCTTCTAAGAAAATACCCGAGCCCTGGAATTCCTTTTTAAGAGAGCTGGACGAAAAGGCGACGGAAGAGACGCGTTTGGATTGCATGGGCGGCTTTGTGGTGACTCATCTTTACGGCTTTTCACGCGAGACAACGGATCTGGATGTGTTGGTGATCGCTCCCAAAGAGCAACTTAATCCGCTGCTGGAACTCGCACGCCAAGGCAGCCCGCTTCACAAGAAGCACAAAGTTTATTTGGACTACGTGGGCGTGGCAAAAGTGCCGGAGGACTATGAAGGCCGGCTTACGGAAATGTTCTCCAAAGCTTACAAGCGTCTCCGATTGTGCGCGCTGGACCCCCTACGATCTGGCGCTATCCAAGCTGGAGCGAAACATTCAACGCGATCGCGATGATGTCAGACATCTGGCACGCTCCGTTCCTTTGGACCTCGAAGTCCTCAAAGAGCGGTATGAAAAAGAGCTTCGCTGGCAGTTGGGAAATCCAGAGCGAGAGGACCTAACTCTCAAGCTCTGGATTGAAATGATTGAAGAAGACCGCCGTGCCCCTCATCCTTGAACCGCGGCGTTGGCCAGCGGCGCCTTTAGTTCACTTTTTCCGCGACGGATTTGGCTTGCAGGAACAGCAGCAGATAATCTTTTCCGCCGGTCTTGGAGTCGGTGCCGGACATGTTGAATCCGCCGAAGGGGTGCGCGCCGACCATCGCGCCGGTGCACTTGCGGTTCAAATAAAGATTTCCGACGTGAAACATTTCTTCGGCCTTGCGGATTTTTTCCGGATTCTTCGAGTACACCGCGCCGGTCAGGCCAAACTCGGTATTGTTGGCGATTTCCAGCGCTTCATCGTAATTCTTTGCTTTGATAACCGCGAGCACCGGGCCAAACACTTCTTCCTGGGCCAGCCGCGCTTTCGGAGGAACATCGGCAATGATGGTCGGCTCAATGAAGTAGCCGTCGCCCGCCGCGCGCTTTCCGCCGGTGAGCAACCGCCCTTCCTTCTTTCCAACTTCAATGTAGTCCAGGATCGACTTCATGGCCGGTTGGTTGATTACCGGCCCCATGTAATTGTTGGGATCATCGCTCGGCCCGACCGTGATTTTCTTCGTGCGGTCGACCAGCTTTTGCAGGAACGCATCGTAGACCTTTTCGGAAACAATCACTCGCGAGCACGCCGAGCACTTCTGTCCCTGATAACCGAAAGCCGCTTGCGCCGTTCCTTCCACGGCCGCGTCAATGTCGGCTTCCTCATCCACGACAATCGCGTCCTTGCCGCCCATTTCGAGCACGGTGCGCTTGATCCAGATTTGTCCCGGGGACGGTTTGGCAGCCAGTTCGCTGATGCGCAGGCCCACTTCTTTCGAGCCCGTAAATCCAACGTAGCGCGTCTTCGGATGTGTCACCAAAGTATCGCCAACTGCTCCGCCCGGCCCGGTGATGAAGTTCACCGCTTCCTTGGGAATGCCTGCTTCAAAAAGGATGTCAATGAATTTCGCTGCAATCGTAGGTGAGTCGCTGGCGGGCTTCAACACCACGGTATTGCCGGTCACAAGCGACGCAGCGACAAGACCGGCCATGATCGCGCAGGGAAAATTCCACGGCGGAACGACGACGCCCACGCCGAGCGGGATATATGTAAGATAGTTGCGCTCACCGCGCATCGGGGTGAGCTTCTGCGGCTCCGCGAGACGCAGCATTTCGCGTCCGTAGAATTCGCAGAAATCAATGGTCTCGGCGATGTCGGCGTCCGCTTCGACCCAGGTCTTCCCGACTTCGTAGCAGACCAGGGCGTTGAGTTCAAACTTGCGTTCGCGCACGATTTGCGCCGCCCGGAAGATATACTTTACGCGGTCCTGCGCCGGTACTTTTTTCCAGGTGTCAAAATATTTGTGAGCCGCTTCGATCGCCTGCCTGGCCATGTCAGCCGTGGCGTTTTGGAAGACGCCGATGACTTCCGACGGCCGCGAAGGATTCGTGGAGTTGCGTTTTTCCGGCGTGGTGACTTTTTGACCACCCAACCACATCGGATACTCGCGGCCAAACTCAGTTTTTACCTTTTTCAGCGCATCTTCCATGCGCTTGCGGTTCTCCGGCTTGGAGAAATCGATGAACGGTTCGTTGGTGAACTCGGAGATGTGCAGTTTCTGTTCGGCGGTGGCCACGGTGGAATCCTCCTCAATCGGCAAAGAACTATTGTACCGCCCTTGCAAACTCTCTCACAAGGCAGCGGTCCTGTTTGCCGTTTACAGTTCGCCGTTCACGGTTTGCCGTTTGAAATGAAAGAGCATGGGCTTGAAATGAGAGGAGAGAGAAGGTTGTCACTCAAAGTGGAATTGGATTTTGACGGTAACGTGCGCGGCGACCGGCCGGCCATTCTGCATCGCAGGCTGATATCTGTAATACTTCACAGCTTCCAGAGCTGGCCTGCGCAAAGAAGGCGGCCCCGACAGCACGGTCGGCGAAGTTACGTTCCCATCCGTGTCGACAATAGCGTCGATCACCACGCTTCCGGTCTCGAAGTCTCGCAAATCCTCCAAAGAGGCAACGGCTCGCTCTGATTTAACCAGTTTTGGCGGCACTATATTCGGATTCCCGGTGGAAGTTGGAACCGAATTGACCATTTTTGCTGGCACCGGAACAATGGCCGAAGACCTTGCTCTTGTGATGGTGGGCGCCAGCTTGCTTTTCTCACGGGTTGCAGGCTTCTCGACAACCTCGTAGGCAGAAGAACCGGTTTCCATTTCGCTCGCGGCCGCGACCGCCGAGGAACCTGTTCCTGGAGTCGCTCCTTTTGCAGAGAGCGGCTCGTTGATTCCCGTGCTGGCCTTGGCGGCCGTGGACGTTCCCGGGGTAGCCACCTTGGTGGTGACCCCTCCCGCAAAGGAAGAAACGGAAAACTTTGTTGACTCGTGCATCCAAGGCAGCCAATGCTTGTACCAGACGAAGCCAATCAGTGCGGCCAATACACCGCTCAGAACTGCCACCCGCAGCATTCCTGACCGAAAGCCCGGAGTAAATTGGCCGCGTGCGCGGAAAGACCGCTTGGGCGGTAACATCGACTTGCGAAAGACCAGCGCCGGCTTGGGCTGCAAATCGTGATCCGCAGCAGTCACGCGCGTGGGCTTGGGCTCGCCTTCCATGGGAGATACGTCGGCGGTGAGTTCAGCCCAAGCGACTTTTTCGGTTTGATAGCTAGGCGCCTCTGCTGGAGGGGCTTGGAGTGGGTGCGCATCCACAGGCGACACGGAAGGCGACTTGAAAATCGCGCCACTCGGTTCAACTTGCGCAGGCTCAGCCTGTGTTTGGAGCTGGCCCAGTTGGCTACGCAAAGCTTCGACTTCTCTCTTAAGGGATTCCACTTCCTCCGAGCTATGAAGCGGAGCGGCTTCCACAAGCTCGTCGTCCGTCGTTTCGGCGGATGAAATCATCTCGGCGGCCGCAATTACCTTTGCATCTTGAGGGAGTAACGCTGTGGCTGCCGAAAACTGCATACCCCAAAAACCTGGCGCAGGCTCGGTAAATTCAAATTCCACGTAGCATTCTGTGGGGCGGTAAACGCGCTTGCGCATCACCTGCGCAACGACTTCGCGTTTGGATTCCTCGTTGGTTAAAAAAAGGAGTTGGCCGGGCGCCACCGCTGCGGTCAGGCGGATCACTCCTCCCTTCTCAAACACCAAAACCGTGGCGGCTGATTCGCTGAAGAGTTCGCGTTCGCCGGAAACACCTCCGACGCGCGCGCCGGTCACGTTGACGCGAACTTCGCGGGCCGCTGCGTTTGCCTTTGGGAGACGTTTGGTTTTAAGGGGGACCGCGACGTCATCACTCGGTTCTTCGGCGGATTGCGCGGGCGAAGCATCGGCTTTCAATTCGACTTGGGGCGGCTCACCCGCAGGTGAAGCGGACGAACCATGCTCACTGGCATGTTCAGGGGCATGTTCTTGCCCTACATCGACCGGAGACTCTTCCGGGGCGGAATTCAAGGATCCTTGCGAAGGCAAGACGGTCGAAGAGGTTTTGTCCTCTGCGGAAGACAATTCGTTGTCCTTTGTGCTCCAGGGCATGGGACAGGGGCCCGGAAAATGGAGTATCCAGGTCCATTGGGCCACCCAGGCGCTGGGCAGTCCAGATAACCATACTACCCCTTTGTGTTGGCCCGCTCTCTATAGTACCAACGTACCGGGTGCGCAAACAGCACACGCGAAAATATTGGGGTTTCGCGTGAAATGACAAGTTCGCGAAAGGACTTCCGACACCTTGCGATGCTGCTAAGGATCGAGGGAACGCGCGATGCGAAAGCCGTAGTCCGCATATTGGAACTCCGGCGGGATGCTGGAGCGCGTGGCGTTTCGGCTGGCCTTGATATGATGGCGCCAGGAACCACCTCGCGAAGCCTTGCGAACTCCATCAGCGGGACCTCGCGGATTTCGCTCTGGGGAATATTTGTAGTAACCCGCGTCGTACCAATCCGCGCACCACTCGTGGACGTTGTCGCCTATGTCGTAAAGGCCGTATGCGTTCGGCGCAAACAGGCCCACGGGCTCGGGACCGCTCTTCCAGCGGTTGGCATAGTCGGGAAGTGATTCGGGTGGGGCATCTCCCCAGGGATACAGAGACTGTTCCGCTCCGCCGCGGGCGGCACACTCCCACTCCGCTTCGGTCGGCAGGCGATAGTGCTTGTTTGTCATTCGGCTCAACCAAACGCAATAGGCAGCGGCTTCATGCCAGGAAACCGCCACGACCGGCATTTTGGGATCATAGAAATTTGGGTCCGCCCAACAGGGAGGCGCTGCGACGCCGGTTGCGACTAGAAAGCTTCGGAACCCGGCATTCGTCACTTGGTGGGCGGCGAATTCGAACGAATCGACCCACACGCGATGAACTGGCTTCTCGTCGTCTCTTCCGATTTCGCATCCCGCCCAGAACCATTGCGCGGGAATACGAACCATCGCGGGTTCGATGAAACGCGTCTCCTGACCACCGACTCCGCTTAGGCTTGGGGATGTTGCCGTCATGTTTTAATTCTGCCCTTCAGATACCGATGATTTTACCGGAGTCGTCTACATCGATCGAGGATGCACGCGAAACCTTTGGCAGGCCGGGCATGAGCATCATGTTGCCGGAAATCACCACAACAAAACCAGCGCCGGCGGAGAGTGACGCGTTCGTGACATTCAGAGTCCAGCCCGTGGGGGCGCCGAGACGTTTGGGATCGTCGGACAAGGAGTATTGTGTTTTCGCCATGCAAACCGGGAGCTTTCCGTAGCCCCAATCTGAAAACTGTTTCAGTTTGGCGGCAGCCTGATCAGAGAACTTTACGCCGTTCGCGCCGTAGACTTCCTGCGCCACTTTCTTGATTTTGTCCGCAAGCGGCGCTTCAAACGAATACAGCGGATGCACGCTGGGAAACGGATTCTTCGCGATAGTCTCGACCACTTTTTCTGCCAGCGTTTTCGCGCCTGGGCCGCCCTTGGTAAAACCTTCAGAAAGCGCCGTGGGAACACCGCGCTCTGCGCAGTATGCAGCCAATCTCTCCAGATCGGAATTAGAGTCGTCCGGGAAGCGATTGATCGCGGCAACAATCGGCACGCCGAAACCCTTTAGAATTTCAATGTGTTTGCCGAGATTTGGCAGCCCGCGCTCGAAGACGCCTTCTCCCTGGTTTTTCATACTGCGCACGGTCGTGACCAGCACAGCTACCGAAGGCACGATGCCCGATTGTTGCATGACGATGTCGAAATATTTTTCCGCGCCAAGATCGGCGGCGAAACCACATTCATTCACGACATAATCCGCGAGGCGCAAGCCCATTTCCTGAGAGATCAAGCTGCTCGTGCCATGTGCGATATTCCCAAACGGCCCGGCGTGGACAAAAGCGGGTGTGCTGTCGGTGGTTTGGGCAAGATTGGGAAGGATCGCTTCGCTCAGCAGCGCCATCACGCCGCCGGTTGCAGACAAATCTCTTGTGCAAACCGGTTTCCCCTCCCGCGTGACGCCAACAATGATCGCGTCCAGCCGCTTGCGCAGGTCCTTGCGGTCTCGCGCAAGGGCGATGATAGCCATGATTTCCGAAGCCGCGGTGATAATGAAGCCGGACTGGCGGTTGGCGTCTTCCTTCTTGCTATCGAGCGAGAGGCGAATGTGGCGCAGCGCGCGGTCGTTCATATCCATGGTGCGCGGCCAGGTAATTTGCGCGGGATCGAGATGTAGCTCGTTGCCGTGGAAGAGATGCGCGTCCACCAGTGCCGCGAGCAGATTGTGCGCCGAGGCGATGGCGTGAAAATCGCCGTTGAAGTGAAGGTTGATTTTCGAGCTGGGCTCGATTTGCGAAAGGCCGCCGCCAGCCGCGCCGCCCTTCATCCCAAACACGGGACCGAGCGATGGCTCGCGGGAGGTGATGACGACTTTTTTGCCGATGTGCGCCAAGCCTTGCGTAAGGCTGATGGCCGTAACCGTTTTGCCCTCGCCAGCCGCGGTGGGCGTAGTCGCCGCGACGATGATCAGCTTGCCGCGCCGCTTGAAAGAGGGATCGGACAGCAGTTCGAGGCGGACTTTGCCGCTTTCCGAGCCAATTGGCTCGAAATACTTATCGGGGAGCTCGAGTTTGCGCGCGACTTCGCGAATCGGGAGAAGAGTGTTGGACATAACGTTGCGGGCTATCGGGCGCTAAAGAATATGAGCGCGGGAGAAAAGATTATCACAGGTTCGTTGCAGGGCTCAAAACCATGGTTCGCGGCGTTAGTGCGTAGCCTCAAGGCTCAGCTTCTGGATGCGCCAGTTGAGAAGTTCCGCGACGAAAAGCTCGTTTTCGCTGGGACAAGCGATTTCGTGAATCCAGCCAAACTGGCCAAGTGGTTTGCCAGACTTGCCAAGGACGCCAAGCACTTTTCCATCGAGAGTGAGCTTGTAAATTCGCCCGGGAAATGCGTCCGAGGCGTAGAGAACCTGATTCGGCCCGGGGGTGATGCAGATGGCCCACGGAGCGCCGGGCGACATGGTCCCGGTCGTAGAGGTTGGTTTGTTGCCGATGGCGGGGCGAGCATCGGCGGGAGCGGGCACATCGATCGTAAATTGGCGAAGAAATTTTCCGGCCGTATCGAAAACCTGGATGCGGCGGTTGCCGCGGTCGGCGACATAGATGTGGTCGTGGGCGTCCACGGCAATGCTGTGCGGAACGTTGAACTGGCCGGGTTGCGCGCCGGGCTCGCCCCAGGACGTCAGCCAGTTGCCGTCCTTATCGACCTTAGCAACACGCGAATTGATGTAGCCGTCGCTGATGAATGTGTTCCCCGCCGAGTCCCAAGCCACATCGGTGACCTGGCGAAACATGCCGTCAACTGGTGGTAGGGGCGGCTTCACATGCTTCAGCGGCTCGGTACCTTCGTCGGAAGCTTCCTGCTTGCGGCCGAAAACAAGCGCGACGCGGCCTTCGGGATTGAACTTGATGACCATGTCCGAGCCCTTGTCGGTCACCCAGACGTTGTCGTCCTTGTCGACTTTCACGGTGTGAGCAAAGGACCAGGCGTAGAGATGATGACCAATCTCGCGGATAAATTTTCCGTCAGGCGCAAACTCGAGCAGTTGGGCGGAGGCTGCGCCGTAGGCTGGTCCCGTGGTACTGCCGCGCGAAAATACAAAAACGTGCCCTTTGGAATTGACCGCGACTCCCGTGGCTTCGCCAAGATAAAGATCAGGAGGAAGCTTCAGAAAATCCGGGACGGACTGGAAGCGGATTTCCGGCGTTTGCTGCTGGGCAAACGCGGTCGTGACGAATAAAAGCGCAAAGACGACGAAGGAGTGCTTCATGAGAACCGGCCTCCTGGACCGCTCCGCATCATACGCGCGTTTGCGCAATCAGTCGCCGGTCAAGGCTTTGTATTGGGCTGCGGTCAGAGGAACGACGGAGAGGCGGCCCTGCCGCACCAGCGGCGAATCGGCAAAAAGCTTGTTGGATTTGATTTGCGCCAAGGTTGTCGGTTTCGCGAGAGGTTTTCCCGCTTTGATCGTGATCAGGGGATTCTTGGGGTCGCTCGCGTCAACAGAAACAACCGTCGCTGTTCCGATGGCGGATTTATTGCCGCCCGTCTCGTAGATGACGAGGCGCGTACCTGGAGTCATGGCACCAAGGTTTCTTAGGGCGACGGGATTGTGCACGCCGTCCCACTGCGTGACCTTATCGCGCTGCAAATCCGCGAACGAATATGCGGAGGGTTCCGTCTTGAGCAGATAATCCGAGGGCATGAACTCACACCTTTGGTAAGAGTGAACAGCCATTCTACACGTGGGCTGGATAAAGACTCAACTCAGGCATGGGAAAGTCCTTGCGATTGTCGGTGAAGAGTTGGCAATGGTTCTCTATGGCAGTCGCAGCGATAGTTGTGTCTACAAGTGCAAGTGTCCTGCCTTTTTTAGACCAGTCGAATTTGAGTTTTCCTGCGAGACGAGCTGAAGTTCCTGTCAAATCGAAACAGTACAGACTGCTGAGGAAGACCTCGGCTGGAGCTTGCTCAGGTTGTTTCATGCCTGAATAGAGCTCGGCAATGTTGACAACTGTGGTGGCAAGAGTGTGGCCCGCCCGCACCAGTTCCGCGAGTTGCTCGGATCTGCGATTTCGGGCGCGAAGCACGTCAATGAGTACAGATGTATCCAGGAGGAGCCTCATCCTTTTGCACCGCGCCGCGCTTTCTTGAAGCGCTTCTCGCTCTGACGCCGGATCTTTCGAACCCATTCCGCAGAGCCGCCCGAAAGTTCAGGATGGTCCGCATCGTTCCAAACAACTTTTCGCTCGTCCAAGAATTTCAAAAGCTTGCGCCGGCGAATGGCTTCGCGGGCGGTCTCAACGAGGAAATTGCTCCGTCCGCGAGAGCCGACGAGGGAATCAATCTCACGAACTAGATCTTCAGGCAGCACCACGTGTGCACGGCGTGTGCGAACCGATTTCATAGTGTGGCCTCAATTAGTGTGCCTACTAAGTGTGCCATATTAATGGGCTTTGAGTAAGCAAAAAAAACCTGCAGAAAAGGAACCGATTCTTTCATCCGCAGTGGCAACACGAACCACGGGAATCCGAACTGCTTCAGCAAGAGAAAACGGCGTCTAGTCGACACGCGCGTTGGATGGGGCTCAACTTGAGAGGAATTCATATTAGGATGTAAGAACTATTATGTTGGGGCTTTTGAGTGAAACGCACCGTCAAATGTAACGAGGCGAAGCCCAGATGTTTCGGCAAATGCGCATAGATAGGAGTCGGACCAATCTTTGGGCGCGGGGCGTTGCTGGCGAGAAAACATGCGAAAGCCCCGCTCCAGATTAGGGAGCTCTTCCAGGAAAAGAACGCGATCATCTGCAAGCCACCTATCGTAGACCTGCCAGGCCCCCGCTTGACTCAAGACATCTTCCTCCCCCATGACTGCCACGGTAGTGAGAAGCCGCAGTAAACCAATCTGTGTTAGCCGGCAGAAACATATCCGTGCCTCGTCTTCAAGACGCTCAAACCAAGCTCGAGCTGGAGGGTAGTGCACATGGCGCTGGTAAGAAAGTGCCAGCCACACATTCACATCAGGGAAAAGGAATGACCTCGAAGATTTTGGCATTGTCGATCACGAGGGTCCCTGGTCTCTTGGAAGGGACCAGGGGGAAAGATACTCGGCGTCTACGTCCTTTCGCCTGGCCCTGGAGTTCCACCTCAACACCGCGCAAAATCAACTGCTTTACAGAACGCTTCTCGCGAGCTGCTTTCGATTTCAGCTCACGATAAAGAGCGTCGGGGATGTCCACCGTGGTCCGCACAAGCTCATTCTACCATATTTATGGTCGTTTATGTGAAGCTTGAAAAATCGGGGACCGAGACTAAAGCTGAAGATCATCTTCGCCGGGAATGGGTTATGAACCATGCTACTCCAAAAACACTCCCAGACTTGAAGAAGAGAGCGGCCGCCAATGAAGCAGGAAACAGGCCTAATGCTGCAAATACGAGAGCCATGATTGCCCCGATAGACCACGCCACGCTCGAAGAGACGAGGCACAACGCAACAATGTGCCGTACACTCAATCCGCTCAGAGTGATTGTGCAACCCCGTCGGCCCCGCGCATGCCCTCCGCGTGAAATGACGAGGGGTAGGTGTCTGCAAATCTTTTGACGGCCTGACACCGAAGCATCAGGAGTTTTGATTTCTGCCTTACGGTCTTGTTTTTCTCGCACCGACAGACGGTTTGGCCCATTGGAAAGGGAATCCATTGGAACCCTCCGAGAGAGTTGGATGTGGCTTTGTGTTGCAAGAATGAATCCAGTGCATTCCCATTCTGGCACACGCAAGGCAACCTCTATGTTTTCATCGCAATGGGAGAGATCTTGGATCCCTTCGATTTATATTCGCTCTTGAGTGAATTCCCGTTTTGGTAACGTCGCGGTTCCGGGTTGGAACACTAAGCTCGTCCAGGAGTCAAAATGGAACATCCGATCCGCGCGTGCCCCTCATTGGGCGAGCCGTAACAAGGTGGGCAAGGCTGAACCGATGCCTCATGTCTGCGTAACTCCTCCAACTTGACGACAGAGCGGGATAGGGGGAGCAGTCACCTGCTCGCCCCTCCCACACCACCGTACAGGCGGGTCCGCATACGGCGGTTCAGCAAGTTGAGCCCTTGCGGGCCGGA
>WNER01000186.1_pt1 | contig 13446 bp, 10 predicted proteins | sample 5399921 | NCBI WGS metagenome assembly WNER01 (sample SAMN13153331, study PRJNA577476) | soil metagenome | isolation source: 20 cm grassland meadow soil 5 days after 1st rain plot 5 | place: USA:California | collected 2015-09-21 | reverse complement strand
CGGAGTCCACTTCGGTCACCAGACACGCCGCTGGAACCCTAAAATGAAGGAATATATTTTCGGGGAACGCAACGGCATCCACATCATTGACCTTCAGAAAACTCTCAAAATGTTTCGCGAAGCCAGCCGCTTCGTTACTGACGTCTCCGCGCAAGGCAGAAGCATTTTGTTTGTGGGCACCAAGCGTCAAGCCCAGGAAGCAGTCGCCGAAGAGGCCAAGCGCTGCGGCGCTTTTTTTGTAAATCACCGCTGGCTGGGCGGCACGCTGACCAACTGGGCAACGCTCCAAAAATCCATCAAGCGCCTGAAACTGCTGAAAGCCATGACCGAAGACGGTCGCATGGAGCAGCTCTCGAAAAAAGAACGCGCGCGCCTGGACCGCGAGATGAAGCATCTTCACCAGAATTTGGAAGGCATTGAGAACATGTCGCAGTTGCCGGATGCCATGTTCGTGATCGACTCGAACGCCGAAGAAATCGCAGTGAAGGAAGCGCGCCGCATGGGCGTTCCGGTGGTTTCCGTGGTGGACACGAATTGCGACCCGGATGTGGTGGACTGGATCATTCCCGGAAATGACGACGCGTTGCGCGCCATCCGTTTGTTCACAACAAAGATTGCGGACTCTGTCGCGGAAGGCCGAAACGCTTACCAGCAATCACAGGTAGCGGAGCAGAAATCCGCCGAGGATCAGGCGCTGGTCGAAGGTGTCGAATACGTGGACACCAGCGCGTACGAACAGTACGAAAAGCAGGAAGGCGATTTCGTGGAGGGCGCGGCCGAGCCGCCGGCTCAAGGCGCCGAGACCACTGTTCCTCCGGACGAAGAAAGCTAAAAATTGCGTGGGTGGGAATCTCCAGTGGCCCGCCCCGGATGGCTCGGGGGCGGGCCGTTCTGCAAGAAGTGGATTGCAACACGATTTTAATGAGCAAGGAAAAGAAGGATGAGTACACAACAACCTGCCGTGCAAATTCCAGCCCAACTCGTGAAGGAATTGCGGGAACGCACCAATGCTGGATTCAGCGATTGCCGCGCTGCTCTAGTCGAGGCTAACGGAAACATCGAAAAGGCAATCGAGATTCTGCGCAAGAGAGGTCAAGCAGCCGCCGCGAAAAAGGCACAGCGCGAAGCCAGCGAAGGTCTCGTTGGAAACTACATTCATGCCGGCGGAAAGATTGGTGTGCTCGTCGAGCTGAACTGCGAATCGGACTTCGTGGCGCGCACGGAGGCGTTCCAGCAGCTTTCCCACGACATCGCCATGCACATTGCCGCGCTCGACCCGCGCTACGTGCGGCGCGAGGAAGTCACGCCGGACATGCTCGAAAAGGAACGCGAAATTTATCGCGCGCAGGCGCTGGCTTCCGGCAAGCCGGAGCCGGTCGTCGAGAAAATCGTTTCAGGCAAAATGGAAAAGTTCTACGAGGAAAACTGCCTCTACGAACAGCACTACATCAAGGACGAGAGCGTGACGATTGGCGAGATGATCTCGCAGGCCGTCGCCAACCTCGGCGAAAACATCTCCATCCGGCGCTTCGTCCGCTTCAAGGTCGGCGAAGTCAGCGGCGGGCCGTCAACGGGGCCGGAAACGGCGCCCGTGCCGGTGAAAGCCTAATTGCCGCAGTCGAAATGAGCCAAGATAGAGCGCCCCGATAAGGTCGCGGCGCTCTTTTCGTTCCAGTTGTCGATGGCTTTCCGGTTTTGTCCATTCCCCCTTCGGCAATGCTCTGAATCGCCGCTCAACCCGCTGGCGAAGTGCGGGGTAGAAGATAGTTTGTTACAATTCCGAGGATTCTAAGCCGCAAAAACCGGAGACTCATGGCCTCGACCAAAAATGCCATTACTCGAGTTGCGAAAAAGCACAAGCCGGCGTACAAGCGCATTTTGCTGAAGCTTTCCGGCGAAGCGTTTCAGGGGCCGCAAGGGTTTGGCATTCACGGCGAAACGATTCGGGCCATTGCGCGCGAGCTGAAAGAGGTTCATGCGCTGGGCGTGGAAACTGCAATCATGGTGGGCGGAGGAAACATTTTCCGCGGCGCGCGGCAAAAGGGTTTTGAGATTGACCGCGCCACCGGCGATTACATGGGCATGCTCGCAACGGTGATCAACGCCATGGCCCTGCAGGACGCGCTGGAAAAGGAAGGCGTGTTCACGCGCGTGCTGAGCGCCATTGAAATGAAAGAAGTTTGCGAGCCGTTCATCCGGCGCCGCGCCATGCGCCATTTGGAAAAAGGACGCGTGGTGATTTTTGGGGCGGGCACAGGGAACCCGTATTTTTCCACGGACACCGCGGCGGCCCTGCGCGCCATGGAAATCAAAGCGGACGCGATCCTCAAAGCGACGCGCGTGGATGGCGTTTTTGACGCCGACCCCGAGCAAGTTCCCGACGCGCGATTTTTTGCGGCGATTTCCTACCGCGAAGTGCTCAGCCAGGACTTGAAAGTGATGGATTCGACCGCGATTTCGCTGTGCATGGACAACGGCATGCCCATCGTGGTTTTCAATATGAACCGCCCGGGGAATATCAAGCGTGTCGTGATGGGCGAGCGCGTGGGCTCGAAAGTAACTCCGGTGTGATTGGAAATTGGAAATCAGAAAATAGAAAATGGGTGTGAGCCAGGGCTTCGCTTTCTAATTTCACATTTCCTGTTTTCACGAACAGAGGAAACATATGACAACATTCGGGAACTCCAAAGACGCGATGGCGGCGGCCAAGACGCGCATGGAAAAGGCTGTCGAGGATTTTCGCAAGGAGCTAGGCACGTTGCGCACTGGCCGCGCCAACGCCGCTATCCTGGACGCCATCCGCGTCGACTACCACGGCACGCCGATGCCGGTGAACCAATTGGGCACGGTGACCGTGCCCGAGGCCACGTTGCTGGTGATTGCCCCGTGGGATCCAAGCGTCGTGCCGCTGATTGACAAAGCGATTCGCTCTTCCGAACTCGGACTAAATCCCACAAACGACGGCAAAGTCGTGCGCGTGCCTATGCCGTCGCCGACCGAAGAGCGCCGCAAAGAAATTGTCAAGCACCTGCACAAAATTCTGGAGAATCACCGCACCGCCGTCCGCAACATCCGCCGGGATATTAAGGAAGCCATCGACAAACTGGAAAAGGACAAAAAAATCAGCCAGGACGAGCACAAACGAACCAGCGAGGAATTGGAAAAACTCACGCATTCAGAGACCAAGAAGATTGAAGATCTCTCCGCCTCCAAAGAGAAAGAAATTCTGGAAATCAAATAGGACTCAAGGTTTGGGTGCGTCAGGCTTCGGCGGCGTTGTGCCATTCGGCGCCGGCGAATTTGCTTTTTGCGATGGGCTGCCCGCCGGTTCGAGCGTGAAGTCCTGGGCTTCGTCGCTCTGCACCGCGCGGAGAAAAGCATTGTAATCGGCGGCGCGCGCGGCGGGAATTTCTCTTAACACAAACTTGATGCGACGGGTTGCCGTCAGCGTGGAGGCGCTCGCGAAATATTGCGAGGAATATGTAGCGTAGTCGCGCTCGACCGCAGTTCCTGCGGGGACGCTCGCGTTTGTTCCGGGCAGCAGATGAAGCGTCATTTTCGTCTCGACTTCCAGCGGGGTGCCAAGTTCGACCGGTGCCGTCGCCGAGCCGGAACTGGGCTTCGCAGGCGGGTCAGGCAGACCCAACTGCGGCAGCAGCGCCGGGATGCGCACGGGTTTCTTCGACCAGTCCACGAATTTCGGCTGGTCCAATTCATATTCCACGCTGAAAGGCTCTTTGGTCGCGTAGGGATCGGACGCGCTCACGCCGGTCACCTGCCCGCGAAAGCCGTCCGTAATTGAAAGAAGTTGCGCAACTTCCTTCCACCTCTCTTTGGGAGTGTGATGAAACGCCACCCGCAGCACCAATTCGTTGTCTCCGCGCATAGAATAACGAACTTTCGCTCGAAGTGTACCATTCTCCCCGAGCGACGCATCCACATTCACTGTTTGCCTTGCTGAAAACGGGGCCTCGCCTTCCACAATGGGCCAAAGGTCAGACACAGCTGGACCGACAAGCAAAGTGCGCTTTTTCCGAAACTGAGGAAGGATCATGCCGTAAGGCGCAACTTCCAGATTCAAGTCCATCCAGACATTGATGGAAGGGTAGCCGGACATCGTGAGGAGGTGGTCGAACATGCCGGGCTGAGGCAGGTCGGTGTCCGGATTTTCGGTGGGGGAAATGACCAGTCCTGCGCGAGCCGGTCCGCAATAATTGTTTCCAATCGCAGCAAACAAAACGAATTTGTCCTCTTCCGTGGCGTAGCCTGAAGCAAGAATATCCGAAGGCATGCGCGTCTTGTATCCAGTAGCGCCCAAGGGAAGTTCAACGGTCTTGATTTTTTGCGAAACGAAGTCGTAAAACGCGCTAATCCACTCGTCAGCGCTCTTTTTTCCCTGAGTTAGTTCTTTGGCCTTTGGGTAAAACTCTCTGACCACATTTTCGCTAGGTTCCAGCGAGGCACGCAGCCGGTTTGCAAGTTCTTCCCAGGAACCGTAAGTAGTGATGGTAATGCGAAGCTCCTTTTTTTCGGCCTCGCGGTCACTCGGAGCGTTGGCCGCGCCGTCGACGGTCCACTTGTAAAGCAAATGAGCTGCGTCTCCAGCCCCTTCTTCCTGCCTCTCCGCTGCACGGAGATCCTTGGACATCTTCATTTGGACGGTCCGCGAGGCTGGCATATCAAGCTCTAAGACTTCACGCGAGACGACGCCCGTCCGGTCGAAGGAATGGTCTAGCCAGAAGTCGGGGGCGAGAGGATGGTGCGAGACAGTTCGCACGACGCGGTACTCGATCGTGTCGCCGGGCTGAAGACCGAGGATGCGCACGGACTTGACGCGCACGTTCTGATACGCGGGGAAGTTTACGACGGCGGGATTCGGGCGATCCATGACCGCGCTCGGCAGGATATCCGCGGTGCCGCCGCTGGCGTGCGTGACATGCACCATCGGGATTTCTACCGACTCGAACGAGCGGTTGAAATCGAAGTTGAGCTGCGCGAACTGGCGGACTCCCAGTTCGCTGTGAATTCTCACCAGCGCGTGAACTTCCTTGCGGCTGTTGCCATTTGCCTCGAATCGTACTTTCGTTTCGAGCAGTTCGATTTGGGCGGGATGAGCCGCCTTCTCTGGTTGGTCCGCTTTTTCCTGCTTACCGGCTATTTCCGGTTTTTTCGTGGTTTCCGGAGCGGATTTCTTCTGGCCCTCCTGGGAGAAGCCAGCCGGACATGCCAGCGCGAAGCAGGTGGACCACGCAATTACCAAGAAAAAATACGCGGGAACCCGTGAGTAGCCCCTCATTCCATCTCCAAAGTACTGGAACAGGCCGATATTAGGTGGCCGCTTCATTATTAACAATCGGTCCCCTCATTGGAATCCGGAATGGACGCAATGGCGCTGAATAAGCAAACGGGTTAAAGACCCGGCGTACCTGGCCCTCATTTGGGCGTTAGACAAGGAATGACCTGGCGGTTGTGGCGCCGATAGATTCGGAAGTCCTCGTCGGTCGTCAGAAAGATGGCATCAGCAAGCCTTTCCGTCATGCGGACCAGGCACGCGTCGGCCAGACTCATGGGAACCCCGGAGTATTTTTCGATCAGCTTCGTGACTGGCTCAATGTTCTCGGCGAGGTCGAAGGAGATGATTAAAGCACGGCGGTGAAGCAACGCTCCAAGACTCGGCGCGCCGCGATCTCCGAGAAGATGGTAAGCCTCGGAAAGTACTGCCTCGCACGTGGACCAGGGCGGAGGCAAATTGGAAGCTTGAGTCACAGCCCATTGGTGGTGATTGTCGCGGCTGCTCAGCAGAGCGACCACAAAACCGGCGTCAACGAGGACGTTTCTGGCCATAGCCGGTGGCGCGTAAATAGGCCTTCTTGCGCGCAGTCAGGCCACTGGGAAGGCCGTCAACGGATCCGATCAGGTCGGCAATAGCATTGAGTGAGGCCGCGCGTCTTCGCCGGCGCGGTGCGGTCTCAAGCCGTTCACGAACGACGTCCGACTTGGAGACTTTCCGCCCCCGCGATTCTGCCTCAATGTCCGCCACGAGTGGCTCGGGTAATCGTATGCTAAGCGTCTTCATAGCATCAGTGTATTACGTCTCTGCCAGCATCGCAAGACAAAGCCGAAGCGCCGGGACGTTCTGTATTCCTGTGCGACGGCTGAAACGATGGGGAACAAAGCGCGTCTGAGAGATGGTAGTCTTGATGGGCGCCGGCAGGCGCGAGGAGAGAACTGATGCAACGTGTTTTTCTGAGATTATTCACGGCCACCGCCGCCCTGGGATTCGCAGCGCTTCCGCTTCGCGCTGACAATCGTCCAGCGCCAAAAGGTCCGGACGAAGACGGTACGAAGCCCGCACTGGCCCGCATTGCCGGCGAAGGAATCATGAATTCGCACGCCTTCAGCTTCCTCACGGAGTTGAGCGACGACATCGGCGGGCGTGTCACCGGAACTCCCGCCGAGCGCAAGGCCGAGGAATGGGGCGCCGCGAAGATGAAGGCCATCGGGCTCGAAAACGTGCGCACGGAAAAGTACACCATCTGGCGCGGCTGGGCGCGCGGCACGGCCGAGGGAGAAATCCTCGCGCCGGTTCGGCACAAGCTACACGTTGACGCGATGGGTTGGACCGGTTCGACGCCCACGGGTGGCGCCGAAGGCGACGTGGTGGCCGTCAACATGTTCGACATCGAGAACGAAATCAAGAATGTCTCGCGGCTCAAAGGGAAAATCGTGCTGGTCACGGCAAAAGGCAAGCCCACCAAAGACGAGATGAGTCTCTTCGCCATGTTCGGCGATTTCCTCAAAGCCGCTGGCCCTGCGGGCGCCGTCGCGGTGATTGGTGGCCAGGGCGGAGGAAAATCCACGGGCATGAACCTGACGCACACAGGGATTCTCGGCTTTAACGCCGATTTCGCGGTGCCGGTTGTTTCCATGTCCGCGGAAGACCAGGGGCAGTTGGAGCGTTTTCTGGAACGTGGCATGACCCCTCGTGTCCGCTTTAACGTGCAGAATACCTTTACCAAAGGCCCGGTGGAGACCGCCAATGTGGTCGGCGAAATTCGCGGGCGGGAGCATCCCGAAGAAATCCTCGTCGTGGGCGGACACCTCGACTCCTGGGACCTCAGCGAAGGGACAACCGACAACGGCTCGGGAGCAGCTGCGGCGCTTGGCGCTGCCGACGCGATTGTCCGCTCCGGACAACGGCCGCGGCGGACCATTCGTTTTGTGCTCTTCACCGGAGAAGAAGAAGGGCTTGACGGTTCTTTTGCTTACATGAAGCAGCACCAGGGTGAGATCAGAAACCATCTGGGCAGTCTGGTGATTGACGGAGGCCAGGGGCCAGCGAAGAGCTTTCACCTGGGCGGACGCGACGATCTGGTTCCCGGGTTTCAGGCGTTTGCGAATTCGCTTTCCAATCTTGGCGCTTCGGAGGTGGACGACCGAGTGGAATCCGGCACCGATACGCTGCCTTTTTCCATGGCGGGACTTCCGGGAATTGACATGGGGCAGGACTCTCCCGATTACAAGTACACACACCACTCTGCTGCGGACGCTTTGGAAGCGCAGAAGCCGGACGTGCTTGCGCAGAACGCTACGTTGATGGCGCTCGCGGCGTTCTGGATTGCCGATCGCCCGGAGCGTTTCGCCTCGCCCTGGCCGGCTGAACGCACGGCAAGGATGCTCCGTGCTCAGCACGAGTATGAGGAGCTGAAGGCGTTCAATTTGTGGCCTTATGGGGATTTGGGAGCCGAAGAAAAGAAGGACAATCCGCAGAAATAGATTATCGGTTGGGCTCTCAACTTAAGTTCGCGGCTCCTTGCTGGATTCTTGCTAGAATTTAGTGGTTGCCTTTGTTTCTGGACTCGCATCCACAGCCAGGGACAGCCTTGACCTAGGAGTGCTGGCCCCCTTCCCAGGAAAGAGCGGACCTAACTGTTGTAAAGGTGTCAGAAACGGTCGGCCCGGTTCGTGCGTCAAATCTATAAAGACGGGAGAACCTTCTTCGCGTGCCCTTTTTCATAAACAGCAAGCCTGAATCTCGCAGGGAGGCGGCGAATTTCGCCCTAATGACGGCGTTTGTCGTTGTTGGCGTGGCTGGCTGCTCGAAGGCTCAGCCGACCAGTGTGCTGGGGGATGCGTCTCATCCGGCTCCGGTGCATTTCTATACCGTGGCGGAAGAGACGGCCCGACGTCGGATTCAGGCCGTTGGTTCGCTTTATGCCCTGGAAGAGAGCACGTTGAGCTCAGAAGTGGAAGGGCGAGTGGACGAGGTCCTTTCTGACGTTGGCGACAACGTCAGAGAGGGGCAGCCGCTGGTGCGGCTCGATCCGAGGGAACTGCAATTTGAAGTGGATCGGCAGCGCGGCATTGTGACCCAGGTGCGAGCGCAACTGGGAATCGGGCCCAATGATCCTCCGCCCAGCGACCCCAAGAAAATTGCTTCGGTCCAGCGAGCGGAAGCGGACTTGTTTGACGCGGATCAGAAATACAAGCGCGCCCAGGAAATGTTTCGCGACAAACTGATTTCACAGCAACAACTGGACGAGGCCGCGAGCCGTTACCAGAGCACGCGGGCGACGTACACCGTAGCGCTGCAGGAAGTGGACCGTCTGAAGGCGCTTCTGGTGTCAAGCGAAGCGAGCGAAAGATTGGCGGAGAAAAAGCTGAACGATTCCACCATTCGCGCCCCTTACCCCGGCTCGATCAAAACGCGTGACGTGCATCCCGGAGAATATCTGAAAGTCCAAAGCCCGGTGATGGTACTGGTCCGAACCGATCGTTTGCGGGCGCGCCTGGCCGTGCCGGAGCGCTGGGCAGGATGGGTTAAGGGCGGCGTCACTGTTGATTTGCACGTGGATGCGTTTCCACAAGAAACTTTTCATGGAAAGATCTCTCGCATCAATCCCGCGATCGCGCAGGATTCGCGAACCTTCGAGGCGGAAGCGCTGCTCGCAAATCTGGATGGCCGGCTGAAGCCTGGGTTTTTTGTGCAAGCTTCGATTCCCAGCGAGAAAGAAGAGAAAACCATCTTCCTGCCGGAAGGCGCGGTGAATTACCGCTACGGGGTTTACAAAGTCTTCTTGCTAAACGGCGATCACGTGGCTGAGCGGCAAATCCGCCCGGCAGGGCAAACGGAAGACGAGCGCGGCCGGCGGTTTGAAGTCGCCGAAGGCTTGAAACCGGGAGATCGCGTTGCCGTGGCGGTGTCCGGTGAATTGCACGATGGAGCCGTCGTGCAAGAGCAAGCTGGCGGAAATACGGGCAACACACCGGCGATGAAGTAAGATCTGTGGCAAATCTAGTTCCACTTGTCGTTCCACTAGGCGTGAAACGAGATGAAGCTTGCCGAAACCTGCGTCAAGTATCCCGTCTTCACGGTGATGCTGATTGCTTTTCTCGTGACCCTCGGAGCCTTCTCCTACCGTGGGCTGGCCGTTGACCTTTTTCCCAAAGCAGACCCCGCTACCGTAAACGTCGAAGTGCGGCTGCCTGGGGCGACTCCCGAAGAGGTCGTAACCGGAGTGGTTTTGCCGCTCGAAGATGCCATCTCCTCCGTCAGTGGGATTGACGAAATCAACGTTTATTCCTTCGAAGGCTTTGCGGACATTACCTGCACGTTTGTGCTGGAACGCGATATCGAAGGTGCTGCGCAGGATATTCGCGAGAAAGTGGCCGGCGCGATCGACCGCCTGCCCCGCGACACTCTGCCGCCGATTATCACCAAGCTCGACCCGCAATCCGATCCCATTATGACGCTACTCGTGAGCGGGCCGATGAGCCGCCGCGAATTGACAGAAATCGCCGACAAACAGGTGCGGCGTGCCATCCAGACCGTGGACGGCGTGGGGAGCGTGGACTTGAATGGCGGGCAGGCGCGGCAGATACGCGTTTTGCTCGATGCGCAGAAGCTGACCGCACACAATTTTACGGTGCTGGACGTGCGCGAAGCCCTGCAGCGGGAAAATATCGAAGCTCCCGGCGGGCGCATGATTACCGGCCCGATGGAGTTGGGCTTGCGGACTCTGGGGCGCGTCACGTCCGCGGAACAGTTCGGCGAAATCGTGATTGGCACACGCGGTGGAACGCCCGTGCGCGTGCGGGACGTTGCTCAAGTGGAAGACGGAGCGCAGGAGCTTCGCACCTGGTCCGCGCTGTTCCGGAAGTACTCGCCGTCCGAAGACGTGGTTTCCATTCAGGTGCTCCGGCAATCCGGCGTGAACACGGTGCGCGTTGCGGACGACGTAAGAGCCAAGGTGCAGGAACTGCGCTCGCAACTGCCGCCAGGAGTTCAGCTGCAAATCGTCCACGACATTTCTGAATTCATCAAAGCATCGGTCCATTCACTGCTCGAACATCTCATTCTCGGCAGCATTCTGGCGAGTTTTATTGTTTGGGTTTTCATTCGCAATTGGCGCGCAGTTTTGATTGCCGCGGTCGCCATTCCGGCATCCGTCATCGCTACGTTCACGCTGATGCGCGGAATGGACTTTTCCCTGAACAACATGACGCTGCTGGCCCTGACCCTGGCCGTGGGTATCGTCATTGACGACGCCATCATCGTGCTCGAAAACATTTTTCGCTACATGGAAGAGAAGGGAAGAGACCGCGTTCAGGCCGCGATTGAAGCCACAAAGGAAATTGGTTTGGCGGTCATGGCCACAACCCTCTCGCTGGTGATTATCTTCCTGCCCATCGCATTCATGAGCGGGTACGCGCGGAAGTACGTGAACTCTTTCGGTTGGACCATGGCGATGGCCATTATGGTGTCGTTGCTCGTGGCTTTCACGCTGACGCCGATGATGAGTTCGCGCATGCTGAAGCTGGGAGGCGGCGAAAAGAAGGCTCACTCCGCGGGGTTTTTGCATTCCGTCGAAGCGTTTTATCTGAAATCGCTGCACTGGTCCCTGGCGCATCGCCGCGCCATTCTGCTGATCTGTGTGCTGACGTTTCTGTCAACGTTCGGCTTCTATCGTTTGGTCGGGCGAGACTGGATTCCTGCCGATGACCAGTCCGAGCTGATCAGCTCGTACACGCTTCCGGAGGGCACGTCTCTGGAGAAAACGACACAGCTGGCCTCGGAAATTTCCGAACGTGTCGTCGCGCTGCCCGAAGTGGCGCTGGTGCAATCCTTCACGCACGGTCCCACGAACCATGCGCATCTTTTTATTGTGCTGGTACCGCGAAGCGAACGGAAAAAGACTCACGTGCAGACGGCCACCGAGGTTCGCAAAATATTGGCGACACATCACAACATGACGTACAACGTGCGTCTGCCCTCCGTGCTCGGCGGCGAGATTTATTTTCCCATCGCCGCCGTGATTCGCGGCCCGGAGCTGTCGCAACTCGCGGAAATCAGCAAGGCTGCCGCCAACCGCATGTCGCAATATCCCGAACTCGTGGATGTCAATCCGAGTCTCAACCTCAACACCCCGGAGTTGCAGGTGAAAGTGGATCGCCAGCGCGCAGCGGATATCGGCGTTCGCATGACGGACGTAAGCGATGCCGTGCGGCTGTTCTATTCCGGCGAAGATGAAATCACGCGCTTCAAAGAGGGCTCGGAACAATATCCGGTCACGATGCAACTGTTGCCCGAGCAGCGCGACAATCCCGACGTGCTTGCACGCATGATGGTTCCTTCCGCGAAGGTTGGGCAGGTGCGTCTGGAAAATGTCGCAACGATCCAGCGCGGCGCCGGTCCCGCCACGCTGCAACGCTACAACCGCGAATTTCAAGTAAGCGTGTATGCCAACGTGGCCGCCGGTTATCCTTTGGACCTTGCCGCAGCGCATACTGTCGAAGCGATTAAAGAAGGCGGATTACCAAGCGGCTATTCGTACACCTTTACGGGACAGGTGAAGGTCCTCGAAGAGACCACGTGGAATCTATTGCTGGCGATGCTGCTGGCCTCCATCTTTATGTACATGGTGCTGGCCGCGCAATTTGAAAGCTTCTCGCATCCTTTCATCATTATGCTGACGCTGCCGCTGAGTGTGCCGTTCGCGCTGTTTTCGTTGTGGATCACCGGCCGCGCTTTGAGTCTTTGGAGCGCGCTCGGAATGTTTTTGCTTTTAGGCATCGTGAAGAAAAACGGGATTCTGCAAGTGGATTACACGAACCGGCTCCGCGCCACCGGAATGCCTGTGCGCGAAGCGATACTCGAAGCGAACCGTGTTCGGCTGCGTCCCATTCTGATGACCACGCTTTCGATCATCGCGGGGCTGATCCCCGTGGCCATCGGCATCGGCGCTGGCTCGGAGCAGCGCGCGTCCATTGCGGTGACCATCATCGGCGGGCAGACGCTTTGTTTGCTGCTGACATTGCTTGTTGTGCCCGTCGCGTACTCCTACCTGGCGGAACTCGAAGCTGTGTCGTGGTCGGAATGGGCCGCGCGGCTGTTTGGCCGGGTGCGCACAGCGCCAAGGCCCTCCGACAACGACTAAGCCGCGAAGTCCGCAGTTCTTTGCAAGTAGCGTCTTGCGTTGCGGCGCTCCATGAAGTCCTTGCGACGACGGAGCATTGCATTTTCTCCGGCACAAGGAAAAGCAGGCCCCACGCGGGCTAGAAGCGCGAAGCCATGCGCTTTGCGCCGCGGGTATCCGGCGAGGCGGCGTAATCGCCGAAGGTTACGCGGGGCGCGCGAAGGACCAGGAACAATTCGCTGGCCCACAGCAGAATGTCTAACAAGCGCGCGCGTTCGAGATTGGTCAAATTCTCGGATTGCAAACTGACTTCGAGAGCTTTGCGCGAGCACTCTTCGATGAAGGCGCGCACGGTGGCGAGATCCACACGCAGCTCACGCGATTTCTGGCCGCGCGGATCAACGGCCTCCAACTGCGCGTAGCAGCGGAGAAGAAAATGGTTCAGGCAAAGAGCCTGTTGATCCAGGGAAGTAGCCGCGGCGCTGTGACAAGCACTCTCGCAGCAGTTTCGTTCCGCAAGTTTCGTATCCACCGGGCCCACACCTCGTGATTCTGAGCGATCCCCCATTGCATCCGTTTTCCTTTCTTCCCTGAACCCCTTGCTTCTTCTGAACCCTTGTTCCCGAAACTCCGTTCTTTCTGAAAAAGATGCGCTATGCGGCGCAGATAGTGGCTTCCTGAGCAATACTGTCGTCGGCGATAAGGTGCGTGTCAATAGAACTCGCCTGTGAATAAATTTTTTGCGGAGCGGGCAAGTGGGCGAGCAAGTTTTGCGCGCGCAGGCAGCGGTCCACGTATGGAGCGAGGAGCGCGCGGACGCGGCGCACGCTGCGTTCGCAGCTGTGGCGCGCTTCCGTTCCGCTCCAGAAAACGATTACGGTGATGAGGCGAGCTTCCTGGCCGGAAACCATCACGAGGCTGCCGGCGAAACCGGCGATGTCTTGCAAACCGGATTGCATGGCCGCCGGGAGAAACAACGGCGCGGCGGCGGCTTGCTCGGGTTTGGCAACAAATTCAAGGCTGAAGGCCG
>WNER01000184.1_pt1 | contig 13504 bp, 14 predicted proteins | sample 5399921 | NCBI WGS metagenome assembly WNER01 (sample SAMN13153331, study PRJNA577476) | soil metagenome | isolation source: 20 cm grassland meadow soil 5 days after 1st rain plot 5 | place: USA:California | collected 2015-09-21 | reverse complement strand
TCGGATCCCGGCGAACGTCGTCGTAACGCAGATCGCAAACACGCTGTGGGGGCAATTGATCACGCGCACGCATGAAGGTCTTCAGCGCCTGTGACCAATAAGTCAGCGCGTCGCGACCGATTTGCACCGGATCAACTGCATCACTGAACACCCGTCGCAAGATTGTGACCAGGCTTGAAACGGATGCGACTGCTTCAATCGGATCGCGATGGATTTGGACGAATCGCGCGTCCGGATAGATCGACAACAACGCGGGCGCGGCGAACATGTGTGCCGGCGCTTTCAGGACCCATCGCTCCGCTGACTGGCGGAACTGCAAATGCTGCAAGGAGCGGCGATGAAATTTGTAAGCCGGCCGCAAGTCTTGACTAAAAAACCACGCGCGATACGAGGGCACGTTATACATGGTGTCGAATTGATCGCTCATGAAGGTCGGGCTCGTCAGCGAGACGCATTCCTGCGGCAGCTCGGCGCCGGTCGCATGCACGCTTTCGAAGGTTGGCGCCAGCCAGCGCAGGACGGCGAGATTTCGGGACGCCTGCTCAATTCGCTGTTGTCGATCTTCCGAACTCGGCGGCGATGGCGACATCACTTCCCACGTTAGCGGCGCGCGATGCGCCGGATCGGCCGCGAGAAGAATGTGTAACAACGTCGTCCCGCTGCGCGGCAAGCCTACGATGAACAACGGTTCACGGATCGTCTGTTGCGCAATCTCGGGATAAATTCGGCGATCGCGCTCAAGGAGAAGGCGATTTCCCAAGATTCGCACGACGTCGCTTCGCAGCGCCATTTTTCCGATCACGTTGAGCCTCGCCTCGCGATGACACGATTCCAACAAACGCGAAAGGGGCTCGACAAATTCGTCGCCGCCAAAATCCTCCAGGCCACAACGTCGCTTCGCCTTGTCTATTAATTCGGCGGCGGATGGAGCTGTCGATTCTATGCCGATTTTTTCCAGCGCGGTGCCGCATTTGTTGAGCAGCCGAACCGGAAACGGCGCGCGCGTTTGCTCGACGGTAGTGGGCGCGGGCATAACATCGACAATTGCGGCTGGCTGAGCCGAACGCAAGCTTCAACTCCGCTTGTTGCGCAGCGCAGGCAGACGTTCGATCATTTGTTATGGCGATGGAGAAAGCGACGTTCGGGGCGGGTTGTTTTTGGGGCGTGGAGGAAACCTTCCGCAAACTGAAAGGCGTCGCATCGACGGCCGTCGGGTATGCGGGCGGGAACAAAGAAAACCCGGGCTACGAAGATGTTTGCAGCGATGAGACCGGACACGCCGAGGTCGTCCAATTGGAATTCGATCCATCGCAAATCAATTACGATCAGCTCCTGGATGTTTTTTGGTCGAACCACAATCCGACTACACTGAATCGACAAGGCCCCGATGTGGGGACGCAATATCGCTCGGTGATCTTTTATCATTCGCCGGAGCAAAGAGCTGCGGCCGAAATGTCGAAGCGAAAGATTAGCGAAAGTGGGAAATTCAATCGCCCGGTAGTCACCCGGATCGAGCCGGCGCCTAAATTCTGGCGCGCCGAAGAATATCACCAGCGCTATTTGGAAAAGCGCGGCCAATCGCACTGCGCGATTTAGGCGGATGGCTGGCGACGTTATTCGGACGAAGGACTTCGCAGCGGACGCGGCCAACTTCATTGTCGATCTTGCCCACAAGGCGCTGGCAGAGCGGCACGAGTTCCGGATCGCGTTGTCGGGCGGAAATACGCCGCGGCCAGTTTATTCTGAGGTCGCGCGCATTGGCCGCGATCTGCCGTGGGAGCGCATTTTAATCACGTTCGGGGACGAGCGTTGTGTCCCTCCGAACGATGCGCAAAGCAACTTTCGCATGGCACGAGAAACCCTGTTTGTTGCGGCAAACGTCCCTGAAAAATCGATCATGCGAATGCGCGGTGAGATCGATCCACAAATCGCGGCCCAGCAATATCAGGACGATCTCGATCTTCTGGCCACGCAGCACGGCGAACAAATGTACCGGCACGATCTGATTTTGCTCGGACTTGGCGATGACGGTCACACCGCTTCACTGTTTCCCGAAAGTGCCGCACTGAACGAAGCGACCCAGCGCGTGGTCGCGAACTTCGTTTCGAAACTGAACGCGTGGCGTCTGACGTTCACATTCCCGCTGATCAATCACGCGCGACACGTTTGCTTTCTGGTGAATGCGACCAAGCAGTCGAAACTCGTCAACCGTGTGATCAATGGCGATCCGCAGTTTCCTGCATCGCGAGTGAATCCGACCGCTGGCACCCTGACGTGGATGCTCGGGGAGTAAAGCGCGACCGAAATCAATACTGTTCGCCTTCGTCCGGAGTGGGCGTTACCCGATCTTCGATCGCCCAGACGTGCAACATGACCGCGCCCCAATAGGGAATCAGCATAAGAATTCCCCATCCGGCGGAAGCGATCGAGGCTAAAATTGCGAAAGCGATGGCGGTCGGAGTAATGAGAAGCAGAATGATTGCGCCCATTATGCGATGACCTTTGTAGATATGACCGAGCCCCGGAATGATGCTGAGCAAGATTGCCATCGCATCGCTCGCTTTCGGTTCCGCGGGCTTGGTGGCTTCGCGCGTCCAGTCGCAGTTACGACATGCTTCAGCATTACTCGGCAGCATCGTGCCGCAATAAGGACACTGCATCATGTCGGCGCTAAACGGCTGCGGTTCGGTTGGGGCGTCCGTGTATTCCATGCGAATCAAGGTCGACCATCGAACGTCACAAGGGCCGCCGGATTCGTCAAGCAACATGAATTGGGAGGGCGTTTTCTCCGAAATGCCTTTCGAGTTGGCGTCTGACACAGACCCCCTACAATTATTCCAGGTGGCCTCGCTGTCCCAGATCGTTAAGTATGGCGATAAATATCTTCGCGTTCGAAAAATCGAAGATTGGCCGAATGCGCTCAATGGGCTTCAGATCGAAAACTCCGGCAACATCACGAAAATCGGCGCGGCAGTGGATGTTTCGACACGTGTTCTAACCGCAGCCGCTAAACAACATGTCGATCTTTTGATCGTGCATCACGGATTATTCTGGCCGGGTTTACAACCGATCACCGGCGGTTTGCGTCGGCAATTGAAAATCGCGTTCGAAAACGACATCGCGCTCTACAGCGCACATCTGCCGCTCGACGTCCATCCTGAAGTGGGCAATAACGCGCAGCTCGCGGCGGCGCTAGGATTCAAATCGACGAAACCGTTCTTAGAAGAAAAGGGGGAGCTGGTTGGATTGCGAGTCAAAGACGCGTTACCGCGGGCCGAAGTCATTCGCAAACTGAGAAGAGTATTGCGCGGCCCAATCAAGGCGTTCAATTTTGGGCCAAAAGAAACCACCAGGATCGGTATCGTGACCGGCGGCGCTGGGTCGGAAATTTACCGGGTTACGCAAGAGAAGATCGACATGTTCATCACCGGCGAAGCACCCCATTGGGCGGCGGTGGCGGCGGAAGAGCTCGGAATCAATCTTCTCCTCGGCGGTCACTACGCGACCGAAACCTTTGGCGTCAAAGCGATGGCCGCGCGTCTTTCGAAGCGGTTCAACGTTCCGTGGGAATTTCTCGATTTTCCAACCGGTTTGTGAATTCGGTTACAGCTCGATTATCGCGGACTTGATTTGCCGGCCGTACGGCGAAGTTGATTTGCACGCGCCAGCGCCTTTGATGATCAGTCCGCCAAGAGGCGATTCGAAGTTTTCCCTTTCGTAAATTTGCGGACGTTGTTCTTTGTTCGCCGATGGCTCACGTGCCAACTCAGCGAATAAGCACGCGCGCGACCGGAATTGTCGGCGTGGCAATTCTTTGCAGCCGTGTTCTCGGTCTCGTCCGCGAAGTTGTTTTCGCCGCGCTCTTCGGCGCGTCGCGAAATATGGACGCGTTTCTGACTGCCTTCCGCGCGCCGAATATGTTGCGCGATCTCTTTGCGGAAGGCGCTCTCTCGACCGCATTCGTTACGACTTTCTCCCAGCGAATCGCCACCGAGGGCGACAAGTCGGCGTGGAATCTTGCGAGTAAGGTCGCCACTCTCGCGCTCGTTTTTATGAGCGCGGTCTCGCTGCTCGGCGTCATCTTCGCTCCGGTTCTCATCAATATTCTCGCGCCCGGTTTTCCCATCGAGAAAGCGGAGCTCACTGTTTTGCTCACGCGCATCATGTTCCCGTTCATCCTTCTGGTGTCGCTGGCCGCGCTGGTAATGGGAATGCTCAACGCGAAACATGTTTTTGGGATGCCAGCGATGGCGTCGAGCTTTTTTAATCTCGGCTCGATCATCGGCGGCGTCGCGCTTTGTTACTGGCTCGATCCGCAACCTGATTGGCGGCACCCGCATTTTGGCGAGCGCGGTTTGGTGGGTTTGTCGATCGCGACATTGATTGGCGGATTTCTGCAATTAATCGTGCAGTTCCCATCGCTTGGCCGAGTCGGGTTTCGATTTCGTCTGGACTTCAATTGGCGCGATCCGGGCGTGCGAACCATTCTTGGAATGATGGGGCCGGCAACCATCGCCGCCAGCGCGGTGCAAGTGAACGTGGCCGTAAACAGCATCTTCGCCTCCGGATTGGGCGATGGGCCGATTGCGTGGCTGAACATCGCTTTTCGCCTCATGCAATTACCGCTCGGAATTTTCGGTGTGGCGGTAGCGACGGTTACTTTGCCGTTGGTTTCGCGCAGTGCCGCCGTTGGTAACACGAGCGAGTTTCGTTCTGCGCTCGCCCATTCCATCCGGCTTGTCCTGTTGCTGACGATTCCTGCGGCCATCGGTCTCATTATCTTGGCGGAACCGATCATTCACTTGATCTACGAGCATGGCCGATTCACTCCTTACGCGACTACGCAAACCGCGGCTGCTCTGCGCTTTTACGCCATCGGCCTCGCCGGATATTCTGCGGACAAAGTGCTCGCGCCCGCGTTTTACGCGCTCAACCGACGCTATGTGCCGATGTTCGTGACCCTGACCTCAATCGCGATAAACTTTTCTCTCAACTGGTTCTTTACCTTTTATCTCCATTGGGGACATCGCGGCCTCGCCTTCTCTACTAGCATGGTCGCAATCACGAATTTTATTTTTCTTTATTCAATGATGCGTCGCTACACCGGCCGGCTTGAGACTGGCGCGATGTTTCGGACAATTGCCAAACTTTTGTTCGCAGGAATCGGACTGGCTGCCATCTGCTGGCTGGCGTCCACGTTTTTCTTTTCCGTCCATACTCATTTGGCGGGGTGGAAGAACTTCCTTGCGCTGATGGTTACAATTGCCGTCGGCGCCGGAACATTTTTCGGAGCGGCCTACTTGCTCCGCGTTGCTGAAGTGCACGACGTCGTGGATCTCTTTAGGCGGAAGTTTGGCCGGCCGACGTTGTAGAGGCGTTTCAAACATCCGACGAATAGATTCGGCGCTTGGCACAAGCGCCGCTACAAGCTCAAGGCTTGATCGAGATCTTCGATCAGGTCGTCGGCGTTCTCGAGCCCGATCGACAGTCGGATCAAACCTTCCGGCGAGATTGTGCCCGGGCCTTCGATCGACGCACGATGTTCGATCAAGCTTTCCACGCCGCCCAAACTAGTCGCGCGGGTAAAAATTTTCGTGCTCGTCGTGACTTTCATCGCCGCGTCGCGGCCATCTTTCACCTCGAACGAAAGCATTCCGCCGAACATCGACATCTGCTTTTGCGCGATCTTGTGGCCCGGATGTGAACGCAAGCCGGGATAATGCACCCGCTCAACATTGCTGTGGCTGGCGAGAAATTCTGCGACCCTCGCTGCGTTTTCCGAATGCGCGCGCATCCGCCACGGCAAGGTTCGCATTCCCCGCAGAATCAACCAGCAATCGAAGGGCGAGGGGACGGCCCCGCCTTCATATTGAATACTGCGAATCTGCTGAAAAAGATCGTTGTCTCCTTTCGCGACCACAATTCCCCCGAGAACGTCGCAATGGCCGCCGAAATACTTTGTGGTCGAGTGAAGAATAAAATCGGCGCCGAGATCGAACGGCCGTTGAAGGATCGGGGCCCAGGTATTGTCACAAACGCAAAGGGCGCCGGCGTCGCGTACGATTGTTGAAACCTCGGCAAGATCGACAATTTTGAGGAGCGGATTGGACGGCGTTTCCATCCAGGCCAGTTTCGTTTTTGGGCGCAGCGCTTTTTTCACTGCGGCCAGATCGCTCATGTCGATGAAATCAGCTTGAAGCCCCCATCGCAGAAAAATTTCACGCAATAATCGCGACGTTCCGTAGTACGCATCTAAGTGCGCGAGCACGTGATCGCCAGGTGCCAGCGCCTGGAAAATTGCTCCGGTCGCTCCCGTTCCGGAGGCGAACGCGGCCGCGCCTGCGCCGCCTTCGAGCGCGCTGACTCCTTCTTCCAGGGCCTGCCGGTTTGGATTGTTGTTGCGCGTGTACATGAATCCGCGCGAGTAAGTTCCTTCCACGTCGCGTTCGAAGGTCGTGGAAAGATGAATGGGCGCTGAGACGGCGCCGGTTGCGGGATCGATGCGCTGGCCGGCATGCACGGCGAGAGTTTCAATTTTCATGTGTCGGCGGAGAGGTTACGAATTCGTTAGCCATTGTCGATCTATTCGACTTCGCTCGCGCCTTTGCCAAGGCTACGTCGCCGCGAGCAGGACAAGCCTTGTGCCGCTTTGCATTTGACGCGACGATTATCCAAGGCAAATAGCATCTGCACTTTCCGGCGGATACGCCGCCTCTCGCTTCATGACGATTTACGACGACGAAGTTTTCAAAATGGCCTGCGACCAGTTCCAGGTCATTGCCGATTATCTCAGCATCGACAAGAACGATCGCGAGCGATTGATGTATCCCAAGCGTGCCATCGCCGTCACGCTTCCGGTGCATATGGACGACGGCAGCACGCGAACTTTTCAAGGTTATCGCGTTCAACATCACCTGACGCTCGGGCCGACCAAGGGCGGGACGCGATTCGCCCCGTCGTTGTCGATGGGTGAGACGGCTGCGCTCGCGATGTGGATGAGTTGGAAATGCGCACTGGCAAATTTGCCGTACGGCGGAGCGAAGGGCGGCGTGGCTTGCGATCCGTCCAAGTTATCGCGCACCGAGCTCGAAGCCGTTTCGCGCCGTTACATGCAGGAGATGATTTCGTTTGTTGGACCGCACACCGATATCATGGGCCCGGATATGGGGACGAACGAACAAATCATGGCCTGGTTCATGGACACTTACTCGGTCTACATGGGTTATGCCGTGAACGAAATCGTTACCGGCAAACCGGTTGCCATCGGCGGGACGGAAGGCCGACGCGAAGCGACCGGCCGCGGCGTCGTTTATTTGATCGAGCGCGCGCTGAACATGTTGAAGATCGATCCCGAAAAGTGCACCGCCATCCTGCAGGGATTCGGAAACGTCGGCGCAGTCGCGGCCCTTTCGCTTGCTTACAAAAGCGGGGTCAAAGTCGTCGGCATCAGCGACGCCTACGCTGCGATCTACAATCCAAAAGGAATCGATGTGCAGGCGGCCGAGCAACATGTTTTGAAAAAAGGAAATCTGCGCGCATTTCACGAGGCCGATCATGTCGATCCCAAAGATTTGCTTAGCATGCCGTGCGACGTGCTGGTGCCGGCGGCGGTCGACCGTGTGATCAACGGAACAAACGCAGGCAAATTAAAATGCCGAATCCTCGCCGAAGCCGCGAACGGCCCGACCACGCCTGAGGCCGATTTAATTTTGGAGAAGCGCTGGGACGAAATTTTCGTGATCCCGGACATTTTGTGTAACGCCGGCGGTGTGATCGTTTCTTATTTCGAATGGGTCCAGGGTTTGCAGGCGTTCATGTGGAGCGAAACGGAAGTAACCGACAAACTTTTCCGCATCCTCGAGCATTCCTTTAGCCAGGTGATCCGCCGTGCAAAGGAACACAAGATCTCTCATCGCACCGCCGCAATGGCGATCGGCGTCGAGCGGGTAATGAAAGCAAAAAAAATGCGCGGACTCTTCCCGTGAGACGTGATGATCTGGCGGGTTGACGCCAAGGAAAATTCTGCGCTGAATTGATTTCATGGCTGCGGCATCTCTGCGGGCTCTACTGACGCGCGCGATCGACTACGCGGGAATGTTTCCGCCATGCAGTGTGGAACTTGAACCCGCCCTGAAAAATCAGGCGGAGTACGTTCGCGCGCCCGATTCCTGGATGTTGTCAGCGTTTGTTTTGCCGGTCGCCAAATTCGCTGATGCCGCGAGGTTCATTCCGCAATTCGACAAGCATCACCCCCTGCGCGTTTCCGCTTTGGCCGCGAAAACCGAAAATGCCAAAGACTTTCTCAACGAGCTGAAAAATGCGGCCGAAACGATCCGTTCGTTTCAACAGCAGGGTCTCGATCTCGTTTCGGTTGTTCAATTGGAAATGTTTGTTCCTTCAGATGTCGATCTTGGGAAACCGAATGAGGCGACCGGTTTGCTTGGTGACCTGAAGTTGCAAACTTTCTGGGAAACGCCGGCCGAATCGGCAGAACAAATGGTCACTTCGCTCGCGCGCGCGAAACAACCGGCGTTTGGCTACAAGTTGCGCACCGGCGGCGTGACCGCCGACGCCTTTCCGAGCTCAGTGCAGATTTCGCGGGCGATTCTTGCCTCCACCCAACATCACGTGCCAATCAAGTTCACCGCCGGCCTGCATCATCCTGTCCGGGGATTCCGCGATGAAGTGAAAACCGAGATGCACGGATTTTTGAATGTGCTCGGCGCAGGCGTTCTTTCGGCCGAGCATCACTGGGACGAAGCGCAAACGATCGAAATGCTCGAGGATCAACGCCCGAGTTCGTTTGAGTTTCACGACACGGTATTTGCCTGGCGCGATTGGGAAGTCACGATTGATCGGATCAAGGCGCGCCGAAAATTCGTAACTTCGTTCGGCAGCTGCAGCTTCGATGAACCGCGGGAGGATTTGCGCGGCCTGAATCTTCTTTTTTAATGGCGCTCAAATCTTTCATCAACGTACCGCGCGATTCGCACTTTCCGCTGGAGAATCTCCCGTTTGGTGTTTTCAAACCGAGGGAGGGCCCTGCCCGAATTGGTGTCGCGCTCGGAGAGGAGGTTGTCGATCTGGCGGCGTTGGAAGAGGCCGGCCTTCTCAAAGATCTGCCGCCAGAGACAGCGGCAGCCACTACACGCGATTCGTTGAACGAATTTCTCGCGCTCGGTCGACCGGCCTGGCGCAAAGTGCGCGAGATTTTACAAAAACTGCTCTCCGCTGACACGGCGACGTTGCGCGATGATACTAAATTGCGCGACCGCGCTTGCCATCGGCAAGCTGACGTTACCATGCAGCTGCCCGCAAAAATCGGTAGCTACACCGATTTTTATTCGTCTTATCATCACGCGCATAACGTCGGGACGATGTTGCGCGGCCCGGAGAATGCGCTCATGCCGAATTGGAAATGGCTGCCGGTGGCGTATCACGGCCGGGCCAGTTCAGTAGTAGCGAGCGGAACCGACGTGCGGCGACCGCAGGGGCAAATCAAGCCGCCGGATGCCGCGGCGCCCGTGTTCGGTCCGACGAAAAGCTTGGATTACGAGCTTGAGATGGCCTTCTTGATTGGGCCGGGCAATTCGCTAGGCCAAGCCGTGCCGATCGATCAGGCACTCGATCACATTTTCGGTTTCGTCTTAATGAACGACTGGAGCGCGCGTGATATTCAAGCTTGGGAATATCAACCGCTCGGCCCGTTCCTGGCTAAGAATTTTTGCACCAGCATTTCGCCGTGGGTGGTGACTCTGGAAGCGCTGGAACCATTTCGGAAACCGTTGCTATGTCAAGATCCCGAACCGCTACCCTATCTTCGTGCGAAAACCGATTTCACGTTCGACATTCAACTGGAGGCGAAATTGCAAACGGCGAAGATGAAAACGCCGCACACAATTACGCGAACGAATTTCCAGAATCTTTATTGGAGCGTTTCGCAGCAACTCGCACATCACACCGTCGGCGGATGCAATCTTCAGCCGTGCGATTTGCTCGCGAGCGGAACGATCAGCGGCGAAACCGAAGAATCGCGCGGCTGCATGCTCGAATTGACCTGGCGCGGCGCGAACCCATTGAAATTGCCGACCGATGAGACCCGCAAATGGCTCGAAGACGGGGACACCCTTGCGATCACAGGTTGGTGCGACGGCGATGGCTATCGCGTCGGTTTCGGTGAAGTCACCGGAAAGATTCTGCCGGCACTCTGATTGTCGATCTTGCCCAATGTCGATCCGAGCGCGTCGTCTGGCCGTGGTTGTTTCCTGGATCGGGCATCCGCTGGTATTTGTCACAATCAGTGTTGGCATTGTGCTGACGACGCAGGTTGCCTCGCGTGCCGCTATTCCTCTTCTGGCTGCGTTATTTTTGTCCCTGATCGCGCCGATGGGTTTGCTGCTTTTTTTGGTGTTCGCTCGGGTCGTTGGGGCGACGCCGATGTATCCGTCCGCGAAGAACGAAAACGTTTTTATCCGATCGCGATTCCGCTCTCCGCTCTCGGCACAATCGTGATGTGGCTGGCGAATGCGCCGCGCTCCATTCTTCGCGGCGGCATGATCACGCTCCTGTTGCTGATAGCGGCCGCGATCATAAATCATTGGTCCAAAGTTTCGCTCCACACTTTGTTTGCGACTTATTGCACCGTGATTCTCTTTCGTGTGAATATATTTTGCGGTTCGGCCGCATTGATTCTGGCAGGACTCGTGTTCTGGTCGCGACTTCTTCTTTCGCGCCACACGATTTCCGAAAACATCAGCGGCGTCGCGCTCGGTAGCGTTGGCGGAATTGCCACTGCCTGGGTGTCGATCTAACAAGGCATCAAAGGTGCCTTCTTGAATGCTAAGCAGTGGCGAAAGGCGCGATTTTGCATGAAGATCCATAACTTCTGATCGAAATGGCTACTGAGAAAGACAACGCCGCAAAAGGCCACGTTCTTCATGTCGATGATGAGCCGGACATTCGACTGTTGATCGCGGCGTCGTTGCGCGACTTTGGCTACGTCGTCGCCACGGCTGGAACGTGCGCGGAGGCGTTGGAACTCGCCAAACAGTTCAAGTTCAACCTTTGCATCTTGGATGTGCGGCTTCCAGATGGCAGCGGGATCCAATTGTGCCAAAAGATCCATCAGCTTCAGCCCGGCGCTCCGGTGCTTTATTATTCCGCCTACGCCAGCGACGAAGAACAAGAGGCAGCCTTGTCAGTTTGCGGAGACGCTTATCTGAAGAAGCCGGTCTTGGCTGCTAAATTGGAACAAACCATTGCCGAACTGCTGAAATCGAAGCGCTGATTCGTCCAGAAGCAGCCCGAGCACAGAAAGTGGTTCGGTTAGCGCGTCGGCGGCAAGGTTTGAGGCTTTGCGCTGGCGCGTTTTAGCAAGCCGAAGAGATCGCTGTCGGTAGAAAAGATGAGCGTCGAATCCCTGGTCAGAACTTTCCGATAGGTATCCATGCTCTTGAGGAAATTGTAAAACTCGGCGGCTTGCGCGTTCTGGGTGTAAGCGTGCGCATAAATCTCAGTCGCTTTCCCGTCAGCTTCGCCGCGGATCTGTTGTACCTGCCGATAGGCAGTGGATTGGATTTCATTCAAGTCGCGTTCTTTTTGTCCGGCAATGCGGGCTGCTTCCCCTTCGCCTTCCGAGCGAAAGCGTTGCGCAATCTGTCGACGTTCACTGATCATTCGCTGGTAAATTCGGTCGAGCACGTCCGGATTGTAATTTACTCGTTTGAGCCGGACGTCGAGAAGATCGATACCAAACTCCGCCAGCTTACCCGCCGCCTTCAACCGAATTTCGTCTTCGATTTTCAATCGACCGTACTGAATCGGCGGGAGCACGCCGATCGTCCCCAAACCAGTCGGCACATTTTTCAAATTCTCGTCGCGTAAAGGTTTGCGATCTTTATCGGTGCGAACGATCTCGATCAGATCATGTTTGGCCACGGCGTTGCGCGTCTCGCTTCCAAGAATGTCTTCCAAACGCGACTGGGCGCTTCGTTCGTCGCGGAGCCGAACGAAAAACGTCTTGGGGTCGCTGATTCGCCAGCGGGCAAACGTATCAACGTGAATATAAGTCTTGTCCCGCGTTGGAATGGCCACCGGCAGGCCGTCCCATTCCAAAAATCGTTTATCGATCCGATTAATTTCCTGAATGATTGGAAGCTTGAAGTGCAATCCCGGCTCCGTAATTGGTTCACCGATTGGTTTGCCGAATTGTGTGATGATCACCTGTTCCGTTTGATAAACGGCGAAGAAACATCCGAGCAAAACTCGCAGAACGACGAACGCGAGGACGATCGAGAAAACGGTGAGACAGCCGCGCGCGTTCATCTCTTCTCCAGTGCTTTATTAAGCGGCAGAATGGGCAGCAGATTTCGCATCGTGTCGTCGATGATAATTTTTTCTCTTACGGAAGGCAGAACGTCGCCCATTGTTTCGAGATAAAGCCGCGTGCGAGTGATTTCCGGCGCCTTGACATATTGTCCAAGCATGGCGTTGAACGAGGCGACGTCGCCTTCTGCTTCGTTCACGCGCTTGAAGCGATAGCCCTCGGCGCCGCGAATCACCTGGTCGGCCTCGCCCCTCGCTCGCGGGACCGCTTGATTATAATCGCCGTTCGCGATGTTGATGGCGTTTTCCCGGTCCTGTTGCGCCTTGTTCACTTCGTTAAAGGAGGCCTGAACCTCGGCCGGAGGGTTGACGTTCTTCAGTTGGACCTGATCGACGCGCACGCCAAGCGCGTAACGTTTTGCTAATTCCTGCATCCGCGCGAGGGCAGAGACCTCGATATCTTGTCGGCCGATCGTAATGACTTCGTCCACCGTGCGGTCACCGATAACTTCGCGCATGGCCGCTTCCGATAAATCGCGCAGGGTTTGGGCGGGATTACGGACATCGAACAAATACTGTTTGGGATCGTCGATGCGGTATTGCACGACCCATTCCACCAGCGCGGCGTTCAAATCGCCGGTAACCATCGACCTTTCTTCGCCGACGTCTTTGGCCGGCTGGTCAACGTTTGTATATCCAGGAGTGAAGAAGCCGAACTCGAGCTTCAGCTGCCGGCGCGTCGGCAAGACTGTGACCTGGTCGATGCCCAAGGGGAGCTTGAAATGCAGACCTGGCTCGACCGTTTTCAAGAACTTCCCAAAACGCAGAACGACGGCTTCCGATTCCGCCTGGACCGTATAAAACGATGTCCACGTCAGGATGATCAGAAGAATGATCGCGGCGATGCTGGCGATCGTCCGCACTGGAATGCGTGGCATTCGCGGCATCTGAAAAGTCTGAATGGCGGGCGGCTGGTTCATCGGGAACAGTTCTACTGCATCTGTGAAAGCGTAGACGGGCCGCCTGCCCCCGGGAAAGCTGAAAGTGCGAAATCATGTGTCAGGCACGCCGCCCAAACCGCGGATCAGGCAAACGGATGACTTTTGGGTCTGGCTGCGACGCTGTAGGAGGAAAGCCTTTGGGTATGCCTTGCTCGATTTGTAGGAAAAATAATCATTGA
>WNER01000183.1_pt1 | contig 13508 bp, 9 predicted proteins | sample 5399921 | NCBI WGS metagenome assembly WNER01 (sample SAMN13153331, study PRJNA577476) | soil metagenome | isolation source: 20 cm grassland meadow soil 5 days after 1st rain plot 5 | place: USA:California | collected 2015-09-21 | reverse complement strand
GAATGAAGGTGGCCTTGGAAACCTTCGACCAGTTTGCACCCGTTTAGTAGAAGCGGGTGATTGAGATCCGGATACGCTGCAAACGTTTCCGCAACGGGCAAATTGCGAACAGCCTGCTGAATATCAGTCAGCTCTTGACGATTTACAATGGGCCAACCGGTGTGAGAAAGATCCAATCCGCCACAAAGCGAGGCAAAGCCGGAGAAAAAAAGTAATATGCAGATAGCCGTCCGCGCCAGACGCGGCAGTGGCTTAAGAATGCAACGCGAGAGAAATGGAAGAAGCGCGAGATAGGACCAGATCATGATCTTGGTATTGTCCCACTCCCATGGCGCGAACATAACGAAGCAGGCGAGCAGAAAAAGACCGACGGCGGGGATGACAAAGGCAGCTGTCATTCGAACGTTGTCCTGCCGCCAGTCGCGTTTAGCCAGCCGACACCGGTATCTCCAAAAATACCACCACTTCCCTTCTAATATTGGGCGGTGAAAATCGATTCTCCAGAAGGTCAGGAACAGCAACGCGAGAACGCAGAGCGGCAGAACGCCAAAGTTGCCAAACCAGAATTCGAAAAAGCCGTCATCGTCCTGCAGCCAACCCGCTCGAAAATGGATGACGTGCGCCATCGATCCGCTCCCGGAGAACAAGCCCGTGACAAGCGCGAAAAAGATTGTTGCAGGAAGGAAGGAGGACGCGAAGAGTTTGGCGACGTGAAGACGGATGGCGGCCGAGCCGATCACTAGCCAAGCTGCCAGCAAAGCCAAGCACCAAACGAAGGCATGCACGTTGAAGAGCGGCAAACTCGAAAACAACAGTGCTTCGAATCGCAGTGGCAACGCCGAGGTTTCTTTACCTAGCCAACGGTCGCGCCAGCTGCATAGCAGGACCAAGCCGGCGGGAATGGCATAAAGCAAACCGCGTTGGGTAACAAACATGGCCAGAGCGATGTTCTTCCAGGCCATTTCACCTTGATAGTCCTTGAGGGAGAAGACGAAGTGACCGGTGTGAAGGAATTCGCGCGAGCTGTCCCACAAATCGCTAAACAAGGAAAACCCGGCAAGACCGCCACTGAAAAGGAAGCCGGCAATTGCAAAGCCTTTGCCCCAACGGTAAAGCGTGACGCAGGTGATAAGCGAGGCCACGAGGCCAACGCAGACGAGAGCTATGATGTCGTTTAGGCCAATCAGCTTCAAAAGAGCGTTAAAGAGATCGCTGCCGATCGGATAGTGCAGCTTGAGCCCGCTGTAGATTGGGTTCTCCGGCCAGAAGCTTGCGCCGCGCGCCAGGTAATTAATGAAGGTCAAATGAAGCGGCATATCGCTGAAGTTATTCTCTGACAGGATTGAGAGATCCTCATCATCAACAAAGATCAGCCAGCAAAACGCGCGCAGGGCGAATAGGCTAAAGCAACAAATGACGAGCCAATCGAGCGCGCGGGGCTTCTCTGTCGGCTCGGCCGGGAAATTAAGGGTCGTTAGAGAATAAATCGCGCCGCCAGCACCACAGAGCAGCGACGCGGCCGCAATGAGAGCCGTCAGGTGACCGGCAATGAACCCAAACGCGATCGCTGCCACAGCCGAGACGCTCATGCCAACGAGCACCGCCACTATTCCCTTCATGCGAGAAAGCGAGTAGTAGCTGATGCGCGCGCAGTTGGCCAGCGCCTTTTGTTCAATAATTCAAGCCTAACGAGTTGCGTATGTTTTCGCAACGTTGCACAGCTTGTTTTTTCAGAGGTAGACGGAACGAATCCGATTCGCACTGCATTTCGTGGAATTGCGCAGTTTTGCAGCAAAAAGTCGAGATAGAACTGCGCCTTGCGTTGCAAACCCTGGGCGCTCGCGACTTCAGCCGACGCGGAATTGGCCGTGCCAACATTACAAACATTTAATGTAAAAAGTCTTGACGATCTCGTTCTCATTGGCAATCTGAAACTCCCCACGCTCGCTCCACTCTTCCGGCTTGGAATCAGCCATCTCAAAACATCTTCTCTAACTCGGAGAAGCGCTTCCACACGTTTTTCGATGCTGAATATCCGTTGATCGTTCTGCGCGAGGACGGGAAAAAAGAAATCGCGCGAGTCACTGCCGACGGGAATGGAAACTATCGTGTCGCGTTGCCGCCCGGCGATTATGTTCTCGATGTACAAGACCGCGTAGCCAAGCGTCTCAGGGCGAAACCGCAGAAGTTCACGGTTGTGTCGAATCAAATCGTTCATGTCGATATGAACGTCATCATTGGCTTTCGCTGAGTCGCCGTGACCCATGGCATTTGAAGGATGCGACTGTTTCGCTAAGCGAGGAAAAACTTCGCGCGCCTGCCTTGGAGACAGTTCCACGCGCGCCCGCGCGAAGGCAACGGCTAAACTTTCACGGTCCTTTCTACGGTCTGCAAAATTTTCGCTGCAAAAAAGCGCAATTCTGCGCAACGCCTCGAAAATAATTTTGGCTATTGTCACCTATGAAAAACAAGCTGTGCAACGCTGCGAAAACATACGCACTCGTTAGGCTTGAATTAGAAATCCGTCGCTCTTCCCGGCTGAGCTACGGGCGTAGAACTGCTCGAGACCAAGCTAGACCAACCGACTCTTTACTTTTCGGCACTTGGCAAAGGTCGATATTTGTTGCTGCTGCCTCGGTTGACTCCGAATCTTCGTAACAAAATGGTCGATTTGTAAAGGAACATGCGGACGACGGAAGGTGGTGCGGTTGCGACACAGGCAGTTTGTAACATCTGACACGAAAACAAATCTTCGGATCAGTTGATTTCGTGTCAGATGCCCAAACGAGCTGCCACGGTGCGAAATAAATCCTGCTACCGATTTTGCAGCGTTATCGTGTTTTGCGATTTCCGAGTCTGGGGCGAGCCCGCCGCCCTTTTATTGTAAGAGTGTTTGTGGAGAGTCGCGGAAGGGATAGATAAAAACCGCACCGCGGGATTGAACCACGGTGCGACTGTTTAACCTTATTCTTGCTGGTGTTTCAGTTACCCGGCTTGGTCTGACCCGCCCCGGTGACGCCGGGGCCCGCGCCGGTGAGGTTCTTGCTGGAGCCGGTGCCACCTTTAGCATCTTTTTTTGGCTTCAGGTCGCGAACTTTGATGTTTTTCTTTTTCTTGTCTTGCATGTTTGTTACTTGTCCTTTGCTGGATTTATGTGGCACCGAACAGCAATTGATGCTCGCCCGTTCCGTCCTGTTTTGGAATCAGGTCATCCAGACGAATCAATTTATCTTTCCTGCGCTTGGGCCTTTGATTTCCTGACTCTCCGGCGGGCGCATTCTTTTGCTTTTCGGTGCACTCACTTTGGCTTTCTTTGTTATCAGTATCCGCCCAGTTTAAAGAAAAGCCATCAAACAATCAGTTGTCGCTGCGTTTGTTCTTAAACGAGAGGGGCTTATGCCGTGTTCGCTCCCTAAAAATTAGGCTTGCGATTGCAGACGGAGAGAATGTCTGAGTTTATTCTAAGGCCACTCGAGCTCATTTTTATACCAACAATGCCCTACTCTTGGGCCACGCCTCGGAGATGGCGCGCCAGGGTCGAACGAGAAATAGCGAGCAGTTTTGCCGCACGACGTTGGGTTTGATTTGCTTGCTCATAAACGACCCGGACGCGTCTTTTCACAGTCACTTGCGAGCGAGAGATCGATACTAGGGGCGCGTTCGTTGTTATTGCTGGCCAACGAAGAAACCAATTTACCACCTTTCAGACGCATTCTGATCTGGCTCCAGATCTGGAGGAAAAACGACATGCTCGGGCAGAATTACCGAACCATTGCAAAACAGCGTCATGGCTCGCACGGTGTGGCTCAATTCGCGAAGGTTTCCGCGCCACCGATGGTGAAGCAACTTCTCCATCGCTTCGGGACGAATTGCCGTGATGCTTTTGCCTTCTTTTAATCCAGCCGCTTTCAACGATCGATGCCGGCAGTTCTTGCAGCCGCTCACGCAGCGGAGGAATGAGCAAGGTGAGGCCGTTCAGACGCTGATAAAGGTCTTCCCTGAATTTTCCCTGCCGCACTCGTTCCCGCAGCGAGCAGTTTGATGCGCAGATGATCCGCGCGTTGGATGTGAGCATTCGCTCAGCGCTGCCAGCTGCAAGCAACGCGCCATGGCTTCGTCGCTTGTGGTCAGGTCTTCAATTCTCAGCTTGAAACGCGGCTTTTGCATTGCGGCCCGAGGATTTATTGCTTTATGCTTTCACGCAGCTGTCGAATGGGTTCGAACGCGTATTCAATCAGCGTGCGTCCACCGACGATGATGTGCGCTTGTCCTCTCATCCCAACTCGCAGAGGTAAAACTTGTCCTGCGTGGGGGGATATCTCATAGCGGTCGAGTGAGCCCAGCGCGACGAAGTGAGAGCCATCAGTGGTAGTAACCGCTGACGGACTGATCCAATCGAGTTTTCCGGTCACAGCGCCGTAACGCTGGTAAGGAAACGCTTCGAAGAAATACCGCACGCGCTGAGCGATGGCGAGTTTCGGGAGGCCGGCTTCGTTTAAGGTCATCCGAGCTCGCGGTTTGGCGTCTTTCCGTGCGAGCTGGCAAAGCACTTGTCCCTGCTGCACAAAACTGCCCACGGTTCGCTGGTCCATGGAAGTGATCACACCCTCATATGGACTCCGAACTGTCAGCAAGTTCTGGTGGGTATTTTCGAGGTCTGTTTTCAGAGCGCCGATCCGCATTTTTAGTTTCTCGATTTCCGACTGCTGCTCAGCCCGTTGACGCGCGTGCTCTGTTTCCATTCGCCCACGGTCGAGATTGACCTGCTGCACAGTGCGTTGGGCGACACTCAAATCTTTTTCCGAACCGGCTAAATCGAGTTTCAGCTTTACAAGGTCAATTTCCGATTCGCCGCCCAGCTTGGCTAATTTCTCCATGCGCGTCACCAGTTCGCGGCTCGTGCTGGCATGATTCTCACGGAACTTTACTTCGCTCTTTGCCTGCTCAATTTCGGCCTTCTTAATTTCGAGTTGGGCAGCGTAAGCGGTCTCAGATCGAGTGAGGCTTTCTTCTTTCGTGCGTAAATCTTCGGTGAGGGTCCGAAATTGCGTGTCCCAACCGCGGATTTCGTCGGAGCGCAAAACGAACAACGCTTCGCCCAGTTTAACAGGTTGGCCCTCCTCCACAGCGACGCGGCTAATGATGGCTTGCCGAGGCGATTGGATTGGATCGGCGCCGGTGGCCGGAATCAGAACGAACTGGCAATAGACGGTTTCCGGTAACCGCATTATGATTGCGACGAGCAGCGCGAACAGAAAGGCCGCCAGCAATAGCCAGGCGGTCGAGCGGATGATCCAGGGCGGTGGTTCCTGCGGCAGCATCTCGGATTCCACATCGAGTGAACCGCGTTCGGTTAATTGTGAGCTCATGGAAGAACTGGCTCAGATCCCCAGTTGTTGACTGGAAAGGTAATAATATAGACCGCGTTGTGCCATTAAGTGATCGTGCGTACCAATCTCGGCAATGCTTCCCTGTTCCAGCACCACGATCGAGTGCGCTTCGCGAATCGTACTTAACCGATGTGCGATCACAATCGTGGTGCGACCTGCCATTAACCGACCGAGATTGTCCTGGATCGCGCGCTCCGATTCTGTGTCGAGCGCGCTCGTTGCCTCATCAAAAATTAACACTGGCGGATTATTATAGATTGCCCGCGCAATTGCGATGCGCTGCTTCTGGCCACCTGAAAGAGAAAGACCCGATTCGCCAATCTTTGTCTCATAACCAAGCGGAAGACGCATAATGAAACCGTGCGCCGCAGCGGCTTGTGCGGCGGCAAGCACCCGATCAAGATCTGGCTGCAGATCGCCAAACGAAATATTGCGCGCAATCGTTTCGTTAAACATGTGATTTTCCTGAAGCACTATTCCGATGTGCCGCCGCACGTCGCGATAATTGAGAGTTTTTAGATCGACATTGTCGAAAAAGATGGTCCCTTCCGTAGGCTCGAGGAGGCCGGCTATTAATTTAATGAGCGTCGTTTTGCCACAACCGCTGCGACCGACGAATGCCACCATGCGCCCTGGCGCCAGGTCGAGGTTGATGTTCTTTAGAATATCGGGCGATTCGGGGCCGCCGTATTTGAAACTAACCCCGCGAAGCTGGAGGTGTCCTTCCAGGCTATGCACCGGGACGAGTCGAGAACGATCGTGGCCCTGTTCGGGCTCTTGCTCGAAAATGTCATTCAGCCGATTCAGGAGGACGGCGGCGTTTTGCAGGTTGTCCCAAACTCCGAGCGCGCGCAAAATTCCCGCGTAGGCCATCGCCGTCAGTGAGCTGAACGCGACAAAACCGCCAACGCTCAAGTGACCATGAATAACTTGCGTCGCGCCGACCCACAAAAAGATCGCAGTAGAGAGCAGACCGATGCTTTGCAGAACGCTGTCGTACGACATCACTACAAAGGTCGCCTTGAAAAGTTTTTGCGAGACGGAGAGAAACTCGTTCAGCATGGCGTCACGGAAGGCACTCTCGGCGGATGCCGCTTTCACTGCCTCGATTCCTTTGATGGCATCGATTTGATGCGAACTGTATTTGCCCTGGCTTTCTTCCACCCCGTGATACAGGGGACGAAGCACTTTTACCGAAAAAATCATTAGTCCCACGTAAAGCGGCGTTGTTGCCAGAAACGCGAGGGTGAGCAATGGACTGTACATCGCCATCAAAATCACTGCGCCGACGAGAAAAACTGCTGCCAGCAAAGCGCCAACTCCCTGTTGGACGGCAAATTGCCGAACCTGCCGCGCACCATCCAGCCGGCGTTGAATGTCGCCTGTCCGGCGGCTCGTGAAATAAGTCATCGGCAGGGAGAGAAGCTTCCGGCTCAAAAAATCGAGAACTGTCGTATCAAGGCGCACGGCTGCAAACGCTAGGAGATATTCCTGGGCGAGAGTGGAGAGCTGCACGAAGACGATGGCCGCGAGCACGCCGAGTAGGATCGTCTTCAAAAGGCCGACATCGTTTTCGACAATGACCTTGTCGACCACCATCTGGGTGAACACTGGGAAGAGCAGTTGAAGGAAACTGACAGCGACGGCCAGCCCCAGCACCTGGAGCAGGATCACCTTAAACCGTGCCAGAAACGGAAGAACCCACGCCAGCGTTGGCTTGGTTTCCGGAGCTTGTTCGAATGCGGGCGTGTAATCGAACAGCGCCGCGTAGCCTGTCCACTTCGCTTCAAATTCGGGCCGCGGAAATTTCCGCAACCCAACCGCGGGATCGGCCACGCGCACAAACTGCTCATCGACATCGTAGAGCACGATCCAGTGGTTGCCCTCCCAGTGCACTATCGCTGGCAGCGGCATGAGCGAGAGATTGCGTAGCGAGATCTTCAATGCGCGCGCCGCCAAGCCAAGTTCAGTTGCGGCGCGAGAAAGCGCCTTGAGGCTGGTGCCGTCCGTAGCCGTGTGACAAAGCTGCCGAATCCGTGCCAGGCTTACCTTGCGGCCAAAATACCGGCAGATCATTCCGAGACTGGCTGCGCCACAATCCATCTCGTCGATCTGCATGATGTGGTCGACTTTGCGGATTCGCTTTCCGCGTTTGCGGAACAAGCCCTGCTCGTTAGCGAAGGGAGCTTCTTTATCTTCGGCCCCGGCTGGAGGATGTTCACGATCCAGCTGAACCTTGTCGTGGACCTGTGTTTCGGCAGGCAGCAATTCGGTCGTGAAATCAAGCGGAATACGCGCTTCGGTTTTCGCCTGATAAAGCGCGAGCCGCTCGCTCACGAGCCTATCGAATTCCGGAAACCGTCGCCGCAAGTCCTGCACGGACTTGGGTTCAAGAGAGAGCAATTGGCAATCTGTGAATGCCTCGACGGAGGTCGCACGCGGTGAGCCGTTCAAGACCGACAGTTCACCGAAAAAGTCACCCTCGCGATAAAACGCGAGATTGCGCGTTTGTCCGTCGATTCCAGCAAAGGCCCGCGCGCGTCCCTTCTGCATTATGTAAAGAGGACCGGCATCGTCTCCTTCACGGATAATTAGATTGCCTTTTACGATCGTGACAGGTTTTAACCTGTCGATCATGGCGCGCAACACGGGAGTCGGAAGCCGGCCAAAATTGCTGAACTGATAGAGGAAACTTTGCAGAGCTCTGTCCCGGCCGGTGGTCTCGACATATTGCTTCAAATCGGGTACGCGACGGACGAGCTCCGTAAAATCATCGCGATCGAGCCGCAAAACATCTACCGCTGTGCTGCAGCGCACCGTCGCGTTTCGGGCTCCTCCCTCAGACAATGCGGCTTCTCCAAACGAGTCACCGGGTTTCAACACGCCCAGCGGGATTTCCTCACCACCTGGCTTGATCTTCAGAGCGCGTGCCCGCCCCCTGGTCAAAACGTAAAAGGCATCGGCCGGGTCGTCCTGTTTTACGATCACATCACCGAATTCATAGTGCTCTCCCTCCAAGAGCGGCTCAATCGCGGCGAAATGTTCATCGGCAAGAAAACGGAAAACCGATGAACGCCGCAGAATTTCGGTGTCTTGAACTTTCATTCTTTGCCAGGTGACATGGCGCCCAGCCGCCCCTGCGTATATTTGCTCATAAGCTCAGAGAAATGCCGGTCGAGTAGTCGCTGATCGATCCGCGATTTAACGGTTGGGTCGTCCGCTTGCGGCTCAATTTTGTTGACGACACGACACAGTTCAAATCCGTCACCGCGCGCAGTCGGTTCGAGGACATTCCCCGCCGAAACGCTGAGGAATCTCTGCTGGGCCTCCACGGGAAGATCTTCTAAAAGAAAGTGCGAACGTCGGTAAGGGTAACGTCCCTCGGTTGCAACTTCCTCCATTGACATCCCATCTTGTTGCACGCAAAACAGCGCTTCCTTGGCGGCATCCTGGGATTCTAGCTCGATCACTTCGATTTCGAATCGCGTCAGCGGCAATCGTAAAGGCATTAATTCGTATTGACGCGCCTCAGGGACAAGCAGCCTTTCGCAATGTGTCCGGTATGCTGCCTCGATTGCGAGCATTTCATCCAGCCATTTCGAATCACGCCCCAATTTCTTCAGCCAATTCGGCCGTTGTCCCGGATTAACGCTGTTCCGATGCAAGAATTTCCGCTCTTCGGCCGCAATCGCCTCTGGGGCCGGTTCTTGTCCCGCGCATCGCGCCGCGAGGCGCGCCATTAAATCGGTCGTGATTCGGTCCAAATCTCCCGATAAAATCAATTCCGTCAGGAACGATCGGCGTAGGTCGACCGACGCGCACTGATATTCCACTTCATCCGGAACGACGCTTTCGCGAATCGCGGTGGCATAATATTGACGAGTAAAATAGTCGCTGAAGTCATCGAAAGTCAGGCCACGATTTGCCAGCCATGCTTCCGTTTCTTCAGCAGTGATCAGATCGTATTCGTAACGAAAAGCTTCTGCCGCACTAGAAATTGCGGACTCGTCCAAATCTAAGTCTAGCTCATCCGCGCGTTTTTCCGCTTCGACTTCATCAAGAAATTCTTTCCACTTTACCACCAGCTCGCCCCTGAAAATGGCTGCATCGATTGCATCACGTGCCGTATATTCCTGTTCTCCGCACGCGCACACTATCAAGTCAAAGCCTGAAGTTGGCTCCGTGGTCGCCATTGAAAGCGAGCTTTCTACAGCATTCCAGGAAGAAAGTCGAGCCACATCACTAAATATCAGCAACCAATGGATTTGACCTGGCAAGACGAACGCTGGTGCGCCTGGCGTCATGCCGAGGCTCTTTTCGGCCGGTTCTTCAATTATCGCGAAATGTGTTTGCCATGCATCCTGCCCTCAAGCCACCTCACGAATCTCAGGTAATGATTTCGACGGAAGGCTTTGAGGGCGTGGCAGACGTCCGTAGCAAACGGCGTCAGTCCGATCAAGCCGCACCGGAAGCGGTCTGGTCGTGCGCAACGTGGAAGTCGATGATGCCATTAGCGGACAAAATGCTATAGCGGGTGAGACGACGCGGCCACTCGCGAGCATGTCGCACGTGCGATCGCTACAACCCTTTATTCAATGCGAGCTTCGTTTTTTGCCGCTCGGCCGCATGCGCTCCGCCCATCTGCATTTCTTCGGCTGTCAGAGGGCCCGCATTCTCTTTAGATCCAAGCTGATCTTGATTCCGGGTTGCGGGCTGCGCTCGTGGCTGGTTCTGCGTTAAGTGTTGAGGTGGTGCGGCCAGTGCGCTCGCAGTGATACGGCTGTTCGTGGGCCGTACCCGTGACGCTTTCGCTACTTTCGGCAGCCGACGTCGATTATCCGTTTCAGTCTGAGGTGGTGCGGTCGCAGCCACGAGAGTATGAGTCAATTGCACCGGCAGTGCTTGTACCGTTTTCGGAAGTTGGTCGGGAATAATCTGCACGACTGCTCCCACGGGAACGCGATTGTACAGCTCCGCCACGTCGCTCGATTTCATCCGAATGCAGCCATAACTGGCAGGGCGACCGATTGTTTTCTCCTGCGGTGTGCCGTGGATATAGATGCCACGCTGAAATGCATGCGCGTTTTGCGCTTCCAATCCACGCAACCAGATGATGCGCGTGATCACTGGGTCGCGACCAGGAGCATTTGGCTGCAGAATTTCACCGGTTAACCGCCGATTGTGGAAGACGGCGCCGGACGGGACGTTGTCGCCGATTTTCTTTTCGACTGCGAGATAGCCAATAGGAGTTGTCATTCGTCCCCAAGAGTCGCCCACACCAAACATCGACGTGGACACCGGATATGTGGCCACTTCCCCGCCGTTTTGTACAAGCATCAGCTTCTGATCGCGGACGCTTATTATAAGCTGATGGGAAGGGTCGAGTTGCGTTGCGAAAAGCGCTGGAGCAAGTGAAACCAAACTTAAAACTAGAGCGAGGGGTCGAAATATGCGCACCTTTTTAGCCGATAATTGAAGTTTGTCACGCGGGCGTCAATTCAAAAATCGCGCGTTTGCCTTTGAAAACTCCGGTTACATTATATTCGGCCACTCGGAGGCGCGCACCGAAATGTTGCGGCGGATTGCAGACCGGTATCGCCGGATTTCTTCGGCACAAATTTATCTCGCGGCGAGTGGGTGCCTATCTATGAACTGCGCGAATAGCCAAAACAGGTAGCATCCCGCGCGTGAAATATTGGGTAATGATCGCTGACAACTCAGCAAAGCGGGTTGCTACAGGCCGAAAATTTCATCGCGGCTTTTTAGTCTGTCATGGAAACCGCGCGGATGCTCTATGCGCTGCAGCCATTAATCGCGGATACGGCATGAGCCGCTACCGCTGGCCGATGCACTTCGGCTCGTTAAATAACGACTGCCTCTGGGTGATGGACGAGACGCAGCTAATGGGCGTGGCGTCGAGAGCAGCGCGCAGCTCAATGCGTTTCGTAATGCGGAAAAAAAAGGCACGCGTCCATGCTGCCATACGTGGCCGTTTGGCCGACTATTCCATGTGTTTCGGCCCAGTCCCAAAGTCGCGCGAACTCCGGCGGCGCTGCCTGGTCCTTTGTGAAATGTTCCCAATGCTGAATCAGCATTTTCGAGAAATTCATTCCGTCAGCGGCGACGCGATTCGGATCCGCGCCGCGTTCGAGCAGATACAGCGCATCCGCGTACGCGTCGCTATAACGAGCTCCCATTTCCGTGCGATGCGGAAGGTTCGTGGCATTTGTCAGTTCACTCACTCGTTGGGCCGCGGCTCATCGAGCGAATCAAGTATTTCGCGGCCAAGACCAGTAAAGTATAGCCGGCGAATTCCGATTCGCTTTCGGGCATCGTGGAATTGAAAGCAAAAGAGCACAATCCGTCGCGTAAATTACTGGAAAATCATCGCTGACACTCTCGACAGTCTGAATAGGGCGCGATTATGAAATTCATGTAGTCTTAAGCGCCCGAAAAGATGTCCGTTGAGATCAAAAAAGAGATCCAGTTGGAGATCGCCCATGTTTTGTTCATCGACATCGTTGGCTACTCAAAGCTTTCGATTGATGACCAGCATGCGGCGATTGAGGAACTAACCAAGATTGTTCGCGCGTCCGAGCAGTTTCAACGAGCCGAAGCCGCGAACCGTTTGATTAGGATCCCAACCGGCGATGGGATGGTGCTTGTCTTTTACACCAATCCGGAGGCGCCTGCGCAGTGCGCGGTGGAGATCAGCTGCGCGCTCAAGGAACATCCGCGTCTACAACTTCGGATGGGAATCCACAGCGGGCCGGTTAGCGGCGTTGTTGATGTAAATGAAAGGGCCAATCTCGCGGGCGCTGGAATCAACATGGCAAAACGGGTGATGGATTGCGGCGACGCAGGGCACATCCTCCTTTCCAAGCATGTCGCCGAAGATCTCGAAGAATACGAGAAGTGGCGACCGTTTCTGCACGATCTCGGCACATGCGAAGCGAAACATGGCGTGCGCGTCTCGGTCGTGAACCTCTATGACGATCAATTCGGCAATGCGACGCTGCCGCGGAAACTCGAGACCGTCCGGAAACGCCGGGCCCGCGTGCGCTGGGCTGAAGTGGCCGTTGCGCTGCTCGTGCTTGCCGCGATTATTGCTGCCTTCGTCTTGCTTCTGCGGAGACCGACGCGCTCGGCCTTGGCGATTGTGGAAAAAAGTATCGCCGTGCTGCCATTTGAAAATCTGAGCCGCGATCCCGACAACGCTTACTTTGCTGACGGAATCCAGGACGAGATTCTGACGCGCCTAGCGAAGATTGCCGACTTGAAGGTGATCTCGCGTACATCCACGCAGCATTACAAAAGCGCGCCGGATAACCTGTCCGAGATCGGCAAGCAACTTGGGGTTGCGCACATCCTGGAAGGAAGTGTGCAGAAGAGCGGCGATGCCGTGCGCGTGAATGTGCAGCTAATCAAAGCGGCCAATGATTCTCATCTTTGGGCCGATACCTTTGATCGCAAACTGACTGACATCTTTTCAGTGGAGAGTGAGGTGGCCAAAGCCATCGCCGAGCAGTTGCGAGCGAAACTCACTGGCCAGGAAGAGCAAGTCATCGCCGCCAAACCGACAGACAACCCTGAGGCTTACGATGCTTACCTGCGCGGGTTGGCTTATAACCTGAAAACCACCAACACAACCGCCAACTCCCTAGGCGCACAGAAATATCTGAAAGAAGCAGTAAGATTAGCTCCGAAGTTTGCCCTTGCCTGGGCGCTGCTGTCATACGTAGACGCGCGCGGCTACCTCAACCAGGCTCTTCAACCAACAGTCGCGCTGCGTGAAGAAGCGCGGCAGGCAGCCGAAACCGCGCTGGGCCTTCAGCCCAAACTCGGCGAAGCCGTGTTGGCCAAGGGATATTACTACTACGCCTGCTTAAAGGATTACGACACCGCGGTGCGTTATTTCGAGGAAGCACGTCAGTTCCTGCCCAACAGCAGCCGGATTCCTGAACAGCTAGCCTATGTCACGCGGCGAAGAGGCCAGTGGGACCAGAGCGAGAATTACTTCAACGAAGCCGAGCGGCTCGACCCGCGCAACATTTCGCTGCTCACCCAGCATGCGCTTTCCTATATCTGGCTTCGTCGTTTCCCCGAAGCACTGCGGAA
>WNER01000182.1_pt1 | contig 13517 bp, 13 predicted proteins | sample 5399921 | NCBI WGS metagenome assembly WNER01 (sample SAMN13153331, study PRJNA577476) | soil metagenome | isolation source: 20 cm grassland meadow soil 5 days after 1st rain plot 5 | place: USA:California | collected 2015-09-21 | reverse complement strand
GGCAAAGGCTTCGTCATTCGCGCCGTGGATAATTCGAACATCACGCCGCGCGAATACGTGGACCGCGTCGTCAAACTCGCGCGCGAAAACAACATCCCCGCGCAATTCGGCGTGACCGGCGGCGGCAACGACGGCGCAGTCTTCGCGCGCTACGGCTCGGTGAATATCCCACTCGGCTGGCCGCTTCGCTATTCCCATTCCCCGGGCGAAGTTATTGACACACGTGACCTCGACGCGCTCTCGAAGATCATCGCGGTGCTGGCCAAGAGCTGGTAGCGGCTTGATTCCGAGGTTGATGGCAAGGGGAGCGAGACCGGGTAATTTAGGGGTTAAGTTGTTCTGTTTCATGGGTTTGGGAGTGTTTTTGCGGGATTTGCTGCTGGCCGCGCGGGGAAAAAATAAAGCCGCAAACTAGCTTGCAGCGCAAGCTAGTTTGCAATGCAAAGTACTTGGCATGGCGAATTACCTTTCATTTTGAGCGGTAACGGGCTGCAATCCGCTCAATCGAGACTTACGCCGCTTATAGCTTGGATTTCGTTTCCAGAAAATCGGCATAGCGCGCAGCAATCACGGTCCAAGAGAAAAAGCGGTGCTGTGCGATCCAGCTCCGCCGCGCCAAGTCAGCACGATAATGCTGGTCCTCAAGAACGTGAAGCAGCACCTCTCCCAGATCACCCTTCTTTTGCGGCGTGTAAAACGCTACGCCCGCATCCTTGATCAGCGAAGAAGTTTCAGGACCTTCGGCGGCAATCACCGGCAGGCCACAGGCAATTCCCGCGATCGCACTTCTACGCCGCGTGGAAATCGGCCCGCGCACAAACAGCAGCACGTCGCAATTCGACATGGTTCTCACCACATCTTCATCGGAAAGCAAGCCCAACACTCGAATCTCCACGGGAGCGCCGTCCAGCCGTTTGCGGAATTCGCTTTCCGCATCTTCCGAATGGCGGCCGAAAACAGTCAACTTTAGATTTTTCAGGCGCGAAGAAGCGAAGCGAACGGCGTGGGTGATGTTGCCGACTTCCCGTTGCAGGAAGTCTCCGCCGGTGACACTGAAAACCGCTATGTTCAACTTCCCATCGCTCGCGACCCTCTTTCGGGAAGCAGCCTGTCCTGCTACGGGAAGATTCGCCCCCACGGGAATGAAAACGGAGTGCGTGTAATGAGGCTGCATCCAAGTAAGCTTTTCCATCGGAACGGTGAAGACGGCAACTTCGCAGGCGTCCATGGCTTGCCGCATGGCGTGGAGTTGCGCGCTGTGGCGCAGCCGATCAATCAAACGCGGTCCGGTGAATGGCTCGACGTCGTGATAGACAACGCCAATGCGCGCTCCAACTCTGTTCAGGGTGCGCAGCACGCGCGAAATCCGCAGCGGAAATCCGCGCGCCGACCATGCCAACGCGGTGTATTGCACCAGGACCCATGAGTCTTTCCACGCCCTCGCATGCCGCCGGAGCGAGCGCAAAGCGCGGCGCCATCCGCGTTTCTCCCAGGCGACTCGTTCAATTGCCAGGCTGATTCCCCGCCCGCGAAGCGCCTCACCGAGATGGTTGCAATACTCTTCCACGCCGTCCGTGGGTTTGTCGGCTCGCCCCAGAAGGGCAATGGCGCCTTGCCGTATCATTCGCGGGCGCTCATTTTTCGACGAGGTAGCTTCCGATGACCAGCGCGTCCATCCCCGAGCTAAAGAACGTGCGAATCGCATCGGTCGGCGTATGCACGATGGCTTCGCCTCGCAAATTAAAGGAGGTGTTCATCACCACGGGCACGCCGGTGCGCTTTCCAAACTCATCAATCAGCCGCCAATAGCACGGATTGATTTCTTTCTCCACTGTTTGCGGGCGCGCGCTCCCGTCCACGTGAGTCACCGCGGGAATCACGGCGCGTTTTTCCGGCCGCACTTGTGCCGTCAAAATCATGAACGGCGAATCCGTCGCGCTCTCCAGATACTCGCCCGCCGCCTCCTTTTTTAGAGAAGGCGCAAACGGTCGCCACCATTCTCGGAATTTCACGGCATTGTTCACCTTGGCGTTCATTTCCGGGTCACGCGGATCCGCCAGAATCGACCGGCTCCCCAGCGCGCGCGGTCCGAACTCCATTCGCCCTTGAAACCATCCAAGAATTTTCCCTCGCGAGAGAAGTTCTGCGGCTGTGCTCGCAGGATCCGCCAGCTGCGCGCAACGCAATTTATAGGTGCGCAGCGCCGCCTCAATGGACTCATCGTCAAACGACGGCCCCCAATATCCGTGGCGCATCGCTCGGTTCGGCAGCTTTCCGGCCGCATCTAAATAGGGCGCCAGCGCCGCGCCCAGGGCAACGCCATCATCCGAAGCGGCTGGCTGCACGAAGATCTGGTCCACCAGGCCGGAAGCGGCGATCTTCCCGTTGGCTTTGGAATTAAGCGCCACGCCTCCCGCCAGGCAGACGTTCCGAGAACCGGTTTTTTCGATGGCCAGCTTCACCACGTTCATCATCGCGGTTTCGCACGCGTCCTGCACCGCATACGCGATATTCTTGTGCCAGTCGTCAATCTCGCTCTCTGCTATTCGCGGCGGCCCAAGGAGCGCCGCCATGCGCGCGTGTGCCGACGTGCCATTTGTGGCCAACTGACGGGGGTGAATGCGATACGGCGCTGCCTTCACATCGATAAACGCGGACAAATCGATTCCGGGCCGGCCGTAGGGCGCAAGGCCCATTACTTTCCACTCATCGCTGTTGGGCGTGAACCCCAGAAATTCCGTGAAGCCGCTGTAAAAAAATCCGATCGAATCCGGGAAGGGAATCGTCAGCAGATGCTCGAGCCTGCCGTTTCGCCCGTGCCAGAGCGAAGTTGCTTCCCAGGCCCCGCGGCCGTCCATCACCGCTACAGATGCTTCGTCAAAACCGGAATACGCATACGCGCTGATGGCGTGCGCTAAGTGATGATCTACGAAGCGCATCTTCGCGCGGGTTGGGCCGAATTGCTGCGCGAATTTCTTCGCTCCGCCCTCCTGATGCCACATGCTCGCGTAGTATTTGGCCGAATTCAGAAGGTTCGCATACGTAATCGGCCACTGCCCTGTCGCGTACAACTTCAAATCATGGCGATACAACGCCCCAGGCTCCTGCCACCCGAAGCACACCTCATGGATTTGCTCTGGTTTCACTCCCGCGAATTGCAGGCAGGCCTGAATGGCGTTCTTGGGAAAGCGTGCATCATGTTTTAGCCGGCTGATGCGTTCTTCTGCCACGGCAAAAAGTAGCTCACCCTCTCGCACGATACACGCGGAAGAATCGTGCATCTGCGAATAATTGATCCCCAATGTGATCACGGGTTTCCTTGAGAAGCTTTGCGCCCGAAGCACCAGGCAAGAGGGGAATTCTCTCCTTCAAATCCTGCCGGCGCCCCTCCGGCGCTCCGCACCATTCTATCCACTTCTTCCGAGCACAGCGCAACTCCGCGCCAGGTCTTGCCAATCATATCCGGATCAATTCCCGCGAAGCGCGCGCAAGACTGTGCAACCCGCTTAAAGCCGATGGAACACAAGCCATCAAGCGCTGCCGAGGCAACGCCGCCCCTCCAATTCATCGTTGCCTTCCGCGAACCATTGAACTGGAATAGGAAGGCGCCCCCCGGACGAAGAATCCGCATCATTTCCTGAATCGAGCCGGCGATCAGCTCCGCCGACGGATAGTGCTGCAGCACCAGGTAGCTGAACACAAAATCCATCGAGCCGGTCTCTATGCCCGTAAGGGAAACGCCATCCGTAGGCGCCCAGCGCACGTTGTCGGAATCCTTTAGATAGCGTTTCGCCCGCGCCTGCATTTCTTCCGAGATGTCGATCGCGGTGACCGCACGAAAGCGCCGCGCAAACGCACGCGTCATTCGCCCCGCACCGCAACCCAATTCCCCCATCGCGCTTTCCGCAGGCGTGATCCCCAGCCGGGCAATAGTCGGTTCCACCAGCCGCTCGTAGTCTGCTTCGCCCGAAGCGAAGAAACTCTCTTCGCTCCAGTCGTCTTTCCAGCTTGCGATGTACAGAAATGCATCCTTGCGCGCGCGTTCGTTCCAGTCGCGTCGCATGGCGTTGGTCGCTTTCAATCCCACCCCCTGTTCCTTGTCCTCTCGCGCTCTCGCACTATGCTGGAATTTCCGGATTCTGTCAGTTGCTCGAAATTCGGACCTGCACCCAGGATTGTGTCTCTCGGATCTCCGATCTCAGGTCCCTCAGTAAGTCGCCTAGAATCAACATTTCCGAGCCCCCTTGCAACTGTTCACTGTTCATTCTAAACGACCTCCGCAGACGCTAAATTCTTTAGAATCCGCACTTACGAAGAATAGGGTCGCGCACTGAATCAGGTCCACCTGGTACGAGTGCTTGGCTCATCCGCTCCTGAGTCCTTGGATTTGTTGCTTCGTCCAGGCCTTTGCCAAGAGCACCGCGCCTTCCAGGTTCCCGCGCGAACCCAGTCCTCCCATTTTGCGAAATTCCGCTGCGGCTAAACTGACAGCGCCCTGCGCCGCGAAAAAGTCGAGATAGGCAAACCGCACGCGTGCTTCTGGCCATGCTCTTGCCGGAGCCTTCATTGCCACGTTCCCGTGGGACAAAACTTGCAAAAGCCGCGCCGCCCGGCAATCGTACGTATCTTCCCGGAGTGTCTTTTCGCGGCCAGTTGCCGCGATCTTGCTCCGCTCGTCTTCATGGTCCAGGTAATAGCGAATGGCCGGGATAAGTCCCGCCTCGTTTCGGTAGGCAACAAAATGCGTGCCTTCTCTAAAGCCTAGAGAAGTCAGTTCCGTCGGAGCGGAAGTGATGAGCAGGGCGCCGGAAGCCATCACTTCGTAAACACGCATATTAGCGTCCTGCCGAAAGTCGTCGCGGCCTAGGTTAACCACAACTCTCGACCGCTGATAGAGGTCTGCGACTTCCGCAAGCGTATAACGGCCATTCCAGTCATTCATGCGAAATTCTGCTGCCAGTTTGGGAAGCCACTTTCGGCGGCGGCGATAAATTGGTCCTTCCGTGGTTCCTGCCCAGGCGAGCTCGTATTCTCGATTTTGTTCGGGCCTGGCATACAGTCCACGCTGAACTGCATGCGGCAACACAAAAGCTCCAGGGTGGCCCGCCTCGGCAAAAATGCGGTCGTAGCCGGGATGGAATACGGCCACTCGATCGAAAAGGGCGGACCAGCGAATCCTTCTGCGCGTAAACGCATAAGTATCCACGTGAAAGCACATAGTTGGGATCCGGCTTTGCGCGAGGCCTTTGGGCAAGAGCGGAAGGTCGGATTCCATATGAAAAATCCAGTCCGGTTGCATCTCGCAGCATGCGAGGATTTCATCTAACGGTGCGTCCAGGGCCATTGCCGGATGAACGAAGGCCAGCCGTGCTCCTTGCCCTCGAAGTGCTTGCGCGTAGGCCGGCAGCAGTTTCCGGTGGTTGTCCTCTTGGCACAGCACAAGAATGTTCATCGTTCAAAGACCATGAGGCACGTACTGCCTGCGTGACGGTATGCGGGAAAAAGCATCAAAAACTGCTTGACGAGTCGTACGACGGGGTTGCTGCCGAGCAACTGATCGTCGGAGTTGGCGTACAAGAGTTCACAACCAAAGCGCTTCATTTCACGAATGACTTCAAAGTTCCAGACGACGTATACCGCATCCACGTCATCCTCGAAGGGTTGAGAGAAAGCATCAGGGTCTTCAACGATCAGAAACGGCGATTTCGCACCAATACACGCCGCCATCTGGGTCGCCAAGCGCTTCGCGGAATATCGTAAGCGCCACAGTGGTTTGTGGGCCCGCGTGGACAACGAATTTGGATACCAGAAAGGGAAATCCCAACTCGGGCCTAGCAAAATGATCCGCCCCCCCTGCTGAGTTACTCTTGTCATCTCGCTCAGCATTTGAGCGGGATCAACAGAGTGCTCCAAAGCATACGTAGAAAGAACCACATCAAAGGAACGATCCTGGAATGGCAGCGATTCCGCGTCAGCACAGAAGAGTTGGAGCCCGGTGCGCTCGGCCCGTTGTAGGCCCCTCATAGAAATGTCGACTCCGAAGTATTCTCCGCGACCTAACGCCCAGACACAGTTTGCCGCTCTTCCGCAAGCAACATCAAGAATGCGGCTACCTTCCGGAATATAAGACGCTGCTCTCGAGCGATTGTCAGAGTTCACCGCGACTTCTTCCGATAAGTGCTCCCAGTAGACGGTTTGGGCATTCCAAAAGTCTCTAAGCCTGGATTTTAGGCGAGCATGCGAGGGTGCTGAACGTGTGCTGTCAACTCCCAACCGTAAATCTCCTCTCACTTCCAGGGCGTGTTTGTTCCGAAACGTTGCAGAACATGTCCAGGTCCTTTGACTTCTGATTGCGGCAGTCGAAGGTCCAAAGCCAATAACAAAAGGAAGGGAACAAACCAGCGGCAAGAAAGGCCTTCTCGATGATCCTACGGATTCCGCCAGCTACGATTCTGCTTCGCAAGACTGGCACTTTCCGCAGTGCCGCTGGCAAAATCATTTCACGGGCGACCTTTTGCCATGGCGCCACGCGATCAATGGCAAAGCCCGATTGCTCCAGAAAACGCCGGAAGTTCGCATACTCGAACAAGCCAGGATAAAGATAAGGATGACCCGTCAACGGGTTCGGAACGCTGCACAGAAAACGTCCCCCCGGAATAAGGACTCGCTTAACCTCCTGGAGGGCATAGTAGGGATTCATTAAATGTTCGAAGGTTTCTAAACTGAGAATCATGTCAAATTCATCGTCGGCAAAAGGCAGCCCATCCACGCTGACGTCAAGGCATTCCGCCTGGAGCCCTGCAGTTATACATCGCTCAATTCCTGAAGAAGAGGCGTCTACGCCCCTGGCATTAATCCCCCGGGCGACGAGAAGCCGCAACATTGCGCCGTCCCCGCAGCCTATTTCAAGCATTTTCCTTGGTTTTGCGCCAGATAGGAACTCGTGGACCGTCCACGTTAGCCGGTCGTCGTCGTAGCTTCCCGCCGCGTAGTAATCACGGTGTGCGGCCAGAGCTATCCCTCGCGGGTCCTTTGCCGGGCTCATCGATTTAGGTCTCGTCCTGGCGGTATCACTGGATTATTCCTGGACGTGCTTGTGTGTTTCGATCTTAGTGAAACCAGGAGCTGGTAGGAACTCATTTCGAGCTTTCTTATAAAGGGGCTGGCTTGCCAGCCAACTCCGCGCCGCGTAAAACCACCGTGGCGGAAGCAAAAGAGCCGGGATCGTTGTAACTTGGCGAAAGACTCTTTGCCTCCAAGCAGCGTCTGCATGTTGGATCCGATATATCGTGCGCTCGACGTGATAGGTTTCCCAAGGCGCACCTCCATCAAGCGTGAGCCTCAATTGTTCGGCCTCAGCACCCACGATCTCCAGCACGCAGTCGGTCACTTCCTCCGGCGCCCCGTTGGCTCTAAGGCCCCGGTCCAACGCGCGGAAAAGAGACGCCAGCACACGCTGCTTCCGGCGCAACGCATTCGACTCCCGATTTGCAGCGAGAAAAAGATTGCCGCCGTGAATGCGATAGTGCGTAAGCACGTCTTTCAGAATCACAAACTCGGAAAGCACTCCCGCAACCGTAAAGAGATATTCATCGGCTTCAAAGACCAGTTCCTCCGGGATGGGCAGGATCTTTCGAGCTATTTCTGCACGCAGTATCAGTCGGCTTGTTCCAAGGTACGCACGGTGGAGGCGAAAAACCTGGGAAGCCCGTGCGGTATTGAGGCGTAAGCGCTCTGGTTTGTCCAGAGCCACAACTTTGTTTCTTCCGTCGTTAAAGGATTCTACAATCCCGTGACCAACCATTCCGATACCTGCATCAGCACGCATGGTTTCCACGACGCGCGCAAGCTTCGCCGGCGCCCACCAGTCGTCGCCGTCGAGGAAGGCGATGATTTCTCCGCGGCATTCGGGAATGCCGGCGTTGAACGCGGAAGCTTGCCCGCCGTTCTCTTTGCGTAGCAGCCGAACTTGCGGCTCGAACTTGCGCACGATTTCCGGCGTGCGGTCGGTCGAGCCGTCGTCCACTACCAGGATCTCGCGGTCGGAGGCGGGGAAATCCTGATCGAGTACGCTGACAATCGCTTCTTCGATGAAGCGCTCGTGGTTGTACGTGTCAATCAGGACGCTGACAAAGAGTTTTCCCAAGTCACCAGCTCAACTCTTGGTAGCGGCAGCCGCTTTGGCTTTCGCAGGAATCGCCACCAGATTTTTTTCGGAGGAAGAAGCCATCCATTCCTTACGCTTCCTCCGTGCATCATCAAACAGATGCAGATGATGATAGCCCAAGAACAGCGCCGCGCAAGCCTTCATGTAGCTATAAACGCGGTGGCGCGGCGTCATGATCTCGCTGTACGTCCAGGGATAGCCCAGCAGGTGACGGAAGTATTTCCAGCGGCCCGGCGCCCGGAGCGCAAATCCGTCTTGCGCCTGCGCCTTTTTCCATTGCGCCATGTAAGCGCGCAGATCGGCCGAGCGAAGATCGTGACCATTCCTTAGGAGCCATTCCTGAACTTCAGCGAGCAGTGAAGCCCGCATGGTCATGCGGTGTTCGATTTGCGCGGGCGAGGGCTTTGCTGCTGTGTTTTGAAAAAGATTCGTTGCGTGCAGCCTGTATTTTCCCAGGTAATCTTCGACGGCAATAATCGGTGCAATAAAAATGACCAGCGCGGTCAGGAACGCGTCGGCCTGCGAACGCAGCGTCTCCGGCACCGGCAGCAATTTCTCTACCACACTGCGCCGGAACGCCAGGCAGGAAGTGCTCGCCATCGGATACTGCAAAAGAGCGTTGCGGCTTTCCGGCACGCGCCCTGAAACCGGAATGAAGTAACGGTCCGCTTGGGTGGCGTTCGCGCCGTCCCACCAATAAAGGCGGTGGTACGTCATCCCGGCTGCGGGACTCTGCCGGAAAGTGTCATAGATTCGCGACAGTTTATGCGGCAGCCACACGTCGTCGGCATCGAGCAGTGCTACCACTTCCCCGCGCGCGTTTGCGAAGCCGTAATTGAATGCGGAAGCCTGCCCGCCGTTGGACTTGTATAAATAACGAATCGCATTCCCGAACTTCCGCAAGCGAGCCGCCGTGCCGTCGGTCGAGCCGTCGTCGACGACCAGGATCTCGCGTTCGTCGCTTGGAAAATCCTGCGCCAGCGCGCTCTCCACGGCTTCCTCCAGGTAATGGCCGTAGTTGAAGGCGTCAATCAGAATGCTGAAGTATGGCGCTTTCATGAAGGCTTACCTGAGGGCGAAGCCGCTCGGCCAAACTGCCGCCGGAGATTCTCCGTGTTTAACCCCAACTTCCGTCGCATGGGCCGCGTCAGCCCCAAAATAAAAAACCAGGCGCGTTCGATTCCGCCGTGAAGAAAAACGCGCCCTCCCTGCCGTGCATATCGTTTCGCGCCCGCCCAACGCCGCAAGCGATTTGGCCTCAGCCTGCCCCGCTGTAACACATCAGTGGCGTCTGCAATCGTCCGCAGATGCCTCCAGCCTCCTGCACACTCGTAATTCCACCCAGCCTCTGCTCCGCAGAAAACTCCCTGTCTGCCTTGCGGGTGATAGCCGTAATCATGATTCTGATGTACCGCGAGCACGGCATCGGACACATCAATGACCTGGCGATTGGAAGCGAGCGCCTTCCAGACCAGCCAGTTGTCCCAAAAGACCCGCCCTACAACGAATCGCGGGACGTCCCTTCCGTAAAGGCCGCGCGCAAAAACAAAATAGTCAATCCATTCGGGCCCGCGCCGCAGCCCGTTCCGCAAAACCCGCCGGCGCAACTGCGTCTCCCAGTCCTTGTCTCCAAAATTCAAGGGCACGGTGATTTCGATGTCCCACCGGCGTCCCACCATCAGGAAGTGCCAATGCCTCTCGCGCACGCGCTTCACCGCATCAAAAAAATCCCGCATCAGCAGAATGTCGCAATTGATGTAGCAGAGCAGATCGTGCCGCGCGATGGCCTGCGCCCTGCAAAACATGTGGTCCAATCGCTTTGTTCCAAACTCGTTGCGATCGAGGTGCGGTTCGTGGCGCAACCCCGCCTCTTTTGCCGCTTCGGCCGCGCCTTGCTCATTGCCAAACAAAATCACTTCCACTTCGGCGTGCAGCAGTCCCCAGCTTTTCAGCGCATTCTTCTGAATGATTCCGTTATGTCCGACAAACGGTTTCGCTGTGGTGAAGAACGTGAGCATTGCTTGCCTGCTTCCCCTTTGTTCCTCGTCTATTCCGTCGAATCCCTTCTAGTTCACTTGCTTCCGCTGCGACGCGATGATTTCCTCGAGAATCGTGTCCAGCCCGCGCGTAACTCTCCAGTTGGGATAATCTTTCTTGAATTTTCCCAGGTTCGAGATATAGCAGATGTGATCGCCCTTTCGCGCTTCGTCCACATACTGCCACGTCAGTTTCTTTCCGCTCATTTGCTCGATGCGCTCGATGGCTTCCAGCATCGAGATGCTGTTTTCGCGTCCGCCGCCGAGGTTATAAACCTCGCCGGGCCGCGGATTCGCCGCAAACTCTTCAATCGCCCGCACGACGTCATAACTGTGGAGGTTGTCGCGCACCTGCTTGCCCTTGTAACCGAAAACGGAGTAGGTCTCGCCGCTCAGAGTGACCTTTACCAGATACGACAAAAATCCGTGGAGCTCGACGCCGGAATGCGCGGGCCCGGTCAAGCAGCCGCCGCGAAAGATTCCCACGTTCATCTTGAAATAACGTCCGTACTCCTGAGCCACGAGGTCCGCGGCGGCCTTGGACGCGCCGAAGAGCGAATGCAGCGTGCGATCGATCCGGCAGTTTTCATCAATGCCGTCATAATCCTCGGGCCGCGCGTAGTCGTAGCGCTTTTCCATCTCCTTTAACGGAACTTCGTTGGGCGCGTCGCCGTACACTTTGTTCGTGCTCATAAACACAAACGCCGCCTCCGGCGAATGCTGCCGCGTGGCTTCGAGTAAATGGATCGTCCCCAAAGCGTTCACCTCGAAATCCAACAGCGGAATGTCGCGAGCCTTGTCGTGCGAAGGCTGCGCCGCGCAATGCACGATCAGGTCGAAGCGCTGCGTTCGAAACAGTTCTTCCATGGCGGCGCGGTCGCGAATATCCAGCGCCGCGTGGGTAAAACGCTTTGTTGCGCGCCTCAGCCTTTCCAGGTTCCACAGCGTGTCGCCTGCCAGGCCAAAGAATTCGCGGCGCATGTTGTTGTCTACACCGGTCACCTCATGGCCCTGGCGGTCAAAATGTTCTACGGCTTCCGAACCGATCAAACCGCAGCTTCCGGTAACGAGTACCTTCACGTTGCGAATCTCTTTTCCCGGCCCTCCCTCATGCGGAGAGTCGGATCGCTTTACGCAAGTGAGAATAGCAGCAGTTTGCGGTTTTCTTAACGCCACCCAGGAAACTTCACGCGGTAAACGAAGCCAAATCCTTCCTTCCGATTCCACGCAGGAAATCTTGCGGATTTCCCTTACTTTTGCCCAACCAGGCTTAGAAATTCTTCGGTGCGCTCGATCGGAAGCGCAACCAGGTTGGCGTCGTAGGTTTCTAGGTTGCACGGAATTGGCAACAGCGCGCCTTTAGCGGCAATCGCGAACCATTGGAAATCCATGCGAACCAGGAATTGCAGGATCTCTCGCGCGGCATAGCCCCACGGCCTGGTTCGAATGTCTTGCACTTCCACGAGCATCGCAGGCCGCGAGTCGCGATTCAGAAGCTTCATGGCCCCATGGAGAACTGAAAGTTCTGCGCCTTCGGCATCCAATTTCAAGAAATCCACGTGGGAGATGTCCAATTCGGAAAGGATATCGTCCAGGCGGCGAACTTTTATCCGCATAGTGTTTACTGGCTCGGGCGTAGCCGGAGGCCGCAGGCTGTTGCATCCGTCGTTGAATCGCTCCACGACATGGAGTTCCGCTTCGCCTGGATCTTCGCCCGCTGCGCAGGGAATCAACGCAACATTGGAGGAGCGGTTGAGCCGGAGATGTTTTTCGAGCCGGACACGTTCCCGAGGCGACGGCTCAATGGCAACAACGCGGCCGTGCCACCCGACACACTTTGAGGCCAGCACGGTATAGAGCCCGTGGTGCGCGCCGACATCCACAACGGTCATGTCGCGACGCAAGAGTCTCTTTACGAATGTTCTCTCCATGGTTTCGAATCCGCCAGAAAGCAGTTTCTGATCCAGGAAGTTCTCTTCGGCAAGCCACCACACGCCGCAAGGCAGCCGCAAGGGAATGGGCATGCCGGGAAAAATGCGGCGCGCGCGATTTGCAAGCGTGACATATTTGCTGCGCAGGGGACTCGTCAGGAATCGCCGAATGCGCTGAGGCAGCGCCGTGCTCGGCGAGAGATTTTTTGCCCATGGATCTTCCGCTTCCTGAGATTCAAGAACCAGCCGGAATCCCGCAACGTCAATCGGAGCGCAGGAGGCCACTAGGACCGTGCGGCGCTGCGTGTGTTCGCGAGTCTCGCGGAAATCGTCGTGATCGGGCAGCGGCGTGACGCGATAGACTTTTGCAAAGCCCGAGCGGTAAAGCATTTTTACCAGGCTGCTCTCGCTCGAGTAACACGCCATCTCGGTAAGGCTTTGGTCGTCTTGCCGCAGCTCCTGGCGCAAAAGAAGGGAGCAGCGATCTTCCGGCAGGCACATACTTTCGAGGACCAAACATTTGTCTGTAATGGCGCGGAGGTTTCGAATGGCTTGCAGTGGATTCTCCAGGTGATAGAGCAAGCCGAAGCAAAGCACCAGGTCAAACCGCCCCAGTTGAGAAATCTCGCGGGCTTCCACGTCCGCTTGCTCAAAGGGAATTCCGGGAAAGCGTCGGCGCGCTTCCTCGATGTTCTGCGCGCGCGCGTCAAACCCGCAAGTGCGCAAACCACATTCCGCAAGCGTTTGGGAAAAGAAGCCTACACCGCAACCCGCATCTACTGCGTTGGAAAGGCCCAGCGCGGGTTTCAGCCGCTTCACGATTCGCCGGAGCGTCTGGTCACGGGCTTCAATGAGGGCGCGGTACTCCTTCCGGTCAAACGGCGTCAGCTTGATGGTTACTTCCGTGGAGGGCTGAGCCGCTTGCGTTTGCGAAGGGATCGATTCGAGGCGTGGGCTGGGTTGCATGACGGTCTCCTTGGCGCAATTTCCCGGCAGCATCCCTTCAGGAGTGAAGATGACGTTTCACTCTAACAAGGTTGGCGCGCCGCTCTCGTCGGCAGTTCAGCTCTTTGCGTTGGCGCCCGTCAGTTCTGGGCGCACGGCATGGGTGCTGACTGCTGGAAGTGCATGGATAGTAACCGACATTATTTTGTTGTGCAAGAAGATTATTGCCTAGTACCGTCTCTTGAGAGGCATGACCATTTCGTACCGATTGAAGCCGCTCGGCCACGGAACTGCTCAAAGAATACCCACCGGGGGTTGAGCCTACGCAAGGGGTAGTGCGCAGACTTGCTTGGGAGCCCGGCAGCGTACGGCAATGTAAGCGTGTGCTTCTCCTTGAGGCTCACTTGGGACAGGAGCTCAGGTCCGGGGAATTCAAAG
>WNER01000180.1_pt1 | contig 13548 bp, 9 predicted proteins | sample 5399921 | NCBI WGS metagenome assembly WNER01 (sample SAMN13153331, study PRJNA577476) | soil metagenome | isolation source: 20 cm grassland meadow soil 5 days after 1st rain plot 5 | place: USA:California | collected 2015-09-21 | reverse complement strand
ATTACTGGCGCGGTCATATTTTAGACGCGGTCAGCAATGGAGGTCTCCATGCGATTGAAGAAGAAAACGCCGCCGAGAAGAACGAGGACTACGGCGGAGGCGGAAGCGAGCAGCAGCAGGCCGGGGGCATGTCCGCGGCCGGTGATGGCCCAGCGGAAGCCGTCAATGACGCCGGCCATGGGATTGAGGCCGTAGAGCCAGCGCCAGCGCGCGGGCACGAGGGACGAAGCATAGGCCACGGGAGAGGCAAACATCCAGAAGGAGATGATGAAGGGGATGACGTAGCGAACGTCGCGATAAAGCGCGTTGAGCGCGGAGAGCCAGAGGCCGACGCCGAGAGCCGTGAAGAGCGCGAGAAGAAGGAGAACGGGAAGCCAGAGCGCCGTGAGCGTGGGGAGAATCCCATAAGCAAAACAGAAAATCGCGAGGACCACAAAACCGATGGCGAAGTCCACAAGGCTGGAGAGAACGGAAGAAATGGGAAGAATGAGGCGCGGGAAATAGACTTTGGTGATGAGGTTCTGGCTCTCGACGACGACGTTGGTGGTGGAAGTGAGAGAGGTGGCGAAATACGTCCAGGGGATGAGCGCGGCAAAATAGAAAACGGGGTAGGGCAGGCCGTCGGAGGGCAGCTTGGCGAGGCGTCCGAAGAAAAGAGTGAAGACAAGCATGTTGAGAACGGGCTGCAAGATGACCCAGAGGACGCCAATGGCGGTTTGTTTGTAGCGGATTTTGACGTCGCGCCAGACGAAGAAGTAAAGCAATTCGCGGTAGGCCCAGACTTCGCGGAGGCGCAGCTCGAAGAGGCTGCGGGGAGGCTCAATGCGGACGGTGGCGGAGGCGCTGGGACGAGGCGTAAGAGGAGCGGATTGCGGCGATGCCGTGAGCGAAGCCATGCGTTGCGAGCGAAACCCTCATTAGAAAAAGTGTGAATGCGGGCGCGGGACACGCTAACCCGGAAATAGGATAGCAAAGAATGGGTTGGAAAATGGAAAAGTGAAATCAGGAAATTGGTTCAGACGGCTCGCGCCGCGCGGGACCAGCCCACTCTGCTTCTAACTTTGTTGTGAGCGTTCTCAAATTCCGATTTTCGGCTTCATTGTTCGGGCGGATTTTTTTCCAGTTCCTGAATGTCCCGCTGCTCGATTTGTTGCATGAGGGATTTCCGCTTGAAGAAGTAGCGGCGCAGATCGACGGAGAGCTCCCGGGGGACGACGAAGAACTGATTATGCGCAACTTCCGCAAGCGAGACGGGGCCGCGCACGGGGATCAAATGCGCGCCCCATTGAAAGATGAAACCGGCGTTCCAAAGGATGAAAAGGACGAGAATGGAGGCTGCCGCGGGGAAAAGGAAGCGCGAGGAACGGAAGAAAACTTCAAGGCGCTGGAGAAGAAGCGCCAAACCAAAAATGAAAATGGGCGTGACGGAGATAAAAAAGCGGTTTCCAAAGGCCGATATGCCATTCCAGTCGGGGTAGCAGGAGATCAGGTAAAAGAAAGCGGCGGCGCCTGCAGAAAGGTAGGAGGTGAGGACCCTTGCGCGCCGTGGAACAAAACAAAGGCCGATGATGGCAAGCGCGAGAATGGGAGTCCAGGTCAATATGCCGTGTTCGGAAGAGAAGAGGATGGAACGCCAGTGAGGAGCGGTCCAGTCCCACTCGGCATGCTGATAAGAGCCAAAGCGAAAGAATCCGCCAAAAATAATGTAGCGCGTGATGAGCGTGGGAAGGAAACAGAGAATCACGGTGAGCAAGAAGCAGAAGTTTGCGCCGAAGAGAGAAGCGGCTTCGCGAAAATCCAGTGTTTTCCAGGCATCCCCATAGTCCGCGAGCGATTCGATCAAAGGGAGGACCAGGAAAACGCCGTTGGCGAAATAAACGTCGAGCATCAGCCCGGAAACCAGGCCCAGCAAAATCCATTGGAGAAAAGTTCGCGAGCCGCGCGTGCGCTCCCAATACCAGAGAAAAAAAGCCACGGCGAAGACGGAATGGGCGTGCGACCACGCCGGATTGAAGTACATATAAACGGGAAGCGAGCTGGCGCCCCAGATTCCCAGCGTGGCGAGAAACGCCCAGCGTTCCTCAACGTACTTCCGGGCCAAAGAATAGGAAAAGAGCAGGCCCAGGAATCCGTAAATTGCGGTGCCCAGGGCCATGGCCAGGAGATAAGGGAACGAGAAGCCGTCGGCAGGGATGTGCGCTCCATAAGCGTTGCAAAGAAGCACGATGCCGTGGGCCGCGAGAAGGAAAGGCGCCCAAAGAAGAGCCGGCCCGATGGAAAACAAGTTGCTGATGTGCCCCGTTTCCGTGTACACGGCCGCGGAAAGCTGTCCGTTGGGGAGCGTTCGCGCCTGAGAAAACAGAAGATTGGCATGGAGCCAGTCTTGTTCGAAATGGAGATTGTGCTCGATCAGAGGCGCGCGGGCGTAGGCGTAGTATCCGACACCATCGCCATGGACGATCGGATTGACCAAGGGAAGCGAACAGAGGAACAGAAGGAGAAGAATTCGCCGGTAGCGGGTCGGAGCGTTCTTGTCGGCGGACGAGCGCGTAGGACCGCTCCGGGCTAGCGGAGGCGCTTTCGTGCCGGATGTTCCGGGCGGGCTCGATCGCTCGCGTGTCTTAGCCAATTCGGGCAAAGGTATGCTCAGAACAACGTCCACCTGGTATGGAAGTCCATGTTATCAGAGGAGCGACCCCCTTGAAATTAGAGGAACGAGACTTTATCGGACGAAAGGGCGCAGGAACGAAAAAGAAGAGGCAACGGGAAAAGGTCCGAAGTGAAACTTGTAAGCAGAATGATCGCGAGTCAGGCAATGCCGCCGGCCGCGACCTTGCACGGCCCGTCAAGAACGCTCTTTTGGCGAAAATGGTCGGAAACGCGATCAACGATCTCGTTCAAAGGAGTTTCAGGACGGAAGCCGGTCAGAGCGTGGAGCTTGTCCACGCAGGGGACGCGCCGCATCATGTCTTCAAATCCAGGTTCGTAGGCCTGGTCATAGGGAACATATTCGATGGAGGATGAGCTGGCGGTCCGTTCCTTCACGCGGCCGGCCAAGTCCTCGATGGTGATTTCTTCGATGTTCCCGACGTTCACGACTTCGCCTACGGCGCGCTCGGTGTTCATCAGACGGACCAGGCCTTCGATGGTATCGCGCACATCGCAAAAGCAGCGCGTCTGCTTGCCGGTCCCATAGATGGTGATGGGGGAATTATCCAGCGCGGACTTGACGAAGTTGGGCAGCACCATGCCATAGCGGCCTGTCTGGCGCGGTCCCACGGTGTTAAACAAACGCACGACGATCACTGGAAGCTTCTTCTCCTTCCAGTAAGAAAGCGCGAGAAACTCGTCGAGGGCTTTGGAGGCGGCGTAGCTCCAGCGCCCTTTGGTCGTGGGCCCCAGAACAAGGTCGGCGTCTTCGCGGAAGGGAATGTTGGTGCTCTTGCCGTAAACCTCGGAAGTGGAAGCGGTGAGGACGAGTTTCTTTTTCTTGCAAGCGGCTTCGAGGATCAGTTGTGTGCCGTTGACATTTGTTTCAATGGTCCGAACGGGGCTTTCCACGATGAGCTTGACGCCCACCGCTGCGGCCAAGTGAACAATCACATCGGCGTCATCGACGAGTTCGGCCAGCAATTGGCGGTTTTCGATGCCGTCCAGGTGGTATTCCAGCAAGGGGGAGGACTTGAGATGGCGGATGTTCTCGACGCTGCCCGTAGAAAGATTGTCGAGCAGGACGACGCGATCACCGCGGTCCAGGAGCCGTTCGGCAAAATGAGATCCGATGAAGCCGGCACCACCCGTGATCAGATAGCGCAATGAGCCCTCCTTAAAGAGCTTGCGAATCGTCGTCGTCGTGATGTCGGGAGATGGCCTCGCTCGCCGACTCCGGGATTTCACCCTGTGCTGCATCCCCAGTCTCCTGAGGACCATAACCATAGGAATACGGATAATACCGGTAGGAGTAGTAATAATCTGGGGCGCTGGAATCGACGGCGTTAAGCACCACGCCGAGGATGCGGGACTTCACGCTGGTGAGCAAGTCGCGCGTTCGCGTGAACGCCACCTTGGGAGTCTCGCCGCTGCGAACCACTAACAACACCCCGTCTGCCTGCACCGAAAGAATGACGGCATCCGTGGCTGCCATGACTGGCGGCGAATCGATGACAATGAACTTGAATTTTGTGCGCAATTCCACGATCGCGTCCGCGAGCTTGTGCGAAGAGAGCAAATCCGCAGGATTGGGAGGGAGAGGCCCCGTGGGAATGGCGACCAGATTTGGAATTGCTGGGTGCGGGATGGACACGAGATCCAAACTGGATACGCCTGCGAGATAAGAACTCAAGCCGGCATATTTCCCGGCGCCAAGGTTGAGCAAGCGTCCGATTCCCGGTTTTCGAAGATCAGCGTCAACGAGCACGGTGCGGTCGCCGAGTTGCGCAAGAGTGACAGCCAGATTCGCTGCCGCGGTGGTTTTCCCTTCCCGCGGCAAAGCGCTGGTAACCAGAATCACTTGCGGAGAATGCTCCGCTTGCGAAAGAAGGATTGAGGTACGAAGAACGCGAAAAGCTTCCGACATCTGCGACTTCGGAAGATGTTGGGCCACCAACTCGATGCGTTTGTCGTGGCCATTTTGGGAAAAGTCCGGCAGCATGCCGCGGCGCTTGTGACCGTTGGAGCCCGCAAATTGCGGAACGACCGCGAGGGAAGGCAGCCGCGCGAGGGTTTCGATGTCGTCGGGCGTCTTCACCGTGTTGTCCAGATATTCGCGCAAGAGCGCCAGCCCGATGCCGCCCACGAGGCCGGCGAGGAAAGACAACATGATATTCTTGCCTTTTGCGGGCCGTGCGGGAGTGGCGGGTACCATTGCGGGATCGACAACGCGAATGTTGGACGAGCGCAAGGCGCCGGAAATCGCGGTTTCCTTCATCTTGGTCATTAGGCCTTCGTAGAGCGCCTTGTTGGCCTCCGCTTCCCGCTTGAGGATGTTGTACTCCACCATCTTTTCGGCCATTTGATTGGTTTCCGCTTTGGCCTCATTGAGCGCGTCCGCCAGCAATGTTTCGCGCTGGCGGGCTTCGCGATAATCGCTTTCGAGAACTTCGAGGATTTTCCTTTTCTCTTTCTCGATGTTGTCGTCAATGTCCTTCAACTGGGCTTTGAGCCGCAGCACTTTGGGGAAATTGGGACCATATTGCTGGAGGGCGTCCGCATAATCCGCCGACGTCTCCCCTCGTTTCTTCAGCAACTCGGTGAGAGCCGAATTGCTATCGAGCTGGGGGACGGCATCCAGGTTGCCCGCTTTGGCAAATTCGTAGAGGGACTCCTTCTTCATGCGCTCGGCCTGGGCATCCGTGTACTGCTTGTTGATGTCGCTCAGCCGCTGCGTGGTCATGTTCTGTTTATCGTCGAGCGTCCATATTTGATTCTGGCGCTCGTAGGCGATGCGCGCGTCTTCCGACTTTTGGACTTTTATTTTGAAGTCCCGCAGTTGGTCGGCGAGCCAATCAGAGGCTTGAGACGTAGCCTCGTACTTGCTGCGGTAATTCTGCTCGATGTAGGTCGCGATGTGGGCGTTGACGGTGCGCGCGGCAAGCCGCGGGTCGGTGGATTCGAAGCTCACGTCCATCAAGCGGCTGTTGGGAACCCGCCTCACACTGAGATTGCCAAGGAATGCGGCGAGTTCGGGCGGGCGGGTCTGGTTCGCGAGATTGCCGTTGGCAACAGCCTCCGAGATGCCGCCGGACTCGGCGAACTCCGGACGAAGGGCGAGACCATTGTTGCGGATGGTTTGCAGTGCAAGCGTTTCGCTGGTCAGGATTTTTGACTGGGTCTCGATGTAATTGTCCGAATCCATCATGTAGTCGTAAGAATCCGCACCCTGAAAAGGCAGGATGTTCGCATTCTCTTTATCAATTTCAATGCGGGCCGTGGCGACGTAGACGGGCTGCATGCGGAACGTGGCGATGCTCACGATGGTAACCACCGAGAGCATGAACGACACGATGAGCCATTGGTGCTTGCGAAGAATGAGCAGGTAATCATACAGATGAGGCTCGCGCGGAGACAAATCAAACGAAGCGAAGCGGCCTGGGATGGGTACCAATTCCACGTTGCCGTTCGAGCCATTTTCGTGGGGAACAAGTTTGTTTTCGTCTGTCATTTTTAGCGATACGCAAGCCGGTACAGAGCTACGCCGGAGCCCAGCGCGAAGCCAAATTCAGCGGCGCGGAAAAGGGCCTGCTTCGAACCGCTTTCCGGCACATACAGAATGTCGCTTGGCTGAAGCCGCAGGTCCTCCGCCTTGCGATTGAGAACTTTTTTCAAATCGATGGGCACTTCATGCTGCTGTCCCAGGTTGTCCTTGCGCACGATGACCGCTTTGTCGGACTTTGCCGTTCGCGTCAGGCCGCCCGCCAGGGAAAGAATCTTTAGTGTCGTCAATTGCGCGCGGTCATTGGAAAGGACGTAGCCCCCCGCGCGGCCGACGGCGCCGAGCACATAGACGACGCCCGCGTGAGGAACGGTGACAATGTCTCCGGCCTGGAGAGCGATATTGTTCTTGGTGTCACCGGTCTCCATGACGTCGCTCAGGTTGATGGTGATCGTGTTAGCGAGAGGAGGCGGTTCGGCGCTTGCAGAAGGATTCGGCGAGGCTGCGGCGGCGCCGGACGCGGGAGATGCGGCAGGCGCGGGACCTTTCGTTGCGTCTTGCGAGGCCGTGGAAGGACCCTGGGCGAGTGCGTTGGCTGGAGAAGGCTTAGAGGAAAGCAGCTGCTCCGGGCCGATTTCCGGCGGCTCTCCTGAATCTGGAAGCGCGTCTTGCGACGGCCGCGAGACAATAATCGTGTCGCCCGCGTCACTTGAAATTCCGCCCGCCTCCGCCAGAACTTCCAGGAGCGTTACCGGGCGGTCGGCTTCATAAACCATCGGGTGAACCACGGCGCCAACAACCGTAATTGGTTTGCTCTTGTGTTCTTTGACGCTGACACTTACATCCGCGTGCGTCACCAGGCCGTTCGCTTCCAGCATCTCCGCGATTTTTTGCTCCGCTTGCATTTCCGTCAGACCGGCGACATGCAGGCGCACGGGAAGCAAAGGAATGCCGATCGTGCCGGTCTGGCTGACACGCACTTCGCGGCTCAATTCTTCCACGTCAAAAACGTAAATACTGAGGAGGTCCCCGGAACCGATCACGTAGTCATGCGGCATCGTCCGCAGAGTGGCGGAAAGCTCACGAATGCGGTCATTGACCTGTTGCGGAGTTTCAAGGACGGGTTGCCCGCGTCCAGCTTGCGCGCGGCAAGTCGAAGACAGCGGCAGCAATGCGAGCAAGGCTCCAGATAGCAGACACCCCGCCGCCGCACGCAGTGTGGCTGGCTGCATGAATAGATGACCCCCGCGTAATTATACAGCCATACGGAAGAAGTCAATCAGGATTTCGCGAGCTATGGCGGTGGGGGCGATTTGGCGGGATGGAAGGAGATTGTTGGATCTGCGTGGTGGCTAGATGAGCCATCAGGAAGAAGAGCCAAAGGTTGGATGGGATGTGGAAGTTGAAGTCCACCAAAGCGTGCACCAGGAATCCCGCGCAGGCAACTATTCCGGAAAGTTGCAGCGCCCCTGGAAACGAAAAATCACTCTGCCGGAAAAGGGAAAACGATTTGAGAAGCAAAACCCCGAGGAACCAGGCGCAGCACAAACCGCCCAGCGCGCCCGTTTCAGCAAGAGTTTGCAGGTAATCGTTATGCGCGTGATTGACGACTTTGGCGTCATAAAGGGTCTCATAAGGAGGGTACGCGATTTGAAAAGTGCCGAGTCCGGTGCCGGCGAGCGGATGGCCGAGAAAAATGTGCCAGGCGCCTCTGCGCATGGCGGCGCGCTTCCCTTCAGTGACTTCGAGCGTCTGCATGGACGAAAAGCGCTGCAGGATTCGGCCCACGCCCAGCCAAGTAACGATCATCAACGCCGCCAGCAGCACCGCGGACACCGCCAGGAGGCGCTTCGCCAAGCCGCGGCGGCGAAGAAGCAAATAAACGAGCAAGGCAAATTGGACCAAGAAGCTCACAATGCCTCCGCGGGAGGCCGACAGGAAAAGGGCGGCGATCGGCATAACCGCGAATAACCCAACGACGGCCAGGCGTTCGCGCCGTACTTTTCCCAACACCAGCGGAACCAGCGCCAAGGGGATGAGGAGTTCCATCAGTCCAGCGAAATGGTTGCGATTGACATACGGACCAAACGGTATGCCCCCGTAGGTGAGTTCGCGAACCCAGTAGAGTTTTCCATTGAAGGTGAGGTGCTGGAGAATGCCGAACACACTGATTACGAAGCCGAGGCCCATTCCAAACCACACAAATGCGCGCCAGTCTTGAAGCGTGCGAAATGCCTGCACGCATAGAAACAGAAAAAGCAGGGTAGCCAGCAAAAGCAACAACTCAATGCGCGTGCTGAAGGGAGATGCGGTCGCGCGAAAGAACCACTGGCCCACGCCGACGAGAAAAAAGAGAGCAAGCGGGGGGAGCAGAGGCGAGCAAAACGGCTGCTCCTGCTCGTTGAAATAAGAACGCAAAGCCCAGATCAAGAAGAGAAAGGCAACGCCGGTCTGCAGAACGGCACGCGCCCAGTCTTCCACGCCGCCATGGGCGAGAACGGCAAAGCTGATCAAGGCGCACAGGCCGAGCCGCAAAAACTTCATGGTTTGCGAGGCTCCGCAGAGGCGGGAACCAGCCCGACGTCATCCACCCAGGCAATACCCTGGATTTTGTCGTCGAATTCCTGGCTGGGCAGGCGGGCCACGCAGACCTGCATCTCCTGAACATTCTTTCCAGAGGACCACGGACTGTCGATGCGCGTCCAAGGCTGGGTGCCGCGAAGATCGCTGGTCACGACCGTCGCATGGTCTTGCGTTCCTATCGCGCGCAGTTGGAACCGGATGCCCTGTTCCGTGGTTATGGATAACGTTCGTACCCAGGCAGAAAAGTGGTACGCCGTTGAGGGCTGGACTGCGACCTCAGCGCAAGGCCCGTTGAGGCCGAGATTGTATCTTCCATTAAATAGCAGACGCAGCGAACGACTTCCGGAATGCTTTTCGCGGGTATCAAGACTGAACTGGATGCCTTGAGCTCCCCCTGGAAGAGCCCACGCAAAGCCGTTTCCAAAGATACTGGATTCGAATCCGCCATCCCACACAAGGGAATCCGCGGGGCCCGGAAGGTTGCCGTAGCCGGCAAAATCCGCCGCCTGCTTCCAGACGCGCTGGGCTTCAGAGACTTGCTTTTCGTGAAGGAGTGCGGCGACGAGGTAATAGGTGTAGGTTTCGAGCGGCAGCTTGGGATGAAGGGCTGCAAGCCTATTCCAGATGCGGACGGCATTTGCCGTATGGCCTTCGCTAACCTGGTCGAAAATTGCCGTGGTATAGGCATCGCTCGCCGGAGGAAGCACGCGATCCATAACGAAGTCGATATTCGGTTCGGCGCTCAAGGCGCGGGAAAGAGCCTCCGCTCCACGCTTCGGTTCGGCTTGTACGGCCCGGCGCATCTCGAGAAAAGCAGCGTCCAATTCGCCCTGCCGGAGAAGAAAATTGGCATAGCGCCAGGAGATTTCGGCGGAAAGGGGATAAGCGCTTTTCGCATGAAGAAAGGCGTCGCGCGCGGCCGGAACATTTCCTTCGGTTTCGTAGGCAGTTGCCACGTCCGACCAAAGATCCGCAGAACGAGGGTTGAGCGACAGAGCTACATTGTACGCTTGGAGAGCTCGCGCCGTGTCCGGCTCTTCGAGGCTGTATTGCCAATAGCGGCCGAGCAGGAGCCAGTTCTGGAAGTCGCGCGGCTCAAGGCGTGTGGCATGCTCATACCCCTGACGAGTTTGCAGTCCGACATAGTGAGCGGCAAGCGCGTTTCGAACGCTGAAGTAAGACAGGAACAGTAAACAAACAAGAGCAAAAGCGAGCACGACGGCGCGCTGTTTGGAACCAAAAGAACGGTAACTCATCCCACGGTACTCTGCCTAGACCACGAAATAGTTGCAAGAAAAATTCGCCGAGAGAGCGCGCTTGCTCGGACAACCAAATTGCCGGACGTGAAGTCTATCTCAATGTTCGCCAAGAACTGGGTTGCTGCGGGACGGGGCCGACGGTAGAATGCAGTTCCAGCACCGGAGCTATTCAAACCCAAATTCTTCGTTGTACCGGTTTCGCTTCGAGCGCAAGCTTCGAGGCGGAATGCATTGAGCTGCACGGCGTTTGGAGCGTCCCCATTTCGGTGCCCACGGCCATTTCATCGACGCAAAGGGTGTAGGGATTGAGTGGTTTTGTCTGCATCTTGCACGGGGACGATGCCCCAATAGAACGCGGGCTATTGCAGTCCCTCACGGATTTTCTCTCCTTCCGCGGACCCGATGCGCAAAACATCTGGATGGACCATTCGATCGGAATGGGCCACGCGCTGCTGCGGACCACGCGTGCGTCGAAAAACGAACAGCAGCCGGTGGGCCTGGAGGAACGCTATTGGATTGTGGCGGACGCCCGGCTGGACGCCCGGGAAGAACTGATTGCTGAAATCCGGAACAAGAAAGAAGGCGCGTATTTGGAAGCGCCAGACTGTGAATTGATTTTACGGGCGTACGCGGTGTGGGGAGAGGCTTGCGTTGATCACCTGAGAGGCGATTTTTCGTTCGCCATCTGGGACAAAGAGAATAAGAAGCTTTTCTGCGCGCGCGATCACTTCGGCATCAAGCCCTTTTACTACGCACAGTTGGGAGGGGTTTTTCTCTGCACAAACACTTTGAACTGCATTCGTCTGCACCCGCGTGTCGCGGACGAGCTAAATGAAACCGCATTAGGGGATTTTTTGCTATTCGGGCTGAATTGCGATAACTACACCACCATTTTTCGCGACATCCAGCGCTTGCCACCGGCCCATGCGCTCACCATGTCGCCCGGCGGTTTGCAAGTCAAACCCTATTGGGCGCCTCCAACGCAGGGGCGCGTCCGCTACAGGGATCGTAGGGAATACGTCGAAAACTTTTCTTTTCTGTTTGAAAAAGCAGTCGCCGATCGTCTGCGCACTGACCGTGTCGGAGTCCTTTTGAGTGGCGGGCTGGATTCTTCAGCGGTGACGGCTACAGCCAAGGAGGTATCTGACAGGAGACGGCCCGTCGAGATTCAAGCGTTTACGCATGTATATAGGTCGCTAGTACCTCATAACGACGAAGAATATGCCAGTGAAACTGCGAAGTTTCTGGGCGTTCCGGTGAGATTCTTACCGCTGGATGAGACTCGGATCTTCGACCGTTGGGAGGATCCCAACGTGGACTGGCCCGAGCCCATCAGCAATCCCCTGGTGGCGGGAGTTTTTGAGTCGTACAGCATTATTTCTGCCGAGTGCGGTGTAGTTCTGTCAGGAGAAGGTGGCGACGATCTGATGATTTTTCAGCTGTGGCCGTATGTGCAAGACCTAAAGCGAAACGGCGAGTGGCGGAAGTTGGTGACAGAATTGGCGAATTATCTTTGGGTGCGTCCATTTCCTTGGCGCGGGATCCGAGCCAGAGTCTTGCGGCTGTTGGGGAAAGATTCCTATCTGCCTGAGTTTCCCGAGTGGCTGGCGCCGGAGTTTTCCCAGCGGTTGGGTCTTCGGCGAAGGTGGAAAGAGTGGTGGGAGCCACCAGAATTCCGGACGATGCATCCTATTCATCGAAAAAGCTATGCTTCTTTATTCTCGCCGCAGTGGACGTTGATGTTCGAACAGGAAAGCCCAGGTGTAACTCATTCTCCTGTGGAAACATGCTATCCATTTCTGGATCTTAGAATTGTGAACTACCTGCTTGCGATTCCGCCCTTCCCCTGGTTCTTCCAGAAGACGCTGCTGCGAGAGGCCCTGGTTGGACGCTTACCTGAGCGCGTCCGCTTGCGACCAAAGACGCCGCTACAGAAAGATCCCCTGTTAGCCCAGCTTCGGCGCACAGGAATGGGACGATTGAAACCGCTTCCCTGGCACCCTGTTGCCGACCAGTACATTGATCGCTCGGCATTGGTCCTGCCGCATGGTAGGATGAATCCAGAGCAAGTCAGCACGAATCTCCGGCCCTATTGCCTTAACATTTGGTTGCAGTCGGCTCGCAGAATTCGATATAACATCCGTGCGGAGGCCGGGAATGGCTAGACCCGTTAAACGGGAACCCAAAAAACCCTACAAGAAACCTTCGTTAACTGTTTACGGGACCATTCGAGAACTCACGCTACGCAATTCCACAAGAAACTTGCGTGACAAACCAGGTGGAGGGGCAAACAAGACAGCCTAACAAGCCGCTAGACTCGGGCTAAGGTGAAGTTTGTGCCAGATTTAAGGGAGTCGAAGACAAAGATCCGCCCACAGAGCAGCAAGCAGACGTGGCTTCGCAGGTCGTACAAGGCACTTCATGGTCGGAGTAGGGCTAGACTATGCCATTTTTGGATTGATACTTCGCTCGAACGCAGCGCTTCCCGGCGTTGCTCCCCTCGGTTTACCAGCAACTTCACCGGACATTCAACTTCGCTTGGGAATTTCGCCGCACTGTGAATTAGAACTTCCGACAGAAGAGGAAGAATTGGCTGACGTTAGTCCGTTCACCACGGAAACCGGTGAGCCCGTTCGCCGAATGTGGCGCGTTGCGAAAGGTGCGCTTCTACGCATAGCCTATTTCGATGGCACTCAATTCTGGCTGGATCGCAAGCGAAAGAACCTCTGGGCGACTTGGCCAGCCACTTCTTCTTTCGAAAACACGCTGACTTATTTATTGGGACCGGTTCTGGGAATTGTGTTGCGGCTGCGAGGCATAACGTGCTTGCACGCAAGTGCCGTCTCATTTGGTGACTGGGGCGTTGCGTTTGTCGGTTCGGCCGGTGCGGGAAAGTCCACAACGGCGGCCGCGTTCGCGCGCCAAGGCTTTGGGGTTATTTCCGATGACATCGTTGCACTGGTGGAAAAGGAAAACGTCTTCCATGTTCTTCCCGCTTATCCGCATCTTTGTCTGTGGCCCGATTCCGTACAGATGCTCTATGGGTCCACGGAGGCTCTCCCGCGGTTCGTCCCGGATTGGGAGAAGAGACGGCTTCCTCTTGGCGTTGCCGGTGCTCGTTTCGAACCCCGCGCCCTTCCCCTTGGCGCAGTTTATATGTTGGAGGAGCGGCGGCCCGATCCTGCCCCGTATGTGGAACAAATACGGGCGCAAGATGCGCTGATCTCGCTCGTGACAGAATCATATGCGAACAAGATGCTGAATCGCGAGCTTCGAGCATGCGAATTTACGATTCTTGGGCGACTTGTGGCGAACGTTCCGATCAGGCGAATCCACCCACATCAGGATGGCTCACGGCTTGAGGATCTCTGTAGGCAAATTCGAGAAGACCTTGCGATTTTGGGTCTTCCCGTCTCCGCCAGCCGTAACGGACGGCCATTGACGCAAGTTACTGAAGAAGTGAGAACACTCGAATAGGGCTGACCTGCCTACGTCCGGCGAAAAATGCTTTATTTGCTTCCGCGACTATATTTTCTTGCGAGGCGGACAGGCCGA
>WNER01000178.1_pt1 | contig 13560 bp, 9 predicted proteins | sample 5399921 | NCBI WGS metagenome assembly WNER01 (sample SAMN13153331, study PRJNA577476) | soil metagenome | isolation source: 20 cm grassland meadow soil 5 days after 1st rain plot 5 | place: USA:California | collected 2015-09-21 | reverse complement strand
CGCCCGGCTTTCCAGGTCTTCGGCAGGAACGACTGCTTCGGCAGCGCGTTTTTCTTGTTGGCGTCCTTGAAGCCCGCGGCAATCACGGTGATCTTGACGGAATCCTTCATGGTGTCGTCCTGCACGGCGCCAAAAATGATGTTGGCGTTTTCGTGCGCGGCTTTTTGGATGACAGTGGAGGCTTCGTGGACTTCGTGCAGCGTCAGGCTGGAGCTGCCGGAAACGTTGATGAGGATGCCCTGCGCGCCCTGAATGGAATTGTCTTCGAGGAGCGGGCTGGCGATGGCGCGGTTCGCCGCGTCAATCGCGCGATTTGTGCCCGTGCCAACCGCAGTGCCCATCACGGCATAGCCCTGGCCATGCATGATGGCTTTCACGTCGGCGAAATCGCGATTGATTATGCCGGGCACGGTGATGATGTCCGAGATGCCCTGCACGGCCTGGCGAAGAATGTCGTCGGCGATGCGGAACGCGTCGAAGAAGCTGGTGCCGCGCTCGACGGTGTCCATCAGGCGCTCGTTGGGAATGACGATGACGGTGTCCACCGCGCCGATGAGTTCCTGAAGCGCCTGCTCGGCCTGCATCATGCGGCGCTTGCCTTCAAAGACAAAAGGTTTTGTGACCACGGCGACGCTAAGCGCGCCCAATTCGCTGGCGAGCGAAGCGACCACCGGCGCGGCTCCGCTTCCGGTGCCGCCGCCCAGGCCGGAGGTGATGAAAATCATGTCCGAGCCTTCCAGCGCCTCGATGATTTTGTCGGTGTCTTCGAGCGCCGCTTTGCGGCCGACCTCAGGATTGGCGCCCGCGCCGAGTCCCTTGGTGAGCTTCGCGCCGAGTTGCAATTTTGCCGGAGCCTGCGAAAGCTTCAGCGCCTGCAAGTCGGTGTTGGCGGCGATGAATTCGACGCCTTCCAGCTTCGCGCGAATCATGCGGTTCACGGCGTTGCAGCCGCCCCCGCCCACGCCGATGACTTTGATCTTTGCCGGCTGCAATTCCTCGCTGAAGCTCATGCGAATTCCCGCGTCTCTTGGTGTCATAGTTTGCCGACCTCTCCCCCAGATTCGCCGCGCCTCGTTGGCAGGGTCACGAGGCGCCCGCGAACATGGCTTTCAATTTGGATACCAGGGTCCCCGAGCGTTGCGGACCGGAACGGCGCGCCCTCGCGCCGGACAGCACCAGTCCCACGACCGTGGCGTACTCCGGCTGAGCTACCTGTTCCGGGAGGTCCGCCAAACCTTTAGGCTCCGCGATGCGCACGGGCAAATGAAACGAATGCTCGATGAGATCATCGAGGCCGCGCAAACGCGCGCCGCCGCCGGCAAGAACAAATCCTGCGGGCATCTGGCCGTCGAGGCCGACGCGTTGGAGGTCGTCGCGAATCAGCGAGAGCAGTTCCATGGCGCGAGGTTCGACGATGTCCGTGAGCATGTGCGGGAAAATCTGGCGAGGCGGGCGATCGCCGACGCTGGCGATTTCCAGCGCGCCATTGTCTTTGAGGAATGCGGAGGCCGCCCAGCCGTGGCGGCGCTTGATGCGTTCGGCTTCCGGAATCGGCGTGCGCAAGCCCACCGCAAGATCGTTGGTGAAATGGTCCCCGCCAATGGGCACGACGCCGATGTGGCGAACCACGCCGGCGCCATAAGCGAGCACTTCGGTGGTGCCGCCACCGATGTCGAGCAAGCAGCAGCCAAGGTCGCGCTCGTCCTGCGTGAGGCAAGCCTCAGCGGACGCAAGCGGTTCGAGCACCGTGTCGCTAACAAGAATCCCGGCTTTGTTCGCGGCGGTGACGAGATTCTGCGAGGCCGCGATGGAAGAAGTGACGACGTAAACGTTGGCGACCAGGCGCTGGCCGACCATGCCAATGGGGTCACGAATGCTGTCCTGCGAATCCACGTTGAATTCATGCGGCAGGACGTGGAGGACTTCGCGGTCCTCGGGGAGAGAGATGTTGCGCGCGGCATCCACGGCGCGGCGCACGTCTTCGCGTTCGATGTCGCGCGGGCGCGGCCCCAGCGTGATGCCGCCGCGGCTATTGACGCCACGCACATGATTTCCGGCGACGCCGATGAGCGCCTCTTCGACGGGAACGTTGGCGACGCCTTCCGCTTCTTCAACGGCGCGGCGGATGGAACTCACCGTGGAATCGAGGTTGACGATGAGTCCTTTGCGCAAACCTTTGGATTCGGCGGCGCCCAGAGACAGGAACTTTACAAGTTCGCCTTCGAGTTCGGCGATGAGGATGGAGGTTTTTGTGCTCCCTATGTCGAGCCCGACCAAGTACTTGTCTTTCTTCGTCAATGCGCCGCTCCAAGGACGAAATCTATTTTGTTCTTGCGGTCATCCCGCCCGCGCTGGTGTCGGGATTCACGACCACTTGCCGCGTGTACTGCAAATCAATGGACTGCACGCGCCCCGTGTGGGCTTGCCACTGCGAAAAATTGTCGACGAGCATCTTGAACTTGCCGGAAAAATCGCTTGAGCCAAAATGGACGGTGACGGCCTGCGTGTCCGTGGGGCTGGCGAGCCCGGTCAGGACCACGCGCAGGTCTTTGGGAATCGAGAGGTCCACTTCGCTGACGGTTTGCGTCGCGCCGCCGCGCACGAGCTCGATGCCTTTCATAAATTCCTGAAACAGTTGCATGCGCTTTTCGCGCTGATCGCGGGGCAAGTCGTCGGAGACGCCGGTGACGACGGGAAATTGAAAGTCCATATCTTGAGGGCGATCAAGGATCACGCCGTGCGGGTCAATCAGCTCCACTTCATTGCTATTGCGCGCGAAAGCGACGGGCATGCGCTCCGTGAGTTCGACGCGAATGCGATTCGGAAGAATCCGGTGCAAAGTCGCGGATTCGACCCAGGGAATTTGCTCGAGCTGACTGCGGCGCGCATCGAGGGGAATTTGCAGGACGCTGCGATTGCGATCTTGCGCAAAGGGCCTCAACACGGCTTCGCGGGTGACCACGTGATTGCCGGTCAGCTCGATTTGCCCGGGCTTGAGCAGCAACATGGACGGCGAGTAGAGAAGAAATCTCGTTCCGTTATACGCGCCGGCAATCAGCGTGGCGCCTGCAGCGGTGAAAACCAGGACGCGGCGGTAGAACATCCATGCGCGCCCGCCGAGCTTTTTGCGGCGGATTTCGACGGGCTTTTGGCGGCGCAGGTAGCGCGGCTCTTCGTCAGCAATCAGCTCCGGCCGGTAACGCTCCGTGGATTCCGCAGCCGCGGTTGTGTTCCGCTGCATGGGCTTCAGGCGTTCCAAACCACCACCTCGTTTTCCAAGCCCACGCCGTAAGCCTTTTGGACACGCTCACGGACGTCGGCAATCAGCGCCAGCATATCTTTAGCGGAAGCGCGGCTCGTATTCACGAAAAAATTGGCGTGGCGGTCGCTTACCTGCGCATCGCCCACAGAGAGACCCTTGAGTCCTAGTTCGTCAATCATGCGGCCCGCGGAAGCGCCAGGAGGGTTTTTGAAGATGCAGCCGGCACTTTTTTGCCCAAGCGGCTGGCTGGAGCGCCGTTTTTCGTTGCAGATACGAATGCCTTTTAGGATTTCGTTGTACGGTTTGGAGGGTAGTTCCAATATCACTGCGAGCATCATATCATCAGCCGCAAAAGAAGTGTGGCGATATTCGAAAGAAATCTGATGGCCCCGGAGGGTCTCGATTTCCCCGGTGGCGGCGCGGTAGAGCTTGACCTCGCGGACGTAGCTGCCGATTTGCATGCCGTAGGCGCCGGCATTCATGCGCAGGGCCCCGCCAACCGTGCCGGGGACGCCAATCAAGCCTTCCATACCGCCCAAATCGTGTTTTGCACAGAAGGTGACGGTGCGGCCGAGGTCCGCGGCGGCATCAACGCGTGCGAGATTGCCTTCGAGGACGACGCCGGGTTCGGGCGAAGCGAGTTGCAAGACAACCCAGGGAAGCTCTCCGTCATCCACCAGCAGGTTTGAACCGCCGCCGAGGAATTTGTGAGGAATGTGGTTTGCGTCGAGAAGATTGAGCAAGCCGGGAATGCTTTCGTGTTTGGTGATGCGGAGCAGGTCCGTGGTGCCGCCGATGCCGAGAGAAGTCAGGTCCGAGAGCCTGGCAGCGGGCCGGAGCTCGACGCCGAGTTCCGCCAAACCTTTGAGCAAGTTGGGGTCGTTAATGCGCATGTTGCGCCGGATGCTCCGCTGAGAGAAGAGTCACGAGATCGTTGCTGGCGCGGCTGATGTTGCCCGCTCCAATGGTCAGAATCGCGTCGCCGGGGCGCGCCTGCTTTAGCAAGAGTTCGATGCCTTCCTGAAGCGAGCGAGCGTAGTGAACGTTTTTGTGGCCGGCGCCTCGAATGGCGTTGGCAAGGGCTTCGCTCGTCACGCCGGGGATGGGCGACTCACTCGCGGGATAGATATCGCCTATGACCAAAATGTCCGCCTGATTGAACGCGCGGCAGAATTCGTCCCAAAGATGCTGCGTGCGGGTGAAGCGATGCGGCTGGAAAAGCACGAGCAGGCGGTTGAATTTGCAGCCGCGGGCCGCTTCGAGGGTGGCACGGATTTCCGCCGGGTGATGGCCGTAATCGTCGATGACGGTGACGTCGTTCACCACTCCCTTGATGTCGAAACGGCGGCCGACTCCGGCGAATTTTGCAAGGCCCTCGCGAATCAGATCGGAAGCAACGGTGAGATACAGGGCCACTGCAGCAGCGGCGCCAGCATTGCGGACGTTGTGCATCCCGGGGGGATGTGAAAGGTGGAAGAGGCCCAGGTCGTCGCCTTTATAGGTGAGGCGGAACTCGCTTTGCAAACCATCGAGCTTCACGTCACTGATGACCAGGTCGGCCTGGCTCGAAGTCCCATAAGTAATGATGGGGCGCTTTACGCTGGGAATGATGGCCTGGACGTTCGCTTCGTCGATGCAAAGAATGGCGGCGCCATAAAACGGCACGCGATTCACGAACTGGATGAAGGCGTCCTGAATGTCTTTAAGCGAGGTGTACTGGTCGAGATGTTCGCGGTCGATGGTGGTGATGACGGCGACGACGGGAGCGAGCATCAGGAAGCTGCGGTCGCTTTCGTCGGCTTCGACGACAAAATATTCGCCTTTGCCCAAGCGCGCCGTGGTTCCGGCTTGGTTGACGCGGCCGCCGATGACAAACGTGGGATCGAGATGCGCCGCGGCAAGCACGGAAGCTACCATCGAAGTTGTGGTGGTTTTGCCGTGGGCGCCAGCGACGGCGATGCCGTATTTCAAACGCATCAATTCCGCGAGCATTTCGGCGCGCGGAATAACCGGGATCTTCCGATTGTGGGCTTCAACGACTTCCGGATTGTCCGGCTTCACCGCCGAGGAAGTGACGACGACGTGTGCGCCATCGGCGTTCAAAGCCTTGTGGCTCTCGTAAATGGTGGCGCCCAGGTTCTGTAACCGCTCGGTGATGTTCGAAAGCTTCACGTCCGATCCGGAAACCGAGTAACCCAGGGTCAGAAGCACTTCGGCAATGCCGCTCATGCCGATGCCGCCGATGCCCACCAGGTGAATCCGTTGGAAATTGCGAAAGGAGACCATCATGGATTTGCCCTCACCGATTTGCCTCACCGTTTAGCTTGCACGTTTGCGGCCTCTTCGATCAGATTGACGATTTCCTGCGTGGCATGAGGACGGGCCAATGCACGCGCGTTGGAAGAAAGCCTTTCGATTTCGCCGGGCTGGTCGAGCAAGGAGAAAATTTCGCCGGTTAATTTTTCAACGGTCAGTTCGGGCTCCGTGATGAGGCGCCCGGCGTTGGCGCGCGCCATTTCCTGCGCGTTGCGCAATTGATGGCTGTCGGTGGCTCTCCCGAAAGGGATGAAAATGGCGGCGCGGCCCGCGGCGGCGACTTCCGCAGCCGTGATGGCTCCAGCGCGGCAAACGATGACGTCGGCCCAGGCAAAACGCTCGGGCATATTGGTCATGAACGGGAGGACTTCAGCGAGGATTTCGCGGCGCGCGTAAGCAGTGCGCACCGCGTCGTAATCACGCTCGCCAGTCTGATGCACGATGCTCAATTGATTTTTTCGCCTAGCGAGGCGATCCATCGAATCGACGAAGGCGCGATTGATCGGCAGAGCGCCCTGGCTGCCACCGGTTATGAGCAGCCGCAATGGATTCGACGGCTTGCGCGGCGGGATGGAAAAGAATTCGGCGCGCACCGGGCAACCGGTAACGACGGCCTTTCCCCCCCACGCCTGCGCAGAAATTTCATAGCCGGTGGCGATGCGCTTCGACAGACGCGCGAGAAGCTTGTTGGTGAGACCCGGTTCGGCGTTCGGCTCAAAAATAATGTTGGGCACGCCTCCAAACCACGTCGCAAGCATCATCGGTCCTGCGGCGTATCCGCCGACGCCAAAGGCCGCAACTGGGTTGTGCTTGCGCAACACCCGGCGCGCGTCAAACATGGCGGGGAGCAACATCGTCAAATTCTTGAACAAGGTGCTCCCGCCTTTGCCTTTGAGCCCGGCGACGCGCAGAGTTTCGAGCGGCAGGCCCGCCTGCGGCACCAGCTTCATCTCAATTCCGCGCTCGGTTCCCACCAGCACGACTTCCCTTTCTTTTCCCCGGGCAAGCCACTCGCGGGCAATGGCCAGCGCCGGGAAAACGTGCCCGCCTGTGCCGCCGCCTGCGATCAGGAGTTTCACGTGACGCGCCCGCCCCTCAAGCTTCCACGCCCTGGGCCTGCTGCGAAATATTGAGCAGCACTCCGGTGCCCAGCAGCATCACCAGCAAACTCGATCCGCCATAACTGACGAATGGCAGCGGAATGCCCTTCGTGGGCACCATTCCCAGAACCACGGCGAAGTTGATCAGCGCCTGCCACAAAACCATGGTCGTTATTCCAAGGGCCAGGAGACGGCCAAAGGCATCCGGCGCCGCGAAGGCTGCCCGAAGGCCGCGTCTTCCGTAAACGACAAAGAGCGCGATGACGAGCACTGCGCCAAAGAAGCCGAGTTCTTCGCAAATCACGGCATAGATGAAATCGGTGTGCGCCTCGGGCAGGTAGAAAAGTTTTTGTTTGCTTTCCATCAAGCCGACGCCGGTGAGCCCGCCAGAACCCACGGCGATGAGCGACTGCCGCAACTGAAAGCCAGCGCCCTGCGGGTCCGAGCCGGGATCCCAAAACGACAGAAATCGCGCCATGCGATACGGAGCAAGGGTGATAAGGAGATAGAGCGCTGGCACGGCTGCGGCAAGGCCTGTGGCGATCCACTTCCAGGAGAGTCCCGCGACGAAGAGAATCGTCGTGGCAAACAGGAGGATGTCCACGGCCGTACCCAGGTCGGGCTGCGCGAGGATCAATCCGGCGCAGACCAAGACCGGCGCGAAGGCGGGAAGAATGGTGTGGAGAAAATCTTCCTTGCGAAAATCCATGGCGTCTTTGCCGCGCCGCTTTTGATCCAGGAACCACGCCAGGTAAAGAATGACGGCAAGCTTGGCAAGCTCCGAGGGCTGGATTCCCACCGGGCCAAAACGAATCCAACGATGCGTGGCGTGAGAACGGTCCAGGAAGAACCCGCAGACCAGCATCAACAAAACGCTGCAAAGCACGGGGTAAATCACGGCGGGCTGGCGGAGCTTGTGATAGTCCGTGCGCATCAGAACGAACATTCCGAGAAGACCGATCAAAAGCCAGGCCGACTGCCGCACGAGGAAAATATAAGAATGACCGTACAGTTGTTCCGCGGTGACGGCGGAAGCGCTCAGAATCATCACGGCGCCAAAGAGGCAGAGGGCAAGCGTCACGCCAAAGAGCCAGCGGTCACTGTCGGTCCGTCTCGGCACGTTGCTCACCGCCCTCGTGAAGTCGTGCTTGCGGCTTGGCGCTCGAGCTGATGCACCAACTCTTTGAAGACGCGGCCGCGATGCTCGTAATTCTGAAATTGGTCGAAGCTGGCGCAAGCAGGCGCGAGCAAGACAACATCCCCGGCGCGCGCGGCGTGGGCTGCGGTCTCAACAGCGCGCTCGAGCGTTCCTGCTTGCTCGATGGCCACGCTGCCGGCGATTTGCTTTTCGATTTTGTCCGCCGCAACGCCAATCAAGAGTGCCAAGATGGCTCTTTCGCGTAGCCGCGCTTGCAAGACGGTGTAGTCGCTGCCTTTGTCTTTGCCGCCCAGGATAATCAGGATGCGGCCGGGAAAAGCGTCGAGGGCTTTCAGTGTCGCGTCCACGTTGGTGGCTTTTGAATCGTTGTAAAAGCGCACGCCGCCAATTTCTGCGACGAACTCGAGGCGATGCTCGACACCGGCGAAGGAGCGCACGCCTTTGGCGATGGCGGCGGATTCCGCACCCGCTAGCTTCGTCGCCGCAACCGCAGCGAGAACGTTCTCCACGTTGTGCGCGCCGGCAAGTGGAATGTCCGCAAGTTTGAGGATGGCTTCCTCGGTTCCCTCGCGGCGAAACAGAATTTCGCTTTCCTTCACAAAAGCGCCTTGCGCGACCCGCTGCTTCCGGCTGAACCAAAACACCTGCGGCTTTGCAGGAGCATACGGCGTTGTGCCTGGGTCATCTGCGTTCAACACGGCGCTGTCGGATTCGCCCTGGTTTTGGAAGATTCGCGCTTTGGCAGCGCCGTAACTTTCGAGCGTGTGATGGCGGTCCAGATGATCGGGCGTGAGATTCAGGAACACGCTGATATTGGGACGAAGCTTTTCGATCAGCTCGAGTTGAAAGCTGCTCAACTCCGCGACGGCAACGGTTTTTTCGCTGGATTTTTCTACGCAAGAGATCAAAGGCGTGCCGATGTTGCCCGCAAGAATGGTGGAGAATCCGGCGCTCCGCAAAATGTGTTCGATGAGCGAGGTCGTGGTCGTTTTCCCGTTGGACCCGGTGATACCGATGAGCCGGCCCTTCAAGAAACGGTAGGCAAGCTCAATCTCGCTCCAGATCGTGACGCCTTTTGAGCGCGCGAATTGCAGAAGAGGCGCGTCGGCGGGCACGCCGGGGCTGGGAATGATTAAGTCTGCGTCGAGAATCAACTCCTGGCGGTGGCCGCCGAGTTCGAGGGCAACTCCGGCTTTTTGCAGCACGGCGACTGGGTCGCCAAGCTCTTTTCCCGCTCGCGTGTCCGTTGCGGTAACGTGCGCGCCTCGGGCAGCGCAAAACAGGGCCGTGGCGATTCCCGTCCTCGCCAGACCCACGACGAGCACGCGCTTGTTCCGAAGCTCGATGGACGCGGACATTTTCGTTTCGCTACTGGATCTCCTACCTCAATTTCAAAGTCGTCAGCGCGAACAGCGCGAAAACCAGCGCGGCAATCCAAAAACGCACGATCACCTTGGATTCGCTCCAGCCCAGCAACTCGAAATGGTGATGAATAGGGGCCATGCGAAAGATGCGCTTCCCGCGCAGCTTGAACGAAAACACCTGCAAGATGACCGACAGCGCTTCCACGACAAAGATCCCGCCCACAAAAAACAAGAGAATTTCCTGCTTAATGATGACGGCGATGGTTCCCAGAGTTCCTCCAAGCGACAGCGACCCGACGTCTCCCATAAAAAGTTCCGCCGGATGCGCGTTGTACCACAGGAATCCAAGCGAAGCGCCGACGAGTGCCCCACAAAAAACAGTAAGCTCCCCGACTTTTGGAATGTATTGGATATCGAGATACGCCGCCCAGCGAAAGTTGCTGCTGACATAGGTGAGTACGGTAAGCGCTCCCGCAGCGATGACGGTGCAGCCGATGGCCAGGCCGTCCAGACCGTCAGTGAGATTCACGGCGTTCGAAGAACCGACAATCACCAGGCAAACAAAGATGAGAAACGGGACAAAGGCCAGGGGCCACCAGTACGGCGTTTTCATCAGAGAATGAATCACGAGATCCGGATGAATGCGCTTGGCAAAGGGAATCACTAGTTGCGTCGAGTAGACGTTGCGCGTAAGCAGCACAAGCAGGGAACCGCCCACAACGAGGCTGACCACAACTTGAAAATAGATTTTTTTCTTCGCGGTGAGGCCGAGATTCTGCTGCTTGGAGACTTTGGCGTAGTCGTCAATGAAGCCGATAATCGCAAATCCCGCCAGGGCGAAGAGCGCGATCAAAATGAAGGGATTCGTCAGATCGGCCCAGAGCAGCGACGGAATTGCCGTGGACAACACGATGAGCACGCCACCCATGGTCGGCGTTCCCGCTTTTTTCTGATGGGCCTGGGGACCTTCTTCGCGGATGTATTGGCCAATCTGAAGCTCGCGCAGCTTGCGAATCAGCCACGGACCAAAGACCAGCGCCAGGAACATCGCGGTCAGGCTGGCGTAAACCGTGCGCACCGTGATGTAGCGAAAAACGTTGAGCGGGCTGAAGTAGCGCCGCAAAACTTCGACGAGGAGGTAGTAAAGCATCCTAGTGCCTGACCTCCTGACGCGAAAACTCTCCGGGGGCAGCGTGGCGCGCGATCAGGGCATCGACAATTTGTTCCATCTTCACCCCACGCGAACCTTTCACCAGCAGCAAATCGCCGGGAGAAACCAGCGTTTCCAGGAATTCGGCGGCTTCCTGCGGCGTCTGGAAAAACTTGCTGTGTCCACTAGACAGCCCTGCGGCCACCGCGCCCTCCACAATTTCCGAAGCGTCTCCGGCCACGCCGATGACCCAGTCCACTTTCCCCGTTCTTGCGGCGAACTGCCCTGCTTCGCGGTGCAGTTGAGGCGAAGAAGTTCCCAGCTCCCGCATCTCGCCTGCAACCAGAATTCGCCGGTGGAAATTCGGCGTGGCCGCTAGCAATTCCGTCATTGCCTGCAAGGCCGCCGGGCTTGAGTTGTAGCTGTCGTTGATCAGCGCCGCCCCATTTGAGAATCGCAAGAGTTCTCCACGCATCGCGGGCGCGCGCAGCGTGTTGAAAACGCTTTGCGCTTCCGCCGCGCCGATTCCCCAAACGCTTGCGGCCGTCAACGCCGCCAGCGCGTTGCCAATGGCGTGGCGTCCGGGAACCGCCAGCTCCAGCCGGACGCGGCCTTCGGGGCTCAGGTAATCGAACGCGGATCCCAAAGCGCCGCGGTCTTCAATTTCTGCGGCCATAAAAAACGCTTGTTTTTCTATGCCATAAGTCAAAACGCGGCCCGGGGCATACGGCCCAAACGCAGCCACGCGCGGATCGTCCGCGTTCAATACCGCTGTGGAACCGCGGCCGTTCAGCCCTTCAATCAATTCGCGCTTGGCCAAGGCAATTTCATCCACCGAAGAAAAAAACTCCAAATGCGCGGGAGAGACGCGCGTCACCACGCCGACGTCCGGCCGCGCAATCGCCGTCAAACGCGACAGCTCACCGCGCCGCGACATCCCCATCTCCAGCACGGCCGCTTGATGTGTTTCTTCCAGCCGAAACAGCGTCAGCGGCAGGCCGTACTCGTTATTCAAATTTCCTTCGGATTTCAGGACCTGCAGCTTCGCGCCCAGCAAGGCCGCCAGAATTTCCTTCGTGGTGGTCTTGCCGACCGAACCGGTGACGCCGGCAATTTTCCCGCCCCAGGCTTCCCGAACGGCGCGAGCCAGTTGCTTGAGGGCCTCGAAAGTGTCCGCAACGGGAATGCAGCGGCCGCCCACCCAGCCCGCAAACTGTGGGAGCTGGGCTTGCGCCACCACGGCTGCAACGGCGCCGAGCTCCAACGCGCCGGCCACGTGATCGTGTCCGTCGTGACGCGGTCCGTGGATGGCCACGAACAGTTCTCCGCCACGTACCGTGCGAGAATCAATCGACACACCGGCCAGCCGGGCCAGGGGGTCGAGCCCCGTTCCCGGCCGAGAACCCAAAGCGCCAGCCACCTGTGCAATCGTCCACCGCATAAGTTCCTCAAAGGGTTGGTCTTATTCCAATATCCCGTCCAGTACCCAACGGCTCGTTCTCTTTTCAATGTTTTGAGGGCTCCTCCTTCGAGAGGTCTGTTTTTGGCTCCCCCGACCTGGCCGGGGCCGAGCGCCCTCGTTACTGCACTGAAACAAGCGCTCTAGGTGCCAAACCCTGAGCCGTTTTTCGGCCCTTCAAAACCACGCTCGCGCAGCGCGCGCCGCGCTATTTCGCGATCGTCAAACTCCAAGGTGCGGTCCGCGAGAATCTGGTAATTTTCGTGCCCCTTGCCGGCCAGCAGCACAATGTCGCCCGCGCGCGCTTCATCCATCGCCATGCCGATGGCTTTTTCGCGGTCCGGCTCGATCAGATATTTTCCATTTGTTTTCTGGAGACCAACCACGATGTCGCTAATGATTTTCAGGGGATCTTCCGTGCGCGGGTTGTCGCTTGAGAGAATCGTCAAGTCGCTGAGCCTGCCGGCCACTTCTCCCATGACCGGCCGTTTGGTGCGGTCTTTCAATCCTCCGCAGCCGAAAAGCGTGATGATGCGGCCTTTGGGATTTAGTTCGCGCGCAGTGCGAATGAGGTTTTCGAGCGCATCATCCGTGTGCGCGTAGTCCACAATCACCAGAAATGACTGTCCTTGATCCACGCGTTGGAAGCGCCCGGAAACGCTCTCCACATTGTGGATGCCTTTCTCGATGATTTCATTGGAAAGTCCGAGCGCTTGCCCCGCGCCAATCGCGGCGAGCAGGTTGTAGACGTTGATGCGGCCGACGAGCCGCGAAGTCACTTCCAGTTTTCCGCTGGGCGTTTGCGCGGTGAAATGCAAGCCCTCAAAACTGAGGTGGAATTTCTTTGTGGTGATATCGGCATCGGATTCGAGGCCGTAAGTCACAGTGTTCTTCGCAAGGCCGGCTAACTGCTTTCCGTAGCCATCGTCCGCATTCAGCACGGCCACTTCCGGAGCGTCTGCGCCCGTGCCCTCAAAGAGCTTGCGCTTGGCCGCGAAATATTCCTCGAAGGTTTTGTGATAATCCATGTGCTCGCGCGTCAAATTCGTGAACACCGCCGCTTGAAAATGGCAGCCCCACAAACGGTCCATCGAAAGTGAATGCGAACTCGCCTCCAACACCGCGTACTTGCCTCCGGCATCGCGAATCTCGGCAAAAAAGCCCTGTAAATCCACGGACTCGGGCGTCGTGTTCGGAGCGGGATAGTCGCCCAAGGGCGTGTGGTAGGCGATGGTTCCAAACAAACCCGTTTTGGCTCCAGAGGCTTTGATGATCGCGTCCACCAGCGAAGTCGTGGTGGTTTTTCCATTCGTTCCGGTTACCGCTACAAGTTGGAGAGCATTTGCAGGATGCTCGAAGAAGTTCGCGGCCGTGGTGGCCAGAGCTTTTCGCGCGTCGCGAACTTGAACCCAGGCAACTCGCGCAGAGAGTTTCTCGGGAGCATGGTCTTCACTGGCAACAGCCGCAGCGCCGCGTTTCACGGCGTCTTCAATGAACGCATTCCCGTCCGCCTTCGCTCCATGCAACGCAACAAACAGCGCGCCCTTGTGTACTTTGCGCGAATCGCAGGTCACCTGTTGAATCTCAATGTGGTCCGCGGAACCCGGCAGTGTTGCCTCTGTGCCACGGAGGAGTTCGCTCAATCTCTTCCCGGTTTTCGATCCGGCGGCTTGGACAGAGTGTTTCAGAGGCGCGTCCTGCTCGGTCGTGGTGGTGGTTCTCACCTGTTGTTCTGGGCTGAGTGACATCT
>WNER01000176.1_pt1 | contig 13615 bp, 15 predicted proteins | sample 5399921 | NCBI WGS metagenome assembly WNER01 (sample SAMN13153331, study PRJNA577476) | soil metagenome | isolation source: 20 cm grassland meadow soil 5 days after 1st rain plot 5 | place: USA:California | collected 2015-09-21 | reverse complement strand
GTTTCGTCGAGGTCCAGGGAACGGCCGAAGGCGCGCCGTTTTCCGCGGCGCAGATGGATGCGCTGCTCGCGCTCGCGATGCAGGGGATCGCCGAGCTCATCGCCAAGCAGAAAGCGGCGCTCGGCCTTCCCCTCCTCTCTTGAGGAGGGGTGCCGCCGAAGGCGGCGGGGTGGTGCTTTAGTCGAGCTTGGCATCTGCCGCCTTGACGATCTTCGCCCAGTGCGCGAGGTCGGTCTTGATCTGCGCCGCGAATTCTTCCGGCGTGTTTCCCACCGGCTCGATTCCGTCCCGGTCCAGGCGCTCGAGGAAATCCGGCCGCTTGATGACGGCGACGGAGTCGTCGTGGATCTTCTTCACGATCTCGCGCGGCGTGCCCGCAGGCGCGAGAAAGCCGTACCAGGCGGTGATGTCGAATCCGGGCAGGGTCTCGGCGACTGCCGGCACGTTCGGCAGCGCCTTGGCCCTCTTCGGGCCGGTGACGGCGAGCGCCTTGAGCTTGCCGCTCTTCGTGAGCTGGATCGACGCGGTGATGCCGCCGAAGATGAGCGGCACCTGGTTGGCGAGCACGTCGGCGAGGCCCTGGCCGAATCCCTTGTAGGGCACGTGGATCATGTCCATGCTCCCCGCCATGGTGCGGATGTATTCCATCGCGAGATGCTGCTGTCCGCCCGCTCCCGAAGACGCGTAGCTCACCTTGCCCGGCTGCGTCTGCACCAGCGCGATCAGCTCCTTCACGCTGTTCGGCGCGAAGGCCGGGTTCGCCATCAGCACGAAAGGACCCGCGGCGACGTTGACGATGGGCGCGAAATCGCGCACCGGGTCGTAGGGCAGCTTCGAATACAGGTGCGGCGCGATGGTGATGCTCGCGTCCGCGGCGAAGAGCAGGGTGTAGCCGTCGGGGGCCGCTTTTGCGACGTAATCGGTCCCTATCGTGCCGCCGGCGCCGGTGCGGTTCTCGACCACCACCGACTGGGTCCAGATCTTCTGCAGCTCCGCCGACATGACGCGCCCGTAGATGTCGGGCGTGCCGCCGGGCGGGAAGGTGACGATCACGCGGACGGGCTTGGACGGAAAGCTCTGAGCCCGCGCGCCGTACGAAAGAACCGCCAGGACGGCGAGCGCGACTATCGTTCTCAGCGACATCTCAAAAAGACCTCCTCCGAACCACAGCGCGAAGGATATCACCGGGTGCACCACCCCGGCGCACCACCCCGCCCGCTTCGCGGGCACCCCTCCTTAAGAAAGGAGGGGATAGAAAAGAAAAAGGCGGCCCGTTTGTTATTTGGGGCCGCCTCCGAGCTACAAACTCCGCACGTTTTTCTTGTTTTACGGCTTCTCCCTTATTTTCTTTGGCGGAGCTTGCGGATGGCTGCGAGCTGCGCGGCGAGGGACGCGAGCTCGGCTTCTACGGTGGCGACTTCCTGCTTGTCCGTGGCGCGGCGCCGCGCTTCCTCGGCGGCCTTCAGGGCCTCGGCCGCCTTGGCCTCGTCCAAGTCGCGGCCGCGGATCGCGGTGTCGGCGAGCACGGTGACCACCTCCGGCTGCACTTCGAGGATTCCGCCCGCGACGAAGACCAGCTCCTCATCGCCGCCGCCGACCGGCTTGATCCTCACCGATCCGGGCTTGATGCGCGTGATGAGCGGCGTGTGCTTGGGGTAGATGCCGAGCTCGCCCGCTTCGCCGGGGAGCACGATGAACTCGGCCTCGCCCGAGTAGATGCTCGCTTCGGCGCTGACGACGTCGACGTGTATCGTGTTTGCCATATCTCCGTACATTCTGACCACCCCGCCCGCTTCGCGGGCACCCCTCCTTGAGAAAGGAGGGGATGAGGCAGCCGCTACTGCAGCGTTTTCGCCTTCTCGAACGCTTCCTCGATCGCGCCGACCATGTAGAAGGCCTGCTCGGGGAGCGCATCGCACTCGCCCGCGACGATCATCTTGAAGCCCTTGATCGTGTCCTTCAGCTGCACGTACTTGCCTTCCTGGCCGGTGAAGTTCCTCGCCACGCTGAACGGCTGCGAGAGGAAGCGCTGGATCTTGCGCGCGCGCGAGACGGCGAGCTTGTCCTCCGGAGACAGCTCGTCCATGCCCAGGATCGCGATGATGTCGCGCAATTCTTTATAGCGCTGCAGCGTCGCCTGCACCGAGCGCGTGGTGTTGTAGTGGTCCTCGCCGATGGTGTTCGGGTCGACCTGGCGCGAGGTCGAATCGAGCGGATCGACCGCCGGGTAGATGCCGAGGGAGGCGATGTCGCGCGAGAGCACCACGGTCGCATCCAGGTGCCCGAAGGTGGTGGCGGGCGACGGATCGGTGAGGTCGTCGGCCGGCACGTAGATCGCCTGCACGGAAGTGATCGAGCCGGTCTTGGTCGAGGTGATGCGCTCCTGGAGGCGCCCCATCTCCTCGGCGAGCGTGGGCTGGTAGCCGACGGCGGACGGCATGCGCCCGAGCAGCGCCGACACCTCCGTTCCCGCGAGGGTGAAGCGGTAGATGTTGTCGACGAAGAACAGGATGTCCCGCCCCTCGTCGCGGAAATACTCGGCCATGGTGAGGCCCGTGAGCCCCACGCGGAGCCTGTTCCCCGGCGGCTCGTTCATCTGGCCGAACACCATCGCGACCTTCGATTCGGTGATGTTCGCGAGGTCGATCACCTCCGCCTCGATCATCTCGTGGTAGAAGTCGTTGCCCTCGCGCGTCCTCTCGCCCACGCCGGCGAACACCGAGAGGCCCGAGTGCTTGGTCGCGATGTTGTTGATGAGCTCGAGCATGTTCACGGTCTTGCCGACGCCGGCTCCGCCGAAGAGGCCGATCTTGCCGCCTTTCGCGAACGGGCAGATGAGGTCGATCACCTTGATGCCGGTCTCCAGCAGCTCGACCGAAGGCGAGAGCTCGTCGAACTTGGGCGCCGTCCGGTGGATCGAGCGGCGCTCGTCGCTCTTGATGGGACCGGCCTCGTCGATCGGGCGGCCGAGCACGTCCATGATGCGGCCGAGCGTGCCCTTGCCGACGGGCACGGAAATCGGCGCCCCGGTGCCTTTTACCTTCATGCCGCGGCGCAGGCCGTCGGAGGACCCGAGCGCAATGCAGCGCACCACGCCGTCCCCGAGCTGCTGCTCGACCTCGAAGGTGAGGCCTTTTTCGGCGAAGCTCTTCTCGCCCGAGTCCTCGAGCACGAGCGCGTCGTAGACGCCGGGCATCGCCTCGCGCGGGAATTCGATGTCGATCACCGCGCCGATGCACTGGACGATGGTTCCGGATGTCTGGGCTTCTGCCATGAGGTTTCCTAGCGGCGCGTTCCAAAACGGTTTTCCCCTCCCATCCCCTCCTCATCTTGAGGAGGGGTGCCGCCGAAGGCGGCGGGGTGGTCGAGGGGTGCGCCGAAGGCGCGGGGTGGTGGTCGGCGCACAAAACCACCCCGCCTGCTGCGCAGGCACCCCTCCTCAAGAGAGGAGGGGAAAGAAACGGCGCACGTCGCTCGGTTCATACCGCCGCCGCGCCGCCGACGATCTCGGAGATCTCTTTGGTGATCCCCGCCTGGCGGTTCTTGTTGTAGACGAGCGTCAGCTCGTCGATCAGGGTCTCGGCGTTGTCGGAGGCGGACTTCATCGCGACCATGCGCGCGCTCTGCTCGGAGGACATGTTCTCGGCGACCGCCTGGAAGATGATCGCCTCGATGTAGCGCGTGAGCACCTGCTCGAGCACGGCCTTCGCCTCGGGCTCGTAGATATAGTCCCAGTGGCTCGCGGGGGAGCCGAGCCGCTCGCCCGAGAGGGGCAGCAGCTGCTCCATGACGGGCTCCTGCTTCATGGTGTTGATGAAGCGCGTGTAGAAGAGCATGAGGCGGTCGAAGCGGTCCTGCGTGTATCCGTCGAGCATCACCTTCACCGCGCCGATCAGCTTGTCCATCTGCGGCCGGTCGCCGAGCTGGACGACGTGCGATACGACCTTCGCGCCCAGGCGCTGCATGAAGCCCAGGCCCTTGCCGCCGATCGCGCAGACTTCCATTTTCTCGCCCTGAGCCTCCCACTCCTTGTATTTCCCGAGCGCGAGGCGGAGGAGATTGGTGTTCAGGGCGCCGCACAGGCCCTTGTCGGTGGTGATGACGATCATCCCCACGCCCTTCACCGTGTCGCGCTCGACGAGGAAGGGGTGCCGGTACTCGGGGTTGGCGTGGCTGATGTGCGCGGCGACGTTGCGGATCTTCTCGCCGTAGGGGCGCGCGTGGCGCATGCGCTCCTGCGCCTTCCTCATCTTGGAGGCGGCGACCATCTCCATCGCCTTGGTGATCTTCCGGGTGTTCTGCACACTCCGGATTTTCATCCTGATTTCTTTTGTTCCTGGCATCTGTTCATCCCGCTTGTCATTCTGAGGCGCCCGCAGGCGGCGAAGAATCTGCTGTTCATTTGGCGAAAAGCAGATCCTTCGCTTCCCTCAGGATGACAACATTAGTTAGAAGCTGCCGGTTTTCTTCCAGTCTTCGATCGCTGCCTTGAGCGCTTTCTCGTCGTCTGCGCTCAGGTCCTTCTTGTCCTCCATGGTTTTCACCAGCGCAGCGTACTTGCCCTTGAGGTGGTCGCGCAGCGACTTGTCCGCGGCGAGCGCCTTCTTCACGTCGATCGAGTCGAAGTAGCCGTTGTTGACGGCGAACAGCGTGAGCGCCATCTCCCACACCGCGAGCGGCTGGTACTGCGGCTGCTTCATGAGCTCGGTCACCATACGGCCTCGTTCGAGTTGCTTCCGCGTTGCTTCATCAAGGTCGGAGGCGAACTGCGCGAAGGCGGCGAGCTCGCGGTACTGCGCGAGGGCGAGGCGCACGCCGCCGCCGGTGTCGCGGCGCTTCATGATCTTGGTCTGCGCCGCCCCGCCCACCCGAGACACCGAGATCCCGGCGTTGATCGCGGGCCGGATGCCGGCGTTGAAGAGATCGGTCTCGAGGAAGATCTGGCCGTCGGTGATCGAGATCACGTTGGTCGGCACGAACGCGGTCACGTCCCCGGCTTGCGTCTCGATGATGGGGAGCGCGGTGAGCGAGCCGGTCTTGCCCTTCACCTCGCCCTTGGTGAAGCGCTCCACCCAGGCCTCGGAGCAGCGCGCGCCGCGCTCGAGCAGGCGCGAGTGCAGGTAGAACACGTCGCCGGGGTAGGCCTCGCGTCCCGGCGGGCGGCGCAGGAGCAGCGAGATCTGCCGGTACGCCCAGGCCTGCTTGGTGAGGTCGTCGTAGATGATGAGCGCGTCCTGGCCGCGGTCGCGGAAATACTCGCCCATGGTGCAGCCGGAGTAGGGCGCGATGTACTGCATCGCCGCCGACTCCGACGCCGAGGCCGCCACCACGATGGTGTAGGCCATGGCGCCGTGCTCTTCGAGCTTGCGCACCACGGTCGCGATGGTCGAGGCCTTCTGGCCGATCGCGACGTAGACGCAGTAGAGGTCCTTGCCCTTCTGGTTGATGATGGTGTCGACCGCCACCGCGGTCTTGCCCGTCTGGCGGTCGCCGATGATGAGCTCTCGCTGGCCGCGGCCGATCGGCACCATGGAGTCGATCGCCTTGAGGCCCGTTTGTACCGGCTGCGAGACGGATTTTCTCCAGACCACGCCGGGCGCGACCTTTTCGATCACGTCGCTCATCTTGGCGAGGAGCGGGCCCTTGCCGTCGATCGGCTGTCCGAGCGAGTTCACCACGCGCCCGAGGAGCTCGGGGCCCACCGGCACCTCGAGAATGCGGCTGGTGCACTTGACCGTGTCTCCCTCGGTGATGTGCTCGTATTCGCCGAGGATCACCGCGCCGACCGAGTCGCGCTCGAGGTTGAGCGCAAGCCCGAAGGTGTTGTTCGGGAATTCCAGCATCTCGCCCTGCATCACGTCCGACAGGCCGTGGACGCGGCAGATGCCGTCGGTGACGGTGACGACCGTCCCTTGCGTGCGCACGTCCGCCGACAGCGAAAGATTCTGTATCTTGTTGCGGATCAGCTCGCTGATTTCGGATGGGTTCAGCTGTTGCATCGTTGCTCCTGGTCGCTTTTTGTCCCCTCCTCATTTGAGGAGGGGTGGCGCGAAGCGCCGGGGTGGTTCAGCGGCGTACCACCACCCCCCGCCTGCGGCGGACCCCTCCTCCTGAAAGGAGGAGGGGACAGAAAATGGATCGTATGCAGCTGCATCGTCAGGCCTTCAGCGCCGCGGCCATATCTTCGAGCTTGCCGCGCACCGAGCCATCGATCACTTCGTCGCCGGCGGTGATGCGCACGCCGCCGATCAGCTCCTTGTCCACGGCGACGCGCGGCTGGACCCGGCGCTTCAGCCGCCGCGAGATGTCCGCGACGAGGCCGTTGATCTGCGCGTTGTCCAGGGGAAAGGCGGTGCGGATCTCCGCCTCGACCACGCCTTCGAGCTCGTTCTTCAGCTCGACGAACTGCTGGTGGATCTCCGGAAGCAGCGCGAGGCGGTCGTTCGCGATCAGCACGCGCACGAAGTTGCGCGCGTCGGCCGGAAAATCCTCCCTGCACAGCTCCATGAACAGGTCGTAGAGCTGCTTCCCGCCGAGATTGGGGTTCGAGATGCACGAGCGCATGTCCGGATGCGCCGCAATCCGCGCCATGATCGTGAGCCTCTCCAGCCACGGCGCGAAAGCGCCCTGCTTCTGCGCGAGACCGAACGCGGCTTCGGCATAGGGCCGGGCGATGGTGGCGGCTTCGGCCACTAGATTTCCTTCTTCAGCCGGCCGAGCAGCTCGGCGTGCGTCTCGGGGTTGACCTCGCGGCGCAGGATCTTCTCCGCGCCGGAAACGGCGAGCGCCGCGACCTGCTCCCGGAGCGACTCCCTCGCGCGCGCGACCTGCTGGTCGATGTCGGCCTTGGCGGCGGCGAGGATGCGCTCGGCCTCGGCCCGCGCGGCGGCCTTCGCTTCCTCGAGCATCTGCACGTCGCGCTTTTCCGCCGAGCCGATGATCTCGCCGACGCGCTCGCGCGCTTTCGCGAGCTCCTCGTGCGCGCGCTTGCCCGCCGCCTCCAGGTCCCGCCGGCCCTGCTCGCCCGCGGCGAGGCCGTCGGCGATCGTCTTCTGGCGCTCCTCGATCTTGCGCGTGAAATACGGCCAGATGAATTTCGCCGAGAACCAGATGAAGAGCGCGAAGGCGAGCGCCTGCGCGATCAGGGTGAGGTTGATGTTCATGCGAAGATCTTGCCCGTCCTAGCCGCCCAGCGCGCCGAGCAGCGGATTGGCGAAGGCGAAGAACATGCCTATTCCCAGGCCGATGATGAACGAGGCGTCGATCAGGCCGAGGAGCAGGAACACCTTGGCCTGCAGCGCCGGGATCATCTCCGGCTGGCGCGCCGCGCCCTCGAGGAAGCGGCTGCACATGATGCCGACGCCCACGCAGGCGCCCAGCGCGCCTAGCCCGACCATCAGGCCGATGCCGACGCCGGTATAGGCCTGCACCAGGGCGACGAGTTGTAATTTTTCCATTTATTTTCCCTTTCCAGAGCGTCAGTTGATCAGTGGGCGGCTAAACGAACAAGGGGGCACACCCCCTTGTATATCCCCCATATCGGTTGGCGCATGCTAATGACTCTCGTGCGCCATCGAAATGTAGACGACAGTGAGCATCATGAAAATATACGCCTGCAGCGCGACGATCAGGACGTGGAAGATCGCCCAGATCAGGCCGAGCGGCACGGCGAACAGGGTGCCGGCGAGACCGGCGCCGGCCATCATCCAGAGCAGGAGAAAGATGATTTCTCCCGCGTACATGTTGCCGAACAGCCGCAGCGAGTGCGACAGCGGCTTGGAGATGTATTCGACCAGGTTGAACAGGAGGTTCGGCAGCCACAGCAGCACGTTCGCGCCGAAGGGCGTGCAGAAGAGCTCGTGGATCCAGCCGCCCAGGCCCTTCACCGCGATCGAGAAATAAATCATCAGCAGCCACACCGAAAGCGCCAGCGCGAAAGTCGTGTTGACGTCCGCGGTCGGTACGATGCGAAATCCGTGCGGCGCGAAAAAATGCGTGATCCACGCCATGATGTCCGCCGGCAGGAAATCCATGGCGTTCATCAGCAGCGCCCACAGGCCCACCGTGAGCGCGACCGGCGCGATGAACCTGCGGTCGCCGTGGAAAATGTCCTTCGCCTGGTTGTCGACGAATTCGCAGAGGATCTCGACGAAGGCCTGGCGCTTGTTGGGAACGCCGGAAGTGGCTCCGCGCACCACCCACCAGAGAAAACCGAGGCTGAAGATGCCGAGCAGGGCGGAGGTCACCAGCGAATCCACGTTCAGCGTCCAGAACGAGCCCTCGCCCACCGGGTGCTGGAGAAACGCGAGGTGATGGCCGATGTAGGAGCTCGGCGTCAGTTCATGCTCGGCGGCCATTGCGGGAAGCTCTTCGTAAACCTATTTTTCGCGAACCCATACTGCCATGGTGAAAATCAGTACCGTGGCGATAAAAGACCCTATCAGCCCGATCGCGACGACGTCCCTGTACGCCGTCAGCGCGAACCACAACAGGAGAACCATGAGCACCAGCTTGACGGCCTCGGCCCTCAAGGCGGTATACAGCGCCTCCCCTGCAGACTTCGATTTACCGCGTGCAGCCAATACTGCAAAAGCCAGGCCGGCGATGATTCCTATCGATCCGCCCAGTCCGGCGGAGATTGCGCCGTGTATTCCGGCGAGCCAGGCCGACAGCAGGATTGCGGCAGCGGTGCATAAAACCTGCAGCCCGATTATCGGGCGGAACACTCGCCACACGCCCTGCTCCAGCTGCAAAACCGCAGAATTCTATAGGGAAATCGACGGGGCCGTCAAACCGGAGCGCGCATAACGCTCGGAATTCCGATGCGAATCCTCGCCCTTGGTCCAACCAGCGCATTGGATCGAACCACAGAGTGCAACATCGCTCGATTATCCTTCTCCCCGCCATCAATGTGTGACGCGGCCCGCATGAAGTGCTTTCTTCGCCACCGCATCGCCCTGTCGCTTCCCGCCCGTGTGCTGGGCCTGGTTCTCGCCGTCGCGGCCGCGGCGCCTGCCGGGGCGCAAAGCACGACATCTCCGACGCTGTACAGGCTGGAGGCGGGTTCCTCGTTCAGCCGCGGGTGCTACGGGCCGTGCGAGTGCCCGATCTTCACGACGCAGGATATCCGGGGGACGTACACGCTGGCCCTCGATCATGTGGACCCGCTCTTCACGTGGTATCGGGTGGAGAAGGTGAACTGGGTGGTCACGCTGGGCGGGACGGACACCCGCGTCACGGGATCGGGGACGTACCGGGTCGGGGGCGAGGTGGCGCTGCAGCAGCAGATGAAGCTCACTCTCACGATCGGGGACGAGGGTGCGCAGACCTTCGACAGCGGCCTGGTAAGCGGAGGGGGTTCCTTCCCGGAGATCGACATCGCGATGTCGAAGAACGGGATGTCCTGCTTTGACACGGTCATCGACATCCGCTCCAAGCCGGTGTCGACGCCGTACGCGCTCAGTGCTTCGACGTACGACGAGGGTTGCTTCGCGCCGTGCCTGTGCCCCATCCGCGAGTGGCCGGTCGCAGGCTCGGCCGACCTCGTGCCGTTGCCCAACGCCGCGACACCGATCCGTGAGGAGTTCGCCGTGGTGGATGTGGCGTGGGCAACGATTTCGACGAGTCCGCCGCCGGACCGGCAGTTCACGGGCTTCGGCACGTATCAGATCGTGCGGAAGGGGTCGACCAGCGAGCACCGCATGGTGCTGGACCTGACCGAGGCCAACAGCGGGGCCGCGTACCGGTTCGACAGCGGAGTGGTGGCAGGGGGCGGGGAGTTCCCGCGGATCGACATCGATATCGCGGTCAACGGCTTCGCCTGCTTCGACCGGGCGTTCTCCCTGCACGCGGCGCCGTCGCAGTGACTCCTGGCGCCCTGGTGCGGCCCTAGATCGGGTAGAGCAGCGATTCGGGCGGGACGTCCGAATCGAGCACGCACAGCTTCTCCCTGAAATGGAGGCGCCTGGCCGCGATCGCGATGCGGTCGTCGTAGCTGCCCGAGACGAAGTGCTCGCTGCGCTTCCCGGGGAAGGTGCGCAGGATCTCGAAGTTCGCCTGCACGCGCAGCTCCTCGTCGGAGGCGGCCTGGAGGCGGAAGTTCGAGATGAGATGGCGCTGCGTGTGAGGCTCGTAGTCCTCGGACTGGCCGATCGCGACGATCCGGTCGCGCATCGTGGTCTTGGTGGAAAGCGACACGAGATGGTCGTCCGGGCCCAGGCGCAGGTTGCGCCGCGTCGTGACGCGGTAGGTGCAGGAATCCAGGAAGAACTCCGGCCACTGCTGCAGCCTGCCGCCGTCGAGGCATTCGGCGTAGCGCGCGTAGAACTCCTGGACGTCCAGGCGCAGCTCGGCGGTCAATACGGCTTTTTCCGTGACGGACATGGGCTCTCCGATTCTGTCGATGCGAGCAACCGCCGCCAGACGATCAGGCACGGGCTCTCTCAGGCGTACGCCGGTGCAATTCGGATATCACTTTCACCCACCCCCTGCACGTAAGCATGCAGCAAATCGCCCGGCTTCACCGGGGAGACGCCGGCGGGCGTTCCGGTCATGATGATGTCCCCGGGATGCAGCGTGTACATGGCCGAGGCGAACTCGATCAGCCGTTCGACGTTGTAGACGAGAAATTTCGTATTCGAATTCTGCCGCAGCTCGCCGTTCACCATGATCGAAAGGTCGAGGTCGTTGGGATCGCCGATCTCGTCGGCGGTGACGAGCCAGGGCCCGAGCACGCTGTACGTATCGATCGACTTCCTGAAGCACTGCAGCTCGGGCCCGCGCACGGTCATGTCCAGGCCGATCGAGTAGGCGCATACGTGGCCGAGCGCTTTTTCCTTCGGGATCTTGTTGCCGCGCCTGCCGATCACGAGCGCGAGCTCGACCTCGTGGTCGTTGCGCCGCTCGGGCCAGCGCAGGCGAATCTCCTCGCCGAAGCCGATCAGCGAGGAGCTCGCCTTGAGGAACAGGCCCCAGTCGCCGATGCCCTTCTGGATGTTGGTGCGCCCGTGCGCGATGCCCGGGTCCTTGACCGATTCGGCGATGTGGTCGTTGTAGTTGATCGGCGCGCCGATGATCTTTCCGGGATTGGGAACGGGCGCGCGGAGCCTCACCTTCGCGAGCGGTTTTCTCTTCGCTCTGGGCGCGAATTTCTTCGCCGCCGCGAGCACGCGCTTGAAGTTCAGGATCAGGGGATCGCCTTGCGGAATCGGCCAGCCCGGCCGCGGAATGACCGACAAGGCCTTGCTCACGTCGAGCACCTCGTCGCCTTCCACGATTCCGAGGCGGTTGTTGTCGTAGCGGCAGATTTTCACGTTCTCACAGCGTCGGGTTGTTGATTTCGCCGCCGAGCGCGGCGAGGCCCCACGCCGACGCCTGCGCGTCGAAGCTGAAGCTGATGTGGCCGGCGAGCGAGTGCGCGTCGCGGAAGATGCGCTCCAGCGGATAGGCCTCGTAGATGCCGTTCGCTCCGGCCATGGCGTGCAGCGCGTCCACCGCCTCGGTGCAAAGGCCGACCGCGCAGGCGAGGTTGCGCTTGAAGCGGAGCTTCGTCGCGACGTCGGCGATCTGCCTGCGGTTGGCGATTTCCTGCGCCTCGAGGCAGTCGTTGCGCAGAATGAGGCGCGCGGCGTCGATCTTCGCGCCCGCGGCGCCCACGCGCAGCTGCACCGCCTGGAAGTCGCGCATCTTCGCTCCGGTGTAGTTGGTGCTGCGCTCCTTGACGGAGGCGATCGTCGCTTCGAGCGCGCCTTCAGCGTTGCCCACCGCGCAGGCGCCGATGCCGTGCCCGCCGAGCGCCGAGAGCGGCACGCAATAGGTCGGATTGGGGTTGGTCTTCGCGCCGGGGAATTTGTCGCCGCCGCGCGCGTCCAGCATGCCGAGCGCCTTGTACGCGGGAACGAAGACGTCCTTGGCGGCGACGGTCATGCTGCCCGTCGCGCGCATCCCGAGCACCTGCCAGTCGTCGATGACCTCGTACTGCGACTTGTGCAGCAGGCACATGCGATAGTCGACCGGGCGATCGCCGTCGCGCACCGTGACCGCGAGCATGTTCCATTCGGCGATGTTGGAGCAGCTCGAGAAATTCCACTTTCCCTCGATGACGTAGCCGCCCTCGACTTTCTTCGCTCGCCCCTGCGGAAAGGCGATGCCGGATGCGATCAGCGCCTCGGGATCCGCGCCCCAGACTTCCTCCTGCGCGCGCTCCTCGTACATCGCCAGCATCCAGTGGTGCACCTGGAGATTGCCGAAATTCCAGGCGGTCGAGGCGCAGCCGCGCGCGAGCTCGTAGCAGAAATCGACGTAAGCGACGAAATCGAACTCCATCCCGCCCCAGCGCTTCGGCTGCATCGAGCGCAGGATGCCGCTCGCGTGCAGCTCGGCGATCGTCTCGGGCGGCATCACGCGGTCTTTTTCGGCCCGCGCGGCGCGGCTGCGAAGCGCCGGCACCATGGCGCGCGCGCGGCCGAGCGCCTCCTCGTAGGAAACGCCGGCAAAGCTCTTCGCACCCTGGTGAGGGGCGTTCATCAGGCGGCGACCTTGGCCTTCGTCGTTTTCTTCTTTGACGCTTTCATGGACGAGGCCCGCGGCATCTTCGAGTAGTCTTCGCCGCCCCAGTCGGGCGCCTGGGTGATGCCGAAGAAATTGAGCTCGATGGTGAGGCCGTCGGGGTCCTTGATGAAGAGCTGGTAGAGCTGCGACTCGGGGAAGTTGCGCGGGCGGCAGGGGACCTTGAGCTCCTTCAGGTGCTTCACGAACTTGTCGGGCTCGGTCGCAAGGAAAGCGATATGGTCGATGACGCCGGAATTGTCCTTGGCCGCGTTCTTCGGGCTGCCGAGGTAGTAAAGCTCCGAGTTCGGCACGCCGCCTTGAGCCATGTGCACCTGGATCTTGCCGTCGACGCCCAGCCAGTAGCCGGGAAACGGGAAATCCGGGCGCGGCATGACTTCGAATCCGAGCACCTTGCAGTAGAAATCCTTGGTGCGCTCGAGGTTGTTCGCGCGAATGAGGTAGTGGTTGAGCTCGGTGACGGGCATGGTGTGCTCCTGTAGCTTGTTCTACATGGGGCCGGGCGCCCCTGGCTGTACGGCGACATTATGCCAAAGAACGAAGTACACTTTGCGCTTCACAAAAACACCAAAGGAGACACGAACGTGGGGAAGATGATCGAGCTGGCCGCCTCGGACGGCCACAAACTCTCCGCCTACCGCGCGGAACCCAAGGGCAGGCCGCGCGGGGGCCTGATCGTGGTGCAGGAAATCTTCGGGATCAACAGCCACATCCAGAGCGTCGCGGACGGTTATGCCGCGGACGGCTATCTGGCCATCGCGCCGGCGTTCTTCGACCGCGCCCAGCGCGGCGTGGACCTCGGCTACACGCAGGCGGACATCGAAGTCGGCCGCACGTACATTCCTAAGATGAATTGGGACAACGTGATCAAGGACGCGGCCGCCGGAAGGGACGAGGTGAAGTCCGCGGGGAAAGTCGGCATCGTCGGCTACTGCTGGGGCGGAACGGTGTCGTGGATGGCCGCGGCCCGCCTCGCGGGCCTGGCGTGCGCCGTGTGCTATTACGGCGGCGGCATCCCGAACAACGCCGGCGAGAAACCGAAATGCGC
>WNER01000173.1_pt1 | contig 13643 bp, 7 predicted proteins | sample 5399921 | NCBI WGS metagenome assembly WNER01 (sample SAMN13153331, study PRJNA577476) | soil metagenome | isolation source: 20 cm grassland meadow soil 5 days after 1st rain plot 5 | place: USA:California | collected 2015-09-21 | reverse complement strand
CGGCGAGAGAGCAGCCGGGAGCCGGAATACTCCACCTTAGAAACGAAAGGCAGCTCATCCAGATGAAAAATCAAAGTCATGCGTTTGGAGTTCTCTGGCGATGGCGGAGATGACGCAGTTGAAGACGTTGCCTCCACTTGAATCGATTCGACCCACCCCAGCCGCGCGAGGGCTCGAACGTCTTTATCAATCATCTAGGGGTCGAATCGATCGCCCGGATGAGAAGCAATTTGAGCGGCGACCGCCAGGCGAGTGATGCGCCGCAATCCCGTGAAACGAAGCTCGTCGAGGATGGGAGCTTCCTGTGTTTTCACAGGCTCGCGAGGTGAAGCGGCTGGCAGGCCATAACGCTGTGGGAAGGTAGGAGTTGTGGTTAGCAGTAGCGTCCCGAAGTAAATCGCGGTCCTGAGACAAGTCACGACCATCTCTCCTTGCACCGAGGAGGATGAGTGAACGGATGACTGCGGTGGCCGCCGGGTTGTCTGCTAGGAAAAGCGCGGTGCAAGAACAACAGTTATGAAACAACCCTGGACCGCCGCGCATCCAGCGACGCGATCCAGGGCGTTTGGCATTAGATGGGTGGTGCGGCTCCAGTCCTGTTCGACAACCGTTCTAGGATCCAGAATGAGCCTGTGGAGTGTGCGGTCCTCCCTGGCTGAAGTTGAACATGTTGTTTAGCGTGCCGGCGATCGCATCGGTCGAGCCACTGCCGATTCGGCCGAGGTTCCAATTGTCTTCGATGAAGCGGAGGATGGAAGACTGATCCGTGATGGTGTCATCGAACGTTCTCCTGGAAGATCACGACAACGTGCCGAAGCGGCTACAACCGCCATAGCTCTGGTAATGCAATGATGGATAGAAAGTCTCTCCTTGGAACTCTCAGTCTTGAACAACAAATGGAACCACAACGGACGGACGCACTTACGGGGAGGTGCGGACTCGAAGGCGTCGCCGCCCGTTCTTCCGGCACACAAAGTTCTAAGCCCCCTTGTTAGAGGTAGGTTAACAGCCCGTCAAAACTGATGGCGCAAACACCGAAGCTGTATAGAATCGGGGCGCACCCGAGGACCATGACCACACTCGCGCGCAAACTCCGCCTCGCCGATTACTTCGCGCTCGCATTTGGCACGATGGTCGGCGTCGGATGGCTAGTCCTGATGGACGACTGGCTGGGACGCAGCGGGCCGCTCGGCGCGATTCTGGGTTTTGCCCTTGGGGGAGTTTTGTTGTTGCCCGTCGGCTATGTTTATGGCCAATGGGTACAGCGGCTTCCGGACGCTGCTGGCGAGGCCGCCTACACTGCCGAGGTTTTTCCGCCGGTTGTCAGTTATTTCACCGGGTGGATGATGCTGCTAGCGTACTTCATCGTGTGCCCGTGGGAAGCGGTTGCCGTGGGGAAACTTGCGGCGTACATCTTTCCATCGCTGAATTCGCTCGAACTGTATCGAGTCGCGGGGCAGCCGGTTTTCCTGCCGCGTCTGGTGTTGGGCATCGGGCTTACGATTTTTCTTGCGGTGCTCAACTACCGGGGCATCCGTTGGAGCGCCAGTTTTCAGAACTGGACGACGGGGATCGTGCTCTTACTCTTCGTCCTCCTCTTGGGCGTCAGCGCCGTGCTTGGCGCTCCTGCCAATTTTCATCCTGTGTTTCGCACGACGCCCTTCGTATCAATCCTGCTCACACTCCAGATCGTGCCGTATTTCATGACCGGATTTGAATCGGTGCCCAAGGTGGCGGAGGAAGCTCACCCGGGATTTCGCTCCACAGGATTTTTTCGCGCAATCATGATGGCACTTCTCGTGGGTGCGGGTTTTTACGTCCTCGCCGTTGCCGCGGTGGCCTACGTTGCGCGGTGGCAAGGATTGATCGGAAAACGATTCGCAACAGCGATCGCGTTTGAACAGGCGCTGGGAGCGCAGTGGCCGGTTCGATTGGTTCTGATCATGGCCCTCTTCGGACTATTGCAATGTTTCAATGGCAATTTCGTAGCATCCAGCCGTTTGTTGTTCGCCTATGGCCGCCGCCGAACGATCCATCCGCGCTTTGGCGAAGTTCACGAAAAATTCCTGACACCGAGCGTCGCGATCTTCGGGATTACCGCAGGAACGCTGGCCGCTCTTCTTCTGGGCGATGCGCTCCTCGTTCCCGTCACCGAAGTCGGCTCGATGGCGTCGGCCTTGGGATGGTTCGCAGCCTGCCTCTCCTTCTGGATGGTGGAGAAGCGAGCATCGATGCGGATTGTGACCGGGCTGGGAATTGCCGTCTCCTTGTTGCTTTTCCTGATGAAAGTCTTGCCCGCATTCCCCGGGCACTTTTCCCCGCCTGAATGGATCGCCTTCGGCATGTGGGTCGGTCTCGGTTTTATCCTACGTGCCCGGAGTTAAGGTGCAATTCCGTTCTGGTAGCTTCAGCAACGGCGAGGGAGAAATCATCTTCGAATGATAGCGGCGTTCGAGCCGGAGTGAACCCTCGTGTATACTTTTGAAGGCCAGGTACTCTGCCACCGATGATTCCTTTTCTCCATCTTGGGCCGCTCATGATTCCCACCTTCGGTCTCATGGTGGCCTCCGGCCTGTTGGTCGCCGCATACGTCCTGCAAGCGGATTATGACCGCCACCGCGCCCAATTCGCAACGAGCGGCTACCACAAGAGCGGCAAGCCCGGCCATCACGACGAAGGGTTTCTTATCATCGGCATCGCAGGGCTCTCGGGCCTGGTGGGAGCACGCCTGTATCACGTTTTGGAGAGTCCCCGAGAGTTGATTGCCGATCCTTCCGTATTGATCAGCCGGTTTGGGTTCGCCTGGTTCGGCGGATTCCTTGGCGGTTTTGTGGCGCTCGTGTTTCTGGCGCGGCATTTTGGGATTCCGGCACTTGAATTCATGGACCTATGCTCGCCGGCGGCCGCGGTTGGTTACGCCATCGGGCGCATTGGCTGCTTGTTGTCTGGTGACGGTGATTACGGCGTGCCAACGACGCTGCCCTGGGGCATGAGTTTTCCCAAGGGCGTCGTGCCGACGACACAGCGCGTGCATCCGACGCCACTCTATGAGTTTTTCATCTGGCTGGCGATCGCGGCGTTTCTGTGGCAAATGGGGAAAGCAGTGAGTGGCGTCCGGCCCAACGGAGAAACCTTCTGCTGCTACCTCATCCTGACGGGTGTGGCCCGATTCCTGATTGAATTTATACGCATCAACCCGCGATCGTTTTTCGGACTTTCGAATGCACAGACGGCGAGTCTAGTGTCGATTGTCGCAGGTACCGTCCTCCTTTGGGCTATCAAAAGTCGTCTGCCAGCCCGCAAGGAAGGAGATCACATCACTGAGCGTGCGGGCTAGCGGAGGGAATTCTCCCAGGAACCATTTCGGATGAGCCGCCAAGAGCCTCCTTTCGAGGCGTTTTAGGCCATTCTCGCCGAATCGATCTCAATTGTTTCTAATTTTCTTCACTCCACAGCCTATGCTCCTTGACGGATACCGTTTGTCTAGGTAGAAACGATACCAACACCACGCCGGTGGTCAGGGACACGGCGTTCCATTCATGGGCACACTCCATGTGCCTCCACGGAGAACGGGGGATTTATGACATTTTTTCGAAATGTCGCTATTTTTCTATTTGCCTTCGGTGCCTTGAGCAGCGCGTCAGGGCAGTCTCAGGAGGGCCGCATCCATCACCAATGTGGACACGGGAGTTACGAGAACACTTGAGACCAATGACGCGGGTGATTTCGTTGCACCTAGCCTGCCGCCGGGTCCGTACCAGGTGGTTGTCGAAGCGACGGGATTCAAAAAAGTAGAGCGCGGGGGTATCCGGCTCGAAGTGGCGAAGGATATTCGTCTGGATCTGACGATGCAGGCGGGCAGCGTAACGGAAACCGTCACGGTGACGGAACAGGTGGCGCTGGTCGAGACCACCAATGACACGCTTGGCGGGACGTTCGCCAATAAGTCTATCAATGATCTCCCGCTAAACGGCCTCGATTTCCAGAATCTGGTGGTCTTGAGACCGGGCGTGCAACGGAGCAGCGGTGGTGGGTTTCTCTCCATCAGTTCGAATGGCAATCGGCCAGAGGACAACAATTTCATCGTGGATGGCACGGACAACAACGACCCCTATTACGCCACGACGGTGATCAACGCGGAAGGCGTGCAAGGAACTCCCGGCAGCATTCTTCCCATCGACGCGATTCAAGAATTCAACGCACAGGAAAACCCGCCGGCAGAGTACGGCTGGAAGCCAGGGGCAATCGTTAATCTCGGAATCAAGTCAGGCACGAATGATGTTCACGGGACGGCTTACCTATTCGAACGGAACAACGCCTTCGACGCGCGCAATTACTTTAACCCCGCACCTGATCCAATGCGCGCCTTGCGCCAACACCAGTTTGGCGGGAGCATTGGCGGACCGATTATCAAAAACAAGACTTTTATTTTTGGGGCGTACGAAGGGATTCGTGCGCTCGTGGCGAATTCGGAGACGCTGAACAGTCCCTCCACGGTCACCGCCGGAGGGGATTCGACCGTGAGTATCCCTGATGCAGTCGCCAGTGTGCAGGCCGCCTGTGCCTTGATCCCCAGTACCTGCGGCGTGAACGCGCTGAGCACCAAAGTAGCTGCCCTCTATCCGACTAACGCCGGTGGCACGAACCAATTGAACGTGGGATTTCCGAATCACAACCGGAACGACAATTTCATTATCAAGGGCGACCACCACATGAACGAACGCTACAGCTTGTCCGCGCGCTATTTCTTTGGCGACAGCCTGCAGATTGAGCGTGACATCCCTGTGTTGCGCGCGGAGTGGCAGTCTTCTTCGCAGCTCCGTGCCCAGGTCTTCGGCTTGAACTACACCTGGGTGCCGAATTCGAGCTGGGTGAACGAAGCCCGATTCGGTTACGACCGATTCTGGCAGGCCATCCTAACCGTGGATCACGCCGCGAATCCTGCGACCGTATATGGAATCAACACGGGTGTGACCGACCCTGTCAACTTTGGAATGCCGGAAATTGATGTGGACGGCTTCAACCCACTCGGCGGCAATCACGGCTGGCCGCTGCTGACCACTCCCAACCAGACCTATCAGGGACTGGACAACATTTCGTATACACGCGGAAAGCACACCTTCCGGCTCGGCGGCGAATTCCGTCATGGGAGTAGTGACAACGTCCGCGATCGTTACGGGAAAGGTCGTGTCCGGTTTGCCGGCGGCGAGCTAACAATGGCTTGCGGCGGTTGTCTGGGTGTGGATGCAAGCGGACATCCGATTCAGAGCACCTCCTTGGAAGACTTTATCGCCGGCCTGCCGCGCGGAACGAAAACCGGAAAGACTGGCGGCCGTATTTTTATAGGCAATTCCTCGCGTCATGTCTCGATTAACTCCTTCGGTGGTTTCTTTCAAGATGACTGGCGCATGACGCCGCGGCTCACCATCAACGCCGGCCTACGTTATGAACTGAATATGGTCATCAAGGAGAGCCAAGACCGGCTAGCCAATTTTGACCCCGCGAACGGCATCCAGCAGGTGGGTCATGGGATTAGTACGCCATACAACGGTGATCACAATAATTTTGCACCTCGTTTGGGAATCTCCTGGGATCCGTGGGGGCACGGCAAGACGGTGGTCCGTGCCGGTGGCGGCCTAACCTATGAGATTCCGCACCTCTCGCTGTTCCTGGGACAGAACGGAGTGGAAAACGCCTCCACAGCGGGACTGAACGTAATCCCAACGGCGCCCTCGACGGGGATTCCTGGCGCCAACGGAACAATCACGGCTTCCGCCGTTAACCTAACTGGCGACTTATTGAACTGGTCGGTTGCCGGACCCGTCTTCCAGCCTGCGATCAATTGTGATCCAGCAACTGGGGGCACTCCATGCGACATCCTCGGCGTTTCGCGGAGCCTGCGGACACCTTACGTGATCACCTGGAATTTGAACGTACAACAACAACTGACCCCCACCACGTCGCTGCAGGCGGGTTATGTCGCCAATCGTGGCGTGAAGCTCTACGGAGTCCGGGACATCAACCAAGTGAATTTTGCGAACGACGACGGGAGTGAACAGCTCGGCCGGCCCTTTACCGCGAACTGCCCTGTTGCGCAGGGCGGCTTGGGGCTTGGCGGACCGTGTTTCCCCTTCCTTGAATTCGTCAACTTCCTCGACAACGGCTACACATCCATATACCACGGGCTGCAAGCGACTGTGACACAGCGCGCATGGAAGGGATTGAATTTCGTTGCCGGGTACACGTGGGCGCACTCCATCGATGATGTATCACTTAATCGTGCCCAACAGCCGCAGGACAGCACGCGTCCTGGTTTGGAGCGCGCCAACTCGGACAGCGACCTCCGGCATCGCTTCACGTTGGCGCTGACTTACGAGGTACCTTCGAGAAAAGGCTACGGGCACTTGCTCGAAGGCTGGCAGGTCAACTCCATCCTGACCATTCAGGGTGGCTTGCCGTGGAACCTCATCGACGGGAACATCAACGGAAGCGACAGCAGCGGAACTGGAGAATTCGCCGACCGCTGGAATATCACCAGCAGTCCGGCGAATTTTAAACCTTCGACGACTGGAATTCCGTTTGTGGATCCCAGTTTCTTCACGGTTGACACAAATTCAGGGCATGTCATCGGGGGAACGAATGCCGCGTCGAATACTTGCTTTTCGATCGCCGGGAGCCAGGAGGCGAAGGACCAGCTTGCCAGCCTGGGATGTTATGTGGCGGGATCCTCGGTCCTCACGCCACCGGCGTTTGGCACGTTTGGGAACATCAGCCGGAATCCGTTCCGCGGCCCGCGGCTGGACAATTTGGACTTCTCCGTTGTCAAGACGACCAATCTGAACGAGCGGGTAAGTGTGCAGTTGCGCGGGGAGTTCTTCAACATACTGAACCATCCGCACTTTGCGAATCCCAATACACAGGGTCTTGTTGACCCGTCCGCTCCCACTTCGTTTGGTTTCATCTTCAACACGCCTGATGTGGCGGCGGCGAACCCTGTAATAGGAACGGGCGGGCCGCGGAACATTCAACTTGGATTGAAGTTCCGATTCTAGCGGCCAGAATCATGCCGACAATGAAAGTAGGCCGGATCCGGCTCGCTTTTTTTTTCGACGAGGGTCGAGTTCGAACCGATTCTTGTTGATTGCCTACGGCTCCTGCTTGTAAATCCTTCCTTCTTTCATCACAAACTTTACGTTTTCCAGCAGACGAATGTCTTCGAGCGGATTGCCCGAAACCGCGATGATGTCGGCATATCTTCCAGGCTGGAGGGAGCCGAGGAGATTTGACTTACCGAGGAGATCGGCGGCGTTGCTAGTGGCGGACTGGATGGCTTGCATGGGCGTCATGCCGTACTTCACCATGTATGCAAACTGGCGGGCGTTGATGCCATGTGGGCAGACTCCTGCATCAGTTCCGAACGACATCTTCACGCCGGCGCGAACGGCTTTCGTGAAGTTCCGGCGCTGAATGTCACCCAGGTCGCGGTCGTGCTCCAGAAAATCCGCAGGCGGCTTGCTCTTCTTGGCCGCGTCCTGAATGCATTCCTCATCGTAAATATCCATGTCGAGATAGGTTCCGTGCTCCTTGGCGAGGGCAATACCTTCGTCGTCAATCAGCGTCGCGTGTTCTATCGAGGCGACCCCGGCGCGAATGGCGTTTTTGATGCCCTCCGCCGCGTGCGCGTGGGCTTCGACGCGAAGCCCAAAGTTGCGGGCTTCGTCTACGGCGGCCTGCAGCTCTTCGGGCGTGAACTCGATCGATTTCGGATTGTTTCCATGGGTGAGCACGGCGCCTGTGGAGAGAATCTTGATGTGATCGGCGCCACGATGCGCAAGCTGACGGACTCTCTGCCGGACTTCCCAGGGACTGTTGGCCTCGCCAAGTGAAGGTCCCAGGGAAGCTGAATGTCCGGCGCGAGCCCGGTCATGGCGCCCGCGCCCTCGCTGATGGTGATGTAGGCGCCGGCCACGAACATTCGTGGGCCGATCACGATACCTTTGGCGATCGCGTCGCGCAGGGCGACATCATTGAAAGCGCGATAGACGCCCACGTCGCGCACGGTGGTGAACCCGGCGAGAAGTGTGACGCGCGCGTTGGGAATGACGGCGTAAGCACTTTCGACCGCGGATTTTTGCAGCACAAGGAGCGGCTCGGCGTCGCCCAGATCGGGCAGGTGGGTGTGGCAATCGAGCAGTCCCGGCAGCACGGTCATTTTCGAAAGATCGATCACTGTTGCGCCTGCGGGAACGGGCAAATTCTCGCCCATCGCTTCAATTTTGCCGCCGCGCAGGAGAAGCATCTGACTCGTCAGCACCCGGCCCACATCCACGTCCACGAGCCTTCCCGCGCGAATTACGGTAACTTGCGGAGATGAAGGGGTTTGCTGGGCTGGGGAAACCGCCGCCGCGACGATCAGCAGCAAGGCGATAAAGGCGAGTTGCTTCAGCACGGATGTCCTTTCGCGGATGCGGGATGAACCTGAGGCCGTACGTTTTTCAGATTGTGCTGGCGCATCATACTCCGCGGCAGGGTGTAGTTCAATTTTGAGGAGCCTGACGCACATGCGGCGGGACAGGAGACTTGGCGAACTCTAGAGCATCTGGCGCAAGACGTATTGCAGAATGCCGCCGTGATGATAATAGGAAACTTCCTCCGGCGTATCAGCACGGGCGATCACCGAGAAGGTCTTTACCCGTCCGTCTCCCGATTTAGCATGCACAGTGATTGGTTTCTTGGGTGCGAGCGACGCTACGCCATCGATCTCGAATACTTCGTGTCCAGTCAAACCAAGGGACTCGCGGTTTTCTCCTGCCTTGAATTCGAGCGGGAGCACACCCATGCCGACGAGGTTGCTGCGGTGAATGCGTTCGTAGCTTTCAGCGATGACCGCGCGGACGCCGAGCAGTCGCGTGCCTTTTGCCGCCCAATCGCGCGAAGAGCCGGAACCGTATTCTTTTCCGGCGATGACGACCAGTGGCACACCGGCCTCACGATATTTCACGGCGGCGTCGTAGATCGACAGCTTCTCACCATCGGGAAGGAAAAGAGTCCAGCCGCCTTCGGTGCCCGGGGCGAGCTGGTTTCGCAAGCGAATGTTCCCAAAGGTGCCGCGCATCATGACCTCATGGTTGCCACGGCGCGCGCCGTAGGAATTGAATTCATGCGGCTTCACGCCGTTGGCAATGAGGTACCTTCCAGCGGGTGAGTCGACAGGAATTGATCCGGCCGGCGAAATGTGATCGGTCGTGACGCTGTCGCCAAGAATGGCCAGCACCTTGGCGCCACGAATGTCCGCGAGCGGGGGGGGCGTCTTCGGCATATTCTCGAAAAACGGCGGCAGCTTGATGTACGTCGATTTCGGGTCCCACTTGTAAATATCGCCTTTGGGAATGGGCATGGACTTCCAGTGCGCATCGCCTTCGAACACTTGGCCGTATTGCTTGCTGTATTGCGCCGTAGAAACAGAACAACGAACGGTTGATTCGATTTCTTGCGGAGTCGGCCAGATGTCTTTCAGATAGACCGGTTTGCCCACAGAATCGTTGCCGAGCGGTTCGCTGGTTAGGTCAAGGTCCATGCGCCCGGCAAGAGCGTAAGCGACTACGAGTGGGGGTGAGGCTAGATAATTGGCGCGAACCAACGGATGAATGCGTCCCTCAAAGTTGCGATTGCCGCTGAGGACGGCAACGGCGATCAGATTATTGTCCTTGATGGCCGCGCCGATGGCGTCCGGGAGAGGACCGCTGTTGCCAATGCAGGTGGTACACCCATAGCCCACAAGGTGAAAGTTCAGTTTCTCAAGATAAGGTGTCAACCCTGCGGCGAGCAGGTAATCGGTCACGACTTTCGAACCGGGCGCAAGGCTGGTCTTGACCCAAGGCTTGACGTGCAAACCGCGCTCGACAGCTTTCTTCGCCAGCAGGCCAGCGCCCAGCATAAGCGAGGGGTTCGATGTGTTGGTGCAGCTGGTGATGGCGGCAATGACCACGGCGCCGCTCGAAAGGTCAAACGAGTCGCCGTTGTTTCGGACGGCAACGTGCTTGGCCGGCGTTCCTTCGAGGACTTTAGTAAACGAAGCCTTGGCCTGGCGCAGCGAGACGCGATCCTGCGGACGCTTGGGGCCAGCGACAGTGGGCTCGACGGTTCCCAGATCCAGCTCCAGGGCGTCGTTGAAGAGTGGGGGAGGCGTCTGATCGGTGCGAAAGAGCATCTGCTCTTTGCAGTAGGCTTCGACAAGAGCTATCTGTTCCGCTGAACGAGCGGTGAATTGTAGATAAGCGAGTGTCTCCGCATCAACAGGGAAAAAGCCCATGGTGGCGCCATACTCAGGGGACATATTGGCAATGGTGGCGCGGTCGGGAACGCTCAGCGTGGACAGACCCGAGCCATAGAATTCCACGAATTTTCCGACTACCCCTTTTTTGCGCAACATTTCCGTAACTGTTAAAACGAGATCTGTCGCGGTCGCGCCGTCGCTCAAGCGCCCGTGCAGACGGAAACCAACGACTTCGGGAATGAGCATCGAGGAGGGCTGGCCGAGCATGGCGGCCTCTGCTTCGATTCCGCCGACGCCCCAGCCGAAGACGCCCAGGGCATTGACCATGGTAGTGTGGGAATCCGTGCCCACGACCGAATCGGGATAAGCCTCAAACCGGTTGCCGTACGGCATAGCGCAGACGACTCGCGCGAGGTATTCCAGGTTCACCTGGTGGCAGATGCCGGTGTCTGGTGGAACGACTTTGAAGTTCTGAAACGCCGTCTGCCCCCAGCGCAGGAACGCGTAGCGCTCGACGTTACGCCGAAACTCCAACTCCGCATTTAGGCCGAAGGCGTTGGCGTTGCCAAAATTGTCGACCTGGACGGAATGGTCGATGACCAGCTCGGCAGGGAAGAGCGGGTTGATTCGCTTCGGGTTGCCGCCCATGCGTTGCACGGCTTCACGCATGGTGGCGAGATCGACGATCGCAGGTACCCCCGTGAAGTCCTGCAGCAGGACGCGTGCGGGCATGAACGCGATCTCTTTTTCCGAAGCACCGGGCCGCCAGCTTGCCAGCGCGCGGATGTCCTCGGCATGGACAAAGCGGCCATCCTCGCAGCGCAGGAGGTTCTCCAGAAGGATGCGCAGTGAAAAGGGGAGCTTTGCCAGGTCGGCAACGCCCTGCTTTTCAAGGAGCTCGAGACGGTGAATATCGAAAGTCTGAGCGCCCACGTTCAGTTTGTCGCGTGTGCGGAAAGAATTGCCCGCGTTGATGGCCATTCTGACAGTCCTTTGGCGATGAGCTGCAACCCCCTATGATAACCGAAATTGAATCCCAGTGCCGCGCGGCTATACTAGTATTGGCCGTGAACATCGTTCTCATTTCGACTTATGAACTGGGGAGGCAGCCCTTCGGGCTGGCCTCGCCTGCGGCATGGCTGCGTAAATGCGGCCATCCAGTCGTGACCCTTGACCTTGCCCGGCAGTCCTTGGATGAGGCGGCCATCGGTGAGGCCGAGCTGATCGCGATTTATTTGCCCATGCATACGGCCACGCGGCTGGCGGCGCAACTCCTTCCCCGGCTGCGGAAACAGAATCCAAGCGCGCATCTCTGTTGTTACGGGCTGTACGCCCCTATGAACGCTGATTATCTTCGCGCGCTCGGCGTGGCCACGATTCTGGGCGGCGAATTTGAAGAGGGGCTCGTGCACCTGGCAGAGCGGCTGGCCACAGCTGGGCAGGAAGCAATCCTGCAGCCCGCGGAATCCCGGATCTCCATGGCCCGATTGCAGTTCCAAGTGCCGGATCGATCAGGAATGCCCGCGATGGAGAAGTACGCGCATCTCATTGTTCCCGGAGACGGGTACCGGATCGTTGGTTCGACGGAAGCGAGCCGCGGCTGCAAGCATCTTTGCCGGCATTGTCCGATCGTGCCAGTCTACAAGGGCGTTTTTCGAATCGTTAGCCGAGATGTAGTGTGCGAAGACATTCGTCGCCAGGTAGCAGCGGGCGCGCAGCACATCACCTTTGGTGATCCGGATTTCTTTAACGGCATTCGTCACGCGATGGAACTCGCTGAAGCATTTCATCGAGAATTTCCGGCGGTGACGTACGATGTGACCATTAAGATCGAACATTTGCTCAAATATGAGAAGCAGTTGCCCGCTCTTCGCGATACAGGATGTCTCTTTGTGACCAGTGCGGTCGAATCCGTGGATGATGCGGTGTTGAAGTTCCTCGACAAGGGACACACGCGCGAGGATTTTCTCCGTGTCGTGAAGACGTTCCGCGGGCTTGGCATGACGCTTCATCCGACATTCGTGCCCTTTACACCGTGGACCACAGTGCATGGCTACCTGGATTTGCTACGCGTGATCGAGCAACAGGGCGTGATCGAAAATGTTGCGCCCATTCAGCTTGGTATTCGTTTGCTCATCCCGGAGGGCTCGCGAATGCTGGAATTGGAAGAGGTGCATGGTCTGGTTGGGTCGTTCGATCCGCAGTCGCTGGCGTATCCGTGGAAAAACGCCGACCCGCGTCTGGACACTCTCAGCGAAACGATACAGGAGATCGCGGCGGCGGCGGAACGGCAAAAAGAATCGCGGCCGGCTACGTTCGGTCGCATCTGGAATGCTGCGCACGCCGCAGCCGGATGGCCCGCGCCACAGATCAAAATATCGCCATCCCAAACGCGTGTTCCGTTTCTCAGCGAACCCTGGTACTGCTGTGCCGAGCCGACCCGGGACCAGTTGGTTTCCATCGGCGCTCAAAAGCCACCGGTGAACAAAGCCGTCGCCGGCGCCGACGGCTTTGTTTGATCCCGACAAAGAGACGCCTCACAAATGACGAATCCGTTCAAACGATTGCTGCTCTTCACCGCTAAACTCGGTTACCAAACGCGAAGTTTTGAGGATGCCGCGCACAAGCTGGGCGTGCCGCTTCTTTACGTCACCGATCGATGCCACCAGTTGGAGGATCCGTGGGGCGATCAGGCCATCGCCGTGCATTTCGAAAACCCGGAGGTAGCCGCGTATACAGTGATGGAGGCGCTGCGCGGCCAGGGTGACAGCGGGATTCTTGCTCTGGGTGATCGGCCCGCGGCCGCTGCCGCCTACGCCGCACGGGGTCTGGGAATCCGTTACAGCCATCCTGCCGCAGTGGAAGCTTGCCGGAGCAAGCTGCGCATGAAAGGAATCTTTCGAGATGCCGGGTTGTGTGTTCCGTGGTTTCGGCATCTTCCCATCGATCCTCCTCCCGAACCGGTGCTGCTGGGTATCTCCTATCCCTGTGTGCTGAAACCGCTTTGCCTTTCGGCTAGTCAGGGCGTCGTGCGCGCAAACAATCGCGAGGAGTTTCTCGCGGCAGCCGCACGTATCCGGCGGTTGCTCAAATCCCCGGAGATTCTTGCTACTCGCGAGGCCCATCTCGATCACATGCTGGTGGAAGGTTACATACCAGGGAGGGAAGTTGCGGTCGAAGGACTTCTCACGGATGGTACTTTGAGCATATTGGCGACCTTTGATAAACCCGATCCGCTCGAAGGCCCGTACTTCGAAGAAACCATCTACATCACACCGTCACGCCTTCCCGAATCCATGCAGCGCGCCATCGAGAGATGCGCGAGAGATGCAGCGCGCGCTCTGGGTCTGTCGCATGGACCAATCCA
>WNER01000225.1_pt1 | contig 13692 bp, 10 predicted proteins | sample 5399921 | NCBI WGS metagenome assembly WNER01 (sample SAMN13153331, study PRJNA577476) | soil metagenome | isolation source: 20 cm grassland meadow soil 5 days after 1st rain plot 5 | place: USA:California | collected 2015-09-21 | reverse complement strand
GCCGCGGCCGCCGCTTCCGGAAGTAAACTAGCTTCGGTCATCCCGGGGATCGTGTTCACTTCGAGCACGAACGGGTCCCCGGCGCCCGACAAAAGCACATCAACGCGTCCGTAAACGACCAGGCCAAGGGCGCGAAATGCCTGCAGTGCCAGCTCCTGAACCTTTTTCGTTTTGCCGGCATCGATCTTTGCCGGACAAACATGCTCCGCGCTCGCGCCAGCCTGCGGATTCAGGAACGGGTACTTGGTATTGAAGTCGTAAAAACCGCCCTTCGGAATTATTTCAAGAATCGGCAGGGCTTGATCACCGAGGATACCTATCGTCAATTCGCGGCCAGATACAAATTTTTCCACCAACAATTTGCGATCGTACTTCGCAGCCTCCTTCATCGCCGAATCGACTTCGCTTTCGTTCTTCACGATCACGACGCCCACGGTCGAACCTTGCCGCGCCGGCTTTACCACCAGAGGCACCGCAATTTTTGGGCGCTGACCAGCGTCGAGAACTTCCCACTCCGGCGTAACCACGTTGTGCTCGCGAAACTTTTCTTTCGTTAAAATTTTATCGAACGCGATCAGGCTTTCTTCGACGCCGTCGCCGGTGTAGGCAACGCCGCGGTCTTCCAGAATTTTCTGTAACTGCCCGTCCTCGCCGAAAGTTCCGTGGATGGTAATGAAGGCAAGATCGACATCTTCCGGGAGCAGGAAGTTCTCGTCGCGAACATCAACATCGACGATGTCGGCGCCTAGCGATCGTAACGCCTTCGAAACGCCGCGGCCGGTCGCCAGAGAAACGTCGCGTTCCGAGCCCGGTCCGCCCATCAACACTGCAATCTTTTTAGGCAAATCTTTCTGTTTCATCAAATTGGTTCTCCTACGATTTGAACCTCAGTTTCCAATTCAATTCCGCGCTTACTTCGGGCCGCTTGCTTGATTCGGTCAATCAGCTCAAGCATATCGGTCGCGGTCGCGCCGCCGTCGTTTACGATGAAATTACCGTGCACTTCCGAGACGCGCGCTTTTCCGATCGACGAATTTTTTAAACCGAGTTCGTCCACCAGTTTTCCGGCCGGACATTTCTCCGGGTTTTTGAAAATGCAGCCGGCACTCTTTGCGATCGGCTGAGTGGTGCGCCGCTTTTCCTGGGATTCGTGCAGGCGTGATTCAATTTGTTCGCGCGGTGCCGGCGATCCACGGAACGTGGCGGAGACGGCGAAGTTTTGTTCGAGCAAAGGAAAATGCCGGTAATGCACTTCCAGCTCGTCTCGATTTTTATCGTGCGGGTTTCCTTCCCCGTCGAGGTAACGAACGCGCACGACCTTTTCGAACGTTTGCGCGCCCATCGCGCCCGCGTTCATCCGTAGCGCGCCGCCGACCGCGCCGGGAATTCCTTCCATCCATTCCAACCCGCCCAAATCCGCCGCCCGCGCCGCGTAGGCAATCTCTTTTAGCTTCGCGCCAACGCCGGCGGTCATTTCGTTTCCGTGGATGTCGATCTTATCGAAGTCGCCGCCGGAGGGATGAACGACGACGCCGCGAATTCCGCCGTCGCGCACGAGCAAGTTTGAACCGCGGCCAATCACAAAGAGTGGAAGATTGTCGCGCCGGCAAAACCGGATCAATTCGCTTAGCGCCGTTTCGTTGCGCGGTTCTACCCAAAATTGCGCCGGACCGCCAACGCGTAACGTGGTGTGTTTTGAAAGAGGTTCGTAAAGGCGGACGTCGCCGATTTCGCCGACGATCTCTTTCAATTTCTCGGCAATGACGAGATCGGCCGCCAGGATCGACAACTGCTCGTGAATGTTGCCGGCGCCGAGACTGAGGACGAGATCGCCCGGTTCAAGCAGGTTGCCAAGGTCGCGATGCACCCACTCCAATCGCGGCTGATAGCTCACGCCGCAATGTCCGTGCGCCGCGATTTCGTCGACGATCAGTTGGCCAGTGACGCCTGGCATGGGCGATTCATTTGATCCGTAAACATCAGTGATGACGACGCGATCCGCTTGATCGAACGCGTGTCCAAATTCCTTCCGCAACGCTTTAGTGCGCGAGTAGCGGTGCGGTTGAAACATTGTCAACACGCGTGTGCGGCCGACTGATCTTGCGGTCTTCAGTGTAGCTTTGATTTCGGTTGGGTGGTGCCCGTAGTCGTCGACCAATAAAAAGCGCGGGCTGTCGTACTTAATTTCGAACCGTCGCCGGGCGTGTTGAAATTTTGTGAGCGACTTGGCGATTTTTTCAAACGGAACACCGAGCTCGGTCGCCAGGGCAATAACACCGAGCGCGTTCCTAACGTTGTGTTCGCCGGGAACATTGAGAACAGCTTCGCCAAGTCTTTCTTTGCCGCGATAAACCCAAAACGCCGAGCTAAAGTTGCGCAGCTCTATATCGGTGGCGCGGTAATCGGCTTCGTCCGATAAACCATAGCAAATAATGCGATCGGAAGATCGACATATGCGAGTTGCGTTGGGCTCATCGGCACAATAAAAGACTTTGCCGGTTGTTTGAGCGAGCAATTGACGGAATACGTTCTCGATTGCGGCCAGATCGGCGTAAAAGTCGAGGTGTTCTTCCTCGATATTAAGTACTAGGGCGTGCTCAGGATGGAACAAGGCGATTGTGCCGTCGCTTTCATCGCCTTCGGCGACGAAAAATTCCCCGCGGCCGTCCCAGTGGGCGTTCGCCCCGAGAATCGGGATTTCAGCGCCGACATAATGCGATGGATGCAGACCGCCTTCCCGCAACATATGCGCAGTCATCGCGGACGTCGTGGTTTTGCCGTGCATTCCAACAACGAGAATTCCGCGCTTAGCCGCCATGATTGCAGCGAGCGCTTCGGCGCGGCGGACAGTTCTCTTTCCGTTTTCCCGCGCGCTTTTCAGGATCGGATTGTCCGATTTGATGGCGGAAGAATAAATAACGAGCTCGGCGTCCCGAGCATCCGCGGCGCGATGTTGTTGGTAAAATTTTAAACCAAGCCTTTGCAGCCGATCGGTCTCCAGTGAATCCAATTTGTCCGAGCCACTGACTTGATGGCCGAGCTGAAGGAGAAGCCCGGCAATTCCGCTCATCCCGCTCCCAGCGACGCCAATGAGGTGAACGTTGTGCCGTTCACGCGTCAGGAATTTTGCAAGATCGATATCCTTCGTCATGACTGGGTATATTTTTCCATCGTTACGGCCACGCGATTAGCAGCGTCTCGCGGCGCGAGATGCGAACATCTCTCCGACATCCGGCGAAGTTGCTCGGGGCGATCGATCATGTCTCTGATTTTCTGAGTAAGTAATTCGGGAGTTAGTTCCGATTCTTTCAGGACAAACGCCGCCCCTGCGCGCGCGAAAATTTCGGCATTGCGAGTCTGGTGATCGTCAGCGGCGTAGGGAAACGGAATGAGAAGGCTGGGCAGTTCGAAAGAAGCGATCTCGGCCAGGCTGGCGGCACCCGCGCGTGCGACGGTAAAGTCGGCTGCGCTGTAAACTTCTTCCATGTGATGATGAAACGCGGCCACGTACGCGGGGATTCGTTCGCGCCGGTAGTTGTCCGCCACGAAACGTTCATCCCGGGCGCCCGAAAGATGAATCACTTGGAGCGCACTATCGCGCAGGAGCGGCAGGGATTTGATGATGGCTTGATTGATTCCGCTCGCGCCCTGACTCCCGCCCATCACCAGCATGGTCGTGACACTAGCTTGCAATCCCAGTTTTTCCCGGGCCGATTGTCGATCCAGTCGCATGAGCTCGGTCCGAATCGGCGTGCCGGTGAGCTCGGTGCGGACTTTGGGAAAGAAGGCGGCGCATTCTTTAAAGCCGAGCAAAACTGCCCGCACCATTTTCGACGCAAGGCGATTCGCTTTCCCCGGAACCGCGTTCGATTCGTGAATCAGTGTGGAAATGCCGCGCATCCGTCCGGCCAAAATTGGCGCGGTCGAAGTAAATCCGCCCATACCAAGGACGATCTGCGGTTTGAACTTTTGGTAAATCGATCGACAGCGGGAAAGACTTTCAGTGAACCGTCGAATGAATCCGAAAATTTTAGGAGAATAAACGGACGGAAAACCAATCGTCGGCAGTTTCTCAAACCGGAACTGAGATCGGGTCGAAAGCGCGAGACTGTCGATCTCTTTTTCCGAAACGAACAAGAGGACCTCGTGTCCGCGCTCGCGCAGAACTTCAGCGACGGCGATTCCGGGAAAAAGATGCCCACCCGTGCCTCCACATGCAATGACCGCGTTCATTCTGATGATTGTTGATCTTCCAGTTAAATTCGCGGTGTCGCTCGGACCTGGAGTGAAGTGCGTTTTTTGTTGGCCGGTTCCAAAACGGCTTGCCGATAAATGTTGAGTAAAAGTCCGACGCCGAATAGGCAGGCAACGAGATTCGATCCGCCGTAGCTAATGAACGGTAGCGGCAGGCCTTTGTTTGGCAGAAGCGAAGTGGTGACTCCGATGTTCACCGCGGCCTGCAACGCCAACAGGCAGACCACACCGGACGCGGCCAGCAACCCGAATCGGTCTTTCGCGTGCAGCGCGATCACGATTCCGCAAACAATGACAACGACGAACAGGAAAACGACGAGCAGACTAATCCGCAACCCAAGCTCTTCGCCGATCATCGGAAAAATGAAGTCGGTGTGCGCGTAGGGGAGGTAAAGCATCTTTTGCCGTCCGTTGCCGAGCCCTAGCCCTTCCATCCCGCCGCTGCCCCACGCGATTAACGCCTGCATTTGCTGGAGTCCGGCATCCTGTTTGTAGCGCTCGAGATCGGTGAACGCGATCAGGCGTTCCATGCGCGCCTGCGTTGCCGCCACGAAAATGACGCTGCCTCCGGTGATGGCGAGCAGGCCGAGCAGAATCGGATTCGTTCCGGCGACGAACATGATTGCAAACGTGGTCGCGCCGATCAAAGCGGTTGTTCCGAGATCAACTTCGAAAAGAATCAGCGCGAGCAGCGCGCTCACAATCGCCAACGGGATGGCAAAGCCCAACAACGGATGGTTTGCGACTTTCTCATAACGCGCGAACCACCACGCCAGAAAAAATACCGCGGCAAGCTTCGCAATCTCCGACGGTTGGAAACCAATCGGGCCGAACCCGATCCACCGCCGCGAGCCGTTAATGCGCATTCCGATGTGCGGAACGAAACAAAATACGAGCGTGATCGCTGCGACCCCAAGCCACAGCCACCAGGTCCGCTGCCAAAAATGGTAATCGATCAGTGCTGCCGCGACGCAAATAGCGAGCCCGACTCCGAGCCAGACCGATTGGTGCTTGAGGAAAAAGTAAGGGTCGCCATGGCTGTCCTTCGCAAAAGCGCTGGTGCTGAAAAGCATCACGATGCCGATGACGAGGAGTCCCAGCACCGCAACGAACAGGAAGTAAGCGCTTTTTCGATACATTAAAGTTACTGGTTCTTCTTCGCGGTTTTCTCCGGGATCAAAAGTTTTTGTCCGATCTTTAATTTGCGAGGGTCATCGATGTGATTGAGCGCAAGTAAGTCGTCGTAGGAAACTTTGAACTTCTTCGCGATCGTCACCGGGTTATCGCCTTTTGCGACAACGTAAACTTTGCCGGAGTCGCTAACTTTTGTCTGTGGCTTTGCACTGCTTTTCTGCGTCGTGGGCGAATTGACAGCCGGCGACTGCGGCTTGGTATCGGCGGAAGCGATTCCGACGGTGGTTGGCGATGTCGCAGAAGGCAGGGACGCCTGGCGCGTCTTGATTGCGTTGAATGCGATGATGCCTGCGACCGCGACGACGTGCAGTAGCAGCACGATCAACAATGCGCGCGATAGCTTCATGCTCGGTTCGGCCAAATCGCCGTAATCAGCCGTAGTTGCACCGATGCGCAGCCCCGAATGCCTTCGGGGCACGGCGGTGGCGCGGAGTTTTTTTCCTCTGAATCTCAGCATCTTTGGCATTTTGAACTTCCTTTTCATTTGGGGAGGGCTTGGACGAGGGCGCGGAACTGATCGCCGCGGTCGGCATAACTTTTGAACATGTCGAAGGACGATGTGCCCGGCGAAAAAAGGACCACTTCGCCGGACTTGGCGGTCGCGCGCGCGCGCTCGACCGCGTCGGCCAGCGATGTCGCGAGTTCGGATTTAACCGCGCCGTCCCAATCGCGCGCGATTCGTTCGGCCATTTCGCCGATCAAGATTGTCGATCGAACTTTTTCTTTCACCAGTTCGCGGAGCGGTTCAAAAGTGAAGCCTTTGTCTTTTCCCCCGGCGATGAGAACGACCGGTTTGCTTTGGGCGAGCAGCGCTTTCTCAACGGCATCGAGATTGGTCGCCTTGGAGTCGTTGATGTAATCGACCCCGCCGATTTGCCGGACGAATTCGCACCGGTGCGGTCGCGGCTCGTATGCGCAAAGGGGCGGGACCATTTTCTCAAACGCGAGCCCGCGGGCGTGTCCGGCGGCGAGAGTGGCCATCAGATTCTCGATGTTGTGCGAGCCGCGCAGCTTCGTCTGATTCAGTCGAAGCACCGGTTTGTTTTCAAAAACGATCGCGCCTTCGGCTAAACGGAAGTCGGCGCGATTGGTGTAGGCGCTGAAAGTGATTTTGCGCGCGCGGAGGTCGGGCAGGCTCTCAACCGCGTTTACAATCGCGACATCATCGGCCGTTTGTTTTTCGAAGAGACGTAATTTCGCGGCGCGATATTCGGCGACCGAGCGATAACGATCGAGATGATCGGGCGCGAAATTCAACCAGAGCGCGATCGATGGTCGAAACGTTTGGATCGTTTCCAGCTGGAACGAACTGACTTCAACGGTGAGCACGTCGTATTTGATTTTCTCGCGTGCGACCTCGGAAAGCGGTTTACCAATGTTGCCGCAGGCAATTGTCTTCTGTCCGCAATCGTTCAGCATTTGAGCAAGCATTTCCGTCGTGGTCGTTTTGCCGTTGGTTCCGGTAATTGCGATGACGGGCGTTTCGCACGAACGCCAGCCGAGCTCGAGCTCGCCGATGATCTCGATCTTTCGGGACGAGAAATTTTGTGCCAGGGCCGAAGCCGGATCGATTCCGGGACTCGCGACGACGAAATTGTATTTGCCCGAATCCTGATCGGCCGCTGGTCCGCAAATGACGCGGATATTCTGCGCGCGCAGATTGTCGATGGTGGATTTGAGCAGCTTGTTCTCATCGGCGCTGTCCAGGACGGTGACGTCGGCGCCTTCGGCTTTGAGAAGAATGGCGGCGGCCGCTCCGCTCAAGCCCGCCCCCAGCACCGCAACTTTTTGATTCGAGTAACGCAATTTCTACCTCAACTTCAAAGTGGCCAATCCAAGAAGGGCGAAAATTCCGGAGAGAATCCAGAACCGCACGATGACGGTGTTCTCTTTCCAACCAACAAGCTCAAAATGGTGATGAAGCGGGGACATCGCAAAAATGCGTTTGCCGGTGAGTTTGAAACTCAGTACCTGCAGGATCACCGAGACCGCTTCGATGACGAAAACACCGCCCACAACCACCAGCAGCAATTCTTGTTTACAGCAGATCGCCACCACGCCGATCAACCCGCCGATGGCAAGCGAGCCGGTGTCACCCATGAAAACTTTCGCCGGGTGACAATTGAACCAAAGAAACCCGAAACCAGCGCCAATGAGCGCGGCACAGACGACCGTGAGTTCGGCGGTGAAGGGATAAAAGGGGACCTGTAAATATTCGGCGACCCGAAAATTCCCGGCGGCGTAGGAAAGAAACGCGTAGGCGAATGCGACCGTGACGGTGCAACCGATGGCCAGGCCGTCCAATCCGTCGGTTAAGTTCACCGCGTTGGATGATCCGACAATCACGAGTGCGAAAAACAGGATCGTGAACCATCCCATGTTCGTGACCACGGGGGATTTGAAAAACGGCACGTAGAGCGAGCGCGCCTGCACTTCGATTAATGGGCTGCTTAGAAAAACCGCGGTGATAATAAGAGCGAGAGCCACTTGGAAAAGAAGTTTGATCCGGCCGCTTACACCGTCGGATTTTTTCTTTGTGACTTTGAGATAATCATCAACGAAACCAAGCACGCCGAGATAAACCATGGCGAAGAGCGCGAGCCAGACGAAGCGATTGTCCGGGCGCGCCCAAAGAAAACTGGAAATGAAGACGGCGCCGATAACCAGGACGCCGCCCATCGTCGGCGTTCCCTGTTTACCGCCGTGCAATTCAGCGAGTCGATGAACCTCGGCCGCCTGACGAATCGGTTGGCCGAGCTTGAGCGCCGTCAAAACCCGAATGACGAAATTTCCGAACAGGAGCGAGACCACGAACGCGGTGATTGCCGCTGCCACCGCCCGAAACGTGACGTAGAAGAAGACGTTGAATCCGCCGATCTGGTCGCTGAGGCGATGAAGATAGAACATCATACGCGTGCGCCTTCTGACGAACTCCGTTTCGCAAAGGCTTCGATGACATCTTCGGTGCGGGCGAGACGGCTCCCTTTAATCAAAACGAGGTCACCCGGCGCCGCGAGGTCGATCAGAAGGTCGGCCGCTTCCGATGTCGATTCAACGATCGAACTATTTTCGAGGCCGGCCTTTTCGGCGGCCCGCGCAATGGTTGCGCCCAGTTCACCAATGCCAATTAATTGATCGATGCCGAATGCCGCAGCTGCTTCGCCGACTTCTTCGTGACCGCGCTCCGTTTCTTTTCCGAGTTCTCGCATTTCGCCGAGAACGGCGATTCGCTTTCCGCCCGTATCCAGTTCGACCAGCGTTTGCAGCGCTGCCTTCATCGAATCGGGATTCGCATTGTAGCTGTCATCGAGAAACTGGACGCCGTTGATCTCTTTGATCTGTAAACGCGCTTTAGTGAGGGGCGCGCTGGCGAGACCGGCGGCGGCTTCTTCGAGGGAAAGACCGAATGCGCGTCCCGCCGCAAGCGCGAGGAGCGCATTTTGCACCATGTGGAGTCCGGGGACGGGCAACTGCGCGCGGCAACGGTGCGCGCCTTCCATAATCGTGAACTCCGATCCTTCAGCGCTTTGTTGAATGTCGATCGCGCGAACCGTTCCTTCTTTGGTTCCGGCAAAAATTACATGAGCATTTGTTCGTTCGGCGATCCCCTTGCTGAAAGGATCGTCCGCATTCAAGATCACCGCTCCTTCGGCGGCAACTGCTTCGGCCAGTGCGCCTTTTTCATTCGCAATCGCCTCGCGCGTTCCCATGAATTCTATATGAGCAACGCCGATGTTGGTGATAATGGCGGCGTCGGGCGCGGCAATTTTCGCCAGTGGCGCGACTTCGCCGGGGTGATTCATTCCAATTTCCCAGACCGCGACTTCATCGTCCGATGTCGCCTCCAGAATGGTGCGCGGCAACCCGACATGGTTATTGAAGTTGCCTTGCGTTTTGGCGACGCGGAATTTTCGACCGAGAACGGACGCGGCGAAATCTTTCGTGCTCGTTTTCCCGTTGCTGCCGGTGATGGCGAGGACTTTGATCGAAAGCGCTTTCCGATAATTCGCGGCCAGCTTTTGATAGGCGAGCAAGGTGTCATCTCCGCGAATAATCACGAACTTGCTTGGAACTTTTCCGTTCCATTTAAGATCGACAATCGCACCGGCGGCCCCGGCTTCAGCAGTCGCCTCGACAAATTTGTGGCCGTCGAAATTTTCACCTCGGAGGGCAACGAAAAGTTCACCCTTCTTAATAGTTCGTGAATCGGTGCTGATTCTTTCGACCGGAATTTTTCCGTCGCCTTGTTCGAGTTTGGCGCCGGAAAGCTCTGCGATTTGTAAAATCGACAACGGATTCATTTAAATTCCACCGGATGATTCTCGACCGCACGCCGCGCCACTTGAATGTCTTCAAACGGCACGGTGTAATCGGCGAACTCCTGGTAATTTTCGTGACCTTTGCCCGCGATCAAGACGATGTCACGCGGTTGCGCGATCTCGATGGCCCGCGAAATTGCCTGCGCGCGATCGGTGATTTTTTCAAAATGGTTGCCGCGAAACCCTTTTTCGACTTCGGCGATGATCTTGTCGGGATCTTCTTTACGCGGATTATCAGAAGTGATGATGGTGTAATCGGCGTTTTGGTCGACAACCTGACCCATCAGCGGCCGCTTTTCACGGTCGCGATTTCCGCCGCAACCGAAGACGACAATCAACCGCCGTGGCGAAAGCTCGCGTAAAGTCTTTAAGACGTTGAGCAGGGCATCCGGTGTGTGCGCGTAATCAACAAAAACCTGGAACTGCCGCTTTGCCGGAACTATCTCGAGGCGACCGGGAACTTGCGGCGATTTGGCGAGACTAAGAACAGCTTCACGCAAACCGACGCCGAGCGCGGTGGCGGCGGCGAGTGCGGCCAGCGAATTCGCGACGTTGAAACGTCCGATTAGCGGCACACGCACGAGATAACTTTTGCCGCGCGCGTCGAGCTGGTAGGACGTGCCGGCAAATTCCATTCGATAGTTGGAAGCACGAAAATCGGCGCTGGCTCCCATTCCGAAAGTCACCACCGAAACTTTCTTGTGGATCTTCGCGAGCAACTGACGCCCATAACGGTCGTCGATGTTGATGACCGCAACCGGTTTCTTTTTCTTCTGTTGCTGCGCGAGTTGCTCGAACAGTTTCGCTTTCGCTTCGAAATAGTTTTTCATCGTTCCGTGATAATCGAGATGGTCTTGGGTCAGATTAGTGAAGACGGCGACGTCCCACTCGATCCCACGGGTGCGCTCCTGGGCGAGCGCGTGGGAAGAGACTTCCATGGCCGCACCCCGGCATCCGGCGTTCGCGATTTGGGAAAGCAGTTCCTGAAGGTCGAGCGATTCGGGGGTAGTGCGCGCGGCGGGCAGGACGCGCTCGCCGATTTCGTAACGAACGGTCCCGAGCAAGCCGCAGCGCATTCCGGCTTTCTCGCAAATATGCTTGATTAGAAAAGTGGTCGTCGTCTTGCCGTTGGTGCCGGTAACAGCGGCGAGTTTCAATTTTCGGGCGGGAAAATTGTAAAATCTCGCCGCGAGATCGGCCATTGCGCTGCGCGTATTTTCAACGACGACGCAGGTGGCGCGGGAATGTTTTTCGGCGCGCTCGGCGACGATCACCGCGGCGCCTTTTTCAATGGCCTGGCCAATGAAGTCGTGGCCATCGCTTTTTTCGCCGCGCAATGCCACGAATAGCCCATCCCTCTGTACACGGCGCGAGTCATACGCGATGCTTTCCACCGCGCGATCAGTTGGGCCGATGATTTCGCGAACGGGAGTCGCGGCGAGAAGAGTTTTGAGCTGCATGAGGGTTCGCCATTCTTGTGCCAGGAAGTCAATGGCGCGAAGCGTTGGTTAAGGCAACTCGCTCCACCGGGATGGCCTTGCGAATCTCCTCATGCGGCTCAAGATCGAGATAACGGGCGGCCTTTTCAGCAATGCGGGAGAAAATCGGCCCGGCAACCAAGCCGCCGTAGTTCAATTCAGGTTTTGTTTGCGCATTATCTAGCACAACGAGTCCGACGAATTCCGGACGGTCTGCCGGCAAATAACCGCAAAACGAAACAACATACTGTCCTTTTTCGTAGCCACCGCGCGGATCGACCTTTTGGGCGGTCCCAGTTTTTCCAGCGATGATGAAACCGGGAACCGCAGCCGCGGCGGCGGTGCCACGATCGCTGACCACCCCGCGCAACGCGGTTCCAATTTGGGTGGCGGTTTCTGGCGAGATGACCTGTCGCAGAGCAATGGGCGAAAGCGAGCTGACCGTTTTACCATCACTGGTGGTGATCGATTTCACGATCCGTGGCGTCATCAGTTTGCCACCGTTGGCGATGGCGCACATGGCCGCCGTCATTTGCAGCGGAGTCACTCCGATTTCGTGACCCATCGGGATGTGAGTGATCGAGATTTTGCTCCATGATTGGGGCGACCGAATTAATCCGGGAATTTCTCCGGGTAGTTCGATTCCGGTCCTCTCGCCAAAACCGAAACGCCGGATGTATTCGTAGAATTTCTGATCGCCGAGGCTGACGGCGAGTTTGGCCGCGCCGATGTTGCTCGACTTCACCAAAATGTCTTTGACGCTCAGATCGTTAAAGGCGGCGTGATCGTGCAGCGCGGTGCCGCCGTAATTCCAGACCCCTTTTTCGCAGAAAATGTAGGAATCGAGGCGGAACCTGTGCTCGTTGAGCGCGGCCGCCGCGGTGACAATTTTAAAGGTCGAGCCCGGCTCCATCATGTCGCAAATGGCGCGATTTTTCATTTGCTCGGGTTTCGCATCGGAGCGGCGATTGAGATCGAACGCCGGCCGATTGGCCATGGCGAGAATTTCTCCGGTCTGCGGGCGCATTAGGATAATGGTCGCTTTCTTTGGCGAATACTCGCGCATGGCGGCGTCCAATTCGTTTTCGACAATGTTTTGCAGATTCAAGTCGATGGTGAGGTGCACTTGATAGCCATTACGCGGCGCCCGCTCCTGGCCGCGGTAGAGCACAAGCTCCTGGCCGGCGCGGTTATGCTCGATGTAGCGATAGCCGTCCTGACCGCGCAGATAATCGTCGAGCGAACCTTCCACGCCTTGGATGCCGTGGTGCTCGAAGTCAGTGAAACCGATGACGTGGCAGAGCATTACGCCGTTGGGATAAATGCGGGTTGCGTCCTGTTCGAAATAGATGCCGCGTAAATTTTGGCCGCGCAGTTTTTGTCGGAGCGAATCGGTGATTGCTTTCGGTACTTCGCGCTTCAGGACGATGTATCGACGGTCGCTATGGAGTTTCTCTGAAACGTCTGCGCGCGGAAGCTTCAATTCGCCGCTGACAAGATCGACGGTCGCCTCGACCTCGGTGAGATGAGTGGCGTCAGCCACCACCGTTTCCACCGGCACATTGAGATGAGTGGCGTCAGCCACCACCGTTTCCACCGGCACATTGTGCGCCAGGACTTCGTTGTTCGCGTCGAGAATCGTGCCTCGCTCGGCGAAGATGGGCTGCTTGTAAACGTGCTTTTCAGCGGCCAGTCCCGCGTACTGGTCGTGCTTGATCATTTGGAGATAGATCAAGCGAAACGAAAATGCGCTGAACAAGAGAACGAAGCCGAGGCAAACGATGGCGCATCTGGTTCGGCTGTTCCATTTCATCTCGCGCCTCGCTGATTGGAAACTGGTTGGACCGTGTCTTCCTGATTTCGCGCCGGCAAAGTCAGTCGAACAATGTTGCGTTCCGCAATCGGAATCATTTTTAGGTAGCCTTCCTTCAAGCGGCGTTGCAATGCCGAGCGCGAAGTGAGCGCGGCAATTTGCGCGCTGGCCACTTCATTTTGCATCCGCAAATTTGCCACTTCGGTTTCGAGCGCTTTTTTGCGGTCGCCGAGATGATAAAGTTGAAGGGTCAGATAAACGTAACTTAGCCCCATCAGCGCCAAGAACCCCGTCAGCACGATCCAGCGCGCGAGCGAAGCGGCATTGACCGTGTTCCAATTTTTTCGGCGGGAGCGGTTCATCCAATTTTCTCCGCCACGCGCAATTTCGCGCTGCGCGAGCGCGGATTCATTCGCCGTTCAACTTCGCCCGGCTCGACCGGTTTCGGGGTAATCGCGCGCAAATCGTATTCCGGATTGCGCCGTGGCTCCGGCCATTCTGGTCGATCCAGCCACTCGCGAGTGTGATCGCGGATGAAATTCTTCACGATTCGATCTTCGAGAGAATGAAAAGTGATGGCCGCGATCCGGGCTCCCGGTTCGAGTCGCGCGGTCAAAACCCGCATGCCTTGTGC
>WNER01000160.1_pt1 | contig 13978 bp, 15 predicted proteins | sample 5399921 | NCBI WGS metagenome assembly WNER01 (sample SAMN13153331, study PRJNA577476) | soil metagenome | isolation source: 20 cm grassland meadow soil 5 days after 1st rain plot 5 | place: USA:California | collected 2015-09-21 | reverse complement strand
TTCACCAGCCGAACGGCCGACTCATCAACAACCGGTTCCAGTCCAGCCCCGAGACGGCTCCGAATGTCGTTGGTGGATCCGTTGCAGGAGATGATCCATTCGGCGCGGTCGCTCGCGCGCACGACTTTGTCCCGGTAAAAAGTGTCCTCGGTGACGTCTTGCGCGTAGAGCCCGAGATAAATCGCCTTCTTGTTCCAGCAGACATACAAGTCGGCCAGAGGAAATTCCGAGATCGGTCGGACGAAGCCACGCTCACGGTCCCAGTGCTTGAGAGCCAAGGTCGGTTCAAATTGTTCGAGGGGATTTCGCGGTGCGGGCGGCGCGCCTTGCGAGGCGTCCAGTCGCGCGCGGGCGGGCTGCCTTTTTAGGCCGGCGGGATCGAGCGCAGATGCCGTTGTCGTGAGCGCTTCGTACGCACGGTCATGGATGTCCACCAGGCCGAAGTTGAAATCTTCTCCATCGTAGCGGCCGTGGGTCGGCTCGTCGTAATATTGGAACCAATCTGCGCCGATGACGTAAGGGATTTTGAGCAGGCCCTGGAGCGTATTGCGGAATCCGGCGGCGCGTTCTTTCTGGGTAGCGACCACCGCATAAGAGCCGTGGCTGTTTTTGTTGCCGCTGCGGTTGTCTCGAGCGCACAGGTAGAACTCGCCGATGAGAATCGGCCTTCGAGTCAATCGGTGGAGCGTGTCCACATAAAACCGCGCGAAACTGCCGTCGTTCCAACTCGCGTTGAGATTGCTGGAAACGGCGTCCACGTAGCGCGCGCACGCGCGGGCGACTTCCGGATAATAGAACGACTGGTAACGGTCTCCAAGGATCAGAGCGCGGCGGTCGTACTTCCGGATAATATCACGAACCAACGAGTAGTAGCGTTCAGCCAGCAGCCCGAGAAACTGCCGCTCGAGGCGGATTCCGTCGCCGCCCGGACGCAAAAAGAGCATTCCGTGCTGGCCAAGTGTGACCCAATTCTCCACCCCGGGGGCAGGCTCGAAATCTCGCAGCAATTCAGACCAGTTGTTCTGGTACGTCTGCCGGAGCAATTCGATTAGCCGCTGGCGTTGCCCGCTGGTGGGCGCCTGCTCAAGCGTCATCTTAAAGAGGATGGCATTCCACCAGCCGATCTCATTGTCGCTGTAATAACCGATCACACGCGGCTCGTCGCGCAGCGCGAGAATCTGGTCGCGCGCCACTTGGTCCATGCGTTCGATGATCTTCGGGTCCCACATGTCCCACCAGGGCGCGCCGGCAGTCGATCCGATATGCAGCACGGGCGTGAACGCCAGATCTGCGTTAGGGCAACATCTCAGTGCCTGGAAATCGCTCCATCCGCCGACAGTAGTAAATCCCCAGGTCTTGAGCCGCTTCACAGTGGCGTTGGCCCACAGGTTCGAATCAGCGTAATGCTGCCATGCTGCATAGGCCGGATTGGCGGAATCGAACTCAGCGCGCGAAGCGCCTTGGTTGACACAACACACCCCGAGGGAAAAGAACCGCTCTCCGCCGGGCCTGACGAGCCAGGCCGTCTCGTCCTTCTGTTGAATTGAGAATGGAGCATTGGAAGAGACGCTTTCGGCCAGGCCGTTCGTGTTCGCCGCGATGCCGAGAGCCCAAATCAGCACCGCCAGGACGACGGAGCGGGGGTTCTTCAGCAGTTGGCGGCGCGCGAATTTCAAATCATTCATGGTTCGTTAAAAGGGTTAAAAAGGTTATCGCTCGATCGGTTTGAGTAGCGATCGAGGTTAACCTATTGCGCCAAGGTCTGAACGTCGAAACAGGTTGTGCTTTGTCGAAGGCGAACACCTCGTTTTCTGGAGTGTGCTGAGATGCCCGTTCAGAGAGGACATGTATGAGCGCCTCTGTTCGGAAAGAAGCCAGCACAATGACTCGACGCGGTTGATTGTGCTGGGCCTGTAGCTCAATGGTTAGAGCATGGCACTCATAATGCCGGGGTTCTCGGTTCAAGTCCGAGCAGGCCCACCAAATTTTGCGTTGAACCCTCATCGCGATGCAGCACAAAGAGCCGCGACCTGCGTGAAGGAGCCAAGTACGGGAAAAAGTCCAATAATTCTTGACGGTGGAAACGGAAATTCCAAAAGCTTCTGCGATCTCCTCATTATTCATGCCGGCAAAATAACGCCAAGCTTCCGTAACGGACGTGCCGAGCAACGCTGGAGTGTATTCAATAAAAACTGGTCCAGTTGCCGAAGTGACGCCAGACGATCTTCGCACGGCGTGCTAGATCCGCGTGGCCGTCGGCGTAACCGCGACTGATCGATTCCGCCTCGCCTCCCTGGATCTGAAATCCCGAATCGGCCTTTTTGGTGGGGTGTCCGCCCCACGCCAGAGAAAGATTTGTGATGAAACCGTCGTGGTACAGGGTATCGGTGATGATCGGACTCACAGATGTTCCCGGATCTTCGAGCCGGGTGGGCCAGCCCTCTGTCATGCTGTTCGTGTTGACCTTCGTGGTCGAGGGCATAACCCGAAAGCCTGGCTTGCCGGAACGGGGAACCCACCAACTATGTTGCATGATGGCAAAACCAAACGTCCATCGCTGTTCGTAATAATAGCGCAGATCGTCATTGTTGTTGATGGATCGCTTTCTGTTCTTTTGCAGCCAGGATTGCGCCTCCTGAAATTCCGACGGCCTGGCGGGACAAAAGAACATGGCTACAATTAATCCGTAATTCTGAAGGGCCGGGATCATCGGATGAGCGACGTCCCAGGGATTGTTTCCAATGTCGCCGAGCATGGGCAATCGACCGCGCGCGTCATCGGACCCGTAAAGATTCGCCGCGATGGACCACTGGCGGAAATTGGAAAGGCAATTCGTCTCTCGCGCCTTTCGTTTGGCTTTACCCAATGCCGGCAAGAGCAGTCCAGCCAAAATGGCGATGATGGCGATGACGACCAGGAGTTCGATGAGCGTGAAAGCACACCTTTTGACTGGCCGTGAGCCGCTGGCGACTGGAGAGATTCCCTTCACTGGATTCGCCTTTGAGCTTGTCAGGATCAGCGAAACTGCTAGTCCCCGGCCCGTCGGGTGTCAAGCAAAGATGGCGGTTTCGGAAGACAAGACGCGTATCTGTGTGAGAACCCCTCGGCCAGTGGGCGATAAAGAGGAACGCAGCGGCCGTTCGTCCCGACGGGTGAAAAGGTTCACCGACGCGCACAATGGTTTTTTGCGCTTTCGGAAGCGGATTGTGTTTGCTATGATGCGACTGTGATAACGACACCAGAAAGCGCTGCGTTCGACCGGGGGGTTCGCCCCGTTCTGCGAATCGTTCTGCCGGACAAAACCGAAGCCGTCCTGAATTATCGGGCGGACCCTGAGCTTCAGAGACGGATCGATGATATCGCCGCCAAATCGACCGAAGGTCAACTCACGGAGGAGGAGCAGGCCGAGTACGAAGGCTACGTGCGGGCGAACAAATTCGTCGCCATCCTTCAGCGGCAAGCGCGCCAGATGGCTGGGGACTAAACCGTAGAGGATGAGCCCGTCGCTCCGAACGCGGGTGCAGGAACGTGCCGGAAATCGGTGCGAGTATTGTCAACTGAGACAGGAAGATTTGCCCCTGGCCGCACTTCACATCGAGCACATCGTCCCTCGGATTCATGGCGGTGGCGACGATCTCGACAACCTGGCACTCGCTTGCATTGAGTGTACCTCGAGCGCAACGGACGACTGACACCGCCGCCACATAATCGCCTCGTTCTCATCGCAGCAGCGTTCGGCTGCGCGGCCACGCTGGCAATTACTCAACCCATCCCTGCGTTGCCAGTCGATCCCAAGCCAGGCGAACATGTTCCGGGCGGAACATCAGGCGATTTCGTTCATTCCATGCTGCGATTCCTTCGACGGCCTCATCCTTGCCTTCGGCGGGTGGAGTTGCATGAGCGGCCAGCCAGTGAACGGACGAAAGCAATTCCAAACCGTAAGGCGTCTCGAAACCTTCAATCAAACGATTCACGCGCGCCAACCGCTCGTGTTCGGCACTATGGTTGGTCAGAAATTAAGCTTTCGTGAATTGAAGCGCAATGCCCTTGCCCATGAAGCCGACGCAGTTGACGGTGTTCACCAACGCTTCGGCATCCGCCTTCAAAATGTTACCTTGTGTCAATTCAATCATGGCCGCTTCGTTTCTAATAGTACCAGCTCGCCCGGATGTTGACAACAGGGCGCTGCTCGACATCAAACTCACTCAGAATTGCTTCCACTCGCACTTTCGCTCGCGTGTTCAGCACACCGATTTCTTGAATCAGCATCCACGGGCAGGACTGGAAAATCAGAAATTCTGCCTGCTTCCGCCGCTGCCGGTCCATGTCGTTCAAATTGTCGCTCCAATTCTTTCACAAACCTCGATGTCGTAATCGCGATTGAAGTTGATGAGATCAACTTCCTCTTCGTTGGCCGCGTGCCGGTGGAACGTGTTGAGCCATTCCATTCGAGGATCACATCTCAACACTATCGGCGGCATGATGTCAGTTAATCAAGCACCGCCGCGCTTTTCAACTTTGTCCTGAGCCGGGTCAGAAGCGTCGTCTGAGACAACTCCGCGGATATGCACTAGTGCTTATCGGCGGCTAGGCACTGATGCTTATCGATGACTGTGCACTAGTGCTTATACATTCCAGATTCGATCATTCTTTCACCAAACATACTTGCGTTACGCAGAACACACCCTGTAAAGGATTGCACCGCCCTAAGCGAATTGGATCCGGGACTGGAAATCAAAAGTCAGGGAAATGCCGCTGCGAATTATACATTTGGAAGACAGCCCCGTCGATGCCGTACTGCTTCGATCCTTGCTGGAATCAGAAGGCATCGAGTGTGCAGTCCGGCGGGTGGAAACCCGAATGCAATTTGAGGCTGCCCTGGAGGAGGCCGGTATAGATTTGATTCTATCTGATTTCACCCTTCCTTCGTTCGACGGATTGTCCGCGCTCAAAATTGCCCGTGAGAAGTGTCCGGGAGTGCCGTTCATTTTCGTTTCGGGCACAATCGGCGAGGAGGCCGCAATTGACTCGTTGAAGGAAGGGGCAGTTGACTACGTGCTTAAAGATCGTTGGTCGGTTGCCTGCGGCGGTGCGGCGGGCAATGCGGGAAGCGCAGGAGCGTGCCGAACGGCGGCGGGTTGAAGAGGAACTGCGCCAGGGCGAGGAACTATTTCGCAAGATCATGGAGAACGTTGATGACCTGGTTACCGTGCAGGACGTGGAGGGCCATCGGGTGTTCACCAGTTCCTCTTACCGGCATGTCTTGGGCGATCCAGCGGCTCTGGTCGGTACAGACGCCTTTGCTGAAATTCACCCGGAAGACAAGGAACGAATTCAGCGCATCTTTGGCGAAACCGTGGCCACGGGCGTCGGGCAGCGGGCCGAGTATCGCTTCCTGCTTCGCGATGGCACGATCTGTTACATCGAGTCACAAGGGAGCGTGATTCGGGACAAGGACGGCAAGGTAACGAATGTGGTCGTAGTCTCCCGCGACGTGACGGACCGGAAGAGGGTCGAACGGGAACTGATCGCGGCGGAAGCGAAGTTTCGGGCGCTGGTCGAACAAGCCATTGTCGGCAACTACATCGTCCAGGAGGGGACCCTGGTCTATGTGAATCCCAGGATGGCTGAAATCCTCGGCGAGACGCCAGAGCAGATAATTTCCCGACAATTTCTGGACTTAATCGTTGATGAAGACCGTCCCATTGCGGCCAGAAATCTAGAGGAACGCTTGCGGGGCCAGGTGCTCCGTGCGCCCTATGAACTTCGGATGCGACGCAAAGACAGCCGCCTGATCCACGTAGAAGTCCACGGCGTGCTGACCGAATACGCGGGCAGGCCAGCGATTCTGGGCACACTCCTGGACATCACCGAGAAGAAGCGTTTGGAAGAGAAATTCCTCCGCGCTCAGAGGATGGAAAGCATTGGAGCCTTGGCTGGAGGCATTGCCCACGATTTGAATAACGTGCTGGCCCCGGTCCTCATGGCGGCGGAGTTGTTGCAAGACGAACTGTCCAGCGAGATGGGAAGGAACATGCTGGAGACGATCCGTGCCAGCGCCAACCGAGGTGCCGACATGGTCAAACAAATCCTCTCTTTCGCCACTGGTGCTTCCGGCGAGCCGGCGGTGATTCAGCTTCGGCATCTGATCAAGGACATGGCCAAGCTGGTTCAGGACACCTTCCCGCGCTCGATCCAAGTGGAGAGCCGTGTCCCCAACGATCTCCAGCCAATCCTGGGCGATGCAACCCAACTTCATCAGGTGCTGCTGAACCTGTGCGTCAACGCCCGCGACGCCATGCCCCAGGGAGGCACACTCTTGATCCAGGCAGACAATGTCATCTTGGAAAACATATCCGTGCGCGGCAGGGAAGGTCCTCCATCCGGTCCGTTTGTCCTGCTGACGGTGTCGGATACGGGAACGGGTATCCCGGCCGAATTGCTGGACAAAATCTTTGAAACGGCTTTCACGACCAAGGCCCCTGGCAAAGGCACTGGCTTGGGACTTTCGACTGTAACCAATATCGTGCAGAAACACGGCGGGTTCGTCGAGGTATCGAGCGAAGTGGGAAAGGGCACTCGCTTTAAGGTTTATCTGCCAGCGACCGCCCAAGCCGAGCAGAAACCGGCCCAGGCGCAGCCCTCGGACCTTCCGGCAGGGAAGGGCGAACAGATTCTCGTGGTGGACGACGAACTGGCGCTCCTGGAGATGACGAAGGAGACGCTGAAAACCTACGGTTATCGTGTATGGGGAGCGGGGAACGGAGCAGAAGCTCTGCTCCTTTACCAGCAACACCGGGATGAGATTGCCGCCGTCATCACCGATGCCATGATGCCGGTGATGGACGGCCCGGTTCTGATTCGCACGCTGCGGAATCTCGATCCCGACGTAAAAATCATCTGCGTCAGCGGCCTGGCATCGGAGCATAAGCTGGCGCAAATCGAAAAATCGCAGGTGCGCAGCTTCATCACCAAGCCGTTTACGCGGGCAACGCTGTTGACCACGTTGCGAGAAGTAATCACGTCGAATTGAAGCCAGTGAGTGCCCACATCTTGCTCATCGAAGACGAAGCGCCTCTCAGAACGAGCATCGCGGAGATTCTGCGGCGCAAAGGATTCACGGTCATCGAAGCTTCTAACGGCTCTGAAATTCTCACATGGCCAGGATTCTCGTCATAGACGACGACGCTGTGCAGCGAGTGCTGCTGAATGCGGTCTTTCGCAAACAGGGGTTGGAAGTCCTTCAGGCTGCCAACGGCCAGGAGGGAATACGGCTGGCTCGCGAGCAGAGGCCCGACTTGATCGTGTCGGACGTCAACTTGCCGGAGATGGACGGGTTCGCCGTTTTGGACCACCTGCGCAAGGAACCGATTACGGCAACCATTCCGTTCATCTTTATTACGGCCAATCCCAATGAGGCCGGTCAAAGGATGGCCAGAGAGTTGGGTGCCAATGGGTACCTGCCGAAACCGATTCCAATATCTGACTTGCAGGCACTGGTGAACGCCCAGATCCGAAAACAATAGGGACTACCTTGGCGCATGGTTAAAAGGGAAAACCGCCCTAAACCGCCGTGCGGTTTTCCAGAGCAAATTGGAGGAGGCTGTGGTTACCGTGCAAATCCAGCTTGGCCGATATGTGGGCACGATGGGCGTCAACAGTCCGCTGGCTAATGGACAATTCCATAGCGATTTCCCGGCTGGTCTTTTTCTCGGCGATGAGTTTGAGTATGCGCCGTTCGGCTTTTGTCAGATCGTTCAGACCAGGCTTCTTCATAGCGAGCTCCTCGGCACGACCGAGTCGGCGTAGGAGATAGCCTGAAATGGTCGAGCTCAGGTAATGTTTGCCCGCCGCGACCGCGACGACACTGTTGAGGATGTCCTCTACGGCGTTTTCCTTGAGCACAAAGCCCATCACGCCGAAATCCAGCGCGCGATTAAAAATCTCTTCCTCTTTGTACATTGTGAGAATGATCACCCGTGTCGGCAAGCCTTTTCCCTGGAGTGCGCGTGCGACTTCGAGGCCGGACAGACGCGGCAGGTCCACGTCGAGCACCGCCACGTCTGGACTTTTATCCTGGATGGATCGCAACGCGGTTTCGCCATCGCCGGCCTCAGCCACCAGGTCGAAACGCGAATCAGCCTCGACTACCTGGCGTAAGCCCTGACGAAAAAGCGGATGGTCGTCCACGATTAATACTTTGATCTTTTCGGACATTGCCGAGGGACAGTGTGGCAGCGAACTGGATACAAATGCGAGACAGAATTCCACTGCATTATTCGGTTTGCAGGATGGGAATTGTCACCTCGATGCGCGTGCCTCGATTCGGCTCCGAGTCCACTTTCAATTTGCCGCCGAGGATGTGCACGCGCTCGGTCATATTTCGCAAGCCAATGCCGCCTGCGCTGTTCGCTGTGCCAGCATCGAAACCGCAGCCGTTATCTCTGACCTGCAGCAGGACTTCCCGCAGGTCCCGTTCCAGTTCGATACGCGCCCATGTGGCCCCAGAATGTTTCAGGATATTGTTCAAACTCTCCTGGACGACGCGGTAAAGATGGGCGGCGGCGTCTGGGGAGAAGACGTCGTCGGTCGAGTCGAGCTTTCGCTCAATCGCAATTCCACTGGATTGCACGGCGCTATCAATCATTGCTTCGAGGGCGCGCGTCAGACCCAGATGGTCAAGTTGGCGGGGATGCAGGTCGCGCGAAATCTGGCGGATCTCACTAACCGTTTGCGAAGCGAGGTGGCTGATGGCTTCAAGTTGCAGGCGCAAATCAGCAGCCGCGGTTTTGTCCGCGAGCGCCAATTGCGCGTAGTTCTTGATCAGCAACAGGTTTTGACCCAGGCTGTCGTGCAGCTCCGCAGCGATGCGTCTGCGCTCGGTTTCCTGCGATAAGATTAATTGGCGCGTGTATTCTTCCTGCGTCCGTTGCTCCCTCAGCACTGCTTCTCTGCGTTCGATTTCGGCCTGATGCTGCCGAGTGATGTCACGCGTGACGCCCAGGAGCGCCGTGACGGTTCCTGCCGCGTCCCGCAGCGGCACGGCATTCGTTTCCAGACGGCGGCGCGTGCCCTTGAGGCCAACAACGTCAAACTCCAGTTTGCCGGGCTGACCCTGAATGACCTGCTGATGCAACGCACGAAACGCGGCCTGGTACTCCGGGGCGATGAATTGCAAGAGCGGACAAGCCTGCACTTCCTTAAGGGAGGTTGCTTCCAACATAGCCAATCCAGCAGGATTCATGTCCAGCAGAACGCCATCTCGAGACACGATTTTAACGCACTCGGGCTCCGCTCTGATGATCAGGCGCAAGCGTTCCTGGCTTTGGTGTAGTGCCTCCTCCACTCGCTTGCGTTCGGTGATATCGCGAGCGATCGTCGATAAGAAATCGAGGTGGCCATCCGGCCCTTTGTGGGCAACGATGACCTGGGATACGGGAATCTCACGTCCATCACGGTGCAACAGAGCAGTCTCCCCACTCCAGATGCCCGCACTCATAGCAATCGGAAGCCCCTCTTGGACGAGGCGCGCCGTAGCCCAGGCGGGATGAAAGTCGCGGAGGTACCGCTCACCGATGTCTTCCTGCGCGCCCAGCCCGATCATCCGGCGGCCCGCCGCGTTGATGAACAGGGCACGCCCCTCGCAATCACCAAACCCGACAAAGTCGCTCGTCGCTTCGAGTACGCTGGCGAGCCGCGCCCGTTCTGCTTCGAGTACGCGACGCTGTTCGAGGCGCTCGATACGGTCGTGAAATTTGCTGCGGGTCAAGCGCCATGCCGCAAAACCAACGCCCCCCGTCAGCCCGGTCAGGGCCAGGAGGCGAAACCAGACCGTCTGCCAGACAAACGGCTGTACCGTCAGCGCGAGCGTCGCACCGGTTTCGTTCCAGACGCCATCGTTGTTCGCCGCTTTGATCCGAAATCGGATCGTGCCTGGGGCGGGCGTGTTAAAAAAGATGCTGCGGCGTCCGGTCGCGTCCACCCATTGCCCGTCGCGCCCTTCCAACTTATAGGCGAACCGTATTTTCTCCGGATCAGTGTAACTGAGCGCCGTGTAATTGACGCCAAGCTCGCGAGTGCCGGCTGGCGCAACCACCGTGGGCTGGCCCGTCCAGGGAAGCTCTCGGAACACGCCGAAACGATCTCGACAAGTCACGCGTTCGATGAAGACCGCCGGCGGATTCGTATTGAGATGAAGCTGGCGTGGATCAACTGTCGCCACACCTTTGAGCGTCGCGAACCACAAACGGCCCTGGCTGTCTTTCAGAGCGGTGGATTGATCGCCGTTAGCGCACTCGATGCTCGCCATGCCGTCGCTCGAGTTGAACATCTGATACGGCAGCTTGGCCAGCACGCCGTCCGCCACCTGCTCCAAATCCTTTCGGGCCGCGCGGATCACACCGCGATTGGAGCCAAGCCAGAAGAAACCGAGATCATCGTCGACCAAACAGGTGATTTTGCGGGCTGGCAAACCTTGTTCCTCCGTGACTTCAGACCAGGAGCCGGCCCGCCACCGCAGCAGGCCGAAAGCTGATCCGCCGATCCACAAGCTTCCGTCCGGTTCGGCCCGCAGGCAGGTGATTCCCGCCACGGACTTGCCGCCGGCGTTCCTGATCTCCTTCCAGGAACCCGACGCGAAACGAAACAACCCTTCGCTCGTCGCCGCCCAGAGCGCGCCCGCGCGCGGGTCCTCCGCGAAATAGCGCGCGTCTGCCAGCGAGATGCCATCGCCCGGTGTCTGAGGCTTGAACTGCCCATCGGTAAACAAGGACACGGTTTGATTGGCACCGATCCAGATGCGGCCTTGTGAGTCCTGGAACAACGCATTGATGTCGAGGCCGCCACTGTCTGACCTAGGAATCAACCGCCGTTCCGAGCCGCTGATCACTTGCAGACCGCTTTGGAAGGTTCCCAGCCATGTACTTCCCTTTCGATCCACCAGGATACATTGCACATAAGAGCCGAATTTCTTGCCCTCCGCATCAAACAGACGAGAAATGCGCCCATCTTCGAGACGTGCGATTCCTTTGCCATAGGTTCCGAGAAGGAATCTTCCCGGAGCTTCCTCGACGACCGCCTTGACCACGGGTTCCGGCAGTCCGCTTTCGACGCCATAGTTCATGAAGGTACGTGGCTTGAGACGCGAAAGGCCCCCACCATTGCTGCCGACCCAAAGATTGCCCTCGCGGTCTTCGAAACTGAACCGGATGGTATTATACGGAAGGCCATTGGTGGAATTGTAACGGCGGACCGCACCTGTGGGCGAGACCTCGAAGAGACCTAGATGGGAGGTGCTAATGCACACGGCGCCTCGGCGGTCCTCATCCATCCGCCATACATTGTAAATCTCTTCCTTTCCAGGGGGCTCGATTCGGGAGAGGACTCGTCCTTCATCAATCCGCAGGAGACCGGCCCCGCTAAATACCAACAAGCTGCCATCCCGCGCCGAGCTGGCAGCTTTGAAGGAGTTGGTGACGCTGCCCGCGATTTCCGATGCTACCCACCGTTGCCCATCCCAGTGGCCGAAGAAATAGTCTTGTGCGACCCAGACGCCACCCTGGCGATCTACATAGCCGAAGTAGCCCACACCTTTCTTTCCGGGTGGCTCGGGCAATTCCTCAAGGCGGCCGTTCGCAGTTCTGAAAACCTTCCCGTTAAAACTCGTGATGCAGATAACGCCCGCCTGCTCGGCGAATGTCCGCGCATAATCTCCCGTCCACTTCGGCTCGCGATGAAACGCCGTCCAGCGGTGCGGCTCGCTTATGACCAGTCCCCGAACTGTGCTGACCCAAAGACGACCTGACGTATCGACGTGAAGATTCACGATGCCGGGGCTGGGCAACTCTGGAGTGTTGGAAGAATCGAACACGGTGAACTTCACGCCGTCGAATCGGACCAATCCGCCGAACGTGCCGAACCACAAGTAACCGTCGGCCGCCTGCACCATCGCCGTGGCCGAACTGTCCGGCAGGCCGTCGGCCGTCTCCCACGATCGGATGAGGTAATCGCGGCCAGAACCGTCAGCCGACGGCTGTCCAGCAACCGGCCAATGGAGCGCAAAGGCAATTAAACTGAAGACCAGGATACGCAGCCAGCGGGCAACGAAAGTGAATTGAAACACGCCGTAATCATTTCGACAGAAATCGGAAGGAGCAAGCTCAGACTCATGCTGTGTGGCGTGACCGTTCGGTGTTCATTCGGCGCCGGGGACACTCGAATTGCGAATGACCCCGGCGAATCGGTCGGTGGCGGAGAACTCGCCGACACGGCGGGCGGGCGGATGGAACAGTACGCTCCGGCGAGTTACAATTTGCCGATGAATTGGCAGCCCTTTCCAGGTGATAATGCCCGCCCCAATTGTTTGCACCAAAAAGAGCAGCCGATAGAGCCAGCAAAAAGGTTGGCCTGCTTCAACAGCCGGTGCCAGGGAACGGACCTGTGCAGAGAAGTGATGCCGCGGGTGGCCCACTTCACAATCACAGGGGTCAACAGTCACGGCAGCCACGACGTTCGAGGAAAATCGAATTCGTCAAATCTCCCACCCTGTCCCCAGTTGTTCAGCCTCACCAACGCGGCGTCCAGAAACGACGTGTGAGTGGCGGCGCGAAAGCGGAGGAAAACTGGCGGTTTGAAATTCCGTTTTCTTCCGCGGCGGTCTGAAAAAGAGTTAATTCCGCCGCGCCAAAGAACGCACGAGATTGGGATTCGCATGGCCTTGGGCGCCCAGACAGTGGGCGTGCTCAAATTGGGAAGAAATCAAAGATCGCCAGCAATTAGCCTTCAGGCTTCGCCCGCATTATTTCCTTGACGGTTCAAGCACATGTTAGTGTATGCTAACATACGATATGAGTATGTCGGCTACGAAGCGACTCCCCGCGGATGAACGACGCCGGAGTATTCTTGACGCCGCTTTGATTGTCCTTGCGGAAGGAGGCTACGCGGGGATGACCACCGCGCGCCTGGCGCGCAAGGCGGGTGTGACCGAGCCGATTCTCTACCGCCATTTTGCCTCGAAGCGCGCCTTGCTGCGCGCGTTGCTGGACGAAGTTACCGCGCGGATGATAGCGGCATTTCATCAGTTGACCGGTGGGGAAACGGATGCAGTCGCTGGTCTGCGCCGCATTTGCCTGGCCTACCCGGAGTTGTCTCGCAGGTATCAGCGGGAGTTCCAAATTATCAACCAGGCGCTGTTGGAGGCCAACGATGCCAGGACTCGGAAACTGCTGGCGGCGCATTACGACGCCTACCGCCGGTTCCTCCAGGACTTGATCGAACAGGGGCAGCGAGCGGGTTCTTTGCGCCACGACATTCCCGCGGCGGCGGGCGCCTGGCACATGATTCATTCCGCTTTGGGTTTCTTGATGACGCAGGAGATCCGCGGTGATGGGAAGGACTCAATTCATGTTGAAGCCTTTGCCGATGCGACTCTTGGTGGGCTTCTAAAGGTTCCATGAAAGCCGCGATCGAAAGCGGGTCACGCCTTTCGTACGGTCAGCAGGCCCTGTGGTATTTGAACCAGGTCGAACCGGCCAGCACCGCCTACCATTTGGGTATCTGCCTTCGCTTGACCGGTTCCCTGGATGAACACGCACTCGCTTCGGCCTGGGCAGACATCGGGATGGCCCATCCCCAATTGAGAGCGCGCTTCATCCTGCGCGATGGACAACCATCCATTACCATCGGTTCTCGACCCGCGCCTCTGCGCCTTGAAACCGGCGGGGCCGCGGGGGTCCATCGTTTGTGGAAAGAGACGGCGGGCCGTCCCTTCGCGCTTGAGAGCGAAGCTCCCGTGCGTGCCCTCCTTCTCCGTGGCGCCAACGGTCCGGCGCATCTTCTCCTTTGCCTGCACCACATTGCTGGGGATCTTTGGTCCTCAGCAATCATCCTGCGGGAACTGTCAGCCGGTTATCGGGCGCGCATTTCTGGCCAGGCTCCCGCGATTCTGCGCGAGCAAACAGAATATACTGAGTTCGCCGCC
>WNER01000157.1_pt1 | contig 14034 bp, 9 predicted proteins | sample 5399921 | NCBI WGS metagenome assembly WNER01 (sample SAMN13153331, study PRJNA577476) | soil metagenome | isolation source: 20 cm grassland meadow soil 5 days after 1st rain plot 5 | place: USA:California | collected 2015-09-21 | reverse complement strand
CCTCGACAAGCAGAGTGCGGTGCACTTCCTGTCGTATTTCGAGCCGCTGACCGGTCTCGCCAAGCGGGCGCTGTTCTGCGAGCGCCTGACGCGGCTACAGGCGCGCCGCAGCGGCAGTCCGTCGCGTCTTGCAGTGACGGTGTTCGACATCGCGCACCTGCGCGTCATCAACGATTCGCTCGGCCGGCACAGCGGCGATCGACTCTTGCAGTGCATCGCGGATCGGCTGAAGACGCGCTTCCCGGACACCGAGCACATCGCCCACCTGGGCGGCGGGACCTTTGCCTGCGTGAACGCCCTGCGAGAACACGACACCGGCGAACTGCGTACACTGCACGATGAGCTCATGCGGCTGTTCACCGAGCCGTTCCGCATCGACGGCCGCGACGTCGTCGCGGAGATCAAGAGCGGGGTGGCCTGCTATCCGCAAGACAACATCGAGCCTCACGACCTGGTGCAGAACGCGGAAGCGGCGCTCAAGGAGGCGAAGACCTCGGGCGAGCGCTACCTGCATCACCGCGTCGAGATGAATGCCGAGCTGGCGCGGCGGCTCAGCATGGAGCAACGGCTGCGGGCGGCGCTCGAGACCGACCAGTTTCGCCTGTACTACCAGCCCAAGATCGCGCTGCGAAACGGCAGAGTCGCCGGGGTGGAGGCGCTGCTGCGCTGGCAGGACCCGGAAACCGGCCTCGTCGCGCCCGCGGTCTTCCTGCCGCTGCTCGAGTCCGCCGGGTTGATGACAGCGGCCGGCACCTGGGTCATACGACAGGCGGCGTCCGACTGTCGCGCGTGGCGCTTGCAGGGTCTGCCGCCGCTGCGGGTGGCCGTCAATGTATCGCCTCCGGAGCTGCGCCGCCGCAAGATCGCGGACGAGATCCTCGAGTGCATCGGCGATCTGGCAGGCGATCCGGACTGGGGGGTCGACCTCGAGATTACCGAAGGAGTTCTCTCGGGTGATGCCTCCTCCTGCGTCAACGCGCTCAGGCTTCTGCGCGCCGCGGGCGTGCGCATCGCCATCGACGACTTCGGCACCGGGTTCTCGTCCCTCGGACGCCTGTCCGAGCTGCCGATCGATACTCTGAAGATCGACCGGAGCTTCACCAGCCGTCTTCCCACGGACCGCAAGAGCGGCACGCTGGTCTCGACGATCATCGCTCTCGCGCGTGCATTCGACATGACGACCGTAGCCGAGGGCGTCGAGAATCGGGCGCAGCTCGATTATCTCCTGCGCGAAGGCTGCGACGAGTCGCAGGGCTACCTGCACACCAAGCCGCTCCCGAGGAGCGAATTCGAAGCGTGGCTCCTCCGTAACGGCGGCGTGGGGCTGGGCGCAAAGAGCCTCAGAAGCGTTCGCGGCTGAGACTCGGGCGCCGCGCGGGGAATAAAGCGCGGCGAGCTTCGGGCATGGCGGCGGAACATGTTGGAGCAACAAAGGACGCCAGCGCACCATAAGAGCGCAGCGCTCTCAAAAGAACTCGCCGAATAAGACTGTAACTGATTGATCAAACGCGAATGCCCATTTCTGGCATGGCGCGTGCTTGAACCAGCTCTGCGCCGCCTTTGCATTGGGCGACGATTCGCCGCGCCTGCGGGGGAGGAGTTGGTCCATGAAACTGATCACGGCGATTGTCCGAACACACAAGCTCGATGAGGTTCGCGAGGCCGTCGGCGATTTGGGCGTCTCGGGCGTAACGGTTACTGAGGTCCGAGGCTTTGGGCGGCAACGCGGCCACACCGAGGTCTATCGGGGCGCCGAGTACGTCGTCGAGTTCGTGCCGAAAACCAAGATCGAAATCGCAGTCGCCGATACCCTCGCTGAGCGGGTGATCGAGGCTATTAGCACTACGGCTCGGACGGGCAAAGTCGGCGACGGCAAGATTTTCGTGGTCGACCTGGAGCAAGTCGTGCGTATCCGCACCGGCGAACGCGACGCCAGCGCCCTTTAGAACCACAAGTGAGTCAGCTCAGGGGAGACAGGTCGATGACTACATTGTCGCGGTCGTTACTGTTCGTTTTGCTGGCGCTGCCGGCGCCCTTGGCCTGGGCTGATCCACTTCCCGCAGCCGTATCGGCCGCTGCGTCCACCGCACCTCCGGCGCCCTCGACGACTGAGCCCTCCGTCATCCTCAACTCCCAGATCAACTCCGGCGATACCGCCTGGATGCTCGCCTCCATGGCGCTGGTGTTGATGATGACGGTCCCTGGACTTGCGCTCTTTTACGGGGGAATGGTGCGCAAGAAGAACGTTTTGGCGACCCTCATGCAGAGCTTTGCCATCACGTGCCTCGTGACCCTTCTCTGGTACGTCATCGGCTACAGCCTCGCCTTCACGCCCGGGACGCCCTACATCGGGGGCCTGAGTCGCCTCTTCATGAACGGGGTGATCTATATCAAGGACGTTGCGGCTGCGGCGGCCACCAAAGACACCCCGGCCGTCGCGGCGGTGATCGGGAAGGTGTCCGTAAGCCACCTGGGTGTGACGATCCCCGAGACCGTGTATGCAATGTTCCAGCTGACCTTCGCGATCATCACCCCCGCGCTCATCTGTGGTGCGTTTGCGGAAAGAATGAAGTTCTCCGCGATGCTCTGGTTCATGGCGATCTGGTCGATCATCGTGTACGCACCCATCGCCCACTGGATGTGGGAGCCGGGCGGCTGGGGCGCAACCGCGGGCGTGCTCGACTTCGCGGGCGGCACGGTCGTACATATCAACTCGGGTATCGCCGCGCTCGCATGCGCCCTCGCGCTCGGCAAGCGCGTCGGACTCAACAAAGAACCCATGGCGCCTCACAACCTGGTGTTGACGGTGATCGGCGCTTCGCTCCTCTGGGTCGGCTGGTTCGGGTTCAATGCCGGTTCCGCGGTGGCCGCCGATGGCCGCGCCGGCATGGCCATGGCGGTCACGCAGATCGCCACCGCCGCAGCGGCGCTTGCCTGGATGTTCATGGAATGGACCATCAAGCGGAAACCGAGTGTGCTGGGCATCGCCTCCGGCGCGGTCGCCGGCCTTGTGGCCATCACGCCTGCGTCGGGCTTCGTGATGCCCACCCCTGCGGTCATCATCGGCATCGCGGCTGGGGTGATTTGCTTCCTTGCCGCTACGTCGCTCAAGAAGGCGCTGGGGTACGACGACTCACTCGATGCGTTCGGCGTGCACTGTATCGGTGGCACCGTCGGCGCATTGCTCACCGGCGTATTCGCGAGCGCCGCGCTCGATGGCGGACAGGCCGGAAGTGTCGTCACGCAGCTGAAGGGCGTGCTCGCCACCTTGGTCTACGGCTTCGTGGTCAGCTACCTCATCCTCAAAGTCATCGATGTGACCATCGGACTGCGGGTCACCGAAGAAGAGGAGCGGGAAGGGCTCGACGTATCGCTGCATGGCGAGCACGTCGAGTAGCGCCCAGCACTGATCCTGAGGGGTCTCCGCCGCCCAAGGGCGAAAGACCCTACCCACCCTCTTCACGGAGCTCTGTGTCATGCATGTGCCAGTCACTCGAGCCTCATCCCTCCGCTTCGAGGAGACCGTCGACACGAACCGCATTCGCCTCGCCTTGGGGGGCGCACTCCTCTGTCTCGTGGTCCTGGGCGCCCGCGGCGCCCAGGCAGACGAAGCCAAGCCTGCGGAGCCCGTCAAGCCCACCGCGCCGTCGTTGACCGATGTGCTGGGGGCATCTGGTATCGACCTTCACGGCTACGTGGATGCGGCTTACTCCTATCTTTCGGGCGCGGGCGTCTTCACGAGTGGGGTTGCGGACCGTGTGTTCGACACCGAGCCCAATTCCTTCAACGTGCACCAGGCAACACTCATCGTCGACTATCAACCGAAGGAGGGCTGCGGCGGTCTCGTCACCCTCACGGCCGGAAGAGACGCCCGGGTCATCGCCTCTCTCGGCGAGTCGACGAGTAATTTCGATGTCACCCAGGCTTTCGCGCAATACGCCCACGGTCCGCTGACGATCATCGCCGGCAAATTCGTGACGCTCGCCGGGGCGGAAGTCATCAACTCCACCCAGGACACGAACTATTCGCGCTCCATTCTGTTCGGCTACGCGATTCCCTTCACCCACACCGGAGCCCGGCTCACCTATGCCGCATCCGATCAAGTGAGCGTCATCGTCGGCGTCAATAACGGTTGGGATCAGCTGCAGGACGCGAATAAACAGAAGACCGGCGAGCTCGGCATCTCGTTCACCCCAAACAAGGTCTTCTCCCTGGCGGCGCAAGGCTACAGCGGCGTTGAGCAACTCTCCGGGGGCACGTTCATCGGCGCCGGCACACACGGCCTGCGCAGCTTGATCGACGCGGTGGGCACTTACAACGCGACCAGTCAGCTCACGTTCATTCTGAACGTCGATTGGGGCCAACAGGAGAATGTCACCTCGCTCGTCAATGGAACCTCGATCACGGCGAAGTGGGATGGCGCCGCAGCTTACGCCAATTACCAGGTGAATGATCAATGGCGACTATCGCTGCGCGCCGAGTACTTCGACGACAAGGACGGTTACCGCACTGGCGTCATTCAGAAATGGAAGGAAGCCACGCTGACGCTTGCCTACCTGCCCACAAAATTCATTGAAATACGCGGCGAGGTGCGCGGTGACAAGTCCGACACCAACGCCTTCGTCAAAGACACCGCATTTTTCAGCGGCACCCCGGGTGCGGGCGTCACCGGCAACCAGGCTTCGATCGGCCTCGAGGCGGTGTACAAGTTTTGAAACTCGAAGGTTCCGCGGGAGGGGGGGGTGGATAAGGTTTGGCGAGAAACCATTTTGGCGGGACCGTAGGCCAAGGATTTCAATGGGTTACGGATGCGCTCTGCAACGGATTGCAGTCGAGCCGCTATGATACCCGCGAGCTCTGGGCCTCACCCTTGCGAGCACCGATGCGGGCGCGAAAGACCAAGCTGACCTCAATGGATCAAATTGCGCGGCTTGCGAATGTGTCGAAGCCGACCGTCTCGCGTGCCTTGAAGGACAGCCCGCTGGTCAAGCCCGCGACAAAAAGGAAAATTCTGGATATCGCACGGCGCCACAGCTACTCGGTCAACTGGAACGCCCAGAAGCTCAGAACCAACCGTACCAACACCGTCGCCGTAGTGATGCATCTGCCGCCGCAGACCAGCGAAAGCGCGTCCGCGCCCTTCTTCTTCCAGCTGCTGAACGATGTCGCGCGGGGCTTGTGGATTCGGCGGCATGATCTGCTCTTGTGCTCGCCCGATGTCGACGATGTGTATCACTATGAAATGATGATCTCGTCCAAACGGGCCGACGGCATCATCTTTCTCGGCCAGGGTCCCGGAGACAAGTGGCTCCGGGATCTCGCTCGCACGCGCGTGCCCTTTGTCGTCTGGGGCGCAGCGGGTGAGGACGGCGCTTATTGCACCGTCGGGAGTGACAACCTGAAGGGCGGCCGACTGGCGGGTGAACGCTTCCTCGAGCTCGGCCGCCGACACGTCCTTTTCGTTGGAAATCGCGCTCACCCGGAAATGGAGCAGAGGCGCCAGGGGCTGGAAGGCGCGTTGAGGCTCGCCGACCCCGCCGCTCAGGTGCGCGACCTCGAGATCCCGGACTTCACGTTCGAGACCGGCTACTCGGCGATGACAGGCTTCCTGGCGGGAGGGACCTCGAGACCGGATGCCATCTTCGCGGGGAGCGATTCGGTCGCCATGGGGGTGATCGTGGCACTCCGAGAAGCGAAGCTCGAGGTGCCCGCTCAAGTCTCCGTTATCGGCTACAACGACCTCCCGATCGCGCAGTACTTCCAGCTACCCCTCACCACCATCCGTCAGGACACTCACGAGGCCGGCAGTCTCCTCGTCGAGAAGCTCTTTCAGATCTTCGACGGCGGCAGGCCGAGCGCCGCCAGAGTGCCCACGAAACTCGTGATTCGGCAGACCTGACCGAGGGGAGAGTCAGCGCCTACGCCGACGCCGACGCGGAGCTACCTGAGACGGAGGTGGTCGACAAAGAAACGAGCCATGGCCCGGAAGGCCTGATCGGACTCCGGCAGGTCCAGGAAGATCCAGTGCGCGTGGGGCATCGCCTCAAATATCAGGATCTCCGCATGCACGCGGGCGCGGAGCAACGCCCGGTGAAAGAGCGCGGTCTGGCTCAGCATGAAGTCTCGCGTGCCCGCGATGCAGAGCGTGGGCGGGAATCCCGTGAGGTCGGCGAAGATAGGCGAGATCTGGGGACTTTGGCGGTCGTGGTTCCGCACGTAGTCGGAGAACTGTTCCGAGCTTCCCGCGTCGGCGGGCCGGAAGAAGAACTCCGAATCGCCAATGCGGCTCAAGTCCGCCGTGCCGGTGAAGAACCCGAGAGCTCTCGGGAGCGGGCCACCGGTGTCGCGCAGCCTCACGAGAAGCTGTGCGCAGAGACACGCGCCTGCGGAGGTTCCATAGAGCGCGATTTCCTCCGGGGTATGATCGGCGAGGAGTGCGCGGTAGACCGCTTCCGCGTCGTCGACCGCGGCGGGAAAAGGATATTCGGGCGCGAGTCGATAAAGCGGCGCGACGACCGGCACCTTCGCATAGGCCGCCACCGGCACGTTCTCGGTCACTGATCCCGCATCGACGATAAAGCCCCCGCCGTGCAGGCTGAGGAGCACGGGGCCAGGCGGGAGAATCGAGTTCACGCTCGGGGCAAAGAGCCTGACGGGAACCCCGGCGATCGCGCCCTCCTCCATGCGGACGCGGTGACGCGTCCGCTGAATCTCCCCCAGCTCCCGCTGCACGCGGGCACACATCTCGCGGTTACGTGCGAGGTCCTCGGGCTCCGTGGTGGGGAGAGCGCGAAGAGCGGCCTGCGCCTCGGCACTCACGGTCTTCGGGGGCGGCGCTGCGGAGAAGGCGCTCATGCAATGCATTGCATCATACGCCGTGCAGTCTACGATCGGAGATGGCCTTTTTCCAGCTTGTAATGCCGTCCAGTTATTGAACGAATGAAATGCGTTGCATTTTCAGGAGCACCGGCCTATAGTGACCACTCGGCATCGTGAGAGGCGAGAGCATGGTCCGCGATTGCTGCCCCGGGGCTCGCACAAGGCCGCGGCCGATCACGGCAGTCGTCCTGGCATCCCTCACCGTCTTCCTCGGCGTCCGGTCGAGCCCCGGGCAGGAAGGCGCCGATCCGACTCAAGCCACTCCATCGGGCGGCGCAGCTTCGAGCCCCGGGGAGCGGCTCGAAGAAGTCGTCGTCACGGCGCGCCGCCGAAGCGAGTCGCTGCAACAGGTCCCCATAGCCATCGCGGCCATCGACCAGGACACCCTCGAGCGCTACGGCGTGCAGACGCTCTCCGACCTGCAGCTCCTCGCTCCCTCGGCCTACGTGTCCGAGTACGCGCACGGGAGCGGACAGCAGTTCTTCAGCCTCCGAGGCCAGGGCGAGTCCGGATTGAACACGGGAGGCGGCGCAGGAGGGGGACCCGGCGTCGTGGGGTACTTCTCGGAGGTACCGACTCAAATGGCGGGCCCCGGTCTCTACTATGACCTCCAGTCGGTGGAAGTCCTGAACGGCCCTCAGGGCACGCTCTTCGGCCGCAATACCACGGGCGGCGCGGTACTCTTCGAGCCGCGCCGTCCCGACCTCCACGGCACGGCCGGCTACGTGCAAGTGCTGGCAGGCGACTATCGCCGGGCCGAGGGCCAAGCGGCCGTCAACGTGCCTTTCATCGACGGAACGCTTGCGATTCGCGTCGCGGGACAAATCGGATCGCGTGAGGGGTACACGCAGGACGTGAACACCGGTGTCGAATGCGACAATCGGCATTTTCAGGCGGCCCGCATCGGCGTTCTCCTTCAGCCGTCCGAGCGACTCGAGAACTATTTTCTGGCGAGCTACGTGGGGTTCGATGAGCACGGGCCGGGCTCGATTCTCGATGCGGGGAATCCCGCTAACCCATTCGTCGGGCCGACGATTCTCAACTACGTGGCGGCTCAGCAGGCACGCGGTATCCGGGCCACGGCGCTCTCCGTCAATGAGCTCGATCAGGAGTCCTATTCGACGCTCATCAATAAGACGCGATTTGCATTGAGCGATCGCCTCACGCTCAAGAATATCGTGAGCTTTGCGTGGCAGCGCGCGAGACGGAACGACGATGGGACGCAACGACCCTGGCGCTCCTCGATTCATTGGGCTCGAAGCCCGGCACGTATCTCGTCGACTCCAACACGATCACCGAAGAGCTGCAGCTGCAGGGTGAGACAGGAGGCAAGTCGCTCAACTGGCAGACGGGCGTGTTCTACGAGGATGACTACACCCCCGGCGCATCGAACCACACCTATACGCAACACGTGGTACTGCTCCCTTTTTACAGCAACACGGACAAGACCGACGAGGGAGGTACGTCGTCCGCGGTGTACGGACAGGGCACTTACAAGCTCACCCCGTGGCTCGAGGGGCTGAGCTTCACGGCAGGCTACCGATACACGTGGGACCGCGTCTACGAAGGTTACAGTCAATCCTTCGGACTCACGCCCTTCAATCCGGCACCGGGTGACTTCTGCTCGTCCAAGGCCGGCCTGTATCCCAGTTGCTTCATCGAGGCCGGCGCGCGGCACAGTGGCGGCTCGTACGCGATTGGCTTCGATTATCAGTCGAGCGCTTCGACGCTCCTCTACATTACTTCGCGCGAGGGCTACAAAAGCGGCGGCTTCAACATCGTCGCGGCCAGCATCGGAGCGACCAGCAGCCCGTTCTTCGCTTATGGACCGGAGAAGGTCCAGGATGTCGAGCTCGGCATGAAGGCCGACTGGTCCTCGGGATCCGTCCGAGGCAGGACCGACGTCGCGATCTTCGACAGCTGGCTGCGCAACGCCCAGGTCAATACCAGCGCACTCATCAACAATCTGCAGGAGGCCGTGACCGCCAATGCGGCGCGGGCAATCGTGCGCGGCGTCGAGTTGCAGAACGTGCTGCACGTCGGCTCCTTCAGCGATCTAACGCTGACCTATTCGTATCTCGATGCGTATTACCAGCGCTACGTGACGCCGCTCGGCCAGGACTTGAGCGCGCTGCCCTACGCGTTCACGCCGCGCAACAAGGCGAGCGCGAGCGCCCGCGTGCGGCTGCCCGTTCCGGGGTCGATCGGAGAGCTGTGGCTGGGCGCGAACTTCAACTACCAGGACCGGGTATTCGCGGGTTTCACGAGCGTCGACCGCGGCAGCTATCTCCCGGCGTACGGGCTCCTCGGACTGCGCGCCGACTGGGAGCGCGTCGTCGGACTTTCGCTCGATGTGTCCGTCTTCGCGACCAACGTCACTAACAAGACCTACCGTATTGCCAACGAGGATCTTTACTCCACGATCGGCACGTCCGTGACGGTTTACGGGGAGCCGCGTATGTTCGGCGCTTCAGCCCGTTACCGGTTCTGAAGTCTCTTGGGGAGCGCCGCGCAGATCGACACACCGGATGAGGAAGAGATACGACCGGGCCGGTGGGCCTGGACGGTCGGCGTGCTCGCCTTCTGTCACGCCTCGGCGGTCGCCACGTTTCAGGTCCTCAACGTCGTAGTGGAGCCCATCCAGGCGGCGCTCAAGGTGTCTGACACCGAGTACAGCCTGATGCAGGGTCTCGCGGTCGCGATATTCGCGTCCGTTCTCGGGATTCCTGCAGCAGCCGTCGCGGACCGTGGCAATCGCCGGCGCGTCGTTCTCATCGGCGTGGTCATCTGGTCCGGGGCAAGTGTGGCGTGCGCCCTGTCGCGAAGCGCGAGTGAGCTCTTCGCCGCCCGGATGCTGGTCGGGGTGGGAGAGGTATTCCTCTATCCGGCCGCGCTCTCCCTGATCGCCGACGTTGCGCCGTCGAGACGCCTGGCGAGCGCGATCGGCGCGTTCGGGTCCGGGGGACCGCTCGGCACCGCGTTCGCGCTCATCGGAGGCGGATGGCTCGTGCGTCATGGGGATCGCGTGGCGCTGGCCGGACTCGAGGGTGAGCCGTGGAGAGTGGCATTCTTGTGTTGCGGCATCGCTGGAGCTCTGGCAGCGGTCCTCTTGGGGAGCGTGCCGGAGCCTGGTCGCCGGCGAGTGGCCCCGAGCGCCGCGGCCACTCCCGGGATTGCCGGGAATCTGGCTGCAACGCTCTTGCACCTGCGGCGGCACTGGCAGCTCTTCGCCGGCGTGAGCGGCGGCATGCTCGCTCTCTCCTACTGCGTCTTTGCGACGTCCAGCTGGTCGCCGACGATGCTGGTCAGAGTTCACGGCATGAGCTACGCCACGGCGGGGTCGGTTACGGGCGTCGCAGCGCTCATCGGAGGCGCGCTCGGTGCGGGGGTCGTGGGGGTCATCACGGACCGTGTGGAAGGCAACGGCCATCGGGATGCGGCGCTGCGGGTATCGATGGGAATCGCAGTGCTCTTCATGACGACGATGGCGGGAGCGGTGCTGACTCCCTGGGCCGAAGGGGCTGCTCTATTGGTGTGTGCCACGTACTCGCTCCTCGGCATGCCGACGGTGGTGGGGGGCACGGCGTTGCAGCAGATCTCGCCGCCCGAGATCCGGGCGCAGGTGATGGCGATCCAGGTCCTACTGGTGAACCTCCTGGCGCTGTCGCTGGGGCCGTTCACGGTCGCCGCGCTGACGGAGTACGTCTTTCACCGGCCGGCGTCTGTCGGCTATGCGTTGGCATGGACCGACGGTGCCGGGGCCCTTGCCGGTATCGTCGCGTTCGCAGCTTCGAGGCGCGCCTTCCGCAGACAGCGAGGGTGAGGGGATTGAAGATTATTCACCCCTCCTTTGGGGAGGGGCCGGGTTCGAGCGTGCGTCTATTGGCGTCCCCAAGGGGATTCGAACCCCTGTTACCGCCGTGAAAGGGCGATGTCCTGGGCCTCTAGACGATGGGGACACGGCTGCGCCTCGCCAGGCGGGCGCGGAAGATTACACGGCCCGGCGGCGGCGGACAACGAGACTACCTGATGACCGGACGAAAAGCCCGCCGCGCTCCGGGTGAGCCGCGGCGGGCACTGGTCAGCGCGGCGGGCCCAAAGGCTCAGAACTTAAAGGTCGCCCGGACGTTCCAGAACGCTCCCGGCAGGTCGTAGGTGCCCGCGTCATAACCGTTCAGCGTGCAGGTGTAGCAGACCGGCGGATTCGTGCCAAAAAGATTGTTCACGCCGGCCTCCACCTTGAGCCCGGTTAGTCGGAATGCGTCTGTCCACGCGAGTTGCACATCGTGATAGAGGGTCGAGTGCAGGTTGTGGAAGTCGGCCCCGGTCGCGCACCCTGGCACCGGAGTTATGGTGGCATTAGCGCACGCCTCGCTCACGGCTGACAAGAAACGCAGGTTCCAGTTCACATCAAGTCCCGCAGCTCCCCAGCCGAGCTGCGCGTTGGCGCGCCAGCGCGGGATGGCGCTGTTGTCGACCTCGATCCCGACCGTGCGCTGCGCAACCAGGCCGAGCTTATCCTCGGCCTTGTAGTCATTGACGCGCGTCGCCTGCAGTGCGGCCGACAGATGGCCGAAGCTCAGGGGCTCCGACAGCCATGTTAGCTTCAGGTCCACGCCGCTCGTGGTGATCTGGGCCAGATTCTGCAGGAAGTTCTGCGGTGGCCTGAGGTCGCCGCTCGCGATGCGTGAAAATGGAGCGCACAATGTGGGATCCGTGCCGCCGGCCACCAGGCACGCGTCCAACAGCGCCTGAATATCTTCCGACTGGATTGCCCCCTTGACCTTGTGATTGTAGTAGGTGGCCTCGACACTCATGTGATCGGTCGCGGCGTGACCCGCCATCCAGCCGGCGCGGTACACGATGCCGGCGGTGTAGCTGTCGGACTTCTCGGGTTGGAGGCCGGGATTACCGCCCGTGAACGTCGTGATCTGGGTGTTGGCCTGCTGGAACCCGGCCGGTACGTGTTGTGCGACGCAGCCCGCCACGTATGGCGGAAGGATCCCACCAGCGGTCGGACCGCAGTGATCCACAAGCGTAGCCCCGAACTGCGTGAGTCCGTACAGCTCGCCCAGATTCGGGGCCCGGAAACCTGTCGAATAAGTGCCGCGCACGGCAAAGTCTTCGACCGGCTGCCACCGCAATCCGCCCTTGTAGGTGGTCGTGTTGCCGAACGTCGAGTAATCCGAATAACGCACCGCTGCGCTCGCACCGAGGCTCTTGAGCAGCGGCAGACTTAGCTCCGTATACACCTCGTTTACGTGATAGCTCGACGCAACAGGAAACGCCAATGAGTCCTGGGACTCGCCGGTCTGGCGCAGGGGGTCGGGGTCGAACACGCCGTCGTACATGCGGTGCTCAGCACCGACTGCGATGCCGGCGGCGCGATCCTGGATGTGGAAGATCGTGCCGGTGATGTTGGCCGACACGAGCTTCAGCTTCTGGTCGCTCGAGTCGAGCTGAGGCGCCAGGATGTAGTTCAGCATCGCCGCCGTGATCGGCCGTGCCTGGCCGCCGAAGAGATCCAGCGGCGTGCAGCCCGGGATTTTGGCGCAGATGGCGGGATCGCCGAGCGCAATACCGATCTTCGCGACGTTGTAGCCGCCGATGAACCTCTGGCTCGCTTTGTTATCCGTGTCGGCAAAGTTGATGTCCCAGATGAGACCGTCGAGGAGATGCAGCGTGCCCTTCACGCCCGCGCTGAAGTACCAGGTGTCGACATCCTGGTCGAAGATGCGGGGCCCGCCCTCGAGCGGACGGCGTGTGACACCAAAGAAGTTGGCGGTTCCGTTTCCGCACGACGGTGATGCCACCGCGCACAGATCGATGCCGAATGGGTTGTAGGGGTTGAGATGGGAGACACTGATGGCGTCGGCGATGCCTCCGGTACCGGCAACCGGACCGATGAATATCGGTTCCGGAGCCGCCTGGTTAGTCGACGTGCGATTGTTGAACAGGCCCTTCGCATACAGCTGGATGTCCTCCGTGGCGTCGTAGCTCAGGCTCGTAAACAGCGCCTTGCGCTGCGACGGCGTCAGCAGCAGGTTCAAGGGCGCAAAGTTGAAGCGGTCCGCGTTGGTGAAATGATGGTACGTGCCGGCATTCGGATTGTTCGGATCCCACACCGGAGTCGTCGTGCCATTGTTCAGCGTCACACTGTAGAAATTGTCCGGGCACGATCCGGTGTTCGGAGCCGGCACGGAGGGATCGCAGAATCTGAACCGCCCCTGCGGCGTCCCCGAGCTCCCCGCGTCCAGCCCCGCGTAGGGCTCCGGATAGGAGGACTGCCACCACTTCGACGAGCTGATCCGGTCCTGGTCGTAGAAGCTCGCGGCGAAGAGCCCGGAGAACTTGCCGCTCGAGCCACCGGCACTGAGGCTCGCCTCGGTCGTGCGGCCACCTTTGCTGAAGTCGCCGCTGTATCCGCTGACCTCGAAGCCCTCGAATTTCTTGCGCGTGATGATGTTGACCACGCCCGCGATGGCATCGGAGCCGTAGATCGAGGATGCGCCATCTTCCAGCACCTCGATGTGATCGATAATTGACAGCGGAATGGTGTTGAGGTCGGCACTACCGCTGACACCGGAGGCTGAAGACTCATTGACCCAACGCAGCCCGTCCACCATCACCAGCGTGCGCTTGGAATCGAGGTTGCGCAGATCGACCTGGGAGGAGCCGGCGCCGATGCCGCCACCGTCAGGGGGGTAGCCGAAGTTACCGGAGGAGTTGAATTTCTGGTTGAGCGCCTTGCCGCCGGTGGTGAGCTGTTGCAGCAGGTCGCCCACGCTCGCAAGTCCGGTTTTCTCGATCTGATCGGAGCTGATGACCGAAAGTGGCTGCGTGGTCTGCGCGACGCTCTGCAGGATGCGCGAGCCGGTGACGACGACCTCCTGCACCTGCTGAGGCTGTGCGGGTTGCGCCGGCGGTGCCTGCTGGGCGAGCGCCGGGGTCGCCGCGCCGCACGCCGCAACCGCCCACTTCACCGCCAGCATGATCTGATTTGACCGGGCTGATGGACCTGATGGCATGGATGCTTCCCCTTAAGTTGGTCTTGTCTGGGTCGGCACTGACGCGTGGCGCGGCACGACCCAACGTTCCCCTAAGCGGGCCGAATGCAATACGCAAAGCTCGCTTGCGCTTACTTTGGATTTGAGC
>WNER01000144.1_pt1 | contig 14379 bp, 10 predicted proteins | sample 5399921 | NCBI WGS metagenome assembly WNER01 (sample SAMN13153331, study PRJNA577476) | soil metagenome | isolation source: 20 cm grassland meadow soil 5 days after 1st rain plot 5 | place: USA:California | collected 2015-09-21 | reverse complement strand
GCGATCCGGCTGACTTCACCGGGGCCAGCGCTTTTTCGGCAGAGGCGTGTGGGATGGATGGGACAGCCGTTTGAATTGCTGAAGTTCCGCAGCATGCAAATGGAGGCGGAAAGAGAAGGACCGCAATGGGCAGCTGTGGATGACCCGCGCGTGACGGCCGTGGGGAAAATTCTGCGGAAGACGCACTTTGATGAATTGCCGCAAATGATCAATGTGTTGCGCGGGCAGATGAGCTTCGTTGGGCCGAGGCCAGAGCGCCCCGAGTTTGTGGGGTTATTGAACGATTCGATTAGCTTTTATCACCTCAGGCATTACGTGCTGCCAGGAATTACCGGGTGGGCGCAAGTGAATTATCCGTATGGCGCCAGTTTGGAAGATGCGAGGCGAAAATTGCAGTATGACCTCTACTACGTGTGTAACGCGTCACCGCTGCTGGACCTGAGAACCTTGTTGAGAACTGCGCGGGTTGCTTTGTTCCGGCAAGGCAGCCGGTGACGAGCCGCCAGGATTATCGTTTCCCTCTCGACTAATTCCCTTCTTGCAGTTTTGCGCGTTGACGCAAAATCCTTGTTTGAGCGTACCCTGCCAGGCACACGTGTGCCCGATAGTCGCAACCTACCGGAGCGCCGTTTGGAGCAGAAACGGGTATGATGGTGCGCACGAAGTGGCAGTCGAGGAAAAACAAAGAACATGAACAGACTCAGCCGCATCACGTTCGGGCTTTCCGCAACGTTTTCATTCGCCATAGGAATAACGATTTTTCTGGAGCACGGCGCAAGCGCCCTGGCGCAAGGACAATCCGCGAATCGTCCGTGGATGGATAAAACGCTGTCGCCGGACCGCCGCGCGGACCTGGTCCTTCAAGAGATGACTCTCGATGAGAAGATCGCGCTGCTGCATGGCAACGGGATGCCCGGATGGCCGAGAGCCGTGCCTGGCGCTAACCCGTATCTTGGCAACGGCGGCGCCGGTTTTGTGCTCGGCGTGCCGAGGTTGGGCATTCCGATCATCCAGATCAGTGACGCGGCTTACGGCGTGCGCAGCAGCGGGGAGAATGGCCGGTACTCGACAGCGCTGCCTTCTAATGTTGCGTCTGCAGCGAGTTGGGACGTACAGGCGGCGTGCGCCTACGGCGCGCTGATCGGACGCGAGCTGCGCGCTCAGGGCTACAACATGTCGCTGGGCGGAGGCGTGAATTTGACCCGCGATCCCCGCAACGGCCGCACCTTCGAATACATGGGCGAAGATCCCATCCTCGCAGGCACGCTCGTGGGCAATCGCATCAAATGCGAACAGGCTCAGCACGTGATAGGCGACACGAAGCACTACGCCTTGAACGATCAAGAGAGCGGGCGCGATGAAGTGAACGTAATCATAAGCAAGCGGGCCATGCGCGAGAGCGACCTCCTGGCTTTTCAGATCGACATCGAGATTGCCAATCCTGGCGCCGTGATGTGCTCCTACAACGCGGTAAACGGAGACTATGCTTGCGAGAACAAATACTTGCTGACGGATGTGCTGAAGAAGGATTGGAACTTCAAAGGTTTCGTGCTCTCTGACTGGGGCGGGACGCACAGCACGGAAAAGGCATCCACCGCTGGTTTGGACCATGAAGAACCGATGGATGATTTCTTCGGAGAAAAACTCAGGCAGGCTGTGCAGGGTGGAAGAGTCTCTCAGACCGAACTGGACGATCACGTGCACCGCGTTCTGCGCTCGGAATTTGCTAGCGGCATTGTGGACGATCCGGTCCAGAAAAGTGTTGTAGACATTGAGGGCGGCCTCGAAACTTCAAGGCATATCGCGGAGCAGAGCATCGTTTTGCTCAAGAATGAACAGGGGATTTTACCCTTGGATCGTGCGAAGCTGCGTTCCATCGCGGTCATTGGACTCAACGCGAACACCGGAATGATCTCCGGTGGCGGTTCGGCACAGGTGGATCCGCCGGGACGCGGCGCCACCAAATGGAAAGAGCATGTCTGGTTTCCAACTTCTCCGTTGAAAGCCATCGCCGCCAAAGCTCCGGGCGCGACAGTCGAATTTGACTCCGGCGCGGACCGGGCCTCCGCGGCAGCCCTGGCAAAGAAATCGGATGTCGCCATTGTGTTTGCCTATCAATGGACAAGCGAAGATTTCGATTTGCCGAGTCTCTCGCTGCCGGACAATCAAGATGCGCTCATTGAGCAGGTGGCTGCGGCCAATCCGCGAACAATTGTCGTTCTCGAAACCGGCAGCGCAGTTACCATGCCGTGGCTCAATCAAGTGGGCGGTGCCCTGGAAGCATGGTACGCAGGCAGCAAGGGCGAGGACGCTGTTGCCAACATCCTGTTCGGCGACGTGAATCCCAGCGCGAAACTGCCCATGACTTTTCCGCGCAGCGAAGCTGATCTGCCGCATCCTCATTTGGTGACCCCGCCGCCAGGCAGCAGAAACGATGAAGCCAAGCCCACGTTTGAAGTTCACTACGACGAAGGATTGAAGGTCGGCTACAAATGGTACGACGCCGAGAATAAACCAGTGCTCTTTCCATTCGGCTACGGACTCTCGTATACAACGTTTAGCTATTCAGGGCTGAAAGTAACTTCTGGAAGCGAGACGACCGTCAGCTTCACCGTGAAAAATACCGGCAGCAGCGCGGGGGCAGAAATCGCTGAAGTTTACGCTGCGGTCCCAGCAAGCGCGGGGGAACCGCCCAAGCGTCTGGTCGGCTGGGACAAACTGCATCTCAACGCGGGAGAAAGCAAAGAAGTGAGCGCGTCCGTCAGACCTCTATATCTCTCGGTTTACGACGAAGGTTCGAATAGCTGGAAGGTTGTGCCGGGCAGTTATACGTTCATGGTGGGCGGCTCGTCACGAAGCCTGCCGCTCGTGGAAAAGGTCAACTTAAAATAGCCTTGCCCAAGGGCAAAGAACAGCAGCCGGCAAGTCTCACGCATCGCGGATTCGTGCGCGCTGAAGCTTCCGGAAGATTATTCGGAGGCGCCGGGAAACATGCAGAGAGCGGCGCCACCGGCGATCCCAGATTCCGCTCCATAACGCGCGGGAACGATGGGGATTTCCAGACAGCGCTTGTTCATGCACCAAGCAGGCAAGCCTTTCCGGATTCCTTCGAAGAAGGGGTTCAGCATCGCGGCCACTCCGCCTCCAATAATAATGACGTCCGGCTCGAGCAAATCCACGACGTTTCCGAGCCAGATGGTCACCAATTCGACGGTTTCGAGCAGAATCTCTTTCGCCAGCGAATCGCCAGCTTCATAAGCGCGGCCGACAATTTCGCTAGTGATTGCATCGAGCTTGCCGCCGGCCAGTTCGAGCATAAGGGATTTGCGTCCGGTTTCGCCGCCAAGCCGCGCCCGCGCCTTCCCTGCGATGGCTGGACCCGCTGCCATGGTCTCGATGCAACCCTTCTTTCCGCATCCGCACTGAGGTCCGTGATAATCAATGACCATGTGCCCCGCTTCGTCCGCAGCGCCCGTGCGCCCGTGGTAGATGCGCCCGTCAAATAGAATTCCCGCTCCAATGCCCGTGCCGATGCAGGTGTAAAAAACATTTCGGTGCCCGCGGCCCGCTCCCCACAGCGTTTCGGCAAGTCCGGCAGACTTGGCGTCATTCTCCAGCTTCACGGACCCGCCGTAACGGGCCGCAATTTCAGCGGCGAGCGGGTAGTTCCTCCAGCAAGTCACGTTCGGTGGATTCAGCACAACACCGGTGCGAGGATCGAGCGGTCCCGGCGCGCAAATTCCAATGCGCCGCGACGCGCTGTTTGCCTTCGGGGCAAGTTTCATCAACGCATCGATCGCGCCCGTGACCGCCGCAAGTCCTTCCTCCGCCGTGCCGCCAGAGTTCATCGGTGCCCGCGGCCCGCTCCCCACAGCGTTTCGGCAAGTCCGGCAGATTTGGCGTCATTCTCCAGCTTCACGGACCCGCCGTAACGGGCCGCAATTTCAGCGGCGAGCGGGTAGTTCCGCCAGCAAGTCACGTTCGGTGGATTCAGCACAACACCGGTGCGAGGATCGAGCGGCCCGGGAGCGCAAATTCCAATGCGCGGCGACGCGCTGCTTGCCTTCGGGGCAAGCTTCATTAATGCATCGATCGCGCCCGTGACCGCCGCAAGTCCTTCCTCCGCCGTGCCGCGAGAGTTCATCGGCACCCGCGTGTGCTGATGAATTTCGCCCTGCGCGTCGACGAATCCTGCGGCGACTTTCGTGCCGCCCACATCCACGCCGATTGCCCACTCGCTAACTTCTCTGGGGTTCTCTGTCATTTGTATTGAAGCAATCCATCAGGTCCTGGAATAGCGCTCGCTGTTTGGCTTCGAGCCGCTCACCGCAAAGAATAGGATGTAAAGGTAGCAGAACGCTGCGGCAATCAAGGCATAGTGAATTCCCTGCCCCCAACTGGTCTCACCTTGGATCATTCCGGGATAGTAGCGGTGGTTAATGAGGTCGCCAGCTTTTCCAACGAGCCAAGGAATTACGGCTCCGCCCACAATAGCCATGTTCAAAATGCCGGAGCCGTCGCCAGTCAGCGGCCCGAGTTCTTCGATTCCCATAGTGAAGATGCAAGGGAACATGATTGAGTTGAAGAATCCCACGGACAAGATCGCCCACATGGCGATAGGTCCGTTCGTCAACACCGAAGTAATGACCAAAAGTCCGGCCATGATTGCGGCGAGCGCCAGCAATTTGGCTGGCCTGATTTTTTGCAGAAGTCCCGAACCGATGAACCGGCCGAACATGGCGCCCATCCAATACACGGAGATGTATTTTGCGGCTTCGCCCAAGGCTGCCCGGTATCGCGCCGCAGCATCAGGAATTGTAGCTGGCGAAAGAAACGCTCCGATGTTGTCCAGTGCCAGGTAGTTCGCGATGGAGCTGCCAATGGCCACCTCACCACCAACGTAAACGAAAATCCCAATCGCCCCAAAGACCAGATTCGGATGCTTCCACACGGAATCCTCAATCCTCTCGCCGATGTGGTGTTCCGCTGACGCCACCCTGGGGAGTTTGGACAGCCCAATTCCGATGGCAAGAAGCGTCAGCGCCGTCGCAAAGAAATAGACGTAAAGACGAATCACCGCGTCTGCTTCTTGCGAAGCACTCATCGCCGCCGCCGTCGTGCGAAGGATTAAGTGCGCTCCGATCCATGGAAAGATCGTGGTACCCAGAGAGTTGAAAGCCTGCGTAAGGTTCAAACGGCTAGACGCGGTTTCCGGTTTTCCCAGTACCGCAACGTAAGGATTCGCCGCTACCTGGAGGATGGTGATTCCTGTCGCCAAAAGAATCAGCGCAACGAGAAAAAAGGGGAACGAAGGGATCTTTGCCGCGGGAAAGAAACCGAGACAAGCGACAACCATCGTGAGTAGGCCGACCACAATAGCCTTCTTGTAGCCAATCCAATCGATGATTTTGGCCGCGGGAATTGAGAATACAAAATAGGCGGAGAAGAAGGCGGTCTGAATGAGCATGCTGGCGGCCAGCTCAATCTTGAAAACATGCTGCGCATACGGAATCAGCACGTCATTCAGCGACGTGAGCGAGCCCCACATGAAGAAAAGAGTCGTGAGTACGGCCAACGGGCCGACATAGTTGGCAGCAGCCTCGTTTGCAACTGGCGCATTCCTAACGGATACATTTTCCATCGGCGCTCACATCCATTCTTGCAACACCTGCCCGAACCAAGCTGGCGTTTGACCGCGCAGGATGATGACACACTTGGCGGGCAGAAAAAACTATTTGCGAGTTACGTGAGCGTTGTGCCGCGTGTTATAAAGTGTCGCCAGATCGGCCTTCTAGATGCACCGGGTGAGAAAATGAGCAAGCTTGGATTCCTGGCCTTGGCTTTCGTCCTTTGCTTCGCAACTTTTTTGTACGCCGCTCTGTATCCAACGCCGGCATTCGCGCAAGAAGTCTCGCCGGTCGTTGGAAAAAGAGAAAAAGCCGTCATCGCAACATACGGCTTCTGAGCAACAACTTTCGCACGTAACTTTTTACTCGTTTAGGACTCCTATTCAGTGCAGGGGAAGTGTTCGTTCGGCTGCCGATCAGCAGTCCTGGCAGATTTTTCATCCAGGGGAAAAGCACGTAGGATAATAAGAGGAAGCATCGTTAACTTGGAGGAGCCAAATGTTGATCCGTAAAACACCGGATTTGACAAACGCGGACGTAACACCGCAACAAGTTTACTTGGACCGGCGCAAATTCCTGCAGGCCATGGGGATAGTTGGCGCGACTGCGGTCGCAAGCAGGCGTCTGTTCGAATTAGCCATGCCCTCTCAGGCCGTGCTGGCGGCGACCAAATTTGGTGACCTCGCAAAAAGCCCCTTCAGCACAACGGAAAAGCAAAACTCCTACGAAGACGTCACCCATTACAACAATTTTTACGAATTCGGCACGGACAAAGGCGATCCGGCGAAGAATGCGCAGAAGTTCAACACTTCCAACTGGGTGGTTTCCGTGGAAGGAGACGTCGCCAAGCCTCGCAAGTTCACCATGGAGGAAATCCTGAAGATAGCGCCCCTCGAGGAGCGCATCTACCGCCACCGCTGCGTGGAAGCTTGGTCCATCGTGGTTCCCTGGATTGGCTTTTCGTTCAGCAATCTCGTGAAACTCGTCGAGCCGACGCCCAAGGCGCAATTCGTCGCTTTCCAAAGCTATTACGATTCGCGGCAAATGCCTCAGGGACGCTGGGCGGGGATTGAGTTTCCTTATGTCGAGGGCCTTCGGGTTGACGAAGCTATGAATCCGCTGACTCTGCTTTGCGTCGGAATGTACGGTGAATCTCTTCCTAATCAAGACGGCGCGCCCGTGCGCCTGGTGATTCCGTGGAAATACGGGTTCAAGAGCATCAAGTCCCTGGTCAAGATCAAATTCCAGTCGAAAATGCCGCCGACTACCTGGAATCTCTCTGCGCCAAACGAGTACGGCTTCTATTCCAACGTGAATCCCAACGTGGACCATCCGCGCTGGAGCCAGGCCAAGGAGCGCCGCCTGGGCGAAATCTTCAAGCGCAACACGCTGATGTTCAACGGCTACGGCGATCAGGTCGCCAGCATGTACAACGGCATGGACCTGAAGAAAAACTATTAAGCTGCACCCTGCGAAATGCGCGCTCTACTCACCAGCAAGTGGACTAAAATCGTGGTTTTTCTTGTTTGCCTGATCCCCCTGGGCATGCTCGTCTGGCGTGGGCTAAATAACGGCTTGGGTGCTAATCCCGTTGAATTCATCCAGCTCACAACGGGCCGCTGGACGCTGCGTTTTCTGGTCTTCACGCTCTGCGTCACGCCGTTTCGCAAGCTTCTCAAACTTCCTGACTTGATTCGCTTCCGCCGTATGCTCGGTCTCTTTGCCTTTTCGTACCTCTGCATCCACTTCCTTACCTATCTTGTCCTCGACCAATCCCTTGATCTTTCCGCAATCTGGAAAGACGTCGCCAAGCGCCCGTTCATTACCGTGGGCTTTCTGGGCTTCCTGCTGCTGCTTCCGCTGGCAATCACTTCGACGGCAGGTTGGATTCGCCGCCTCGGCGGAAAACGCTGGCAGGCGCTGCACCGCGCCATTTATTTTGCCGCTGTTTGCGGAGTGATTCATTACTACTGGAAGGTGAAATCCGACGTGCGCATGCCGCTCTTCTACGGAGCGCTCGTGGGGATCCTGCTTCTGTGGAGATTGGGAGACTGGCTTTTCAAGCGCCGCTCAGCGGCCGGCGCGAAACTCTCGCCGCAACACGCCCCCGCAAACCCGGCTCAGTAGACAGAAACCGGTTGCTTGATTCTCAAGACGGAATCTGTACGGGCCTCATCGCCGCGTTCTTTCTCTTCTTGTAGCTGTCCACGGCGAAGAATAGCCCCGCAAGCGCCACGCCAATGGCCATCATGATCGTCCCAGCCATTCTGTCGTCGCCGGGCGCGCGCCCTGCGTGAACCACCCAAACGGTGTCCGCCACGCTCATGCCATTCTTTTCGAAGGCATACTTCACGTCACCTTCCAGCCCCTTGTCCGCTATTCCGCGAACGATGACGCTGCCGTCTGCCTCTGCGTGCAACCGTTTGTTGGCGTCTCTTTCATTCACGCCAACCACCAACCGCACCGGAGCTTTCCCGTTCGCTTCCGTGTACATGGGGATGTAAAGATAACTCTCCTTGCTCAGATACGTCCTGCTCAGATGTCCGCGCACGTCGGCGTAGACCATCCGGGATTGCAACTTTCCTGACCCAAAGTCTATGGCGGTCAGTTGTTGCAAACCGCCGGCCTGGGTCCCATTGAAATACATCCACCCGCCGATTCCCACGACAATCAAAGGAGCGGCGTAGCGGACATATTGCAGCCAAGGCTGCGGCACCGCCTTGTTCGTGACGGGAACTGCCGCCACAGGCCCATTCGCGCCTGGAACCGGCATCTCCGCCCCTCTCAAAATCACTTTGATCACCCCGGCAATCGCTAGAAAGCCGAGGATGATCACCATCGCCGTCAGCTTGGGCACATAGTAGCCCATCCACTTCAACTGCAACTCCGCCAGGTAGCGGTAAGGGCCGGAGTAAGTAAAAGTCCAATACAGGGTGATTCCCACCATTGCGGCAACTGCGACTGCCGCCAATCTGCTGTTCTTGGGGGTTTCCGGATTCATGTTTGCCTCCGGGACAGATTCTGTAGCTATGAGCTCATTTTCTCAGGCTCGCTGTGCGCGGAGAGCCCGCTCCCGGTACATCTGTTTTCTATGGGAAACCGTACGGACGGACAGGCAGATTTTGGATTTAGTTGACGTTGCTTGAGGAATTCGGTTCCTGGAACTCCACTCCCCAGAACCGTGGCGCGGGAGTCAGGAATTCAATGCCCACCCGCTGCCCTTTTTCCAGGGGTTCACCCAGGTAAACGATTCGGCATTCCTGCTCTTCCTGCGTTAGCAGATTCGTCAGCACCAACATTTCGCCGCTATCCACTTCATGCTTGAGGAGCAGCAAGCCGCCGTGAGCGCTCACCACTACGGTCTCGCAAGTTTCCTTGAACTTCTTGCGGTCGTGCGTGCGCCCTTGAGCTTCTACGCGCATTTTGTGGAAGGCTCGTGCGCTTCGTCTTGGTGTTGAGGAGATTACTTCGTTCATAGCGTCATCATCGGCCCCCCAGCCCGCTACCGTCAATCTGGCCTTCCGTACAGGTGTTCTCCAATGAAAAACGGCGGATCCCGCGCGCGCCATCTCTCATGCGTTTATGCAGTTACTTGATGCCGCGCTCCGTAACGGGCAAGCACTTCGTCCAGTTCCTGAGGCCGGATCGGTTTGCTGAGGTATCCATCCATTCCTCCGGCAAGGCACTTTTCATGGTCGCCCTTCATGGCATGAGCGGTGAACGCCACAATGATTTGATGCTGCCTGTTACTCTTCTCTTTCTTTCGAATAGCGGCTGTCGCTTCAAACCCATCCATTTCCGGCATCTGAACATCCATCAAGACGATGTCAAAGGTCTCTTTTTCCAATGCTGCCAGGGCCTCTTTACCGTTAATGGCCACGACGACTCGATGCCCCCTTTTTTCCAGCAGCCGCACAACCAAACGCTGATTCACCAAGTTGTCCTCCGCGACCAGGATGCGCAGCATCTCCGAGCGATCTCGCGCATCACCCAGCGAGTAGCGCGTAACGAGGGGAATCATGCCCTCCTGCTCGCGAGCCCCCAGCACCTTCGCAATCGCCTCGCGCAATTCGGATTGCCGGATGGGCTTCAGCAAGTACGCGGATACTCCCAGTTTTTGGCAGCGTTCAGCGTCCCCACGATGACCGGCGGACGTAAGCATCATGATCGTCGCTGTACACAGTTCGGGTTTCTCGCGAATGTGTTCCACAAATTCGAACCCGTCCATTTTCGGCATATGCATGTCAGTAACAATCAATCCAAACGCTCTTCCCTCATTCCGGGCCGAAGCGAGTTCTGCAAGCGCCTGTTCCCCGCCTTCTGCGAGCACAGGAACCATCTCCCAGCGTCTTAGCATCCCTTCGAGAATCCGGCGGTTGGTCTGGTTGTCGTCCACCACGAGCACGCGCACTCCCCGCAACACTTCCGGCGGCGCCGGACTGCCCACCTTCACTTCCTTGTGGTCTGCGATTTGCAGCCGCACCGTGAAGTGGAAATCGCTCCCTCGGCCTTCTTCGCTCTCCACCCAGATTCGCCCGCCCATCATCCGCACGAGACGATTCGAAATCGTCAGCCCTAGCCCGGTGCCGCCGTACTTCCGTGTCGTCGAGCTGTCCGCTTGCGCAAACGGATCAAAGATCAACTCGCGCTTGTTCTCGGGAATCCCAATGCCGGTATCCGAAACCGTGAAATGCACGATCATCCCGCACTCGTCTTTCGCCTCTTGCCGCGCCTTCACCGCCACTTCACCTTCGTTGGTGAATTTGATGGCGTTGCCGACAAGATTCAGCAGCACCTGCCTTAGCCGCGTAATATCGCCCCGCGCAACTTCCGGCACTTCGGGAGCCACTTCGCAGAGAAGTTCCAGTCCTTTTTCATCCGCGCGCACGGCCAGGGTCTTCAGCGCGGACTCCAGACTGTCGCGCACGTCAAAGTCCACCGATTCCAGGTCGAGCTTGCCCGCTTCAATCTTGGAAAAGTCCAGAATATCGTTGATCACGGTCAGCAAGGAATCCGCTGACACCTTTACTGTCTCCAGGCACTCCCTTTGCCCGCGATTTAGCTCTGTCTCCAGAGCCAAATCGGTCATGCCCATGATGCCGTTCAGCGGTGTGCGAATTTCGTGGCTCATATTGGCCAAAAACTCGCTCTTTGCGAGGCTCGCCGCTTCCGCCACTTCCCGGGCGCTTTGCATCTCCGCTTGTATTCTCTTGAGATGAGTAATGTCGTGGCCGATTCCCACGAGGCCAATGACCTGGCCGTTCTTGCCCCGGAGGGGCACTTGCGTGGTCAAAACGTGGCTAAGATTGCCCTGAGGATCCATGCCTGCCTCTTCGCGGTTCGTCTCGGCTTTCCCCCCGCGGATCACTCGCTGCTCATCTTCGAAGAATGTAGTGGCGAGCTCACGAGGATAGAAATCGAAATCGGTCTTTCCGATCAACTCCTCAGAACTCTTCGCGCCCATTTGCCGCGCAACGGCCAGATTGGCCAACAGGAACCGGCAGTCCGTGTCCTTCACGTACATGTAGTCAGGGACGTTATCGATCAGGGCGCGCAGGATTTGTCGTTCCGCGGAAAGTGTTTCCTGCGCGCACATTCGCTCCTCAACCTCCAGCTGCAACTCCTTCGTTCGCGCCTCTACGCGTAGCTCCAATTCATCATTGATTTCCTTCAGCTCAGTGTCCCGCTCCTGAATTCGTTCGAGCATCCGGTTAAAGGAATGGATAAGCTTGCCTACCTCGTCATTACTTTGCGGGATCGCGCGCAGCGCGTAGTTTTCTTCAGTGGATACTTTTCCGGCGACCTCCGCCAATTGCAGAATCGGCTCCGTGATGAGGCGAAGCAGACGCGAAGAGAGGAGCACGGTTGTCACAATCGAAAGGAACAGCGCAAGCACAGAGATCTCCAAGTACTCGCGCATCCTAACCTGAAGCTCCGTGAGATCTGAAATGATGGAGATTGACCCGAGCTTCGCCCCCTTAAAAAATATGGTTCGGTGAAACGTGAGAGATTCTGCCGTAAAGCGCGCGCCATCGTTTTCTGAATATGGAATGTGGAAGTCACTGTCAATTCCAGCCCTCCGGTACTCGGCCAGAATCTTCCCGTCGCTGCTGTAAAGACATGCCGCCACAACGCGGCGTTCTGCTCCAAGCTCGCCTAGCACATCCTCTGCCCACTTTTCGTCATGGAACGCGAGCGGAACATGGCTGTTAGCTGCAACGCTATCGGCAAGGACAGAGAGTTCTCCAGTCAGGGTGCGTCGAAAACTTGCCCGCACGTAGAATTCAAAGGTTGCATAGACAATCCCCAGCCCGACCAGGCTGGTGCACAAGACGACGAGAGTTAGTTGACGTCGAATCGTGTTCCCGAATAGTTGCATTTTAATTTCGCATAAGCCTGCCCATGGCTAACGAGACACCGCCCGCAGCGTGGCAAGAATCCTTAGTTGGGCATTGGCCACGTGGATCGAAGGCGCTGTCACAAAGCAAGTTCCCGTGCATAGACACAAACCCACGAGTCACCATGCAGCCAGCCAACCAAAGGCCGGCGCTATCACGAAATCTAAGTCCTTTATTTATCAACGGATTGAATGCCGAAGAAGACCCTGGATTCAGTCTTCTTGTACCAAACTGGCGCAGATGTTTCATTTCTATCGCTGATTCGGCCCAATGGGTATAACTCCGGGGTTTGCAACAAGCCTTGACGATCAGCAATCCCTTTCCCGCAGGGTTGGCCATTTCGGAGTTCAATTTCCAAGCAAACGTCGAGATCGAAGCCAGCTTGTGCCTTGGGGATAGGCAGACATAAAATACCCAATGCATGGACAGCGCAGGTCAATTCATCCGCTGCCGCAACATTCGTTTCAAATTTTGCGTAAGTGTAGTGGACATTCAAATCCGACAGGGCTTCTCTCCGCCGAGGAACTTCTATGAATCTTTCTGAGTTAATTGACAGTTCGCGGGATCAGCACCTTGCCGAACTCTGCGAATTCCTGCGCATTCCAAGCGTCAGCGCCAAGAGCGAGCATAAGCCCGACATCGAACGAGGCGCCCGCTGGGTTGCCGACCACTTGCGCGCAGCCGGATTCAAAACCGTGGAGATCGTCCCCACGAACCTGCACCCTCTTGTCTATGCGGAATCTTTAGAGGCTCCTGGCCAGCCGACGATTCTCTTCTATGGGCATTACGACGTGCAGCCGCCCGAGCCGCTCGATCTCTGGACCTCTCCCGCATTCGAACCCACCGTTCGCGACGGCAATCTCTTTGGCCGTGGGACTGCGGACGACAAGGGACAAGTCCACATTCATCTGAAGGCCTTTGCGGCGCTTCAGAAGGTCAACGGCAAGCTTCCCATCAACGTGAAAGTTCTCATCGAAGGCGAAGAGGAAGTTGGCAGCGTCAGCCTTTGGGATTACGTCCAAAAGAATAAAGCAAAATTGCAAGCCGACGCGCTCGTCGTCTCCGACACCTCGATGCTCGGGAAAGGCGTACCGTCCATTACGTATGGGCTTCGTGGCCTGAACTACTACCAGATTGAACTGACGGGCCCGGAGCGTGACTTACACTCCGGTGTTTACGGCGGCGCAGTTCCGAATCCCCTCACCATTCTCATGGAGCTCTTCGCCAAGCTGCACGACAAGAACTTTCGCGTCACCGTCCCGGGCTTCTATGACCAAGTTGCCAAGCTTTCCAACGCTGAACGCAAATCTCTGAATTCCCTTCCCTGGAAGAAAAAAGACTTTGAGAAAGCCGTCGGCGCGCCAGGCTATTGTGGCGAAAAGGGCTTCACTACGGTCGAGCGTCTTTGGACGCGCCCGACTCTCGAGTTAAACGGTATCTGGGGCGGCTATCAAGGCGAAGGCGCCAAGACCGTCATTCCATCAAAGGCATTTGCCAAATTTTCGACGCGGCTCGTCCCCAACCAGAATCCCGGCAAAATCGCGCAACTCGTCGAGAAGCACATTCGAAAGCTGCTTCCGAAAACGGTTCATTGCAAATTCGAGGTCCTAAGCAAAGGAAAGCCGTGGGCCGCTCCGTACCACGATCCGATTTTCCAGAAGGCGCAAGCTGCACTGGAAAAAGGCTTCGGCAAAAAAGCGGTGTTCATCCGCGAAGGCGGCTCAATCCCCTTCGTCACGCAAATGTACGACACCTTCAAAGTGCCATGTGTGCTCCTCGGTTTCGGGTTGCCCGACGAAAATGCCCACGCGCCGGACGAGCACATCGCCCTGGAGAACTATTTTGGCGGCATCAAAGCCGTTGCCCACTTCTACGCCGACCTGGTCAAGTGATAGTGGTGCTGGCGTCCCGGGCGGCCACTATTTCCTGCCTGGGCATTAACTGAAGAATTGCGCCAGAAAGCCCTTTTCACCGGCTCGCAGCCTCCCCGAAATGCGTTCTAACCGCATTTTTGGCGGGGATTTCCACACGCCCCATCAAAAAACCTCATTTTCTCGGCCTTTTTTTGCGATTTTTACTTGCGTTCCCGGTTTTCCTTGGCTATAGTCCTTCCCGGCACGAGTCTTTCACGCACAAATTGAGGGGTAGTCGGCTCGGAGCCTGCTTCGATCACATCGAGGCCTGTCCCGGTGCAACCGAGATGGAAAGTAAAATCAGGAGGATAAGCACGAGATGTCCAAGCCACTGAGCAAGACGAAGATTGTTGGGCACATCGCCGAGAAAGTCGGAACTCCGAAGAAAACCGCCGCCCTGTTCTTTGACGAGCTTTTCAAGCTCGCCGTCAAGGAAGCCAA